>TARA_R110002111_G_scaffold172909_7_pt1 | contig 68376 bp, 63 predicted proteins | sample TARA_R110002111 | Tara Oceans TARA_R110002111 (sample SAMEA4397363) | marine metagenome | biome: Polar Biome; feature: [ZZZ] marine water layer (ENVO:01000295); material: water (ENVO:00002006), including particulate matter (ENVO:01000060) such as... | depth 199 m
CGCCCTATGGGCGTCAACCTTTTGAACGCACTTTTTTCAGTTTTCTGGACACTCCTGTTCAGGCCGTTTATTAATTCACCAAAGCGGTTGTCAAATACCCAGTGCGGCGTATTCTTTTTCCACTTTCTTGGTTTCCTTCCTGGAGAAGCCGCCGAGCACTTCCAGCGCATGACGCAGCCGGGAGCGGGTCATGTCCGGTCCCAGTAGGGCCATGGAGTCCATCACTGACCAGGAGTTGGGGGTGCCGGCAATGGCCACGAAGATGGAGAACATGAAGTCACCCATTTTCAAATCCATGGCTTTGGTCAGCGCCTTTATGTCAGCAAAGATGGTGTCTTTGCTCCAGTGGCGCTGGGCTTCAAGCTTCCAGAGGGTGAATTGCAGAACCCGCTTGACCTGCGCCTCTTCGAGCTTGTTGTGTGCGAAGTCTTCCGGCTTCAGGTTGAGCATGCCGGAGAACATGAACTGGGCCATGGGCGCCACATCGGAGAACACGTCCGCCCTGCCCTTGATGTGAGGCACCAGGGCGCCCAGGGCGTCTTCGTTGAACCACCACTGACGCATGCGCTCCATGAACTGCTCTTCAGTCAGATCCTCCCGCAGCCATTGGCCGCTGAGCCAGCGAAGTTTTTCCACATCGAAGACCGGACCACCCAGGGAAACGCGCTGGATGTCGAAGTTCTCGATCATCTCGTCCAGGGTGAACTTTTCCCGTTCGTCCGGCATGGACCAGCCCATGCGTCCCAGATAGTTGGTAACCGCTTCCGGCAGGAAGCCCATACGCTCATAGAAATTGATACTGGTCGGATTCTTGCGCTTGGAGAGTTTGCTCTTGTCCGGGTTGCGCAGCAGCGGCAGGTGGCAAAGCACCGGCATGTCCCAGCCAAAATACTGGTACAGCAGTTTGTGCTTGGGTGCCGAGTTGATCCACTCCTCGCCCCGCAGCACGTGGGTGATTTCCATCAGGTGATCATCAACCACGTTGGCCAGGTGGTAGGTTGGCATGCCATCGGATTTGAGCAGGATCTGGCAATCCACCTGGGCCCAGTCGATCTCAATGATGCCGCGGAGCATGTCGTCGATCTCGCAGATACCCTCGTCGGGCACTTTCATGCGGATCACGTAAGGCTCGCCGGCATCCAGGCGGCGCTTTACCTCTTCTTCCGACAGCTCCAGGTTACCCTTGATTCCGGGGTTCAGGCCCTGGGCCTTGCGTTCTTCCCGGATGGCATCCAGCTGTTCCGGGGTACGGAAGCAGTAAAAGGCATGGCCGGCGGTGACCAGGTCCTCGGCGTACTGGCGGTACGAATGCTTGCGTTCGGACTGCCGGTAAGGACCGTGGGGGCCACCCACATCGGGACCTTCGTCCCAGTTAAGCCCCAGCCAGCGCAAGGCCTTGAGGATGTCCTGCTCCGACTCCGCCGTGCTTCTGGCCTGGTCGGTATCTTCAATACGGAGGATGAACTGGCCACCGTGCTGGCGGGCGAAACACAGGTTGAACAGGGCCACGTAGGCGGTACCAACGTGTGGATCACCGGTGGGTGACGGAGCAATTCGGGTACGTACTGTCATGAAACCTTCCTGAAAAGTCTCTGGCCGTTTGATAAATCCGGCATTATACCGGCCCTCAACCGGTTTGGCATGATCAAGGCGTTTCCGAGGCCAGATAAATCCCGGCATCGGCACTTTATTTTGCGATTTCGCGGCAATCACCACTTTTGCGACAACCACCAAAGATCAGTTACATTATAACGTTACATACTCAATCGCAGGACCCCAAATACCCATGCGCGCTCCCGGAAACGCACTTTCACTGGCACTCGGTGCCAGCATTCTCCTTGTAAGCAACATCCTGCATGCCGAAACCCGCATTGTTACCTCCATTAAGCCTGTCGAGCTGATCGTCCGCGCCATTGCCACGGAAGACATGCAGACAACCAGCCTGGTTCCAGCGGGCTCAAGCCCGCACAACTACACCATGAAACCTTCCCAGCGGCGCGCCCTGGAAAATGCCGATGTAATTTTCTGGGTGGGACCGGAGATGGAAAACTTTCTGTACCGGCTTCTGTCGGGACAAGAATTCAGCAGCCGCACCGTAAAGCTGATGACAGGTGAGCACGAGTCCGACAACGCCGGGCAAAGTGATCAGGATGCTCAAGGCCACAATCATGGCAATGGTGAAGACCCGCACATCTGGCTTGACCCCGAGCTGGCCATCGAAATGGCCGAAACCATTCGCGATGCACTAGCGCGGCTGGACAGCGTCAACCTTCCGGCCATGGATCAGAACTTCGAGCAGTTCCAGGCCAGCGTTCGGGAAACTGAGAGCGCCATTCGTGCCCGGTTGGCTCCAGCGCACGACATCAGCCTGTTCTCCTACCACAGTGCCTTCACCCGATTTGCTGATTATTACGATCTGAAACTGGAGGGTGTTCTGACACTGAACCCGGAACTCTCACCGGGCGCACATCATATTGCCGAGGTTCAGGGCAAACTGCGCAAAGGCCACCATCCCTGCCTGCTGACCGAGCCCCAGTTTAATCAGCAATGGTGGAAATCGATCACGCAAAACCTGGACGTCACATTCAGCACCTGGGACCCCCTGGCGTCGGAGATCAAGGCAACTGCGAATAGCTATAGCGATTTTCAGCACAGCATTGCCGATGCCGTACTCAAATGCCTACCAGAGAATACTCAGCATTAGCGGAATGGACGCGATGGCCAGCAGAGTCTGGCCACTGATGATACCCGCCATCAGTGGGGCATCGCCCCCCAACTGGCGAGCCAGTATGTAAGCAGATGTGGCGGTCGGCAGGGACGCCAGCAGGACGGCAACCTGGACCATCAGCCCATCGAGACCCAGCAATAGCGCCAGCCCCGCGGTCATCAGGGGGAAAGCGACCAGTTTCAGAACGGAAGAAACGATGAAAGGCAGGGACGCCCCTCGCAGCGCCTTCAATTGAAGACCCGCACCCACCGTCATCAATCCCATGGGCAAAGCCAGATTACTGAGTGGCTCAAGTATGCCGCCAATCAGGGGATGGAAACCAATTTCGAAAAAGCTCCAGACAACACCGATCACCGAGCCAACAATCAACGGATTGGTGCCAATGGCCCTGAACACCGGCCCAAGCCGTACCGGCTCGTCCGTCGCCACCAGCGAAAACATCAGGATACACAGGAGGTTGAGCAGCGGCACCATGACGGCAACCGCTATTGCCGTCAACGACAGTCCCTCATCGCCCAGCAACATGCCCCCGGCAGCCAGGCCAACGTAGGAGTTGAACCGGATGGCGCCCTGGTAAACGGATGAAAACACCGGACCACTCCAGCGCCAGAACCATTGCGCCAGCGCCAGGAACAGGGTCATCGCCAGCAGCATGGACCCGACAAGCAAGACAATATCGCCGTATGCCGAGGCAGGCAAGCGGGCCTGCCCCAGCTTGAAGACCAGCATCGCCGGGAACAGTACATAATAGGTAAAGCGCTCCGCCTGGGGCCAGAAATCGCCGCCCGGGAAGTCAACACGCCGGAACAGATGCCCGAGCATGATCAGGACAAATACCGGCAGCAGGGCCTGCGCCATCAGGGGCATATATGTGAACTCCGGAATCTGAAAAGGGCGGGCCAGGCGTCTGCGCGGCAGAAATTCCAGGTAGGATAGCAAAAGCCCGCTACATCTTCCTGACTCAGTCATCCGTTGCCGACATTATCGGCATCACACAAGCGACTCGATCACCTTTTCGTCTAAAGCCCATTAATTATTTGACACGCTCTGAAAGACATGTTTTTCTATTCGGGCCAATAACAAAGTGCTAAAAACGCACACAGGAGCATAAATATGTCTGCTAAGCCCATGTCGTTCAAGAAACTGACACTTTCCACTGCGATCCTGGCATCACTCGGCCTCGGAGCGGCCCAGAGTAACGCCGCAGAGATCGAGTTCTTTGGTACCGCCAAGGTCAAACCCACCTACTATTCTAACTTTGACTTTGATAACCAAAAAGAAGATGGCATAACGCTCAATGAAGGCGGCGTTGTCAGCGGTAACGGCGCTCATACCCGTGCCGAAACGCGTCTGGGCTGGAAAGCCGTCGGCGATGACTGGTCGGTCAAGATGATCACCGAGTCCGATCAGATTCTGACCAAAGACAACGTTGACCGTAGTTTTTATACTACAGCGGAAAAGAACGGCCTGCCCAACGCGGGTGGCGAATTCGGTATCGAGCGCGCCGAACTCCTCTACTCGCTTGCGCCGGCTGTGCAGCTGCAGGCGGGCTGGGACCTACGCTATCTCGATCTGCAGTCCGGCGGCCTGCTATACGGTGACGATCATCCGTTTGTCGGCTTGCGGGGCAAGAGCAACAACACCAGCTACGAAGTGCTCTATATTCCGATCAACAATGCGGTAAAAACCGGCTCCAGTGAAGCAGGAGACTGGCGCGTCTACAGCGCCAAGGTAAGTCAGAAGGTAGCGGAATGGACGCTCAGCCCGATCCTGGCGTATAGCGATAACGTCGATAGAAATGCCGATGTGACCTATTTCGGCCTGGAAGGCTTCGGCAAGATTGGTGGTGCCAACCTGTCGTTTGAAGTGATCGGCGCCGATGGCACTGTCGGTGAGCGTGACCTGAGCTCCGCGGCTGCCTACGCCGGTATCGAACTCCCTGTCAACGACAGCTTCAGTCCCTATGTGGCGGTCAGATATACCCAGGGCGACAGTGACGCAACCGACAACAAGGTCGAAGGCTTTAACGGTATCACCGATATCGGCCGCTTCAGTGGCCTGATGGGCATGGACGGCAACATCCTGGGCGAAAACCTGAGCACCGGTTATGGCGCAACACTGTATGCCTACTCGCCGGAGCGTACTGGCGGGCGCGTACAGGGTTACGGCGGCATCGGTAACGGTGCATCGGGTATCAACCCGGGGTCGCAGATCCTCGCGTTCGGCACCAAGGGCGCACTAGCCAGTGTGGCACCGAACCTGTCTTACAAGGCTCAGTTGTTCATGATCTGGTTTGATGAGACCGGCAACCTGGTCAATGCCAAAAACCCCGGCCAAAAGGTTGATGATTATGCCGGCACTACCGTGGACCTGCAACTGAAGTACGCCTTCAACCTGAACTTTTCGATGGATTATATCCTCTCGACGTTCGTTCCGGGTGACGGCATTCAAGATCAGACCAACTCCAATGATAGTGCCTACGTTAATACGCTGAGCATGAACTGGACGTACTAAACCGACCATCCGAACAGTGATCAAGTAGCAAGGCAAACGATACTTTTGTATCGTTTGCCTTTTTTTGGAGGCAATATGATCGGCATCGCTCAGATCAATTCCAGGCTCCCCGTCCTGCTCATTTGGCTGCTGTCTGTCGCCTGGTTGCCAACAGCCCATGCGGAATGGGCTCAGACAGAGAAATCATTAGCCGCGTGGGACGGCAACAAAACCATCGATTTTATCATGACCGGTGATGATCGCAGGCTCGCCCTGGAGTCACTGGAACTGCTGCGACGGCTCGTTAGCCTCGGCTACCAGATAACCCTGGGGCGGCATGCCGACTCACCGGACAGTGCACTGGAGTTACGCTTAACCGTGACAAACGGGATGGCAACACTGGTGCTTAACCGTACGCGGGACGGCATGACCATCGGCGCCGAACAGCGGCAGCTTGCTGGGGCGACGGCTACGAACTACGCCAATAAGACGGTGCGGCCGGCTAGCCGGCCGTCAGTTGGCAACTTTGTCCCTGACCGTCGTATTGACCTGAATCAACAGCCGCTGCGCATTATCTCATTAAATCAGCCTAACCCCGATATTTTGCGGGTGGCGCTGTTAGATTCGAAGGGATTATCGGTCTATGACATTGATAACGGAGAGGTTTTAAAGTCGGTCGCTGAATTCAGACCGCCTGATGCGAACCTGGACGCTTTGTACCTGGATGCCGGTGATATTGACGCGGACGGCAACCCGGAGATCGTCGCGGTATGGGGCGAGAATAATCTGGCTGCCTTTGATGGCATCGATACCAGGCTGCATGCCTGGATATTGGCTCTGGACGACGACGCGCTTAGGCCGGTCAGCGATGATTTGCAGGCCTATCTGCGCATTAACAACAACACCGTCTATCTGCAACGGCGCGGGGTTTATGAGGCTTTTGCCGGCAAGGTGTACCAATTGGAAGGCAATGACGGCGCATTCAGCATTGCCAAAACACTGGCATTCCTGGGGTTAAGTAATATTTATCGGGACACCCCCATTGACGACGCATCCGCATTCTCATTCGATGATAATGACCGGTTATTATATCGGAGCGGTTTTGGACAGCCGCAAACGGAGGTAACGAGCGCACCCTATTCAGACTCGCTGGGAGAGATCACATTTCCTGTGGTCTACGTGAAACTGGAGCAGCCGGAGTATCCACTGGGGTTTGCTGAGAGTGATCGCGTCCTGGAGCGGGCGGTCCCGCTGGCACGGCGAGTGCAAATCAAGGGTGATATCGCTTATACCCAGGTGCGGGGCCGAAAAACGTCTCTGTTCGGAAGCAAAGCGGAAGGGGCGGATCGGATAGTGGCAATCGATAGTCGATCAGGACAGGTGTCAGAGCCATTTGCCGCCGTGGGGAACTTTATCCTCGACTTTACAGTAATGAAGGGCCCCAATAACGCCCGCGTCGCTATTTTACTGCTAAATGACAAACCCGATGGTTCAGGCCGCTCGAGTCTTCGTATTCAGCAAGATGCCACCAGCCAATAACCACCCGCAGTTCGGGTAGGGTGGTAGATGGTTGACGGATAGCTGCCAACACGAGCCGCTCTTCCGGAGCGGCTTTGAGTGAAAGAACAAATAGTATCACATCACCCGTGCGCAGGGTGCGCCTGGACTCCGTGCTCTTTCCGTACTTTTCCCGTACTCGAGTGTTTTCTCCAGATCCCCAAGCCTAGACGTTCGATCAGGTCGCCCGGTATGATCTGGTACCATCGGCACGCGCTCTGACAATAATGGCAGGCACGGCGCTCTCCACGCTCCTTATTATGGTTTATGGTGCTCCAAACCGAGTTTTGGAGCACTTCTGGAGCAGTGATTACGGCAAAAATGGTGAAAACGGGTAATAAATGGTGTATGTCAGTGACGCAAAAAGGGCAGGAAATTCAGCGGCAAGCAGCGCTAACACTGGTGGCGAGCCATCCCGGAGGTTTTGCATCGCCCCGATGATGGACTGGACCACCAGTCACTACCGCTTCCTGGCGAGGCAACTGAGCCGACATACGCTGCTCTACACCGAGATGGTCACCACGGGCGCTCTTATCCACGGTGATACCGCACGCTTCCTCCGCCACGACGAAGCCGAATACCCGCTGGCGTTGCAGCTGGGTGGCAGTGATGCCGGTGAGCTGGCGCACTGTGCGAGGCTTGCACAACAGTATGGATTTAATGAGGTTAACCTGAATGTTGGCTGTCCCAGCGACCGGGTTCAGAACAACATGATGGGTGCCTGCCTGATGGCGCACCCGGACAAGGTGGCCGAAGGTGTAAAGGCAATGATTGAGGCAACAGATCTGCCCGTTACCGTAAAACACCGGATCGGGATCGATGGCCGGGCGTCCTGGGACGATCTGTGCGAGTTCGTGGAAAAAGTGGCCGCTTCCGGTTGCCGGACTTTCATCGTGCATGCCCGCATTGCCGTTCTGGAGGGCCTGAGCCCCAAGGAGAACCGCGATATTCCGCCACTCAAATACGACTGGGTATACCGCCTGAAGGCCAAATACCCGCACCTGGAAATGATCATTAACGGCGGCATCAAGACCTTCGACGAGTGCCACGAGCATCTTCGGCACACCGACGGCGTGATGCTCGGCCGGGAGGCTTATCACAATCCCTGGCTGCTGGCAGGCGTTGATCCGCAGTTTTTCGGGCAGGCCGCTCCGGTGGAAACCCGGCATCAGGCGCTTCGGGCCATGCTTCCGTTTATCCAGAGCGAGCTTGAGCGCGGCGTGTTCCTCACCCACATGTCCAGGCACCTGCTGGGCCTGTTCCACGGCCAGCCGGGTGGGCGACAATTCCGGCGCTACATCAGCGAGAATGCCCACAAATCCGGCGCTGGCCTGGAAGTTATCGAGAGCGCGCTGGACGCACTGGAAAAGGTGCGTGAACCGGCAACGCCGGAGATTGCCGAAGCTTAATCGCCCCTGAGGCATACCATACCTTTTGTTGTCTTGTTCCTGTCAGAGCGGCCCGCTATTGTAGGGGTATGATCAGCGCCCGGGATTCAGGCGCGCCAAAAACCAATCAACGGGGACGACAGGACGAATGACCAGCAAGCTCGACCAACTGAAATCCATGACCACCGTGGTGGCAGACACCGGCGACATCGACGCCATTGCCAAATGGCGGCCGGAAGATGCCACCACAAACCCGTCGCTTCTGCTTAAGGCGGCCGCCTCCGAGGTGTATCGCCCGATGCTGGACAAGGCAATAGCTGAAGCCCGCCGCCACGGCGGCTCGGACGCCGAGCAGTTGACCATGGCAACAGATATGCTGGCCGTGCTTGCCGGCCGGGAAATCCTGAATCTGATTCCAGGGGTTGTTTCCACCGAAGTCGATGCACGGCTTTCGTTTGACACCACGGGGACGCTGGAGCGGGCCCGCGGCCTGGTTGAGCTTTACGACAGGCAGGGGGTGGATACCAGCCGTGTGCTGATCAAGATTGCGTCTACCTGGGAAGGCATCCGGGCCGCCGAGCAACTGGAGAAGGAAGGCATACATTGCAACCTTACGCTGCTGTTCTCCTTTATCCAGGCTGCCGCCTGCGCCCAGGCCGGGGCATTCCTGATCTCACCCTTCGTTGGGCGAATTCTGGACTGGCACCTGGCCAACAGTGGCCGCGACAGCTACCCGGCCGCCGAAGATCCAGGCGTGCTTTCGGTGACCCGGATCTATAATTACTTCAAGGCCAACGGCTTCAACACCGTGGTGATGGGGGCCAGCTTCCGCAACAGCGGTGAAATCGAGATGCTCGCCGGCTGCGACCGACTGACAATCAGCCCTGCCCTTTTGCAGGAACTGAAAGACGACCAGGGCGATCTGCCGCAACAACTGTCGGCTGATTCGGCCAGCTCGCCGGATCGCTTTGGTGCTATCGATGAAAAGCTGTTCCGCTGGGAATCCAACGAAGATGCCATGGCCACGGAAAAGCTGGCCGATGGCATTCGGCGCTTTGCGGCGGACCAGATTGAACTTGAAAACCGGGTCCGGCAGCACGCGAAAGCCGCCTGACTCCGGGCCAGACACCGAACACAGGAGTACGACTGTCCGACCATGATCGAGCACCTGAAAAAACTGTTTGCGGGGCCGGAAGATGAACACAAAAAGCCTGACAACCGTCAGTTGGCTGTGGCAGCCACGGCGCTGATGGTGCAGCTGTCCCGGGTTGACCAGAATGAAGATGAGCGGGAACTGCAAGCCATTGTCGATGGCGCGGTTAAAGCGCACCAGGTCTCCCGGGCGGAAGCCGTGGAAATCCTGCAGGACGCCCTCAGCCACGCCGACGATGCCACCTCGCTTTATGAATTTACCGGTCAGATCAACGAACACCTGGATCAGGAAGGCAAACAGGCGCTGCTTGAGAGCATCTGGCGCGTGGCCTTTGCGGACGGGCGCATCGACAAATACGAAGAACACCTTATTCGCCGCATGGCAGACCTGCTTCACCTTAACCATCGGGAATACGTGCAGGCAAGGCACCGCGCGGAAGGCGCCGGTTCATAAAAAGGAGACAGCATGTTAGCCATCCTTCACCCCAACACCGCTCTGGATAGTGAAGAATACCGCCAGACAATGCATTACCTTGAGAATCTGCCAGGTGTTACCGTGCGGGTTCACGAGGTTCAGGGCGCCACCCAGCGGCTGACCGAGATCTATCTGCTGGGCGACACCAAGCCCCTGAACAAGGAAGAAATCGAGGCACTTCCGGCGGTTGAGCGGGCCATTCGCATATCGGAGGATTACCGCATTCTCGGCCGTCACCGGGACGACCGGCGGCAAAGCGGGTTCACCTATAATGGCGTGGAATTCAATCAGACCAACCTGAACATCTTCGCCGGTTTGTGCGCTGTCGATGTACCCGAACATGTCGACATGATGATGAAGGCTCTGGAGGAAAGTGGCGAAATCTGCACCCGGATGGGCGCCTACAAACCGCGCACCAATCCCTATTCGTTCCAGGGCCATGGCAAGGGCTGCCTGCCCTGGGTGTTTGAGAAAGCCGGTAAACATGGCATCAGGGTGATCGCCATGGAGATCACTCACGAAAGCCATATTGAGGAAATCGATACCTGCCTGGAAAAACTCGGCCGGCCCACCGGTGTCATGCTGCAGGTGGGCACCCGGAACACCCAGAACTTCGAGCTGCTGAAGGCCATTGGCCGTCAGAGCACCTACCCCGTGCTGCTAAAGCGTGGTTTTGGCATCACCCTGAATGAGTCCCTGAACGCCGCTGAATACCTCGCCAGCGAAGGCAACGCCAACGTCATCTTCTGCCTGAGGGGCATGAAAACAGAGGCCGGCCAGCCCCATCGCAACATGGTGGATTTTGCCCATGTTCCGGCCGTTAAACGCCTGACCCGCATGCCGGTGTGCGTGGACCCATCCCACTCGGTCGGGACCCGGGAGCAGTCGCCGGATGGCATTCTCGATGTTATGCACGCGACAGCCCAGGGCGTTATCGCGGGCGCCAACATGGTGCTCGTGGATTTTCACCCGAAACCGGAAAAAGCCCTGGTGGATGGCCCCCAGGCCCTGCTGATGCACGAATTACCGGCTTACCTCGAAGATATCCGCCTCTGCCATGACACCTGGAAGAAACGCCAGGCCATCTATCAACGCCTGAAGGACGAAGCACCCGCATGATCGTTTACGGACACAGAGGTGCCAAAGGAGAGGCCCCGGAGAATACCCTGCCGGGCTTTGTGCATGCCTACCGCCACGGCATCCGGCACTTCGAACTGGATCTGGTACTGTCGAAAGACGGAAAACCGGTGCTGGTGCACGACCTGTCGGTTGACCGCACCACTGACCGGAAAGGCAGTATCAGTCAATACACCGCTGCCGAACTGGGGGCCATGGATGCAAGGCGCAATACCCATTCATGGCCCAAGCCTACCGGCATACCAGCACTGGAAGACCTTCTGGATCAGTTTGACGACCTGGAACATTTGCAACTGGAGGTCAAGAAGGACAATCGCGCCAGGCTCAATATCCTCTGTAACCGGCTGACGGAGGTGATCCAGCGCCGGAGCCTGTATCAGACCGCTGCGATCACCTCGTCGGACACCTGGTTTCTGAAGGAAATCCGGCGGCGCAACAAAAACATTCGCATCGGGCTGGTAACAGAAAGAAAGTTCCCGCGCCCCCTGAGCATGGCCAGCCGCCTGGAATGCGAATACCTCTGCATTAACTGGAAGCTGTGCTCAAAGGAGCTTGTTGAACAAGCACATCGCCGTGGCATGCACGTCTCCACCTGGACAGTGAACCGCATTCACGACATGCTGCAGTTGGAAAAAATGGGGGTGGACAGCATTATTACCGACTACCCCACCAGCACCCGGATGTTTTTCGATAACCGGGCCAAGGCATTGTTGAGCTTGCCTGCGAGGGAAGCGCTAAATGTGGAGCCCGAGATGAACGTGGGGTCAGATGAAAGCCTTCATCTGACCCCTGGTTCGCACTGAAGCCGAATCAGAAGATCCGGTTCAGGCCATTAAGAGCAGCAACCCGGTAAGCCTCGGCCATGGTCGGGTAATTGAAGGTGGTATTGATGAAGTAGTTCAGGGAGTTCGCCTCCCCTTCCTGATTCATGATCGCCTGGCCGATGTGGACAATTTCCGCTGCCTGGTCCCCGAAACAGTGAATGCCCAGAATCTGGCGCGTTTCCCGGTGGAACAGGATCTTCAACATACCAACAGCCTCTCTGGTGATCTGGGCCCGGGCCAGATCCTTAAAGAAGGCCTGTCCAACCTCATAGGGCACTTTGGCTTCGGTCAACTCACGTTCCGTTTTACCAACGGAGCTGATTTCCGGAATGGTATAGATCCCGGTTGGCACGTCTGAAACAAACCGGAAGTATTCGTCCTGAACGATGTCCGAGGCGGCCGAACGGCCCTGATCGTAGGCGGCACTGGCCAGACTTGGCCAGCCAATCACATCCCCCGCGGCGTAAATAGTTTCAACCTCGGTACGGTAATGCTCATCAACGGCCAACTGACCACGACCATTCGGCACCAGACCAATATTTTCAAGGCCAAGCTTCTCGGTATTGCCGCTACGGCCGTTGCACCACAGGAAAGCGTCTGCACGGATCTTTTTACCGGACTGCAGAGACAGCACAATGCCATGGTCGTCACCCACAACCGACTCGTACCGCTCATTGTGACGCACCAGGACACCGTTATTGCGCAGGTGATAACTCAGGGCATCGGAAATTTCGTCATCGAGAAACGACAACAGCCTGCTGCCCGGGTTGATCAGATCCACTTTCACACCCAGCCCGGCGAAAATTGAGGCGTACTCCGAGCCAATAACACCGGCTCCGTAGATAACCAACGTCCGCGGCGTGTGGGACAGGTTCAGAATGGTGTCGGAGTTATAGATCCGGTGATGGCGGAAATCTATGTCCGGTGGCAGATAGGGCCGGGAACCGGTAGCAATGACAGCCTGCCTGAAGTGAAGGGTTTCCAACGACTTGCTGCCGCGAATTTCAAGCCGGTTCCGGTCAATGAAAAACGCACGGCCATTGATCAGATCCACCCGGTTACGTGCGTAGAACTGGGTCCGGAGCTTGACCTGCTTGCCTATCACCTTCTGGGCGTTCTGCAAAACCCTCGGGAAGGAGAACCAGCGAGGCTCCCCGATATCCCGAAACATCTGGTTGGTGTTAAAGGTGATGATCTGCTTGACGGAATGACGCAGGGCCTTGGACGGAATAGTGCCCCAGTGGATGCAGTTGCCGCCAACCGTGGGCTTGTCCTCGATGATCGCGACACGTTTGCCGTGTTTGGTCGCATTCATCGCCGCGCCTTCGCCGGACGGACCAGCGCCGATAACGACGACGTCGTAATGATGTTCTGCCATGCGCGCAGTGACTCCTTATCTACGTCGTGAAAAGATGGAGGTAATTGTTGAAAGCAGAATCAGATCAATGCTTGCGGGTCCTGGTGGCGTCGTAAGCCAGGGCCTCGGGCGCTTTTCCTTTATTGGCCAGTCGCTCGTTTTCTTCCTCGCATTTTTGGGTATTACCACCGCAGATATCACAGGACTGGCTGATACCCAAAGCGCTAATGCCACCACAGGTTCCGCTGATCGGCTTGCGCCCGAAAATAACGCCAATGGACATGGCTGCAACCAGCAGCACCACAATAAACAAAACCAATAGAAAGGTACCCATGTTGCCCTCCCCTCACTGAGTCACGTAGGACGAAAAGGCCGGCGTCTGGTGCGTCTCGAAACCTTCATCCGTCCTGACAATAAAATAGGCCGGTATATTTTCCCTCACCGCGAGCGCATTGGCTCGTTCGTAGCCCATCACATTAAAACCGGTTGCCAGAGCATCCGCCGTCATACCGTCATCTGCAATCACCGTCACCGACGCCAGATTGTGTGTGATCGGCTCACCGGTCTCAGGGTCTATTGTATGGGAGTATCGACGTCCTTCCGATTCGTAATAGTTCCGATAGTCGCCGGATGTCGCCATGGCTCGGGATTCCAGTGACACCACCCTGTTAACCTGCCGCCCTTCAGATACCGGTTGCTCTATCGCCAGGCGCCAGGTGCTGCCGTCCGGTTTTCGCCCATTGACCCGGACTTCCCCGCCGATCTCCACGAGGTAGGCCTGCACGCGCTGGCTGTCGAGAAAGCGGGCCACCGCATCCACGCCATAGCCCTTGGCGATGGCAGAAAGATCCACGTATTGCGGCGTGGATGCCCGCACTGACGGGGGACTGGCTCTCAGCTCAAGCTTTTCAAAACCGGTCGCAGACAAAATCTCTGCAAGTTCCTCACCTGAGGGTATCGTTTCCGGTTGGGCCTGCGGCCCGAACCCCCAGAGATTCACCACCGGGCCAATTGTTACATCAAAGGCTCCGCCGGTCAGTTTCGAGATTTCATCGGCCTTTTGGAGCACCTCGAACAGCCCCTCGGAAACCGGCGTCCAGTCCGACTGGTCCGACTGCTGATTAAACCGGGACAATTCCGAATCTTCACGCCAGGTGGACATAGAGGCATCTACGCCTTCGAGCACCCTTTCGATACCGTCTGCCAGCGCCTCAAGCCTTTGCTGATCGTCCGTCAATACCACACTGATGTGGTAGCTGGTGCCAAAAACGGGGCCTGATATTTCCCAGATTTGTTCTTCAGGCTGAAACGAGCAACCCGCCAGGGCGGGTCGAAGCATGCGGAATGTCATCAGGATTGCTTAACCTCCGAAGTCATCCAGCATGATGTTTTCGTCCTCAACGCCCAGGTCCTTGAGCATCTTGATAACAGATGCGTTCATAATTGGGGGCCCACACATGTAGAACTCACAATCTTCCGGAGCCGGGTGGTCCTTCAGGTAGTTTTCGTACAACACGTTATGGATAAAGCCGGTTGGCCCTTCCCAGTTGTCTTCCGGCAGCGCGTCTGACAGTGCAACATGCCACTCGAAGTTATCATTTTCCTCGGCCAGGCCGTCGAAATCTTCCACGTAGAACATCTCGCGAACGCTTCGAGCGCCGTACCAGAAGCTGATCTTTCGCTTCGAATTCAATCGCTTGAGCTGATCGAAAATGTGGGAGCGCATGGGCGCCATACCTGCGCCACCGCCGATGAAGACCATTTCGGCATTGGTCTTCTTGGCGAAAAACTCACCAAACGGCCCCATAACGGTCACCTTGTCACCCGGCTTCAGGTTAAACACGAAGCTGGACATGATGCCCGGGTTATGATCCGTACCGGGAGGTGGCGTGGCAATACGGATATTGAACTTGAGAACGCCCCTCTCTTCCGGGTAGTTCGCCATGGAGTACGCCCGGATGGTTTCTTCCTTGTTCACCGCCTTGTAACGCCAGATATTGTGCTTGTCCCAGTCTTCCCGGAACTCTTCCTCGATATCGAAATCCTTGAAGTCGATCTCAAAGGGAGGACACTCAAGCTGAACGTAACCGCCGGCACGGAAGTCTACTTCTTCCCCTTCGGGCAGCTTCAGCACCAGCTCCTTGATGAAGGTAGCCACGTTGTGGTTTGAGACAACCTCACATTCCCACTTCTTGACGCCGAAGAACTCTTCCGGCACTTCCACCTTCATATTGTGCTTGACGGGAACCTGGCAGGACAGGCGCCAGCCCTCTTTCTCTTCACGATTGGTGAAGTGGGTCTTTTCCGTCGGCAGCATGGCGCCTCCGCCTTCAAACACCTTGCACTTGCACTGCGCGCAGGTGCCACCGCCGCCGCAGGCGGAAGACAGGAAAATGCCATTGTTCGCCAGGGTACCGAGCAGCTTTCCGCCAGCTGCGGTCCTCAACGTGTGCTCAGGATCATCGTTAATCTCAATGGTCACGTCACCGGTACTTACCAGCCTGGACCTTGCCGCAAGAATCACCGCGACAAGGGCCAGAACGATAACGGTGAACATGACCACGCCGAGAATAATTTCTGTATTCATGGTCTCGCCTTTTTGTTAAACCGTATCACCGGATGAGTTACAGGGAAATGCCGGAAAAGGACATAAAGCCCAGAGACATCAGACCAACGGTAATGAAGGTAATGCCCAGCCCGCGCAAACCTTCCGGAACATCGCTGTATTTGAGCTTTTCGCGGATAGCCGCCAGGGCGATAATTGCCAATGCCCAGCCAAGGCCAACACCAAAGCCATACACCACACTCTCGCCGAAGGCATAGTCACGCTCCACCATAAACAGCGAGGCACCGAGAATGGCGCAGTTCACTGTTATCAGAGGCAGGAACACGCCCAGGGCGGCGTAAAGTGCCGGTATGTACTTGTCCATGACCATTTCCATGATCTGGACAATCGCTGCGATTACACCAATGTAACTCAGGTATCCGAGAAAGCTCAGATCAACATTCGGCAGGCCGGCCCAGCCCAGGGCGCCCTCACGAAGAACGCTATTGTACAGAAGGTTGTTAACCGGAACGGTAACCGTCAGCACCACCACAACAGCAATACCCAGGCCTATCGCAGCTTCAATCTTCTTGGATATGGCGAGAAAGGTGCACATCCCCAGGAAGAACGCCAGCGCCATATTCTCAACGAAAACAGCCTTTACGATCAGGTTGATATAATGTTCCATCAAAAAGCCTCCTTGGCGGTGTGGCGGGACAGCTTGTAGTCCGGCTCTTCAACCTGCTCCGGCTTCCAGATACGCAACCCCCAGATGGCCAGGCCAATGATGAAGAAAGCACTGGGCGGCAGAAGCAAAAGGCCATTGGGCACATACCAGCCGCCCTCGTTCACGGTAGGTAACAGGGTGAAACCAAACAGGGAGCCGGCACCAATCAGCTCGCGGAAGAAAGCCACGAACATCAGCATGACGGAGTATCCCAGACCGTTACCAATACCATCCAGGAAGCTCATGAGCGGCGGATTGTTCATGGCATAGCCTTCCGCGCGGCCCATAACGATACAGTTGGTGATAATCAAACCCACGAAAACCGACAGTTGCTTGGAGATCTCGTAGGCGTAGGCCTTGAGAATCTGATCAACCACGATGACCAGGGAAGCAATGATGGTCATCTGCACAATGATCCGGATACTGCCCGGGATCTGGGTGCGTATCAGCGATACCGCCAGGTTTGAGAACGCAGTGACCGCAGTAACCGCCAGCGACATGACGAGACTCACGTTCATGCTGGTGGTTACCGCCAATGCCGAGCAGATACCCAGAATCTGAAGGGCGATGGGGTTATTGTTTAAAATTGGTTCGAAAAGAACCTGCTTGACCGATCCGGCTGCCATGATCAGACCTCCCCTTCACGAAGTTTTTGCAGGAATGTGGCGAATCCATTCTCGCCCATCCAGTAATTGACCAGGTTTTCAACACCCCTGCTGGTGAGTGTCGCACCAGACAGGGCATCAACCTTGTACTCCCTGTTACGTGCATCGGCGCTGACACCACCCTTGACCAGCTGAATCCGGGGCTCGTAGGTATCGTCCTCATAGACCTTCTTACCGACCCACTGCTTCTTCCAGCGAGGGTTGTCGACTTCACCACCAAGCCCCGGTGTTTCCGCATGGGAATAGAAACCAAGACCTTCAATGGTGTTCAGGTCACCTTCGAGTGAAATAAATCCATAAAGGGTGGACCACAGGCCGTAGCCGTGAACGGGCAACACCACACGAACCAGTTTGCCATTCTCGGTCAGAGTGTAAACCTTGGCAATATTCGGACGATTCTTGATACCCGCCTTATCCTCCGAAGGTGGAATCATTTCGGACATTTTCTGATCGGAAGCGGCCTTGTACATGTTGTACTTCATGGGGTCCTCGACACCCACTGTCGACGGCTCCACGAATTGTCCGGTATCAAGATCCACCAGGCGGACATCAAAGCGCTCAAACGCTTCCTTGATCTGCTCGGTACTGGAGCCAGGCTCCAGCATGCCGGCAGCGGAGAGGATATTGGTTACGATATCCAGCTTCTGGTTCTGAATCTGGGCCGGACGGAGCGAGACCGCCGCAACGGAAACGACCACCGAGAACACAACACTCAGCACCAGCGCAACAATCAGCGTGCGGGAGACGGTTTCTTTAGCTTTAGCCACGAGCAAGCCTCCGTTTGATGTTGGCCTGAACCACGTAATGGTCCATCAGCGGCGCAAACAGGTTAGCGAACAGGATCGCCAGCATGATGCCCTCCGGGAAGGCGGGGTTGATCACACGGATCAGAACCGTCATCACGCCCACCAGGATACCGAAGCACCAGCGGCCCGTGTTGGTCATCGCCGCGGACACCGGATCCGTCGCCATGAACATCATCCCGAAGGCAAACCCACCCATCACCAGGTGCCAGTGAGCGGGCACATCAAACATGGGATTGGTTTCCGAACCCACAATGTTCAGTACCAGGGCCATACCAATCATGCCGATCAGAACGCCCCCCACAATCCGGTAGCTGGCGATCTTCATGACCAGGAGAATCAGGCCGCCGGCAAGCACTGCAAGGGCTGAGGTCTCACCAATGGAACCCTGAATGGTACCGACAAAGGCGTTCATCCAGCCTATCTGGGTTTGCAGGGCCTCCAGACCACCGCTGGCCGCCCAGCTCAGGGCCGTGGCACCACTGAAGCCATCGACGGCGGTCCATACCGTGTCGCCGGAAAGCTGCGCCGGGTAGGCAAAGTAGAGGAAAGCACGGCCAGTCAGTGCCGGGTTCAGGAAGTTCTTGCCGGTACCGCCAAACACTTCCTTGCCAATGACCACACCGAAGGTGATGCCCAGAGCCACCTGCCAGAGCGGGATGGTCGGCGGGCAGATCAGTGCAAACAGAACCGAGGTGACAAAGAAGCCCTCGTTCACCTCGTGGCGACGCACGGTGGCAAACAACACTTCCCAGAAGCCACCAACCACGAAGGTCACGAAGTAGATAGGTACAAAGTAGGCAATACCATAGACAAAGTTGTCCCAGACGCCGGCACCGGCACCGGTGGTGGCAAGCGCCTGAATAAAGGCGGTCCGCAGGCCGCCGTCAGCGACCATGGCACCCGGATTGGAAGCCAGGAAACTGTTGGCCTGATAGCCGATGTTCCACATGCCGAAGAACATCGCCGGGAAAGTGCACAGCCACACGGTGATCATGATGCGCTTGAGGTCTACGCCGTCACGCACATGGGAGGTGGTTGAGGTTACTTTGCCGGGGGTGTAGAAAATAGTGTCTACGGCTTCGTACAGCGCGTACCAGCGCTCGTACCTGCCACCCTTTTCAAAATGATGCTCGATTCCATCGAGAAACTGTCTGATCGCCATCGTCTTAGCCCTCGATCTCGATTCGGGTCAGGTTCTCGCGGAGAATCGGACCGTATTCATATTTACCTGGGCACACGAAGGTGCACAGCGCCAGATCTTCTTCATCCAGCTCGAGCGCGCCAAGCTTCTGCGCCATCTCTGTGTCGCCGACAATCAGCGAACGCAACAACTGGGTTGGAAGGATGTCCAGGGGCATGACCTGCTCATAGGCACCCACCGGAACCATTGCCCGCTCACTGCCGTTGGTGGCGGTGGTGAAGTTGAACCGCTTGCCACCGGCCAGTCTGGACAGATAGATGTTCAGAACCGAGAATTTGTTCGACCCGGGAGATAGCCAGCCCAGAAACTCACGCTTGTAGCCTTCTTCCAGCACGGAAACCTGGTTGGCAAAACGGCCAAGGTACGCGCAGGGGCCATCGCCGCGACGACCACCGAACACGGAGCCGGAGATTGCCCGCACTTCACAGTCGGTCGCAATCTCACCGTCCAGAAGTTCCGGAAGGCTGGCACCCAGGCGGGTGCGTACCAGGCGGGGTTTCAGGGCCTTGGGGCCACCGATCGCCACGATACGCTCGACCTGCACTTCGCCGGATTCGAACAGCCTGGCGATGTCGATGACGTCCTGGTAACTGATACTCCAGACAGTCTTGCTGCCGGAAACCGGATCCAGGTGGTGGATATGAGTGCCCACGTTACCGGCCGGGTGCACACCGTCAAACTGGTGCACTTCAACGGCGTCGGACTTGGGAACCGCAACATTGGACCCAGGCCTGCCAGTGACAAATACCTTGCCGGAGGTCAGTTTGGTGAGGAGCGTCAGGCCTTTTTCGAACGCCTGGCCATGCTCGCCTATGATGACCGTCGGATCCGCTGCCAGCGGATTGGTGTCCATGACCGACACGAAAATGGAGTGAGGAGCCGAATCAATCTCGGGAACCTTGCTGTATGGGCGCGTCCTGAACGCCGTCCACAACCCGGACTCCACCAGATTATCAACCACCTGCTGGCGTTCCAGGCCAGCAAGATCCGCGTCGCTGTAGCGGGCAAAGGTTTCAGCCTCATCGCCATCAATTTCGATAACGACCGACTGGAGCACCCGACGCTCACCACGGTTAATCTCTTTCACGACGCCGGCGGCGGGTGACGTATAACGAACGCCTTCGGTCTTCTTATCAGTGAACAGCAGCGTACCGCGCTTGACGCGGTCCCCCTCTTTCACAGCCATTGTCGGCTTCATGCCGTTGTAGTCAAAGCCGATCAACGCCACGTGGCGAACGGGTTTTCCGTCTGTAATGGTCTGTTCAGGTGCGCCGCTGATAGGAAGATCCAGGCCTTTTTTGATCTTAATCATTAGCCTCGTCCAATCATCAGAAACTATTCAATGGATTTGTAACGCCCGACACCTGCGGCCCAGGAAACAATGAGAAACGGGGTGCCGGGCATACCCAAAATCGCGCCAATTATAGAGATTAAGGAATCCTATTTCCACCAGAAACCGGAACAGGTTTGTGCCTGAACGTAAACCGCCTGGCTCACAGACCGATAAAACAAAAAACCCCGACAGCATTCACGGTCGGGGTTTTTATAACTTTCACTCAACCAGGTCAGTGCGGTTTGATCAGTCTCTCGCACGCTTGGGGAAGATCGGGTAGCTTACGCCGGCCATCTGATTCACCACGCGGATCACCTGGGCACTGTAACCGAATTCGTTGTCATACCAGACGTAAAGGATCAGGCGCTTGCCACTGGCGATGGTCGCCTGGGCGTCAACGATACCGGCATGGCGGGAACCCACGAAGTCCGTGGAAACCACTTCCGGAGAATTCACGAAATCGATCTGCTTCTGCAGTTCGGAATGCAACGCCATTTCCCGGAGGTACTCGTTGACACCCCCCACATCAACCTCCTTCTTGAGGTTGAGATTCAGGATCGCCATGGAGACGTTGGGTGTCGGCACCCGGATGGCGTTACCGGTCAGCTTGCCTTTCAGGACCGGCAGCGCCTTGGCTACCGCCTTGGCCGCGCCGGTTTCAGTGATCACCATATTCAGGGCCGCACTGCGACCGCGACGACTGCCCTTGTGGTAGTTATCGATCAGATTCTGGTCGTTGGTGTAGGAGTGAACGGTCTCAACGTGTCCGTCCTCAATTCCGTACTCGTCCTCAATGGCTTTCAGGACCGGCGTAATGGCATTGGTGGTACAGGAGGCTGCTGACAGAATCCTGTCTTCATCAGTGATCCAGTCGTTGTTGATGCCATAGACGATGTTCTTGATGTCACCCTTGCCCGGCGCCGTCAGCATCACCCGGCTGACACCTTTGGATTTCAGGTGCAGCCCCAGGCCAGCCTCGTCACGCCATTTACCGGTATTGTCGATCACAATGGCGTTATTGATACCATACTGAGTGTAATCCACCTTATCGGGGCCATCGGAGTAGATCACCTTGATGTAGTTGCCATTGGCAATCAGGGCGGATTCTTTCTCGTCCACAGTGATGGTGCCATCAAACGGACCATGGACCGAGTCACGGCGCAGCAGGCTCGCACGCTTCTCAAGATCATTCTCGGCACCACCCTGGCGAACCACAATCGCACGCAGGCGCAGGTTGTTACCACCGCCGGCCTTTTCGATCAGGATGCGTGCCAGGAGGCGACCGATACGGCCAAAACCGTACAGAACCACGTCCTTGGTGTCGTTGCAGGCATCCTCCTCCGACTGGGCGGCATATTGACCAATCACCGGTCCGATTTCACGCTTCAGGAATTCAGCAAGGTCGCCCCCCTCTTCCTTGAACTTGACCGCAAGCTTGCCAATATCAACATGGGCACGGCCAAGCTCGAGCTTGTCCATGGCCTGGAGGATCGGCAGGGTATCGTGAACAGACAGCTCGCTGTCTTCAACCTGACGTACAAACCGGTGGGCACGAATGATGCCGATTACAGACTGGTTAATGATTGCGCGGCCATAGACAGAAGTAACCACGTTGTTCTTGCGGTAGAGGCGGCCGATCAGCGGAATCATGGCTTCCGCGGTGGATTCTCTTTCTGTCCAGTTGGACAGGTGCTGGTTGATCTGTTCGTGACTCACGCTTGGACCTCTGCAATTGGCACTTGGAATTTGGCGCGCATATTATCCAACTTAATCCCGCCGACCGCAAATACGAACGCCCCAGACCTTTGCAGGCATCCCCTTTGCGCCCGGAACCCTGACGCTCGCAAGCCGCAACCGCCATGACAGCGTCATCCGCGGGCGTTAGAATACGCCGCTCGCCACCCCCCGGACATCCATAGCAGGAGAACCAGACTGCCCATGAGCCAAGGTGTAACCACCCGCCCGTCAGCCCGGATCAATATTGCCCCGGCGTTTCCAACCCGGCCGGCCGATCATCGCCTATGGGGTCAATTGCATGGCAGCAGCGACGCTCTGGCCATCTGTGAAAGTGCCCGCGCCCACAAGGGCCTGACGCTGGTCATCACCCGCAGCACCGACGATGCCATTCGCCTGGAGCAGGCCATGCGCTTTTTCCTCGGTCTGGCCACCGGGGAGGATGACCCGGCCGTCAGCGAGGACGGACTGGAACTGCTGTCATTGCCAGACTGGGAAACCCTGCCCTACGACCTGTTTTCGCCGCACCAGGATATTACCTCAAGGCGCATCCGTACCCTGCACCGGCTGCCGTCAACCAGGCACGGCGTGCTCGTGGTACCGGCGCGAACGCTCATGCACAGGCTGCCCCCGGTCAGCTATCTCCAGGGCAACACACTTGTGCTGGAAGTGGGTCAGTCGCTGGACATCGACAGCTGGCGAATGCAACTGGAAGCCGCCGGATACCGGCACGCGGAAAACGTCTATGAGCATGGGGAATATGCTGTTCGTGGCTCGATCCTCGACATCTTTCCCATGGGGGCCGGCCAGCCCTACCGGATCGACCTGTTCGATGACGAGATTGAAACGCTCAGGACCTTCGACCCGGAGACCCAGCGCTCGATCAATCGTGTCGGCCACATCGAACTGCTGCCCGCGTACGAGTTCCCCTGGCACAAGGAAGCCCGCTCCGGATTCCGCAGCCGCTGGTTCGAGCAGTTCCCCAATTCGGGCAAGGACACGCCCATTTACCAGGATGTGACCCACGGCATTACACCGCCAGGGATCGAGTACTACCTGCCCCTGTTCTTCGACAAAACAGCGACCCTGTTCGATTATCTGCCGGGCACAACCCATGTCTTTACCGCCGCCGAACTGAACGAAGCCGTCAGCCACTTCGACTCCGAAACCCGGAGCCGGTACGAGGACCGCCGCCACGACCGCTTACGACCAATCCTGCCGCCCGGCCTCCTGTTCCTGCAGCAGGATGAACTGTTTGGTCACCTGAAGGCGTTCCCAAGGGTATCGATTTCGTCTGAAACCTCGGGCGCCGCCGGATCGTTCAACTGCCCCAGTGAAACCCTGCCGGACATTGCCATGGACGGTCGCGCCGCTGATCCTGCCGGCCGCCTGAGGCGGTTTCTCCGGGAATTCAGTGGCCGGGTGCTGATCTGCGCGGAATCATCCGGCCGGCGTGAGGCCCTGATTGAACACCTTGGAGACCAGGGCCTTGAGCTTGAAACCCTTCCCGGTTGGCAGGCGTTTCTGGAGAACAGCGGATGCCCGCTGGGCATTACCGTTGCCCCGATGGAGCAAGGGCTCCTGCTCCCGAAGCACTCTCTCGCGCTGATCACCGAAACCGCGCTCTTCGGGGAGCGGGTGCTGCAAAGACGGCGCCGGGAAAAACCGACACAGGCCGATGATACCGGTTTCCGGGACTTGTCAGAGCTGCGCATCGGCGCTCCGGTGGTCCACATCGACCATGGTGTCGGTCGCTACCGGGGCCTGGAAACCATTACCGTTGAAGGCGAAGCCAGCGAATTTCTGAAACTGGAATATGCTGGCGGATCAAAGCTCTATGTGCCGGTATCCAGCCTTCACCTGATTTCCCGCTATGCCGGTAACGACACCGAGCATGCCCCGCTGCACAAACTCGGCACGGATCGCTGGAGCACAACCAAACAGAAAGCGCTGGAGAAAATCCGCGACACCGCGGCGGAACTCCTGGATGTCTATGCCCGCCGGGAGGCCCGCAAGGGCTTCAGTTTTGAGGATCCAAAGGAGGCCTACCGGGCCTTTGCCGCCGGCTTCCCCTTCGAGGAGACCCCGGACCAGCAGGCCGCCATTCAGTCTGTTATTGAAGACATGACCAGCGAGCGCCCCATGGACCGCCTCGTCTGTGGTGACGTCGGCTTTGGCAAAACCGAAGTGGCCATGCGGGCCGCTTTTATGGCGACCTGGTCCGGCAAACAGGTGGCTGTCCTGGTGCCGACCACCCTGCTGGCACAGCAACACTACGAGTCGTTCCGGGACCGGTTCTCAGACACCGCCGTACAGGTGGAGTTGCTCAGCCGTTTCCGCTCGGCCGGCCAGACCAGCAAGGCCATGGAAGCCATTGAAAATGGCAAGGCCGACATCGTGATTGGAACCCACAAACTCCTTCAGGGCGATATCCGGTTCAAAAACCTCGGGCTGGTGATCATCGACGAAGAACATCGTTTTGGCGTGCAGCAAAAGGAAAAACTCAAGGCCCTGCGCGCGGAAGTCGACATGCTCACCCTTACTGCGACGCCGATTCCGCGTACACTGAACATGGCCATGGGACACCTGAGGGATCTGTCGATCATCGCCACACCGCCGGCCCGGCGTCTGTCAGTGAAGACCTTTGTACGCCAGCGGGACAACCCCATGGTCAAGGAAGCCATCCTCCGGGAAATTCTCCGGGGCGGTCAGGTGTACTTCCTCCATAACGATGTGGCGACCATAGAAAAAACCGCTCAGGACCTCCGGTCGCTGATTCCCGAGGCCCGTGTGGGTGTGGCCCATGGCCAGATGCGGGAACGGGACCTGGAACAGATCATGTCGGATTTCTACCATAAGCGCTTCAATGTGCTGGTGTGCACCACCATTGTCGAAACCGGCATCGACATTCCCAGCGCCAACACCATTATCATTGAGCGGGCCGACAAGTTCGGCCTGGCGCAGCTGCATCAGTTGCGTGGCCGCGTGGGTCGCTCGCACCACCAGGCCTATGCCTACCTGCTGACGCCGCCACCGAAATCCATCACGGCGGACGCCAAAAAGCGCCTGGAGGCCATCTCGGAAGCACAGGATCTGGGTGCCGGTTTCATGCTGGCAACCCACGACCTGGAAATCCGGGGCGCTGGCGAGTTGCTCGGTGAGGAACAGAGCGGCCAGATCGAAAGCATCGGCTTTACGCTGTACATGCAACTGCTGGATGAGGCCGTCAAGGCCATCCGCGAGGGCCGGACGCCAAATGCCGATCTGCCCTTGAGCCACGGCACCGAAATGAACCTGCGTATTCCTGCCCTGATTCCGGAGGATTACCTGCCGGACGTCCATAACCGGCTGATGCTGTACAAGCGAATTGCCAGCGTGGATAACAACGAAGCATTAAAAGAACTTCAGGTTGAGATGATTGACCGGTTCGGATTATTACCGGAACCGGCCAAAAACCTGATCCGCCAGACCGGGCTTCGGCTCGAGGCAGAGGCCCTGGGGATCGTGAAAGTCGATGCCGGCAAGGAATGGGCGCGCCTGGAATTCGGCAGCTCGACACCGGTAGACCCCCTGGTTCTGGTTAAAAAAGTGCAATCCGGGCCGGACCAGTACCGGCTTGAAGGGGCCAACAGCTTCCGTTTCCGGCTGAAGGATGCCACAACCGGTGGTAAACTCGACGGCATTTCCCGGATGCTTGGCGAACTGGGGCCAACAAAACGCAACGCATCCGGCTCATGAACGCCCGACCAACATGTGGAGTACGACCCTTGGAGATTGATGGAATTCGCCGGTGCCGATACGCAACACGGGCCATTCTGGCAGCGCTCCTGCTGACTGTTCCAGTCACGGGAACGGCCCAGCAACCCGAGCGCACCGGTTTGCCACTGGAACCGGGCAAACCGATTCCGGAGGACTATTACCGTGCAGAATTCGTGATTCTTGAGCGGATTGTCGAGCCTGAAGCGGTGAATGAAAAAATGTCGGGCCGTGCCGTGGAGCCCCCCGTCGAAACCGACCAGGTATTATGGTCGATGCTTCAGGACGGATCAACGGAAACCACCCTGAACCTGGTACCCGGGAATGAGCTGTATCTTGCAAACGCAGCCCAACGGCTGGAGCGCAGCGGCAGATACCGGGTACTGGTCAGCGCCGGCTGGTACGAAGCCTTTCCGCCGGATTATGAAGGCACCCCTCTGAGGGTTGAGGCAGGAGACTGGATTGAAGGCGCGGGAACCCGGGAGGTGGAAGGCCACATCACCATCGACCGCCGGCGCTACCTTCATGTGGGTGTTCACCTGAACCACTGGCAGCCTGCGGAAGATACCCGGCTGGCGATTGATGGACCCGCAGCCGGAGAAACCCCGGATGCATCCACGGCAGAGGCGCCCTCGCCCGGAGGCGAGCACCCGGGCGTGCCCTCAGCCGGCGATCCGGCCGTTCAACCGCAAGCCCTGAGGACTGAGCCTGCGCCCCTGGAACTGCTCACCTGGATTCGGGAAACCCGCCGGATGCGGAGCGAGGAAGTCCACTTCCTGGACTCCCCCACCATCGGCGTCCTGGTGTTCTTCAAGAAGGTTGAGGCAACGGAGTAAGCGCACCGAGACCGGCCACTGAGCTCTCGAGGATCCGCCTGACCCCGGACATCCCCCGCTCAATGGCCTCTTCAATCTCCGCCATGGTAATGATGTGGTCGGATTTGCCAGCGGCCCAGTTCACCACCAGCCCGAGACAGACATAGCGCATCCCCAGTTCGGCTGCCAGCACCGCTTCCGGCATGCCTGTCATACCCACCAGATCGCAGCCGTCCCGCTCCATGCGGATGATCTCCGCCGCCGTTTCCAGCCTCGGACCCTGGGTTGCACCGTAAACCCCGAAACCCGAGAACGGCACCTCTTCAGCACCGGCGACATCAATCAGGACCTGACGGGCACGCTCATCGTAGGGCCAGGTGAAATCAATGTGGGTCACTGACGCCAGATCGCCCTCGAAAAAGGTACTGGCACGACCCCAGGTATAGTCAATAATCTGATCGGGAATGACCACCTGAGCAGGCCCCATGTCCTTGTGAATCCCACCCACGGCGTTGACACCGATCACCGTTCTGGCGCCGACATCGTACAAGGCCCGCAGATTGGCCCGGTAATTCACCTGATGAGGCGAAATGCGGTGCGGATTGCCATGGCGGGACAGGAATATGACCGGCTGGTCGCCCAGTCGCCCTTCAACCAGTGGCGCGGATGGCGTACCCCAGGGTGTCCCGACCTCCTTCTCTCCGGTAATTTCCAGGCCCGACAAGGTGGTCAGCCCGGTGCCACCGATAATGCCGACGGGATGAACAGTCTCCGGTGACGTCATTCTGAATCTCCTGAATCCCCTGCATCACCCGCTGCCTGGCGCTGCTGTGATTTCTCCGCACTTTTTACGGACGATGAACGGGAGCCCTGGTCGCGGGACTCATCGGTCTGCGACCCGGTTAGCCGAACACCGTCCGGAAGATGCAGTGTCCTTGTCGGGAACGCCACCTCGGCACCATGGCCCTCAATGATGTCGCTGATTTTCAGCAACACATCCTGCTTCACTTCCTGAAAACGAACCCACTGGGTTGTCTTGGTGAAGGTATAAACCATGATATCCAGGGATGATGCATTGAACGCGAGGAAATTGACGATCAATGTCTGCTTGCTGTCAATATCGTCATGCTGCTCCAGCATGGCCCTGATATCGGCAACGATGGTGGGCATCAGGCTGACATCGGCGTACCGGATACCAATGGTTTCCGATATCCTGCGGTTGGTCATCCGCGAGGGGTTCTCGACCGCAATGGTGGTAAAGGTTGCGTTCGGCACATACAACGGACGTTTGTCGAAGGTCCGGATGGTCGTCAGCCGCCAGCCGATATGCTCAACCGTGCCTTCAATGTTGCGGTCCGGCGAGCGCACCCAGTCCCCCACCTTGAACGGGCGGTCCAGGTGAATGATGAAACCGCCGAAGAAATTCGCCAGCAGATCCTTGGCGGCGAAGCCGACAGCAATGCCACCCACGCCGCCAAACGCCAGCACCCCGGAGATGCTGTACCCCAGAGACTGCATTGCAATCAGAACGGCGGTAATTATGACCACGGCCCTGGATAACTTGCTCACCGCATTCACAGTGGTGTAGTCCATGGGCTGTTTCATCTTCACGGGAGAAGCGAGAATCCCCTCGCCTTCCTTGATCAGGCGAAGTACCGCCCAGACCAGCACGAACACGAAACCCAGCTGGAGCATTGAGTCATTGGCCTTGAAAATTTCGGCCTGCGAATACCGGTGAGCGACCTCGGCGGCCCAGTATACGCCTTGTACCCAGACAAACGCGACGACAGGCTTGCGCGCGGCATGAAGCAGCGCGTCGTCCCAAAGGTTACTGGTTTTACTGAATTTTCGCTCCAGCGCACCGACAATATGGCTGGCGGCATAGGCCACCGCCGCTGTTCCGAATACCAGCGCGAACACAACAATACCAACACGCCAGCTTTCCGAGAGCAGCCCGAAATTCTCGACCCAGCCGTTCACGATGGCCTTGAAATCCCCAATCATCGATTCTCTCTGACAAAAAAGGTTTAATGGATGTAAACGACTGCACCTGGGTCAACACGTTCGAACAGTTCAAGAATATGAGCGTTCCGCATCCGGACACAGCCATGGGACAGCGGCACGCCCATGGGCTCGCTGTCCGGTGTGCCGTGAATGTATATGAAGCGACGGAAAGTATCGACACCCGGGCCCCGGTTTTTTCCCCATTCACAGCCACACAGCCAGAGAATCCGGGTCAGAATCCAGTCGCGACCGGGATGTTCCCGGGCAAGCCCGGGACTGTAGATCTCGCCGGTCGGGCGCCGGCCACGGAACACCGTCCCGGCTGGAAGCCCGGCACCAATACGGGCACGGATATAGTGCTTACCCCGCGGGGTGCAGCCGCTGCCGTCCTGCTCCCCCGGGCCGTTCAGTGCCGTGGATACCGGATAGGAGGCAAGAACCTGCCCATCTACGGTGACAAGCCTGAGGAACTGGAGGGTCAGATCAATATCGATTTGCGCTGCAGTGGAATAAATCCGCACTGGCCAGACTCCTTGCGGGTTCAGAAGGAAAGCCTAACCGAGAGGCAGGAGCTCAGGCAACCGAGACCTTGCTGCCAGGCGAGGGAATCAGCATCGCGTCTTCTGCCTGCATTCCGGCGGCCAGGAAGGGCACCAGCCGGGCGGCAATTTCCTGAACGGTGGTTTCGACACCCAGCTTGTTCTCCAGGATATCGCGCAGGGCGTCACTGCTGGACATGGTGAACGCGGTTGCTCCGAGCATGAACTGAATGCGCCAGTACCGGTCGACCGAAGACAACTGCGGCGTTGCTTCCTTCAGAAGACGCATGAAACGGCCGAACGGCTCGCTGTATTCCTGCTCCAGAAACTTCCGGAGGTGGCCCTGGGACTGGGTGTAGGCGAGGCCCAGCAGGCGCATGAAGATGGAAATACCCTGCTCGTTGCGCTGAGGCATCCGCACCGCGCTTTCCGTCAGGGCCCAGAGTGTCTGGTTCAGTGTTGGTGGTTTGCCCTCACAACGCTCCTCAAGCTCGTCGAACGCGCTTTCAAGAGTTGCGGAAAACGGCGTCAGAAAACGCGCGAAAACAGCATGAATCAGAGCGTTTTTTGAACCAAAGTGATAATTGACAGCGGCCAGATTTACTTTAGCCTTGCTGGTAATCATGCGAAGCGAGGTTTCTGAAAAACCCCGGTCGGCGAACAGCTCTTCGGCTGCATCGAGAATCCGGTCAACGGTATCAGACTGCGCCATTTTGTTTTCAATGCCTCTAGCAAACGTCTGTTTGAAACATACGTTTGAAGCGCAGTTATGTCAAGTTCTGGGCACAGGCTCCGCCACAACATCCTGCCAGCCATGGTCAATGGCATTCTGATTGCCCTCAAAAAATGCCTCCTGAACCCTGCCGTAGGCCTTCTCCGCCTCCAGCAGGTATATCAGATACAGGCGCACATGCTCCCGTCGGGTAAGCTGACGGGGGAGAACGCGGCTTTCAGACAGCCTCAGCAAATAACTGAAACGCGAATTCCTGAGGGCCGGATTAAAGTCGGACATCTGCGCACACTGCCATATCAGCCCGCTGGCGCCTTCCAGGTGCTCTGCATGTCGCTTCGCCTCCCGGAGCATCCGCTGTCGGGTGACGAGGAGATCCAGGTAGGAAGGTTTCGACGTGTAGATTCGGCGAACAGCGGGCACTCCGTGCAGCAGGATCATTACGAAGACCCCGAAACCACCACCCGCGACCCAGGCCGGCACAAGCCCGGCCAAGCCGCCGAGAAACACGACTGCGGCAAGCAGCGCACTGAAAAGCCACAGGTCCCGGTTTCGGCGCGCCCCGGCCAAAGTATAGTTGTCGGGCCAGTCATTCATCGCCAGCAGGTCGAAATCCATCAACAGGACACGGTCGCACTGCCGCAGCATCTGCCTCAGTTTGCGCTGCCTTGACTCCGCCGTCACCCGCTCCGCACGTCCATTGGTTTTATCATCACTCTCACTCTCACTCTCACCAGCCCCGGCCCTGGCATCGGATGCAACGGCTGCGGCTGAACCCTGCCCAGGCTTTGTGATGGCCACCGTTCCGGCCAGGGCAGACGCCGAGACCGAAGGCCGGGCATCCGCGGGCACAGGGTCGGCGGCCCGTCCAGGCCGCAGCACAGGAGCCTGGGCGGGCGCATCAGCTTGCGTGGCTTTGCTCTGGTCTTCGGCCATGACAGGTTGTCCGGATTAGAGACGGTTTTAACAGGTAACGACCATCAAACCGGATTCTTGAATCCCTTACCGCCACCTTGGCATCGGGCGGTCCGCTCGCTATCCTGTGCGCTCCTGCCAAACCGGCAGCCGCACTCCATTTTATGAGGCCAGGCTATGTTCACAGGCATTGTTCAGGGGATCGCAACCATTGAAGAGGTCACTGCCAAACCCGGTCTTAGCACCTTCGTTGTCCGTTTCCCGGAGGATAAACTCGACGGTGTCTCTATCGGAGCTTCCGTGGCCATCAATGGCACCTGCCTGACCGTAACGCGCCATGACGGCAGCGCACTCTGCTTCGACGCCATGCAGGAAACCCTGACGCTGACCACACTCGGGCACCTGAAAGCCGGGGACCTGGTAAATTTCGAACGCGCCGCCCGCATCGGGGATGAGATTGGCGGGCACCTGCTGTCCGGCCACATTCATACCACCGCAAAGATCGTGGAAATCCTGCGCCCGGAGAACAATGTCACCCTGTGGTTTGAAGTGCCTGATGAGTGGGCCCGCTATCTTTTCCCCAAGGGCTACATGGCCATTAACGGCGCCAGCCTGACCATTGGCGAAGTCCGGGGCAACCGGTTCAGTGTCCACCTGATTCCGGAAACCCTCAGGGCGACCACCTTTGCCTCGGTTCAGGAAGGCCAGCGGGTGAATATTGAAATAGACAGCCAGACCCAGACCATCGTGGATACCCTGGCAAGACTGGGCTATGCCAGTCCGGCACCCGCCCTTTAACCAGCCTGGTCTGTCAGCGATTGCCAGCCTGGAAGACCACGAACTTGGGGCTGGCATCCAGTTGATGTATAGATGAGAAATGCCGGCGCAGGCTACGGTGATAACCCAGATGGCGATTTCCGACCATCAACAACCTGCCGCCCGGCGACAGGTGTCGGGCGGCCTGCCCGAACAGACGCAGGGAAATATGATTGCCAACCACGCCGCCTTCGTGAAACGGCGGATTCAGGAGTATGAGATCAAATCTTCCCTGTCCGGATTCAATACCGTCGGCGTGCACAAAGGCCACCTCCGCTTCCGGGAACGCCCGTTCGACATTGCGGCTGGCACTGAGCACCGCCTGGCTCGATACGTCGCTGAAGCACACCTGCAGATCCTGCCGCCCTGCCAGCGCCGTCATGCCAAGCACACCGTTGCCACAGGCGAGATCGAGAACCCGTGCACCGGGTTCGGCTTTTCTCACCGCCTCCGCCACGCAGGGCAGGAGCAGCCGGGTACCGATATCCAGCTTTTCCCTTGCAAACACCGCGGGTAACGCCTCAACCTTATGATCGCTCTGCCCGGTTAACAGATAACCTTTCCAGGTCCCCGGCCAATCTCCAGGAAGCTTACTCCCCTTCCTGCAACGAATGACCCGGGCCTTCTTTCGTGCCGACAGTACCTTCTCGGTGTTCACGGTTTCAGCAAAGACATCAACACTTCTGGCCGGAAGGTGCTTGATCATGCCTCCAGCCAGCAGGACACCGGATTCTGCCACTACGCCATTGAGCCAGCGCAGCAGCCAGCCAAGATAGTCCGCCTGCCGCGGAATTCGCATAACCACAAGATCGAACGGTCCTTCAGGCGGGTTGATCCAACTGCGCACCTGGCTTGGTGCGATCAGGGAAGGGTTGAGTGAAGCATTCTCGTCCAGGGCTGCGAACAGGGTCGCGCTGTCAGCAACGATCACCGGTGACAGGCCGGAAAGCCCGAGTGACAAGGCGCCATATTGATCATCCACGATCAGGACTCTGGGCTTAGTAACACCACTGGCAGCGTTGAGACCCTCTTCAAGCAGAAGCTCGTCTGCCGCGTCCCAGGCCCGCAGCGTCGGGTCGTCGGTACCAGGCCGGCTCAGGGTCAGTTCACCGTCGGCATAATTCAGTTCGGCAGTTGTCATTTCAGGCACCCTGCGGGCATTTTGTCACAAAGTCGTCATTTTAGGCTGATTATTCTAGAAATTAACCCTAAGGTTACAGAAGTTCATGCTGAACATCCCTTTTCCGGTTTGCTCCGTTGTTCTGGACGCGAGCCTTTTGCCCCTCACCCCAGGGGCTTTTTTAATTGGGCATACGGATTTACTGTGGGTGTCGCCACCAACACCGCACCGATTGTGGACTTCGCCATGGCCGGAGCATTGGATGACAAAGGCCAGCTTACCTCTGCCGCCAAAAAGTTGCTGGACAAAGATCCGCAGGAGTTTGTTCGCAAAGCCGCCCAGAAAGGCGCATTGATTGACAAAGGCTTGCAGGACGAGTCACCGGTTGATTCGTCCGAAGAAGAGGATCGTCCCAAAGTCCGGGTAGAAGCTGGCCTCTTTTTCGATGGCACAGGCAATAACCGCAACAACACCCAGACCTATCAACAACAAGTCGACAAATGCCTCACGGCCAACGTGGCCAGGGCCATTTCGGAAGAGCAATGCAGCAGCGAACTATCGCTGATCATGAAGGGCAGTTACCATAACGCTGAAGCCAATGCATCCAAACTGGAACGCATGTATCAGCAGGGCCGGTTTGAGTCTGGGGGTATGAATAGGTGGGTCGCCTGCAGGGCTTTCAAAGGGCTTGAGCTGCATGATGGGAAACTATCACGTACAGTTCTTATGGGGCGAAGGGGCGCAAAGCCCTTAGCGACCAGGTGCCTCGTAAAACCAAGGATATATCAATGGACCTATCAGAATATAGGAAAAACGATTCAGAGCAACAAAGAACTGAGGATTTAATGCAGCATATTACGCGTATCTCTGGCGACGGAAAAAGCGCGCTTGATATTGGTGCAAGAGACGGTCATTTTTCCATATTGCTGACTGAATTTTTCGATAAAGTAACTGCGCTGGATCTATTGAAGCCAAACATATCGAGTAGCAGAATCACCTGTGTTCAGGGAGACATCACAAATTTAGACTTCGATGACAATACCTTTGACCTGGTGTTTTGTGCTGAAGTGCTTGAACACATACCTCCTCATCTACTTGAAAAAGCAGCTTCCGAATTAAGCCGTGTAACAAGAGAATTCTTGCTTATCGGAGTTCCATATAAGCAAGATATTCGAATCGGACGTACAACATGTTCCTCTTGTGGGGGAAAGGGCCCTCCTTGGGGCCATGTGAACAGTTTTGATGAAAATGAATTAATTAGCCTGTTTCCATTATTAACTACTAATAAAGTAACGTTTGTAGGTGAAACAGATGCGCGCACGAATTTCATGTCAGTGTTTTTTATGGATATAGCCGGCAATCCATACGGCACGTATAACCAAGAAGAAAAGTGTATTCATTGTGGAAAAAAACTAAAGAGCCCACCTGAGCGGACTCTGTTTCAAAAAATATTTACGAGAGTGGCATTTCATCTTAAAAATCTCCAAAAACCTTTTAATAGGCCACACCCAAACTGGATTCATATTCTTTTTCATAAAACAAAGGTATAACACTTGTGGGCCTTCGGTAGGCCGCCCTTCTCAACTTGTGGGCAAGTGCGGACAGGGTCTTGGGTTTGTTCATGGGTTTCTGCACGAACTCAAAACGCCAGACAGGATATCGCCGATTTCATAGAGAATGGTCAGCGCCAGGATACGACCGCCCCTCCGGAATGGTCCGCAGCACACTCAGAGATTTTGTTTTTTGTGGCTTGGCTGTTCGATCAACCGGAACTTCCGGGTACCCTTTTAATTCAGGGCCGGCGAAAAGCCCGGTATACCGTAAACCGGTGATCTTCCCGTAACCGCTCAACCGGGCCGATACACCGCTTCATCAGGGGCTCATAGGGCAGGAAGCTGTTTGCGACCAGGCGAACCTCACCACCAGGTCTGAGATGGCGTACAACCTCGCGAAGGAAACGCTCGGTCATGGACATATCGGTTCTCACGCCACTGTGGAAGGGGGGGTTGCTCAGTATCGCCGGCCAGATACCTTCAACACTGGTCAGGCCGTCCGATGCCAATATTTCACCGGAAACACCGTTACGCCGATAGGTTGCCCGGGCACAGGTCACAGCCTGGGACTGCACATCCACCCCGTCAACGGTGATTGCCGGCTGTCCCCTTTGCTTTTGCCAGGCATCAAGCCAGGCGCCGATCACCCCGGCACCACAGGCAAAATCGAGAATGTGACTGGCGCGCAGGGGATGGTCGCTGAGGGTTTCGAGCAGCATCCGGGTGCCGTCGTCAAGCTCTCCCTGGCTGAAGATCCCCGGCAGCCCGGCGGCCTCCAGGTGAATGCCCGCGCATTCCATGCCCGTCCAGCTCAGCCATTCCTGAAGCTCAAACCCTGGCAGCGATTCAACGGCTTCGGCACACCACACCTGGCAGTGCCTGGCACTGTCTACCTTGGCCGCCAGTGGCGCCACCGCTTTTAACTGTTTGGCAGCCCCGGCAATCCCCTCTTTTTTCTCGCCAACCACGACCAGCCGGGCGCCTTTTGCCGCCAGCCAGCGGGCAAGTGCCAGCCGCAACTCCAGTTCGGCCCGAGCCTTTGGCAAAAACACCACAAGGGTGTTGAAGGCATCCGCACCAAAGGCCGGATCATCGTAACCGAAGGCGACCTTCCAGTTGTCCCGCCCCCGCAGAGTCTCACACACACCCGCATGCTCACTCATGGCCATGCCGCTGTACTCAGACAGCTCAGACAACAGGCCGACGGAAGTAACGCCCAACAGGGCCACCTCCCCTGTGAGCAGGTGGCGATTCCTTAACAGGGCTTCGTGGGAATTGGGTAGAGACATTGAACAGGCAATCCCGCTTGGGTGGCTCGGACACGGGATACTTTAACCGGAATGCGCCGCCGAGTCTCCCATGGCAGGCCGGATCCCGGAGGCATCAGAACGAAAGGAAACGAACCGCCGGCAAGCAGTCACTTGTATCGGGCAACAGTGCCCACACGGAGAGCGTCTTCCGGGGACATACCCCAGTCCTCGGGCTGGCCTTTATCGGAAGACTTGCGCCCCCGGGCGCGCTCATCTGACGCGTCGGAGACGCCTTTACGATGGCTGAAGGCTGTCAGGGCTTTTTGCATCAGTTCTTTCATGGTTCACCTCCTCGCTTGCAGCAGTCGCTACTCTACCAAAGCGGGAGGTGACCAACTGTGATGACACCGGGGGTCAGGAAGTGACACTCATCACGAATTTTTGACGAAATTTTACATTTCCTGCTAGACGGTTTTCTGGCGCCCGGAGCGCACCGGCCTCAGAACCAGCTCCTCCAGGCTGGTTTGCCGGACACGCTCAAGATCTTCTTCGCCGGAAACCGACAGCCCCATATCCCTGAGAATACCGTCCGCAACGTCATAGACAAAACCGTGAACCGTCAGCGGCTGGCCACGCTTCCAGGCTTCCTGGACGATGTTGTTCTGGCACACATGCCCCACCTGCTCCACTACGTTCAGTTCGCACAGCCGGTCTACCCGGTCCTGCACGTTCGGCAGGGCATCCAACACCTTCTGGTGCCGGTCACGCACATCCTGCACATGTCGCAACCAGTTGCTTATCAACCCGAAGCCCTCGTTGAGCAGTGCCGCTCTCACGCCACCACAACCGTAATGCCCGACCACCAGAATATGTTTGACCTTAAGCACATCAATGGCGAACTGGAGCACCGACAGGCAGTTAAAGTCCGTATGCACAACCACGTTGGCCACGTTCCGGTGAACAAACAGCTCACCGGGCAGCAGATCGACAATCTGGTTGGCCGGCACACGGCTGTCCGCACAGCCAATCCAGAGATATTCCGGTGCCTGCTGGTTGGACAGGCGGTGGAAAAACTGGGGGTCCTGGGCCTTGATGCCATCGGCCCAGGACCGGTTTTTTTCCAGAAGATGGTCAAGCTGACCCATTACCTTACTCCGTTTTAGTGATTCCCGGACGCCGATTGAACGGGAATCATGGTCTCAAAGCAAGGCTCAGTTTATCTGAGCCTCAACCTCAGCCTCAACCGCGCCATGAGGCTGATGCATGGTCGCCTGGGCCAGATCCAGAAGCTCCCGCAAGGCCACCGAGAACATCGCATACTCCGGTTCTCTCACACCCTTGAGCTCGGACAACATGGTTTTCCAGCGATCAATCATCTGGTCATGACGCGCCATCCAGGCCTCCACACAGGCAGGCACGTCCGCCGGTTTTCCTGCCAGCTTCAGCACACCCGTGGTCAAAGCCCGCTGCTGCCAGTCCAGATCCTCGCGGAAACTCTCCCTGGCAAGGGCCTGCCAGTGGGAAGCCGGGGTCAGAGCGGCAATGGCATTGGCGAACCAGTTGAGATCAAGGCGGTCACCCAGCGCGTAATACAGATTGGCGACTGTTTTCAACGGCATTCCTGACGCTTCCTGTGCCTCGATAATACTGAGGGACGAGTACAGGTGCCCGGTACCGGAAACCACGGAAGCCAGCTCTGTCGGTAATCCGGCTTCCACCAGCGCCTGATACCGCTTTTCCCAGGTGATCCGGGCCTGCTCTCCCAGGTACTCCGGCAGGCCTGCGGTAATGGCCCAGACGCTGTCGGCAAAACGCTCCATGTGATTCTGGATACTCAGTTCCGCGCGACGGTTGCGCAACAGCCAGCGCACCGAACGGCGCATCAGCCGCATCAGGTCCTGCATCAACTGCATCTGAAGCTGGGCCGGCACATGAAAATCCAGATCCTCAATCCTGTCCCACCAGTTATCGATGCGAAAAACGTCCCGGGCAATGATCCAGGCCAGTGCTATGGAGGCTGCATCGGCGCCAGTGGACTGGTTCAGCCGCTCCACAAAGGTAATACCCATGTGGTTAACCATGTCATTGGCAATCTGGGTGGCAATGATTTCACGGCGCAGCTGGTGCTCACCCAGCTCTTTCGAGAATTTCTGGGTCAGGTCCCGCGGGAACACCTTGTACATTTCACCCGCCAGCATCGAATCGTCCGGCAGCGTGCTGTTTATCAGGGTCTGCTTGAGATCGCCTTTCACATAGGAGATCAGAACCGACAACTCCGGCCGGGTCAGCCCTTTTTTGTCCAGCTTGCGCTCAGACAGGGTTTCGTCGTCCGGCAGGAACTCCAAAGCGCGGTTCAGCTTCCCCTGACTCTCAAAGGTGCTCATCAGCCGGCGGTATTCCTCCAGGCGCGTCGCCGCATCCTCGCTGGCGATACTGATGGCCTGGGTCTGGCGGTAGTTGTTCTTAAGCACCAGCTCCGCCACATCGTCGGTCATTTCCTCAAGCATGATGTTGCGCTGCTTGTATGTGAGATCCCCCATGACCACCACCCGGTTGAGCAGGATCTTCATGTTGACCTCATGGTCTGAACAATCAACCCCGCCGGAGTTGTCGATAAAGTCGGTATTCAGGCGCCCGCCCCTGAGGGCATATTCAATACGCCCGAGCTGGGTCAGCCCCAGATTACCGCCCTCGCCGACAACCTTGCAGCGCAGTTCCGAACCATTGATTCGAAGGCCGTCGTTAGCTTTATCGCCGACATCGCCGTGGGATTCGCTTTTTGCCTTCACGTAGGTGCCAATACCGCCTACCCAGAGCAGATCCACCTGTGCCTTGAGAATATGGGATATCAGCATGTTCGGCGGCACCCGATCCGACTTGATGCCCAGCAGTTTTTTCATTTCCGGGCTGACCGGAATGGACTTGGCATTCCGGCTGAAGATGCCACCGCCCTTGGAGATGAGTTTGCTGTCGTAGTCGGTCCATGCGGAGCGGGGCAACGCAAACAATCGTTTACGCTCTATATAACTCCGCTCCGGATTCGGGGTCGGGTCGATAAAGATATGGACATGGTTAAAGGCAGCAACCAGCTTTGTTTTCTCCGAAGACAACAAACCATTGCCAAAAACGTCGCCGCCCATGTCGCCGATGCCGATGGCGGTGAATTCATCCAGCGCCGGGTTGATGCCCATCTCCCGGAAATGGCGCTCCACCGAGACCCAGGCGCCCCGCGCGGTAATGCCCATCTTCTTGTGGTCGTAGCCATTGCTGCCACCGGAGGCGAAGGCATCGCCCATCCAGAAGCCGTATTCGGCCGCCAGGCCATTGGCGATATCCGAGAAGGTTGCCGTGCCCTTGTCGGCAGCCACGACCAGATAATGGTCATCTTCATCGTGGCGGATCACCCGCTCCGGCGGGTGAATGCCGGCATCGACCAGATTGTCGGTAATATCCAGCAAACCGCGGATAAAGGTTTTATAGGCTTCGATGCCCTCCGCCTGGAAGGCTTCCCGGTCCGAGGGGTCTGGCAGCCGTTTGGCAACAAAACCGCCTTTGGCGCCCACAGGAACGATCACCGCGTTCTTGACCTGCTGAGCTTTTACCAGACCCAGAATCTCCGTACGGTAGTCCTCAAACCGGTCAGACCAGCGCAGGCCGCCACGGGCGACCTTGCCACCCCGGAGGTGCACACCCTCAACCCGTGGCGAATAGACGAAAATCTCGAACATTGGCAGCGGCAGGGGGACATCCGGAATCCTGGATGGATCGAATTTCACACTGATGTAGGATTTGGGGCCACCCGCTTCATCCTGCTGGTAAAAGTTGGTGCGCAGGGTGGCCTGGATCAGCTCAAGGAAAAGCCGCAGCACACGGTCTTCACTGAGATTCTCCACCTCGTCCAGACCCGCATTGAACTCGATCTCCAGCTTTTGCTGGGCCGCCTGGCATTTGCCCGGGCTCTGGTACCGCTCCGGGTTGAAACGAACTTCGAAGAACTCCAGCAGCAACTGCGTCAGCTCAACGTGGTTCACCAGTGTATTGGAGATAAAGGTCTGGCTGTTGGAAAAACGGATCTGGCGCATATAACGGGCGTAGGTCCGCAGAAGCGCAATCTGCCTCCAGCTCATGTAGGAGGACAGCAGCATCCGGTTGAAGGCATCGTTTTCGGCCTCCGCGTACCAGACCCGCCGGAACAATTCCTCGAAAATCGGCCGGAGGCGATGAATGTCTACCACATCGCCGGTGTGAGCATGGAGTGTGAAATCGTGAATCCAGACTGTCTTGTTGTGGCGGTCGGTCACCTCGAACGGATGCTCGCCAATGACGCGGAAGCCAAGATTATCGAAAATCGGCATCACGTCTGAAAGGGGCAGCGGTTCGTCCGGATAGAATAACTTGAAATGCAGCGTGCTCTCATCCTCTTCCAGCGCCCGATAGAAACTCATGGCAAGGTCGCTTTTGATGGCAGACGCAGAAATATGCTTAAGATCAATCGCCGCACGCCTGGCCGAGAACATATCGGTATAGCTGGCCGGGAAGCCGCCGGCCCAGAGCCGGTAGAGCTCATTGCCCTGTTCTTCACCGTAAGCTTCGCTCAGCGCCTCGGCGAGGCCGTCACGCCAGGATTGCGCCAGTTCAATGACTTTCTCTCGGATTTCAGCCGTTGGCAGCTGGCGGTTTTCAACCTGGGGCACGCGGATGGTGAACTGGACCCGGGCCAGCACGGATTCCGAGAAGTGGGTAACAAACTCAACGTCCTCGGCGCCGAGCCGGTCCACCAGCACCTGTTCCACTTTCAGACGAAGTTCGGTGTTGTAGATATCCCTCGGGAAAAACGCCAGGCAAGTCACAAACTGGCCATAAACATCCTCCCGCATGAACAGTTCAATACGGCGGCGTTCCTGAATGTACAGGATGCTTTTGGCCACCTTCAGCAACTCGTCCGGCTCGATCTGGAACAGCTCATCCCGGGGATAGAGGGTCAGAATCTGCTCCAGTTCCTTGCCGGCGTAATCATCCCGGAGGAAACCGGAGCGCTTCATCACACTCTGGAATTTACGGCGGAGCAGCGGAATCTCATCCGGCCGCTCGTTATAGACCCGGGCGGTATACAACCCCAGGAAGCGACGCTCGCCAACAACCTCCCCCTTGCTGTCGAACTTCTTGACCGCAATATAGTCCGGGTAAGCCGGGCGGTGAACCCTTGAGCGCTGGGCCGACTTGGCGAAGATAAAGATATCGTCGGTCCGGGTCATCTCGTGCCGGGTGCGCTGGGGCAATTCGTTCAGGCGCACCCTTTCTGGCCGCTCGTTGTTGACTTTCAGGATACCCAGCTCGGAGTTCCCGACCCGCCGGACCACCATGCCGCTCTTGTCCTTGGCAAAATCGTATTCGTCATACCCCAGGAAGGTAAAGTGATCCCGTGCCAGCCACTCAAGAAAGGCCCGGGCCTCTGCCTTCTGCTCTTCGTTGATACCGGCGGTAGTACTGTCCAGCTCCCCGATAATCTCAGTCACCTTCTCGGTCACCACCGGGAAATCGGATACTGCGATCCGGACTTCATGAAGCACGTCTTGCAGCGTGTCTTCCAGATCCCGGAGATCCCCGGGATGACTGTGTCGGTCAATTTCCAGAACGATAAAGGCCTCATAGGCGGATCGGGAGGCGATCTTTTTTGTGCTGTGCAGCTTCTTCAGTTTGCCGTCTTTGTCCCGCTCGACCTGAAGAATTGAATGCTGGATCGAGTGAGTGCCGATTTCGCGCTGATTAATGGCAATGCGCAGGGAGTCAATCAGGAACGGCATATTGGGGTGCAGAATAAAAACGACAGTGTGGGTCGACTCCCAGCCGTCGCTTTCCAGGTCCGGATTGAAAACCGCCACTGAAGTTTTCTCGGCGGAGCGCTTCTGCAGAAACTGCCAGGCCGCCAGCACGGCACCATAGGTATCTGAGAATCGTCGGCTGACCAGCTCTTCCAGGGGAATATGGGCGTAATGCTGCTTGGCAAATTCGCTGATTCTTTTGGCTTCGGTTTTGGTAATCTTCTTTGCGAAGGCGTCAGCCAACTGTTCAAAGAACTGATCCTTGCTGGCCACTGTCAGCGCATTCATGGTCGACCTCAGTTAGTGTGAAATAAACGTAATCACGGTATCGTCACATAAGCATAGTCAAGCCCTTGATTTTTGCCGGCCAGACACCAAAACTGCGGCAACTACCTACGCACGATACGGGTTTCTCCGGAAAAACCTCAAACAGAGAGGGAGCAGTCACTTCCAATGTCGTTACAGCATACGTTCGGTGAGTTACGGGCACAGTTAGCCAAACGGATAATCGGGCAGGAAAAACTCGTGGATCGCCTGCTGATCGCCCTGCTCGCAGACGGTCACCTGCTTGTGGAAGGGGCGCCGGGCCTGGCTAAAACCACTGCCATCAAGGCCCTTGCAGAACACCTCGAAGGCGATTTCCATCGAATCCAGTTCACCCCGGACCTGCTGCCGTCAGACGTCACCGGCAGCGAAATCTACCGGCCGGAAACGGGCCAGTTCGAATTCCAGCGCGGCCCCATTTTCCACAACCTGGTGCTTGCCGATGAGATCAACCGCGCGCCTGCCAAGGTGCAATCGGCGTTGCTGGAGGCCATGGGCGAGAGGCAGATCAGCGTAGGCATGCGCACCTTCGCTCTGGACCAGCCGTTCATGGTGATGGCCACCCAGAACCCGATTGAGCAGGAAGGCACCTATCCGCTGCCCGAAGCGCAACTGGACCGATTTCTGATGCATGTGGCCATCCATTACCCGTCGGCGGAAGCTGAGAAAGCCATTCTCCAGCTCGCCCGGAACGATTATCGGCAGGGCGTGCCAAAGACAGACCTCCGCCTCGCAGCCCAACAGGTTTTTGAGGCCCGGACTGAAGTGGCCGACATCTATATGGCAGAGGCGGTCGAGCAGTACCTGCTCGCACTGGTTCTGGCAACCAGGGACCCGGCAGTCCTGGACCCGGAACTCGCCCGCTGGACCGCCTTCGGCGCCAGTCCCCGCGGCACCATTGCCCTGGATCGCTGCGCCCGAGCCCTGGCGTGGCTTGATGGCCGCGACTATGTCACACCCGACGACGTCCGGGCCATGGCCTTTGATGTACTGCGCCACCGCATTCTGCTGACCTTCGAGGCGGAGGCCGAAGGCATGACCGCAGACACCGTGATCGAGCGGCTGGTCGAACGTGTTCCGGTGAGTGCCTGAAACCGCCGACGGACGCAGTTCACGGGAGCCGCCAGCAATGCCGAACACCGACACAGCAACCTACATCGGGCTGGCGGATCTTATCCGCCTGCAGGCGGATGCCCGGGCATTGAAACTGCCTTCGGCACGGCCGGTGCGTTCCCGTCAGGCCGGCCTTCAGCGATCACCCCAGCGGGGCCGGGGCATGGCCTTTGCCGAAGTCAGGCTATACCAGCCCGGCGATGACATCCGCAGTATTGACTGGCGGGTAACCGCCAGGCGCCAGGCGCCGCATACCAAACTCTACGAGGAAGAGCGGGAACGGCCTGTACTGCTGTTGTGCGATCTCGGCCCGAGCCTTTTTTTTGCCAGTACCGGCGCCTTTAAACAGGTGCGTTGTGCCCAGCTTGCCGCTATCCTCGCCTGGCTGGCTCTTTGGTCCGGAGACCAGGTGGGGGGCATTGTCTTTAATGGCGAAACACTGAGCGTTCAGCGCCCGGCCCGGCGCAAGAAATCGGTACTACGGCTGCTGGATACCCTGGCGGAGCAGCAACACCGGGCGAGTCACGAGCTGGCGCAAAATGAAGGTGCCAGCCAGGGCAGGCTGGATACCGCCCTGACCGAGGCACGCCGGGTTGCCCATACCGGCAGCCGGATTTTCGTGATCAGCGATTTTCTGGAGATCTCCCCGGAGACCGGTAAACTGCTCGGCGCCCTGGCCCGCCACAATACTGTCAGTGCACTGAGAGTGGTCGACCCCCTGGAAAGGGAACTACCGAAAGCCGGGCAGTTCGCGGTGGCGGGCCCGGACGGCCCGGTCTGGTTTGATGCCGCCAACCCACACTTCCAGAGGGCCTGGCATGAGAAGGTGGCCAGCCATGAACGGCAGCTCGAAGACTGTTTCCAGACCTCTGGTGTCACTGCGGCAGCCGTTTCGACCGGGGACGATCCGGCGACGGCCCTGAAATCACTGCTCGGACCAGGGGGGCGAATCGGGTGAATCCGCAAGACCCGCTCAGTCAGCTCAGAGACATTCACCTGCCCGATCCCGGAGGTTTCTGGCCACCGGCGCCCGGGTGGTGGATTCTGGCCATTCTGGGGATTGCGCTTGTCGCCGCAGTGACCTGGCAGATTCTCAGGCGCAGACGCAGGAACCGCTGGCTGCGGTCGGCACGGTCGGAACTGGCCATGCTGGAGCGCTCAGCGGCCCCCGATCCCCAGTGGTTTGTGCAACTGAACAGGCTCCTGAAACAGGCCGCCCGCAAGCGATACCCACAATCGCACCCGGAAGCCCTGACCGGTGATGCCTGGGTGGAATTCCTGTTAGCCACAGCCCCCGGACACCGGATTGCCTCAAGACCGGTGGCTGAAGCCCTGGTAGAAAGCGCCTGGCGACCTTCGGTTTCAACCGAGCCTGCCCAGGCACTGGCATTTGCCAGGCTGTGGCTGGGAGGTCAGAAATGCTGAACCTTGCCTGGCCCTGGGTGCTGACTCTGGTCATCATTCCCCTGCTCCTTCAGTGGCGCAAACCTCAGGGACAGTCAGTGGACGCGCCGGTTCTGCCGGTTGGTCACTGGCTGTCAGGCCTGCCCGGCGTCAGCCGCCGGGGCAACGCTGTGCCGCTGTGGCAGAAACTGCTGCTGCTCCTTATGTGGGTATTACTGGTCATTGCCCTGGCCCGGCCGCAGCACGTTGGCGAACAAACGCAGATGCCGGTGTCCGGCCGTGACCTGATGCTCGTGGTGGATATTTCTCCCAGTATGGATGAGCAGGACATGGTGCTTCAGGGCCGGAGCATTAACCGGCTGCAAGCAGTAAAGCGGGTCCTTGATGACTTCATTTCCCGCCGCCAGGGCGACCGGCTGGGATTGATCCTGTTTGGTACCGAACCCTACGTCCAGGCGCCCCTGACCTTTGACCTCGAAACCGTCAGAACCCTGATGCGGGAAGCCGGCCTCGGTATGGCCGGCCGTGCCACGGCCATTGGTGACGCCATTGGCCTTGCCACCAAACGGCTCCGGGACAGACCCAAAGACCAGCGAGTGATGGTGCTACTAACGGATGGCGCCAACACCGCCGGCGAAATAACACCGGACAAGGCCACCGAGATTGCCACTGCCGCCGGCATTCGGATTTACACCATCGGCATCGGCGCGGAGTCCATCGTGCAGCGTGGCCTGTTGGGGTCGCGCCGCGTCAACCCGTCCCGCGATCTGGATGAAAGCCTGCTGACCCGGATGGCCCAGCAGACCGGCGGTGAGTATTTCCGGGCCCGTAGCCTGCCGGAGCTTGAACTCATCTATGAACGCATTGATCAGTTGGAGCCCATCGAACTGGAAGGCAAATACTACCGCCCTGTCACTGAACTCTACGCCTGGCCCGCCGGCCTTGCGGCGGCCCTGTGGGGCATGCTGTTTCTGTACCGGCGGATGGGCCAGATAATGGCCACGCGTCGCCGGCAAAGTGAGAGGGAACCGGATGTTGGCTGATTTTCACTTCCTGCGCCCGCTCTGGCTGCTGTTGGTTCTCCTGCTGCCATTGATGTACCTGGCGTTCCGCCAGTTACATCTGGGGGACAGCGGTTGGTCCCGGCTCATTCCGGCCCGCCTGTTGTCACCTGTCATACGCCACGAAGGCACATCAGGCAGACCCCCGAAATCCCCCATGGTGCCAGCTGCCATGGCCCTGGTCGTCCTGGCCACTGCCCTTGCCGGACCGGCCTGGCGGGAAGCGCCCACCCCACTTAAACAGCCGGGGGAAAGCCTTGTGATTGCACTTGATCTCTCACTCTCCATGCTGGCAACAGACGTAGAACCAGACCGTCTGACCCGGGCCAAACGGAAAATCCGGGATATTCTCGCGGTACGGCAGGGCAGCCTGACCGGGCTGCTCGTGTACGCCGGTGATGCCCATGTGGTCACACCGCTGACCGATGACACCAGAACCATTGAGGGTATGCTGGACGTGCTGGATCCGGTGATCATGCCAGCCACCGGCAATCGTGCTGACCTTGCCATCGTCAGGGCGGCCGATCTGCTGAAACAGGGTGCACCGGGTAACGGCCGGATTCTAGTGATCACCGACCAGATCGGTGAACACTATTGGCCTGAAATACGGGAGACTCTGTCCGAAACCGGATATGCGTTCAACACCCTGGTTGTGGGAACCGAAGAAGGTGGGCCCATTCCCCTGGCCCGCCGCGGATTCATTCGTGAAAACGGCGAAATTGTGATCAGCCGTGCCACCCCCGGCGCCCTGTCGGAACTGGCCCGGAGCACCGGGGGCCAGAGCCACGAACTGACCCTCAACAACACCGATATTGAATCCCTTGAACTCAGTCCGAAAGACACCGATGACTGGCAGGATACAAGTGCAGGGCTGACCGTCACCCGCTGGCAGGATGACGGTTACTGGCTGCTCTGGCTGGCCGCCCCCCTGATTCTGCTGGGATGGCGCCGGGGCGCATTTACCGCCCTGGCCCTGGTGCTTTTACCGGCGTTTCCACAGCCGGCAGCAGCCATGACCTGGGCCGACCTTTGGCAGCGTCAGGATCAGAGAGCCCCCGAACTGATCCGGAACGATCCGAAGCAGGCAGCCGCCCGGCTGGATGATCCCGAATGGAAAGGCTCCGCACTGTATCGGTCTGGTCAGTTTGATGCGGCCGCGCAGGTCTTTTCCCGGGCCGAAGGGCCCCGTGCCAGTTACAACCAGGGCAACGCACTGGCCAGAGCCGGCAAACTCGAAGAGGCCCTCGCAGCTTATAATCATGCCCTGGCAGAGAGTCCGGATATGGAAGATGCCCGCCACAATCTGAAGATTGTCGAAGAATTACTGAAGCAGAAAAATCAGGGCAATGGTGACAGTCAGAGCAACAAACAGAAAGACCCATCAGAATCCCCGGGCAGCGATGGCAACAAGCCGCAGGATAATCAGGGCCAACCCGGAAACAGTAAAAATCCCGGTGACTCTGGCAACGAGCAGCAGCAGAACTCCGGGAACAGCCAGGAACCAGGGGAACCGAATCGCAAGCCGGATAAGCAGACGAATGAACCGAAGGGACAGACGCCGGAACAGGCATCGGCAGAACAGGCGTCATCGGCGAACCAGCCCCAGGCGCCTGCGCCGATTTCTGAAACGCCCCTGACACAGAGCCAGGAGCAGTCGCTCAGGCGGATTCCCGACAACCCGGGCGGCCTGTTACAGCGAAAGTTCCTGCAACAGTATCAACAACGCCAGACTCCATCCGATGAGGGCGATACACCATGGTAAAACGGTTGATCACAGCGGCTGTCTGTCTTTTTCTTCTGATAACAATCTGGCTGCCGGTCCAGGCGCAAGAGCTCATAGTCGAGCCAGACAGAACCCGGCTTTACGACGGTGAGGTGATGACCCTGACGGTTAAAGGTAGTATGGAAATCGATATCAACCTGGGCAACCTGTTCGATTTCGACATATCCAGCCTGCCCAAGCCCGATATCGAAAAGGTACAGCCGGATTTCGAGATCCTCGCGCAGAACCAGCAATACAGCATCCATACCATCAACAGCCAGATGGTCGGCGAGATCACCTGGACCTACCAGCTTGCCCCGACAACCACCGGTAAACTGACCATTCCCGCCCTCACTTTCAATGGCGCCGTTTCCGAGCCTGTCACAGTGGAAGTTGTGGACGGCACGCCACCGGATCAGGCAGACACCGGCCGTGACAGCTTTATTGAACTGTCCGCCGATAAGGCCGAGGTTTATGTGCAGGAGCAGTTGATTCTGACCATTCGCCTGTTCTTCCGCGGCAACCTGATCCGGGGCGAACTGTCGGAACCCCAGCACCCCGATGTTGTTATCGAACCGCTCGGCAGGCAACAGGAATTCTCACGCTACCGTGACGGTGTGCGCTATCGTGTGGTGGAACGCCGCTATGCTCTGTTTCCGCAGCGCCCGGGCAGTTTCAGGCTCTCGCCAATCCGGTTTGAAGGCCAGTCCCGGGACGCCCAGGGCAAGCTCAGATTCCTCAGGGACAGCGAGGAGCTGTTTGAAATACCGGTCAAGGAGGTGCCATCGCAGTTCACCGGAAAAACCTGGTTGCCGGCACGCAACCTAAGCCTGACAGAAGCCGGCTTGCCGCCAACTCTTGAAGTCGAAACGGGTGAAAACATCACCCGGGAAATCCGCCTGACAGCAGCCGACCTGCCCTCGGAGACGCTGCCACCACTGCCGGATGCTGTGCCACCGGGTTTGAGGAGTTATCCGGAGCAACCCGAGCGAACCACCGAGACAACGCCCGACGGTCTTTCCTCATCCTTGACGCAGTCAGTGGCCCTGGTGCCGGTTGAGGCCGGGCAAATGACCCTGCCGGCCATCCGCATTCACTGGTGGGACACGAAAGCTGATCGCGAACGTGTTGCTGAGATTCCGGAAAAAACATTGACGGTAACGGGCCCGACTGCCGCTGGCGCAGTACCGCCGCGGAAAACAGCCAAAACCGGCGGGGAGACACCCGCAAAAAGAAAAAGCGTGACACCCGATTCGCCGGATAATCAGGCTCCGGACCGGACCAGCCTCTGGCAATGGCTCAGTCTGGTGTTGGCGGTGCTATGGGGGGGCACTTTGCTGGCTTGGCTGGCTTGGTGGCGATTACGGAGGAACCCGGCAAACCTGCCGGTTACCGGTGAAACCGGAAATGATCGGGCCGCCTTTGACCGACTCATCAACGCCGCCCGGGACGGTTCCGCGACAACGCCGGAACTGCTGGTGGAATGGGCCAACCTGCACACACCCGGCCACGGCTTTCATTCCGCGGCAGACGTTGCCAGCCATTTCCGGAACGAGGCGTTAACCGCGGAGATCAGAAAACTGCAGGCTCGCCTTTTCGCGCCGGGACACGGCACGGAAGACTGGGATGGACGCGCCATGGTCGGGGCACTGGAGCAAATAAGAAAAGCGACCGCAAAGCCGGAGGCCAGGGCTGACCTGCCGCCGCTCTATCCCCGGGGCCTAGCCTAGCCGCGTGACCCGGTCAGTTGGTCAGCTGCTGATCGATCACAATGGCGACCGGCTCGCCCTGACCGTCGCCCACCGCGACCGGCATATCCGTGCTGCCCTGCCAGTCTCCCGGCTGGGCGCCCACACTTCCGGACCGGCTGAGCCGGGCAGTAATCACCACTTCTTCAGCATCGGAAATTCTGGCTTGGGGTGACATGGAATAGCTGTCGTCCAGGCGTATTTCTGCTGGCAACTGACCTGCCGTCAGCCTTGCCACGGCCAGCGGCGGCCCTTGCTGGGCGCCAGCCTGGCGTGCAAACAGGAACAGCGTGGTATCCGCAGGCACCTGGTCCCTGAAAGCCTCAACCAGTGTTACCCGCACGGTAACCCCTGCGCCAGCCGCTTCGGGTTCGGCAGCCGGTTCGGGTGGCTTCTCTCCCAACCGGGTGTAGGCTTCACGTATTCCCTCACGGATGGAGGCAATCTGGGGATGATCCGGAGCCACGGTCTCAATCCGCTCCCAGTATTCGATGGCCTGGCGATAATTTTGTTGGCTAAACGCGTTGATACCCAGCAAGCCAAGGACATTCACCTCATCCGGGTTCAGCTTGCGCGCCTGTTCGATGGCGGCAGTCACTTCCTCTGTCATGGCACCCTCGCTGTCAAAGAACAACGCCTGGGCCGCCAGGCCATAGGCGACGGATTCGGAGCGGTCATCACCCGAGACGCTCCCTGCCAGTTGCCGGAATGCCCAGGCCGCATCGTTGTACCGCTCCAGACTCATATAGGTGCGACCCAGCATGGCCCAACCCTCCGGGTTATCCGGGCTGGCTTCAAGGCGCTCGCGCAGCTGTTCGGAAAGCTCAGACATCTGAGCCTGCCGCGCGCCGTCGGGAGCACCTATTTCCTGCATGGCGATGAACTGTTCAACCTGGTCCATCGCGCCCCAGTGCTGATACAGGTAGAACGTTGCCGCCGGCACCAGAAGGATAGACACAAGCGCGACGGCCATGGCACTTCCCCGGCCACTTTTGACCAGTCCCGTGTGCTCGCCCTCCGGCACGTCATCCAGCATGGCACCGGCCAGTTCTTCCTTCAGCTGGCGATAGTTTTCGTTGTCCAGGATGCCGGCCTCATACTCCCGGTCCAGCTCCTTCATTCTGGAGCGATAGGCCATCAGGTTCTGGTTTTTCAGATCCGTCTGTTTTCTGGCACCGGTCCGGTGAGAAAGCACCGGGTAAAGCACGAACGCCAGGGCAATAATGATGAGTACTGTTGCGGCAATCCAGAAAGTTTGAGTCATGGAATTCCAGTCACAGGTTCAGAATTAAATCGGGTAACGGCTTGAAAGGCAGAAGGCAAAAATTTCAGGAAGTTCTGTTCTGTTCCTTATCGGCCAGCATCCTGTCTACACGGGCTTTCTCTTCAACGCTGAGCACGGAACCTTCAGCTCCTGCCCGCCGGGAGCGGATAATCACAACCGCCACGGCCAACAACCCGCCGAATACGGTGATCACTGGTGTTGCCCAGAGCAGGAACGTACGGCTGTCGAATTCCGGTTTATAGCGCACGAACTCACCAAAACGTCCGACCAGCGACTCGACAATCTCTTCATTGCCGGCACCGTCCTTCATCATTCGATAGACCTCGTCCCGCATATCCCTGGCGATCGGCGCGTTGGAGTCGGCGATATTCTGGTTCTGGCATTTCGGGCAGCGCAGCTCGGCGATCAGATTCTGATACCGCTGTTCCTGCGCCCGGTCCTCGAAATCATAGACGTCCGCCACGTCCCCGGTTGCTACCCCGGAGATCAGAACCACCAGGGCAAGAAAAACAATCCTCGGCATCAGCCCTTCCCCTGCAATTCGTTGATCACCGGTTGCAGTGCCTGTTCCCAGACCGTCTCATTGATCACACCAACGTGGCGGTAGCGAACAACGCCCCCGGCATCAATGATGAAGGTCTCGGGGGCACCGTAAACACCCAGGTCAAACCCGAGTGTTCCCCTCGGGTCGTAGATGATTTCCCGGTATGGGTCGCCGAGACGGTCGAGCCAGACCAGGGCATCTTCACGGTTGTCCTTGTAGTTGAGGCCGATGATGGGCACACCCTTTTCCTCCGCCAGCCACATCAGATCATCGTGCTCATCCCGGCAGGCCGGACACCAGGTGCCCCACACATTCAACAGGGTAACCCGACCGCGAAACAAGCTCTGATCCAGCATGGTGTCGGGGTTACGCAGTTCCTGCAAGCCGAATTCAGGGACTGGTTTCCCGATCAGTGCCGACTCCAGTTTGGTGGGGTCCTTGCCGATGCCGGCAAACAGCACTACACCAATCACCACGGCAACGAGTAACGGGAGAAAGAGCAGGAACCGCTTCATGATACGGCTCCCGCGGAGTGTGCCGGCCCAGCGTCTGTAACAGGTGCGCCGATGCCGGCCTTTTCCTCTGCCCGTTCCCGGATCCGGTAACGGCGATCAGAAATGGCCAGGAAACCTCCGGCAGCCATGAATATCGCGCCCAACCAGAGCCAGCGCACCAGCGGCTTGTACTGAAGACGGATAGCCCAGGCGTCGTCGGAAATGCGTTCACCAATGGCGACAAAAATGTCCCGGAACAGTCCGGCGTCGATGTCCGCCTCCGTCATAACGCTCATGCCAACGGAGTACTGGCGCTTTTCAGGGTGCAGCTCGGCGACGGGCTCACCGTCCAGCATCACGTCAAAACTGCCGTACTGTGCGGTGAAATTGGCTCCGCGACGCTCGCCAATGTCCTTGAACACAAACTGATAATCACCGACGGTCGCCACATCGCCCGGCACCATGCGCACGTCCCGCTCGATACCATAATTCGAGACCACCGTGGCGCCGGCCATGGTAATTGCCAGGCCCAGATGGCCGAGCACCATGCCGTAATAGCTGCGGGACTGGCGCCGGAGCCCATGGATTCGCCCTTTCCTCGAAGAGGATTTATCCCAGAGATCCCAGAAGGTGGCAACCACCACCCACATTGCTGTAAATACCCCGAGAAATGCCCAGGGCTTGAAGCCACCATAGCCAATCACAACGGCCGTGCTGGCGATAAGGCTGACCGCCAGGGGCCACAGCAGTTTGCGTGCCAGCCAGCCACCGTCGGTCTTCTTCCACCGGGAGAATATTCCGGCACCCAGCAACAGACCGGTCGCCACGGCCAGCGGGCTGAAGGTAAGATTGAAGAATGGCTCACCGATCGACAGTTTCCCCATTTCCAGGAAATCGAGAACCAACGGGTAAAGCGTGCCAACGGCCACCAGCAGCGTGGCTGAAACCAGCAGCACGTTGTTCAGCAGCAGGAAGATTTCCCGGGACAGCGGCCCGTACCGGGAACGAACATGAACCACCGGCGCCCGGAAAGCATAGAGCGCCAGGCTGGCAATTACGGTTATCGCCAGCAGCGCGAGCAGGAAGGTGCCCCGCTCAGGGTCGGAGGCAAAGGCATGAACGGAAGTCAGCACTCCGGAACGGACCAGGAAGGTACCCAGCAGACTGAGGGCGAACGTGACAATTGCCAACAGCACGGTCCAGCTCTTGAATACGCCCCGTTTTTCAGTGACCGCCAGCGAATGCATCAACGCGGTGCCTGATAACCAGGGCAACAGCGACGCATTTTCCACCGGATCCCAGAACCACCAGCCGCCCCAGCCAAGCTCATAATAGGCCCACCAACTGCCCAGGGCGATGCCAAGGGAAAGGAAGGCCCAGGCGACGGTGGTCCAGGGTCGTGACCAGCGTGCCCAGGCAGCATCAAGGCGGCCATTGATCAGCGCCGCAATCGCAAAGGCGAAGGCGACGGCAAAACCGACGTACCCCATGTATAGCAAGGGAGGGTGAATGATCAGACCCATATCCTGGAGCAACGGATTAAGGTCCGCCCCGTCTGCGGGCACGTTGGGCAGCAGGCGATCAAACGGATTCGAGGTAATTATGATGAACAGCAGGAATCCGACGCTGATCATACCCAGCACTGAAAGCACCTGGGAAATCATCACCGAGGGCAGTCGACGACTGAAGATTGCCACGGCCAGCGTCCAGCCTGCGAGCATGAGTATCCAGAGCAGCAGCGAACCCTCGTGGCCACCCCAGACCGCACTGAACTTGAAGTACCAGGGCAGCATGCTGTTGCTGTTATTGGCAACGTAGGCCACTGAGAAGTCGTCTGTCACAAAAGCGCGGGTCAGTACAGCGAAGGCAAGGCCAATAAAGACAAACATTCCGGCCGCCAGAGGCCTGGCAAATGCCTGAAGGTTGCCTCTGTCAGTCAGGGACCCCGCCAGGGGTACCACGGAAAGAAGCACTGCCAGCAACAGCGCGAGTATCAGTGCAAGCTGTCCGAGTTCGGGATACATCAGAGCCCTCCAGAAACCAGGCTGTTAGGTGAAGCATTTAGTTTAATAGGATACCGTGTTCGTATTCGCACTGGCCTTGTTCTGGCCTTTTGATGCCTTCTCAAGCGCATCAGCGACTTCCGGCGGCATGTAATTCTCATCGTGCTTGGCCAGAACCTGATCGGCCACAAAGCGACCGTTAGTATCCAGCCTGCCCATGGCGACCACGCCCTGCCCTTCGGCAAACAGATCCGGCAGGATACCAGTATATTCAACCGGTACCGAAGCGCTGAAATCGGTGACCCGGAATTCGACCGTGAGGCTGTCCGGAGCTCTTACAACCGATCCCTCCTCGACCATTCCGCCCGCCCGGATTCTGACATCCACCGGCGCTTCACCGGCGGAGATCTGGCTGGGGTCATAGAACAGGTTGATGTTCTGGCGCAGGGCATAGGTTGTCAACGCCACAGCGACGCCCAGCCCCACCAGCAGGAACAGGACAATAGTCAGGCGTTTCTTTCGGATCGGATGCATCAGCTACCTGCCATTCAGTCTTGGGGAACGTGTACGCGGGTGAAGGAAGCCGCGGAGCCGCGGGCAGCCTGTTGTTCTCTCCTGCCGGCCTGAAGCTCATAACCGCGTCGGCAGGATTCAATCGCTGCCTTGCGGCGGAGTAAAGACCAGACCATCAATGCGATCATCAGAATGAAGAAGACACCGTAACAGGCCCAGACATAAGGCCCGTGGCCCTCCATCACCAGAAATGCCGAAAAGGAATCAAACGCCATACCTCAGCCCCTCCCGGCCATAACATAATCTTTGACCCAGCGGGTTCTCTGCTCGCGGAACAGAATCTCTGTCTGCATCCGTAAACAGGCCAGCCAGCCAAACAGCAGATACAGGCCAAGAACGGAAAGCAGCAACGGAACCCACATGTCCGCCGGCATTGAGGGCTTTTCAGTCAGCTTGAAGGTGGCCGGCTGGTGCAGGGTATTCCACCACTCCACGGAGTATTTGATAATAGGGATATTCACGACCCCGACCAGCACAAGAATCGCCACCGCCCGGGCCGCCGACTTTTCATCATTGATGGCCCGGTCCAGAGCAATCACACCACCATAAAGAAACATCAGGATCAGCATGGACGTCAGCCGGGCATCCCAGATCCACCAGGTTCCCCAGGTCGGCTTACCCCAGACAGCGCCGGTAAACAGCGCAAGGAACGTTAATACCAGTCCTACCGGCGCCACCGCCTTAATGAAAACATCCGCCAGCTTCATGCGCCATACCAGAGTCACCACCGCCGCTGCGGCCATCATGATGTAAACGGACTGAGCAAGAAAGGCGGTCGGTACGTGGATAAAAATAATCCGGTAACTGTTGCCCTGAAGATAATCCTTGGGTGCGAATGCCAGCCCCCAGACAATGCCCGCCATCAACAGAAGTATGCCGCCCGCCAGCAGCCAGGGCATCAGCCGGGTTGCAATCCCGAAGAACCATTTGGGAGAACCCAGCTTGTGAAAAAATTGCCACATTAGATGGTTACCGTCCTACCGTTACCTTGTTTTAGCCGTTAGACAGACTGATACGCAGCGCTGCAGCCGATGCAAAGGGCGCCAGCGTCAGCGCCAGCACCAGGCATGCCCCCATCAGGGCCACGTAGGCACCGACCTGGGCCCCTTCCGCCGCAGCGGCCACTGTCCCGGTACCAAAAATCAGGACCGGAATGTATAGCGGAATGATCAACAGGGACAAGAGCACCCCTGCCGAACGTAACCCCAGGGTCAGGGCTGCACCAATTGAACCAATCAGACTCAGCACCGGCGTTCCGATTAGCAGCGTTAGACACAAAACTCCGATGGAGTTCCCGTCAAGATGAACCATTACGCCAAGTACCGGCGCCAGCACTACCAGCGGCAGCCCCGTTAACACCCAGTGCGCCATGGTTTTCGCCAACACCAGGAGAAACAGGGGCTGAGGCTGGAGCACCAGTTGCTCCAGCGTGCCGTCATCAAAATCGTGCCGGAACAGATGATCCAGCGAAAGCAATACCGAAAGCAGCGCAGCTACCCACAGGATACCGGCACCAGCCTCCCGCAAAAATGACACTTCCGGGCTAACCCCGAGGGGGAAAAGAGTGACAACCATGACAAAGAACAACAACGGATTCAGCAAATCCTGTCGTTGCCGGAAGGCCACCTTCAGGTCCCGGCCAAAGACGGCCCGCATTGCCGCCAGGGCTCCTACCGTATCATCCCGCAGCTTCAGGATGGGGCGGACATCAGCATTCATCAGAGGACCCTCCCCCCAGAACAATACGCTGCATTCCCGTCATCCGGAGATCGTGGTGGGTTGTCACGACCACAGCACCACCTTCGGCGGCACGCTGCCGCAGGAGATTTTCGATGGCGCTGACACCACCGGCATCAATGGCCGTAAAGACCTCATCCAGGAGCCAAAGGGGTTCATCGCCGATCAGCAGCCTGGCAAGGGCAACCCGCCTCTGCTGGCCGGCTGAAAGCTTCCGGCAGGGCAGGTCCTGAAATCCGGCCAGGCCGGTGCCCTCGAGCGCCTGGCGCAGCACAGGGTCTGGCACAGGGCGCCGCCCGGACGTCAGTGCCCGAAGATTTTCCACCGGCGTCAGCAACGGCTTGATGCCCGGTCGGTGGCCAAGGTACAGGGAATTTCTAGAGAATTCTTCCCGCTGGCCGGATCTTGGCTTGCCACACCATAGAAGCTCGCCGGACCAGGCGTCGTTCAGGCCGGCCAGCATTCGCAGCAGGGTGGTCTTGCCGGAGCCATTGGGGCCCTCGACACGGGTAACCGTACCGGGCAGTATTGAGAACGACAGGTCACGGAAAAGGGTCCGTTCGTCCCGTTCGCACTGTAGATCGACAGCCTGTAATAACGGCTCAGACATCAGGACCCCGTAACCAGGACGATGCGCGCAGGCGCGGCATCGGGTGCATTCTTGACAGCGACGGCGGATGCGCCATTATTTGCGCACGACCGTCCCGCACGGCGCATTATAACGAAAGCGCTTGCGGATTACTCTTGTCCAACATCAAATCAGCGACGATGAAACTACCCAGCGGACAACAGCCTCCTGCTCCTTCTGCCCAGCCGGCATCCCAGGCGGCCCGACCAGCCGGCACCGCAGAAGTCAGCCGCGAGCCCGTCGCCGCGTCCGCCAGGCAACTGCTGGACCAGGCCCAACTGGCAAACCGGGAAACCACCCTGGCCCGGGTTGCGGAGATCGTAAACCGGCAAAGCGGAAGCAGTGCCGATGTGTTGCTGGATATTCGCGGCAAATCCCTTCTGGTCCAGGCGGCTGTCGGTAAAACCGAGCTCTCGCCCGGTGACTGGGTAAAGGTGATGCGGGCCGAAAACGAACTGCAACTGATCGGCAAACTGGCGCCGGCTCCGGAAGCCGGCATCGCACGCGCCCTGGCCCAGCGGCTTCCGTGGCAGCAAACCCTGGACGCCGGCCTTGCAAAACTGATGGGCACACTGACGCAGGGTCTCAGACAGGAACCGCTGCCCGGCCAGTTGCCTTCACCCCGGCAGGTCCAGCCCCTCCCGGAATCGGCCAGACAGGCCATCGAACAACTGGTTTCAAGGTTGCCGTCGGGGAGCAGCCTGACACCAGGCGCCGGCGGCCAGACCACAACACCGCAGCAGGTCCGCCAGTGGCTTTCCGAAAGTGGCCTGTTTGCCGAATCACGCCTGGCCCAGACACCCGCGGCCCAGCTCCCGGATCTCAAACTGGCTCTTGGCAGGGTAATTACCGCATTGCTGGCGCAGCAGGGCAGCACTCCGGAACAGTTCAACCGCTTGACACCCATATCAACACCGGAATTAATGCAGGCACCCCTGCAATTTCCGCAACCTCCGGCGCCGCCCCGGCCCCAGGTGTCCGGCAACGGCGAACCACCCGGTGTCGGGCAGATGCTCCGTCTGCTGGCAGGGATGCTCAACCGCATCACAGTGAATCAGCTACACAGCCAGGTGCTCACGGCCCGGGGCGGCAGTGATGCTGCAGCGCCCGCCTCTACCCTGCTGTTGGACCTGCCCTGGCTGACCTCCCAGAACGAACCCAGGCTGGCGCAACTGCGAATTGAACAATATCCGGAGAAGAAGGAGCCGGAACGGAAATCCACGGCGCCGGCCACCACCGAATGGCGGCTTGCACTGGCGATGGATCTGGACGAAGCTGGCCCGCTTCATTTTGACGTCGCCTTGCGGCAGCAAGCGGTCAGCGCCCGGGTCTGGGCGGAGAAACAGACGACGCTGCGGCGGGTGAACCAGGAACTTCCCGTGCTGAGGCAGAGTCTGGCGGACCTCGGGCTGGAAGTGACGGACCTGGAGTGCCGCCGCGGAACACCCCATAGCAGCGTCACCCGGCTTGAACACAGACTGGTGGACACCCGGGCATGACGTCAGAAACACAGCACACAAACACCAGGGCCGCCGTCGCACTCAAATACGATGGCGACAAAGCCCCCACCATCAGCGCCACCGGCACCCACGAGCTGGCGGAAGAAATTATCCGCATTGCCCGGGAGCATAAGGTTCCGCTGTATGAGAACGCCGAACTGGCAAGTATCCTAGCCCGACTGTCTCTTAACGAGGAAATCCCCGAGGCGCTGTACCGGGTTATCGCCGAAATTCTGGCATTTGCCTTCCATATCCGGGGGCTTACGCCGGATGACAGGAAACCGGATGCCTCAGTGGATCAGTGAACGGAGTGTCCAGGCCTGCTGCCAGTTGCCACCGTGCAGACTCCTAGACAACGATTGATGGTTCAAGTGCTTAAACTCCTCCATTGCTATACATGTCATACATGCATAGCAATGGAGGTTGTCATGTTGGCTATTCAACTACCCGCAGAGATTGAAGCGCGCCTGGCTGATCTGGCTGTGAAGTGGACAGCCCACGCCAAAGCCCAACTTCGCCATATTCACAACTACATTTCTGAGGATTCTCCACTGTACGCCAAGCGTGTCAGTGAAGAACTGGTACAAAAAACCATTGGCCTTGATGAACTACCCCGCAAAGGGCGTATGGTGGCCGAACTGAATGAAGATGCCGTGCATGAGCTGGGACTTTACTCCTACCGGATTTTGTACGAGATTAACCCCGAGACAAGGCCCGCCAAGCCTATCGAATGACCGCCTGATAGGGAAGACTCAACATGCAACCACAGGTAGAACACATGCTGGAGAAACTGGAACACCTCTCACCGGAGCGGCTGACCGAGGTCGAGGATTTTATTGATTTTCTGAACCAACGGGATCAGGACAAGCGTTTGCGGCAGGATTACGCGCAGGCAGCCGAAGACACTTTCAGCAAGGTATGGGATAACGACGACGATGCCATCTACGACACCCTATAACTTCGGCGATGTGGTGTTGGTGGGCTTTCCGTTCACCAATCTGCAAACCACCAAGAAGCGGCCCGCCGTGATCATCAGTAGCCAGAGCTATCAGCAGAATCGGCCTGATGTGATTTTAATGGCGATCACCAGTCAGGTTCGGCAACCGCTGGCCACTGGTGAAGCCCTCCTGCAAGACTGGCATATTCAGGATCGTGAGCTTTTGCGCCGTTTTGAAGCGGTTGATAGCCTGTCGGAGAAAGAGAAAAGCCTGGCCAAAGAGATTCTGGATTTGGTGATTTTAAAACACCGCTTCCAGTCCCTGGCCGTCAACACTGGAGGAACGCCCCATGTCGCTGAGCGCTAAAGAAGAAGCCAAACGCCTGATTGATCATTTACCTGATCAGGCCACATTGAATGACATCATGTACGAACTTTACGTCAAACAAAAAATCCACGCCGGATTGCAGGCTGCTAAAGAAGGTCGCACCATTCCCCACGACGAAGTTAAACGGCGTTTATTGAACAGAAGAGGTAACCGTGAGGATTGAATGGTCGGAGATCGCCTTTGAGGACTTGGAAGGCATCCGCGATTACATCGCTAAGGATGCCCCGTTTTACGCCGACCAGTTTATGGACAAGCTGATGTCAGCCACCGACAAACTGAAGGACTTTCCCGAGATCGGGCGGCGGGTGCCGGAAGCCGAGGACGACGCGGAGAACATACGCGAGCTGATTTTTCATGCCTACCGGATCATGTACCAGGTCAACCAGCCGGAAGACTTTGTACTGATCGTCACCGTGGTACATGGCAGCCGCAACATTGCCGGACAGGAACCAAAGCCTTGGGAGATTATTTAAGCTTCCAAAAACTCTACATCAATTCGGTCAACTTTCAACCAAATAAATTTTCCGTCCAAATACCCGTAATCTGACAGCAAGACTTCATCTTCAAATTGAATACCACAATCAATGACTCCTCGCTCGAGCCGTCCTTTAATCCAGTATGAAAAACCATTTCCGATTCTTTCCAGCCCCGCAGATTCAGCTTCCGATTCTTCAACTTCGTAATCGTCAAAGATCATCAATTCAAACGAAACCGGATATTTTTCGCCCTCACGAATCTCATAGGGGCAAACACCTGCAAAGCAAGTTACTTCAAGACCATTCAAGTTAAAAGCAACCTCTTCTTCGACGTCATGCCCTATGGCTTGTACTAGTGCAGTATGTCTATTCATTTATTGAACCGGATAAATCGTTTTATCTTGAGCATTACCATTTAAGGTTTTCCAAAAATCCTTCCCGCTCTTAGTGTGCAGAGTTGTTATTTGCCCTTGGCTGTTAGTTCCCACAAAGGCGAATTTGGATTGTCCTTTGCTCGTATTAACCCGTTTTATCCTCTCATGAGAAATTCGGGCTAGTCCACGAATTACCTCAGAGGCCAAAATGTTTTATTTTCCGATAGAGAGTGGCTCGTGTTATTCCTAATTCTCGAGCTGCGGCACTGACATTGTGATTGTTTTTTTCAAGCACACATCGCACCGCCTCGCGCTCTGCAGCGGCGAGTGTGCCGCCCTCGCCAACGGACATCTCCGCAGCGCCAGCTTGGACCCTAATGTCGTCGGGTAAGTGTTCAACATCAATAATTCCCTGAGTAGAAAGCGCCTGGCCAAGATTCAGAGCCTGTTGGAGCTCTCTGATATTACCTTTCCAAGAATGGTGCCTTAAAAGATTACGGGCCTCAGCTGTCAGTATTGGCGGGGATCCTTCCTGTGACATTAAGGCCAGCAAGTGCTCAATCAAAGCATCAAGGTCTTCACGCTCTCGCAGAGCAGGGAGCTGCACCCTGAGGCCGTTTATCCGGTAATAAAGATCGCTGCGAAAGTCTCCACTTTCCATAAGCTCGTCAAGATTCCGATGCGTCGCACAGACCAGAGAAAACGAGACGGGCCGAGGCCTCTCTTCTCCAAGCCTGGTGACAGTACGTTCCTGCAAAACACGTAGCAAACGTGCTTGAAATTCAATTGGCATATCGCCTATTTCATCCAGGAAGAGCGCACCGCCGCTAGCCTCCTCAAATTTCCCTTTGGCACCCCCACGTCGGGCACCAGTGAATGCGCCGTCTGCATAGCCGAACAACTCTGATTCAATCAACCCGGCCGGGATAGCCGAGCAGTTCACGGCAACAAATGCGCCTTTTGAAGAAGGCCCCTTGGCATGTAACGAACGCGCTAAAACCTCTTTGCCCGTTCCGGTTTCCCCAGTCACCAGAACCGGAACTCCAAACTGAAAGGCCCGGTGCGCCTTGTCGAAAAGTGGTTTTGCAGGCTCGCCCACGTAAAACGACTGAACGATGTCGGGCCGTCTTTGCGGTGGCATCGAGTTGACGCTGAAAGGCCCTTTGCGAAGATTTTCAACCTTAAGAAAAAGCCTTACTCCATTGTGACATTCAACTTCTACAGGGCTGTGTTGTGACCCCTCAATCTCAGCAGCGCGGCATGAGAATAAGTCTTTGAAACAGACATGACTCTTCGTCTTCTCGAGAGAATCGATGTCCAGCATCTGCCTGGCCGAATGGTTTGCACCTAAAACTTCACCATCCTCGCCGAAATGTATCAAACCACGCATAGGTGACTGTGTAAGCTCCGGGCGATAGTGAAGCGCGAGGACCAAGGCGCCACGCAAATCGTCGACCATTCGATTCTCAACAGACCGAGTTGCGAGCGCAACTGCCTCAAGAATCCCGACCGGTCGCCCATCATAAGGTTTGGAGGCATTCAAAGCCCCGACCAGCGTCCCTGCAGGGTCAAAAATGGGCACTGCCACGCAGGATAGATCGCGGAGAGAATGCAAGAAATGCTCACTTCCACACACAACAGAAGGCCTGCCTTCTATCAAAGCGCAGCCGGGGGCATTGGTTCCAGCTATCTCCTCTGAAAGGTCCATACCAGCATTCAAAGCGGCTCCGAGCACTTCGTAGCAGGGCCTTTCATTGCCGAAATATTTAATACTATGACCTTCTCTCTCCACACACGCCAAGACCCAACCTGCAGAACTCATTGAACGGAACAACCGTTGCATTTCAGGCTCTGCATATGTCAGGAGCCGCTGGTGCTGATTGCGGACATGAGAGATCTGGTCGAATCGCGCGGCCTCAAGTAACACCTGATCCGTGGGGGACACTTTATGTTGCCTGCATCTTAGCCAGGAACGCAAAACCTCATCCCGCACCAACTGGGACGGTACAACACGCCCTTCATCAAACAACACACGCGCTTGCTGAACCTGAGCATTAATGTCAACGATCTTTTTATGCATAACGATACCCACGGCTCTGTATTGTTTTTATTCAATCGTACACTTTTAGTGTATTGAAAAGATCCACTTTTTTCCGAAACCTGAAACATTGAAGCCAAGAAAACCTCTTAGATCACTGTTTAAAAAGGACTTTCAAAAACCCTGCCGATCTGGCATATCGATTGCAAAAAATTGAGTGCAATACTAACAAAACTAATAAGAGGCTGCACTATGTCATCTGTATCAAACTATACGCACAAAAGTTCACTCCGTTCCAGAATTGGGAATTTCTGTGTCGCTTCTGCTGGCCTGGGCACCATGTTGCTAGCTTCTGGAAATGCAGTAGCTATTGAGGTTGATGCCGGGGATTACACGGCACTGCCCGCCGGAACCAACCTTGGAATGGTCTACTATCAATACGCCACTGCAGATTCCCTGTACTCGGATGGCGACAAGGCGCCTATTAATGCTGGATTGGACTCACAGGTAGGAATCCTGCGGGGGGTGCATTTCACTGAAATTGGCGGTTATACAGTAGACCCTCAATTCCTCCTCCCATTCGGCAAGGTAGAAGGAAAAGACGATACCTCTTCCCTTGGTGACACCAGTGGCATCGGCGACCTGATACTTGCGGCGACAGTTTGGCTTGTGAACGAGCCCGAAAGTAACACCTATTTCGGCATTACTCCCTTCCTGTTTGTTCCAGTAGGAAGTTATGATCGAAATGACACATTAAACCTTGGCGAAAACCGTTGGAAATATGCATTACAGGCGGGTTACATAACCGGTCTCACTTCTAACATCTCATTAGACCTCATTGGTGATGTAACTTTTTTTGGCAAGAATGACGAACTCGGTGCCTCCAAGGCCACTTTGGAACAGGACCCCTTGTATCAGTTCCAGGGCTTCCTGCGATATAACGTAACGCCTCAATGGGATCTTCGCACCGGCATTTCTCATACGTTCGGTGGTGAAACACAGATAAACGATGTTAATCAGGACAATGACCTTGCGACCACAAAGATGACAATCGGTACAGCATGGTTCGCGAATCCGGGACTGCAACTAATCGCAAATTATGGAAGAGACTTGTCCGTAGAAAATGGATTCAAAGAACAACATCGGCTCAACTTTCGTATTCTAAAAGCGTTTTAAAATCCTATAAAACAGTAATAAAAACGAAAGGACATAAACATGAACCTGATCAAAAGTTACCACAAAAACCGTTTCACGAAAAAAGCAATAAGTAGTGCACTAGTTCCATTTTTGGTAATCGGAGCAAGCACAGTTAGTGCCGCCGATCAGGTTAATCAAAACTATATCATTGAAAATGCCAAAACCGGCAAAGACTGGCCAACCCATGGCTTTGATTATGCAGAAACGCGCTTTAGTCCTCTCTCCCAAATTTCGGCCAATAATGTCGAAAAACTCGGGCTTGCATGGTCCTACAACCTTGGGTCTGAGCGAGGTGTCGAGGCTACTCCTCTTGTTGTAGATGGCGTAATGTACGTCACTGCTTCGTGGAGCATTGTACATGCACTTGATGCAACAACCGGCAAAAAACTCTGGACCTACGACCCTGAAGTACCTGGTGAGGCGGGCTCAAGGGGTTGTTGTGATGTTGTAAACCGCGGTGTGGCAGTGCACTACGGAAATGTCTATGTTGCATCCTACGATGGTCGATTGATCGCCCTTGATGCAAAAACCGGCGAAAAAGTCTGGGAAACGAATACTCTGCCCGACGACGACATGAGCTACACGATTACCGGCGCACCTCGAATTGTTAACGGCAACGTGATCATAGGCAATGGTGGGGCCGAATTTGGAGTCAGGGGCTACATAACAGCTTACGACGCCAAAACCGGAGCACAGAAATGGCGTTGGTATACCGTACCGGGAAATCCGAACGAACCGTTTGAAAACGAAGCCATGGCTCACGCCGCAAAAACCTGGGACCCAAGTGGAAAATACTGGGAGGCCGGTGGCGGCGGCACTGTATGGGACTCCATCGTTTTTGATCCGGACCTGAATCTCTTATATATCGGCACAGGTAACGGCTCTCCATGGTCACACAAGAAGCGTAGCCCGGAAGGTGGGGATAACCTCTATCTCTCCTCAATTGTTGCTCTCAATGCCGACACTGGTAAGTACGTGTGGCATTACCAAGCCACGCCCGGGGATAACTGGGACTATACTTCAACGCAGGACATGATTCTCAGCGAGCTCATGATTGATGGAGAGCGTCGCAAAGTTATCATGCAGGCTCCCAAGAACGGCTTCTTTTTTGTTCTCGACCGGACAAACGGTGAATTCATATCCGCCGAAAATTATGTCGATGTTAACTGGGCCACGGGATACGACAGCAATGGCCGTCCAATTGATGTTCCTGAAGCACGATCCATGGATGAACCCTTCGATATTATCCCGGGGCCTTTCGGCGGACACAATTGGCACTCAATGTCGTTTAACCACCAAACCGGCCTAGCTTACTTCCCCACTCAGCACGTCCCGATCACGATGGTCGAAGATCCCTCCTGGGAAAACATAGAAAGCAATGAGCCAGGACAACCTATGAGTGGAGTAGGCTGGAACACCGCTTTCCGATTCAATGTGGCGCCACCATCAAGCAAGCCGTTCGGGCGACTTACAGCCTGGGATCCCGTTACGCAGCAGGAAGCCTGGCGTTATGAACATGTCTCTCCCTGGAACGGCGGAACCCTGACAACGGCCGGCGATCTGGTATTTCAGGGAACCGCAGATGCTCGCTTTATGGCATTCAACGCGCGAACGGGTGACCCCCTATGGGAATCCCCAATGGGTACCGGCGTCATTGCAGCGCCCATCACCTATGAAGTAGACGGCACTCAGTATGTCTCTATTGCAGCGGGCTGGGGCGGTGTTTTCGGACAATCCCAGAGAGCCTCCGATCTCAAGACCGCCGGCACTGTTTATACGTTTGTCCTGAACGGTGATGCCGAGATGCCTGAGTTCACCAAGTATCAGTTGAACTCTCTGGTTTCGGGCGTTGAATACAATCCCGATTTTATTGGAGAAGGCACGGCTCTCTACGTCAGTAATTGCGTGTTCTGTCATGGCGTTCCCGGCGTAGACAAGGGCGGTAATATTCCAAACCTGGGTTATTCAAAGAAATCAGTCATTGAAAACCTGGACGCCTTCCTGTTTCACGGCCCATTCGTTTCCAGTGGGATGCCTGATTTTAGCAAAACACTCACTGAGACGGATGCCGAAAAAATAAAAGCGTTTATTCAGGGCACTGCTGATGCCATCCGTCCTAAGAACCAGTGATTTGAGGGAACCCAATGAATATGTTCACGAAACAACCGCAAGATTTAGAGAATAAAACGCAAGCGTTCCTGGCCCGTCAAAATCACCGCATGCTGATTGGTGGTCAATGGGTTGATGCTCTGGAAAACAAACGCATCGAGGTAGAAAACCCGGCTGAAGAAACGGTTATAGGAAGCATACCCTTTGCACACCCTGATGATGTTAACGAAGCGGTTAACTGTGCAAAAAGTGTGTTCAATAGTGATGCCTGGGGGCGAATGAGACCCTCCGCCCGTCAGCACATGCTTCTTAAACTTGCAGATCTGATCGAGCGAGACGCCAGAGTCATTGCTGAGCTGGAAGCCATCGACAACGGCAAGTCTGCTGCTGTTGCCGAAGCTGTTGACGTAAGCCTGGGACTGGAATTCTTTCGCTACATGGCAGGGTGGGCAACCAAAATCGAGGGCTCGACTCTTGATGTGTCCATTCCCTTTGCCCCAGCTGACTCTGACTTTTCTGCATACACCCGACGCGAACCCGTCGGTGTTGTTGCCGCCATCATACCGTGGAACTTTCCTTTTCTGATGGCCTGCTGGAAGCTGGCTCCGGCACTTGCAGCGGGCTGCACGGTTGTGTTGAAGCCTGCGGAACAAACCTCCCTTTCTGCCCTTTATCTGGGCGAGCTGATCGGAGAGGCAAAGTTTCCTGACGGGGTTGTCAATATCATTACTGGCGAGGGCCAGAGTACTGGATCTGCCCTGATAACGCATCCCGACATCAACAAGATTAGTTTCACGGGATCCACAGAGGTGGGGCAGATCATAGGCCGTGCGGCGATGGATACTATGGCGCGTGTCACTTTAGAGCTGGGTGGCAAGTCTCCAATGATTGTCCTTGCTGACTGTGATCCCGAGAAGGCTGCCCAGGGAGCAGCGGCAGCGATTTTTTTCAACCATGGACAAACCTGCAGTGCAGGCTCGCGACTTTACGTTCACCGCAGCATTTATGACGAGGTCCTGGGTCGGCTCGCCGAGTTGGCAGAGGCAATCCCGTTGGGGCCCGGCCTCGATCCAGCTGCGCAAATGGGACCACTCGTGTCCAGGGTTCAGCTAGACCGAGTCTGTCGCTACATTGAAACGGGCCGTCAGGAAGGTGCGCATCTGGTCACCGGCGGCGAACGTGCTGACCGCAAAGGTTATTACGTCAAGCCCACCATATTTGCGACCGAAGACGATTCTATTGTCATAGCCAAAGACGAGATCTTTGGTCCCGTTCTGGTGGTCATCCCGTTTGATGATATCGAGGATGTCGTAGACCGGGCCAATGATAGTCGCTATGGCCTGGCAGCCAGTATCTGGTCAAACGATCTTTCTCAGGTACAACGCTTAATCCCGAAATTAAAGGCAGGCACTGTTTGGGTAAACGGGCACAACATGCTTGACGCCAACATTCCATTCGGTGGCTATAAACTCTCAGGGGTTGGACGTGATATGGGTAAACAGTCGCTCGATTCATATCTTGAAACAAAGTCGGTTGTCATTGCACTTTAAGAAGAATGCTAAACCCCGGCTCTGAGAAGCCGGGGTTTAGCATTGATTGGTCAACCATTCAACTTCCGAGAGTCGAATACCCCCTTCCTCACAGGTGAGCCACAAAGCATCGATATGGGGATCAACAGAATGACGCAGGACTGCTGTATGGCTCCTTGCGCGATGCCGCTCGAGATAGTCAGGTATCCATGCGGCGAGGAGTGCGAGCGGCACACAAGTCAATATATGTACAGTTTGGCGAGGAATAACAAATGCTAGAAGAAGCCAATAACTTCAGAAGCTTGGCAAAGAGCCAAACCACGCTGCACTCCCTCCCTGTTCCTGACATTGGGCAGGAAGACGTCGAAATAACGCCATTATCCAAGGCTATGATTGCTGATTATCAGCCACTTTTTCGCGACTCATTAAGGGATATTGTTCAAAGAAATCATGATTGTAAACATGTCTTCGAGGTATTCAGCTTGGAAGAGGCAATGGAAATCGTGAATGAGCATGGCAGCCTTGGTCTCATCTTCTTCGATTTCGACATGCCGGACATGAGGGGGCTTGGCGGTCTCGGTTGCTTAAATGAGATCGCACCCTCCCTCCCCATCATAGTTATGTCGGTTAGAGTAAACAGGTATATCACGTCTCAGGTGATCGGTCGGGGGGCCATGGGGGTCGTAGCGAAAACTGCATCAAGAGATGAAATTGTCCACGCCATTCGACAGGTTTTGGATGGCAAGATTTGCGTTTGTGCAGGCTCTGACGAATTCGAAAGTGGTAATGGCCGTGGTGCTGTCCGGGCCGCCTCAGAAGCAGAGGTTGATCCGAGCCAGTTTCAATCTTTAACGAAGCGACAGCTAACAGTTCTAGAGAGAATGACACTTGGTGAGTCCAACAAACAGATCGCGTACAATTTGCACTTGGCGGAAACCACCGTTAAGGCTCATGTTTCGGCTGTCCTACGTAAACTAAATGTTCAAAATCGCGCACAGGCGATCCTTGCAGCGAGTTGTCTCGACCTAGTTTCCCGAATGCGCAAATAGCCGGGCGTTTCGATTCAGGGCAGACCTAAAACGAAGCCGGAGTCGCAAACTGACTGAAAAATCAAATCAGCCGGTGGGTGCCATTTTTGTCCATCACCGGCACCACCAGGCAACCGTTGAAGTGCTCGTGGCCAGATGATGTCAACAACAGCGAAGTTTGACCGTTTGCGTTCCCACCTCAGCCACCAGGCCCGCATCCTTCTGCAAAATCTCGCAGGCAAAACGGAAGCTGACACCCTGGGTTTTCATCACCCAGTCAATCACCGTGCCCGCCGCGCCACAGCCAAAGCAGTTAAACAGTTATTTTTCGGGGTAATGATCAGGCTTGGCGTGTCGTCCTCGTGGAAGAGGCACTTGATGGCGTAGTCCTTACCCTGCTTCTGGGGCTGGTAGCCCTGACTTTCCGCAACGCCAATGAAGATGCCGTGACCATCCGTCTGATCTCAGCGCGGCCAGCCACGAAACACGAGATTCGGCAGTACGAACAAGGGTGATCTCTATGCGTGAAGAGTATGATTTTTCAAAAGGCGAACGTGGTAAATTTTTTAATCCAAACGCGAAACTAACTATTCAGCTGCCTCCCCGTAAAAGGCCCTGTTAACCCCCTTCCGGTGTCGACATAAAAGCCGGCTCACGCCCGGTAAACAGCTGCGTCAATACCT
>TARA_R110002111_G_scaffold262869_1_pt1 | contig 67094 bp, 52 predicted proteins | sample TARA_R110002111 | Tara Oceans TARA_R110002111 (sample SAMEA4397363) | marine metagenome | biome: Polar Biome; feature: [ZZZ] marine water layer (ENVO:01000295); material: water (ENVO:00002006), including particulate matter (ENVO:01000060) such as... | depth 199 m
CACCTCGATGAACTGAGCCACCGAATGATTAAGTGCTTTTATAAACTTACACTGTGCACTGTTATACTTTTCACAGGTTTTAGTGCATATTGTGAGAACAGTGCCGCTTCCGACATACGGAATACGCCCCTTGTTCGCGCCATTGAACGTGCTAAAACCTCTGTGGTGAATATCCACAGCGAGAAAACAGCGAAAACAGACGATTCACTCTTCGGTTCTGGAAAGAACCGGAAAGTTAACGGGATGGGTACGGGGATTGTCGTAGATCCCAGGGGTTATATTGTTACCAACCATCATGTGATTGACGGAGTTGATTCACTGCGCGTGACGATGCTGGACGGCAGCACGTATACCGCCCGGGTCATTTCCTCCAATCAGAGCGAAGATCTGGCAATCATCAAAATCAATCCCAATAAAAAACTGACCGTCATGCCTCCGGGAACCTCTTCCGATCTGATGCTGGGGGAAACGGTCATTGCGGTGGGCAATGCGTTCGGCTATGAACACACTGTGACGTCGGGCATTGTCAGCTCGCTGTCACGGGATGTGGAAGTCAATGAAAAACAGTCATACAAAAATTTGATTCAGACCGATGCCAGCATCAATCCTGGCAACAGTGGTGGTCCTCTTCTGAATCTTGATGGCGAAGTGGTCGGGATTAACGTTGCAATTCGTGCCGGTGCTCAAAGAATTGGTTTTGCCATTCCCATTGATGATGCTCGAAAAATCATTGCCGACCTGATCAGTACCGAGTTACTTGATCACACGTATCATGGAATTCTGGCCAATGACATCAAACAGGGTGACAAGCAGATGCTTGTGCTGAACACACCTGTTGAGAACAGTCCTGCCGAAAAATCAGGTCTCAAAAAAGACGATATCGTCATGAAAGCCGGATCCGTTAACGTAGTAGACCGTGCCGACCTGGAACGGGCACTGATGGGACACAAGGCAGGGGATACCATCGACCTGCTGATTCGTCGCGAAGAGAAAACACAAACTGTGCAGATCACACTGGCTGACATGATGAACGTTGCCCGTACAACGGAACCTGTCAGTGCCCCGATTGTGCGAGCACAGAACAACGAAATTTCCAATGACCCGACCCTCGAAAAAACCTGGGAACTGCTGGGCATTCGAATTTCGAAACTCCCGGACTCACAAAAGCACCTGATCAATTCCCGTTACGAGGGAGGCATGCTGATCGAAGAAGTTCGTCCTCAGAGCCCAGCGGCTCAGAACGGTATGCGAAGAGGTGATATTCTTGTGGGGCTCCATATCTGGGAAACAGTGAACCTGAGCAACGTCTCCTACGTTCTGAGTAATTCAAAACTTTCCAGTTTTAATCCGCTGAAGTTTTACATCCTCCGTAAAAATGAAACGTTGTACGGTCATCTGCCGCTGAACATCACCAGCAGATAGTCTGTTCCATTCCGGATCCATCATTCAGTTCATTCGCATCCATCCAGCCCGACACATTGCTCTCAAGCGTGTGCCGGGCTTTTTTTGTCGAGAGACAACCCTGCGAAATCAGCAAGTCTGAAAAACCTCAGTCCCTGTCTCTCGCAAACATTTGAACCGACCTGTTATGATGCCATACTGTCGGATTGGTCATCGCCAAAACGTGTTCTGCTCTAACTTCTCGTGACTCATCGTAAATCTGCATGGCTGCCTCATTTCACGAATTTGATCTCATTCACTGGATTCGTGAGCAATGCCCCGCTTCGCAGGCGGAACTCATCGGCATCGGCGATGACACAGCCATTCTCCAACCGCCCGCGAATCATGAGCTGCTGCTGGCGACCGACATGCTGATGGAAGGGACGCATTTTACGTTCCCGCCTGCCACTCCCGCGCTTGCCGGCCGCAAGGCATTGGCCGTCAACTTAAGTGACATCGCCGCGATGGCGGGTGTGCCCCATTCCGCTCTCGTCAGTCTGGCATTGCCCCGATCCCGAGGTCCGGAATTTACCCGGTCGGTCATGCAGGGCATCATCGATCTGTCTGAAGAATTTCAAATGCAGATCATCGGCGGGGACACGAACAGCTGGGACGGTCCGCTGGTCATTAATGTTGCTATCATCGGAACCGCGCTGCAATCCAAGTCGATAAAACGCTCCGGTGCGACTGCAGGTGACTGGATCTTCATGACCGGCGAATGTGGCGGCAGTCTTGCTTCGCATCACCTCATGTTTACCCCGCGCGTCAAGGAGGCGGCCACGCTCTGCAAGACCGTCACCATCAAATCCATGATCGATATCAGCGATGGTCTGGCATCCGATCTGTTGCATATTCTCGAAGAATCTGGTGTTGGCGCCGTGCTTGACGCTGCAGCAATTCCCATCAGCGACGATGTTCCTGTGAACGAATCAGAGGCAGCGCGGCTCCAGCATGCTTTGTCGGACGGAGAGGATTTCGAACTGCTGTTTACCGTTTCTCCCGCAGAGGGAAAACGGTTGCTGAAAGAGAAACCGCTGAACATCAACCTGACGCATCTCGGCGAAATCACACCAGAGCAGGGAGCCTTTCTGCGCCACGCCGACGGTTCACTTTCCCCCATCGAAAGCACGGGCTGGAAGCATCAGCTGTAATGTCAGAATCGAACTGAAACGCAATCCCGTTCATACATAGCCGGGGATTTCCCGGACAGCCAGGCGTTAATACGCGCGTCGCTGGCGTGATGAAGGAATATTCATCGCCTTGCGGTATTTGGTGACAGTTCTTCGGGCGAGATTGTAGCCTTCTTTGCAAAGTGCTTCCACAAGCGCATCATCGCTTAAGGGCTTATTTTTATCTTCCGCATCGATGATCTCTTTCATCTTCAGACGGATGATCCCCCAGGCAACATCTTCACCTTCAGAGGTTTTTGTTCCACCCCCAAAGAATCGTTTGAGCGGATAAAGTCCCCGCGGGGTCTGAATCCATTTGTCATCGACGGCCCGGGAAACGGTCGTCACATGCACGCCGACCACGTCTGCAATCTGCTGCATTTTTAAGGGTACGATATGCTCAGGACCATTATCCAGAAATTCGGTCTGAAAATCGACAATCGCCTGTGCAACGCGTTTCAAAGTGCTGTGCCGCTGTTCGATCGCTTCAATTAACCACTTCGCAGAGTCAATCTTTTTCTTAATGTATTCTTTGGTCTGGTCATCGGTTTTGTTTCGCAACAGCTCCGCATACCGCCGACTGATTCTTAAGGGAGGCGTATATTCGTTTTCCAGTTCGACAACATACTTGCCTTTTTCATTCAGCTTGAGAAAAACATCCGGCGTTACGCGCAGAACCGGTTCCGATTCAAATCCCCGTCCCGGGAATGGATCAAGATAACGCATATAAGACATCGCGTTCTTGATCGCATCAATCGAATAGCCGGTTTTACGCTGAATGACCGGCAGGCGATTCTGCCCCAGATCGTCCAGGTGTGAAGAAATCAACGTCACCAGCATCTCACGATAGGGGGCGTCGGGTTTCAACTGCAGGAGTAAACATTCTCTCAAGTCCCTGGCACCGACGCCGGGAGGATCGCATTTTTGAATCAGATGCAGCGCATGTTCGGCTTCTTCCTGCGAGATGGCTTTCCCGTAAACTTGCACAATTTCGGCTAAGGAACTTTGCAACCGGCCGTTATGATCGAGGTTCTGAATCAGGTATTCACCAAACTCTTTTACCTCCGGAGAGCAACTGAAGTAGTGAAACTGTTCGAGCAGGTATTCATTGATCGTCTGCTGACGTTCTGAGATATTCGCAACGGCGTCATTGCTGCGATCCATATCATCGCTGATACGGTTCGACGAAGGCTTGGTCGCAGAAGTCACATTGTCTTCCGGCCACTGTTCTGCCATCTCCAACAGACGTTCAAAGTCCGATTCATTATTCTTATCGCTCCCGGCATCGATTTCTCTTTCGTCGACCTCGGGGTTATTCGAATCCGAATTTGCCTGCTCGCGCAGCTGATCCAGTTCGGTATCGGGAGTATTCTCGTCTCCACTCTCACGTTCCAGACAGACATTCTCCGCCAGTTCCTGTTCAATCCGTTCTTCCAGCGCCTGTAAGGGTAGCTGCAAAATCTCCATTGACTGGATCATTCTGGGAGCCAGCTTCATCTGCTGGCCCATTTTCATTTGTTGTGAAATATTCAGATGCATGTATTATCCGAATTCTTACTCTTGCTGTTTGTCATACAAAATTGAACACAAATGAAAACTGAGATATCTTAAAATCTCTGCCGTCCCTGTAACGCGTCAGATAACATTTCTTTGTTAGCAAACTCTAGCACACTCCCTGAGGCAATACCCCGTGCCAGTCTGGTTATTTCCACATTTTCGTTTTCCAGCAGGTTCGAGATATACAGAGCCGTCCCATCCCCTTCGAGCGTCGGGTTGGTTGCCATGATAATCTCGGTCACACCGTCCTGTTTGACACGACGTATCAATGCATCAATCGTCAGATTGTCCGGGCCAATTCCTTCCAGCGGTGAAATCCGACCTCGTAAAACATGGTACACTCCCTGGAACGAACTGGCTGCTTCCAGTGAAACCACATCACGCGGCTGTTCGACGACACACACCAGCTTTTTATCGCGGCGGGTATCCGAACAGATGCTGCAGAGTTCATTTTCCGTCAGGTTGAAACAGACAGAACAGGGACGTACTGACTTCTTGACGGCCTGAATTGCGTTGGCCAACTGCAGCGCATCCCGCTCCGGAATCGCTAAAATGTAATGAGCCAGCCGCTCCGCAGATTTGCGGCCGATCCCCGGAAGTGTCGCAAACTGATCAATCAGTTGCCCTACACTGGAACCATAAGGATGAGACTGGCTCTCTCTTCCACGCGTCGACATAAAACGGACTCTTTTAAATCTGAAGAATTGCGAACTCTTACCAGGGAATGGATCAGAATACCATCACAAGCTAGAAACGTATTACGCACTCGGATTAAATTTGGACATCGCCTCTTCCAAACCGGGAATATTCAACCCTCCCGTCAACTGAGCCATCTCTGCCGCAGCTCCTTCACGGGCTTTTTCCAATACCTGATTGGTCGCCGCAGCCAGAAGATCTTCGAGCATCTCCTTATCGCCACTGTCGAGCAAAGTCTGATCGATTTTAATCCCTAAAATTTTCTGTTGGCCGTTGGCTTCCACAGTGACCATCCCGCCGCCGGCTGAACCTTCAAATCGAAGCTTGCCCAGTTTTTCCTGCATTTCCTGCATGCGGCCCTGCATCTCTGAAAACTGCTTCATCATGCCGGCGATATTTCCCAATCCTTTGAACATGGTCACGAATCCTCTTTTTTGTCTTCGACTTGCCTGTTTAAAACTTCGACTCGCACACTCTGAGCATTAAAAACCGACAGTGCTTCCTGTAAAAAAACGTCTGAGGCCGGCGCCAAATCGCGCTGCTCAGCTCGCTGTTTCGCCATCGATGGTTTACTTTGTTTCTCTTCTATTTCTTCTGACGACGTTGCGGGCTCCTGTACGATTAACCGGACTTTAACCCGCTCCCCGGTCAATTTTTCCAGCGCATGCTCAAGTCCGGTCATCATCTCGGGCCGCTCGCAGTATTGCTTTGCGAAATTATAGCTCTTGGAGAATACTAAATCCAGTTGTTTCGGCCCAGAAATTGCTATTGACTCGACTCCTTTGAGAGAGCCTTTCAGCAAATCGTCTGTAATCACAACAAGTTGCGACAATAATAAACTTTCCATCCCAGCGCGAAACGGGACGATTTGCTCTGCGGAAGCCGGGCTTTCAATTGAATTCTGCGCTACAACCGATTGAGTTTCATTTTTTTTTTCAATTTTTTTTTGATCAGCGCTTGCCTCAGCCGCTGACGGAGCAGAAGAATTCGGCGCAACAGAACCCGAGGACATTGGCGGGGCTGGCTGGGGTGGCGCAGATGGTCTTGTCGTCAGGGGTACAGCGGGAAGCTGCCCGCCGGATGACAGAAAAGCACACAACTGATCCAGATCTTCCAGCAGAGAAATCCGAATCAACGCCAATTCAACCAGGGCACGCCCATGACTGGCACGAAACATTTTCGTGCGTGCTTCATTCAGAATTTGAAATGCCGCCAGACAGGTCTGAATCCCCCAGGCCTCTGCCTGTCTCTGCAAACTGTCACGATTGATTTCGGAAATCGCCAGCAGGGTAACCTCATTCGCGCCGGTGGCGACCACCGACAAATCGCGCAAATAATTCAGCAGTTGATCGACAAATTCATTTAACTGCACGCCGCCATTCAAAGCCGCGTCAAACAGGGAAAGCGCCTTACCCCGTTGACGTTCGATCAAGGCATCGACTAATTCAATCAGACGCTCATCGCTGGCGGTCCCCAGAATCCGATGCACACTTTCCGCCGTCAGATGTGACTCGCCAAACGAGAGCAGTTGATCAAAAATCGATTGACTGTCCCGCATGGAACCGCCGGCCCGTCGGGCTACGAGCTGGATGGCATCGTCGGCGACACTGACCTGTTCCGCTTCGGCAATCTGCTTCAGGCGATTGCCGATACTTGCCTCTTCGATATATCCGAAATCAAATCGCTGACACCGGGAAAGAATCGTATCAGGCAGTTTATTGGGCTCTGTGGTACAAAAGATAAACTTCACATTCGGAGGCGGCTCTTCCAGCGTCTTTAATAACGCATTAAACGCCTCTTTGGTTAACATATGAACCTCGTCGATAATATAAATCTTATACTTCGAGCGCATCGACCTTACGTTCACATTGGCCCGTAGCGAACGGATATCATCAATCCCACGATTCGAGGCACCGTCGATTTCCAGCACATCCACATCGTTTCCGACGGCGATATTCTGACAGACTTCACACTCGCCGCAGGGAATTCCGTCCTGGCTGTTCGGGCAGTTCAATGCTTTCGCCAGAATCCGGGCCATCGACGTTTTTCCCACGCCCCGCGCACCGGTAAATAAATAGGCATGAGCCACCCGATCGGTGCGGATCGCATTCTGCAGCGCTTTGGCAACCATTTCCTGTCCGACCACTTCCGCGAAGTTCTGCGGGCGGAATCGGCGGGCTAACACGGTATACTGTATCGATTTATTTGACATGCTTGTTTTCAGATGACGGAATCAGAAAGAGGCGAACAGGACCAACAAACGACAATCATGAGATTGCACAACCATTAAGAATAAATGACTCTGGTCTGTTTATCCAGTGAGAGCGTGTATTCGATTTGCATCGGAAACTCGAATCCGTCGATATAAAAAAAGGAGCGTGAAGCTGCCTCCTCGTATACCTGGAATAAACCATTGTGGGCTGCTTCGGTTAAGATCTGACCCGGTCAACGACTACCCCACCATACTCGGAGACAGCTTCTCGCCCCCTGATAGATAGCGATTCAACGCTTGAACCATGCATTATGAAGCTAATTTTCCAAGCGTCAACCCACTGCCATTTGATTTCCGGTCGCGAATCGTCGAAAATCACAAAATACTGTAATAATCCCAACTCATGCATCAGAAATCGATTATGAATTTGTTCCACACGCCCCCCCAGACCATAGCCCACGTCCAGCAGGCGATCAAAGCCCGTGAACTCTCCTGTCGTGCACTACTCGAAAGCTGCTTTGAAAATATTGAAAAAAAAGAACCCGTTCTGCGAGCCTGGGCACACCTCGACCGTGAAGCCGCCTTTCGGCAGGCCGACGCCCTCGATCAGGAATTGCAACGGGGCCGGTGGAGAGGCCCGCTGCACGGCATCCCCGTCGGTATCAAAGATATCATCGACGTCAAAGGCATGCCCACCCGGGGAGGTTTAGAGAGCCGCGATCAGACGCCCGCCTCTCAGGATGCGACCCTCGTTGAAAATCTGCGTCTGGAAGGAGCCATCTTCCCCGGCAAAACCGAAACCACACAATTAGCCTGTTTCGATCCTCCGCCCACACTCAATCCCTGGAACCAGGAACATACGCCCGGCGGTTCCTCCAGTGGTTCCGCGGCCGCCGTCGCTGCCGGCATGTGCCTGGCCGCCGTCGGAACGCAAACCGGCGGTTCCATCATCAGACCCGCTTCGTTTTGCGGCGTCGCCGGTCTGAAACCAACATTCGGCATGGTGGATCGCAAAGGGGTGATTCTACTCTCTGATCACCTGGATCATATTGGGCCTCTCGCACATTCCATCGTGGATCTGGTCATCATGCTGGACGGGATGACCGACCAGGCCACCTATCTGCCGCTGCTGATTGAACCGGTCACCGATGCGCCCCGCATTGGCTGGCTGACCGGTTTCTTCGAGAGCAGGGCAGATGCCTCAATGCAACAGGCACTCAAAACAGTTCGAACGAAACTGGAAACCGCCGGCGCCCCCATCAGAGATTGCCCGCTGCCGACGGAATTTGAATCGATCCTGGAATATCATAGAGATCTGATGCAATATGAAATGGTACGGAATATGGGCGATGACTACGAACAGAACAGGGAATTCTATGGCCCCGCCATCAGCCAGGTTCTCGACGCGGGCAGGAAACTCTCACAGGAACGCTACGCCGCCTGCCTGGACTACCAAGATCTGATATCACAAATTACGCGGCGGTGCTTCGCCCGTGCGGAAATTCTGATTTCCCCCGCCACCTTAGGCCCGGCCCCCGACATCACTACAACCGGCAATCCCAGTATGAATGCCTCTTGGAGTCTGACCGGTTTCCCGACCCTTTCGATCCCCGTCTCCGTCACAGAAACCGGCTTGCCACTCGCCATTCAAATCACAGGCCACCCCGACAAATTTGATGATTTTCTGCTCGCCTCGCAATGGTGCGAAGACGTTTTGCGCCCCGGATATCTGGAACAGATTTCGTAAAGAAATCGCAAGTTTTATTTGATGAATCCCATCAAAGTGAGCGGAATGGCGCTAGCCACCGGAATACGGAATCGTCCCCAACGCCCCACCGGCGGCTAGCGCCGTACCGCTCATATCGTACTATAAAACACGCGTTGGGTGCCACTGTCGGCTTGTTCCGACAGTGCTGTTAGCGACAGTCAAAAACAGAAACTGTCACACAACCGTGATTGGGAAATCGCTGTTGTACTTTCACCAAAGTAGGAGTGGCCCCACGTGTCCTTCCGCGGTATTGAGGTGGTTTGTTGACGTGCGAAGCAGAATCCGGTTCCATTCTATGCGTATAAATAATTCTCTCCTCGCCAGGCGGGCGAACACATGGATCCGCTCCCTACCGTAACACAGGTTGGAACTGTTTCTCTGGTATCGAACCAGCACCGTCGGACAAGCCGAGCGGTGGCACACGGAAACCCTATCCGGTATTCGGCATGATATTCAAAAAAGGTTCGCGACGGGAATAAATTTCTACCACGAAACACACGAAACTATCCCATGTTTATTGAAGGCAAACAAAAAAAGCCATGACCGGCTTTCACCGGTCATGGCTTGGAGATTTCATTCAACGGGTCAGTTTACTTGGAAACGAGAATCCCGTTTTTGCCGGGTTCCGGATCGACTTCCGGTTCCGCATTCTTCGCAGGAATCCGATCGTTGACATCATAGGCCTGACCGATGGCTCGCAGAAAGCGGATCGACCACCAGGTAATATCAATTTCCCATTTCCGGTGACCGGCGGGAGCGACGGAAGGATGCGCGTGGTGATTGTTATGCCAGCCTTCTCCGTAAGCGACGATGGCCACCCACCAGAGGTTTTTGGACTGGTCTGTCGTTTCATAATTCCGGTAACCCCACAAATGCGTTGCGGAGTTCACGAACCAGGTGGAGTTGTAAACAAAGGCCATCCGGGCACACAAACCCCAGAGCAGCATGGACCAGCCCATATAGTTGCCCCCCATGGCATAGCCGATTCCATACATGGCAAAACCGGAACCAATCAGCCACAGTGGATACGTCTTTTCGAAGAACTGAATCAACGGGCGATCTTTGAAGTCGGGGATATAGTGGTCCGCAAATTTACTGTTGAGTTCACTATCACGATAAACGAACAGCCACAACAGGTGAGACCACCAGTTTCCTTCAAAAGGGGAGTGAGGGTCGCCGTGCTTGTCTGATTTCTGGTGATGCAACCGGTGCGTCGCAGCCCAGGTTAAAGGAGAACCTTCTCCGGAAAGCACTCCACACAGCAGGACAAAAAATTCGGCTGGTCTTCTGAGTTTGAATGACTTATGCGACAGGTAGCGGTGGTATCCCAGACAGATGCCGATACTGGCGGTTGCCCAGTGCAATACCAGACAGGTTACAATGGCCTGCCAGGAGATGAAGAACAAAGCAGCTACGGCACCGATGTGAATCCCGGCCATCCAGACCAGGACGACCCAGTCGACATTGCCCCAGTTCAAATGTTCTTTATGAAATTTGGCGATAATCTGCTCGCGCTCTTCGCGTTTTTTTGATTTTTTGGGAGAAGACAAAGCCGATTGTTTCTCAGCTGGTTGTTCTAAAATGACACTCGCCATGATGTCCCTCATTGTATAATTAGGTGCCCTGAGTAATTCACTAGCGGGGATCAGTCTCTGACTGGACCCCCACACTTCAGCGGAATTCTATCCATAAGATCGGAATCGGGTGTCTGGTAAAGGTCATAGAATTGTCAAAGTTGTGTCAAAGTGAAAAAAAGTTGGCACTTTCAGGCATTTCTCACAAAAACAAGTTAAGAAATGCCACAACTGTTCACAACAATTACTCTGATGCCTCTTCCGGCATGAAGCGATAGCCGGCGCCGCGTACAGAAACGATATGTACAGGCTCGGCGGGATTGCTCTCGACCAGCTTGCGTAACCGCAGGACAAAATTGTCGATGGTACGAGTGGTCACGAAGGCCGATTGTTCGCCCCAGACATCATCCAGAATCTGGGAACGCGTCAGCACCATGCCTTCGTGTTCGATGAAATATTTCAACAACCGCAGTTCGAGGTTTGTCAGGCTTTTCCGCTCGCCGTCCACTTCCACTTCAAACGATTCAAAGTCAACTGTCACATTGCCAAAATGATAGAGCGCCGGCAATGTTCTGATCGCGGCAGGAGCAGGCCGCACTACACTTTTCCGTTTCAGCAGATTCTTGATGCGACTGAGCAGTTCGGGCAGCGCAAACGGTTTCGTCATATACTGATCGGTGCCACAGTCAAATGCGTATGCCTTGTCTTCACTCAGTTCCCGGGCACTGAGCACCAGAATCGGTACGACTTCATCGATTCTGCGAATCTCCTTGGCAATTTCATAACCGCTCATTCCCGGCAGCATCAGATCCAGAATCACGAGATCAATATTGTCCCTGTCTGTTTCATAACACTCACGAAAATACTGGAGTGCCGTCGGACCATCTTCGGCAGTCAGAACCGAATAACCTTCCTGTTCAAAATTAAACTTCAGGCCTTGCGCGAGCGATTTTTCATCTTCGACCACCAGCAACTTCATGTTTCGGCTCTCCCCGGTAAATCAATGGCAAACACACTGCCAGGCTGATCCAGTCGATCATGCACGGTCACTTTGCCTTTCAGCAGATGTACCAGAGTCTTGACAATATACAGTCCCAGACCGGTACCCGTTTTGCGTCGTTCCAGTTCACTTTCCCCCCGGTAAAAGATCTTGAAGATATCCTTGCGGATCTCCGGATCAACGCCTTCGCCGTTATCCATCACACGCGTGATCACACGGCCCCCATTGCTCACCCGAATCTGAATCAGAATTCGAGGTTCGCTGCCGCCATATTTGATCGCGTTGTCGATCACATTTCGAAAGATCATTTCCAGTAAAATCCGCCGCGTGTGAATCACTGCCGACTCAAAATCAAACTCGAAAATCTGGTCCACTTCCAGCTGCCGCCGATTACATTCCACGCGCGCACAATGCCTGATTAAAGGCTCCAGCAGAATATCTTCCGGGTCCGTTTCCATGCCCAGCGCGTCCAGGCGTTTGACCTCCAGCAACTGGGAAATCAGATGATCCAGCCGTTCCAGCTCGGTTTTCATTGTCGCATAAAATTCGACTCGCTTCTCATCAGAAAGCGTACGCATCTGCAACGTTTCCAGATACAGCCTGAGCGAGGCCAGCGGCGTCTTTAACTCATGCGTCACACTGTCGATAAAATCAGACTGCCGCTGACTCAGCCGGACTTCCTTGATGGTCAGTACCAGATACAAAGACAGCCCGACCAGAATCAACAAAAACACGGCCGTGCCAATCGCCAGCGCGGTCCACCAGTAAATCTGAGCCGCCAGAATGATCCAGAAGACCATTAACGCGACGTTCATAACCATCAGAACAACACTCAACGTGATCGGCAGCCGTAAACGACCTCGGCGCACTTTGCGCATCAACTTTGATGCAGTCCGATGATTGGTCTGTGTCCCTGCAGCAGGAATTTTATCCTGAGGCTGATCATCAATTTGCTGATGTCCGGTAGATGACATCAAATTTTCCTTGCAGATTAAGTCGATTTGGTGAGCGACGGCAGATCTTTCAGTGCCTTAACACACGGTAGAGGCATTCGGTCCTGGTGACTGGTCTGATCGTAGATAAACAAAACATCCCTTTCGTTTCAACTCACTCAGTATATCGAATCATCAACAATGGGTGTATGAACAAAACGGCGAATCGGACGAACTTCATTTTCCGGAATCTCCCCGGAAAGGGCCTGCCTGACCGGAATTCCCGTTTCCAGCTTTCATTCGTGATTCTCTTCCCAGCTGATTTTTTTCCGAAGCAACTCTGATTTTCAGGAATATCTTGTCCTTTTGAGGACTCTAAAAGAGTGCCGTCCCGCTGGCAGTCTTCGGTGAAGATGAACCAGGCACGCCCCTTTCGATCAGCGCCTCAGGACCATGAAATGAATTTTCACGACACACAATTTCTTTACCGCCTGGGTGCGGACATGACTGTTGTCATTCATTTTTCCTTTGTCTTATTTGTGTTATTCGGTCAGATCTTGATTACCATTGGTGTCCTGGCAGGCTGGGGCTGGGTTCGCAATTTGAAGTTCCGCGTGACTCACCTGGCCTCGATTCTGTTCGTTGTGCTGGAATCGCTGGTGGGAGTCGAATGTCCCTTAACCACACTGGAATACTGGCTGAGAGAGAAAGCAGGGGAAGCCCGTTATCAGGGAGATTTCATCGCCACCCGGGTCCATGAGATTTTGTTTTTCGAGCCCAATCCGGCAATGTTTACAATCTGCTACTCCCTGTTCGGCCTCGTGGTGCTGATCACCTTTTTCCTCGCCCCTCCTCGGCGAAAACCTGAACAAAACACGGAAAAAGAGGTCTGAATTTCAGCCCCATTTTCGCGAGAACATCATTTCCTTTCTTTTCTCTATTTCGTAAAATCCGGGTAAGTCCTATACTCGCATTCAGAAAATGCGTAACCCACATTACTGAAATCAGATAGAGAAATACAATCATGACGGGATTAGAGAATAAAAACGTCGTTGTTACCGGGGGCGGAACAGGCATCGGAGCGGCCTGCGCTTTGAGTCTGGTCAAAGCGGGCGCCAATGTGATGATTGGTGGCAGACGGCTCGAACCTCTGGAAAAACTCGCCACACAGGCGGAAGGTAAAATCAACTATCACGCATTAGATGTCGCAGACCGCGACAGTGTCTCGACATTTTTCAACTGGGCAACCGACAAAGCAGGGCACATCGATATTCTCGTCCACTGTGCCGGCATCAATTGCCGCAATCGATCAATGGAAGCAGTCTCCCCCGAAGACTGGGACCGCCTGATCAACGTCAATACGACCGGCGCTTTCAACTGTATGCAGGCCGTATTGCCTCAAATGCGAGAGCGGCGGGACGGACTGATCGTGAATATCTGTTCGATTTCAGGAATTCGGGCTGCTCTGTTAGGCGGAGTTGCCTATAATGCCTCAAAGTTTGCGTTAACCGCGCTGGGAACAACGGTCGCTCAGGAAGAAAAAGATCGAGGCATTCGTGTCTCGACAGTTTATCCGGGTGAAGTGGAAACTCCCATCCTGGATGATCGACCGGTGCCCGTCAGCAAAGAACATCGCGCCAAAATTCTGCAGCCCGAAGATGTTGCCTCCGCCGTTTTGATGATTTGTCAGCTACCACCCCGTGCTCATGTGTCTGATTTGACAATTAAGCCCACAACAGCCGCGTTTGTTTAATCAGCTTCGATAGCGAACGTCCCACAGGACAAAACTTAATGAAGAGTGACCTTGTTTTTCCGCCGTTTATTCCGCATCGATTTTATCGGAATGCGCATCTCCAGACGATTGTGGGACAGTTTCACTCTCGCATTAAAGTTGCCTATCAGGCCGAGCAGCATAGTTGCCGCCTGCACGATAACGACCTGCTGATTCTGCACGAAGATTGCCCTGAGAGCTGGAAACCACAAGATCGCGTTGTGATCCTGCTGCACGGACTCTCGGGCTGCCATCGCAGTTCCTACATGATTCGTCTGGCACACAAGTTGAACCAGAAAGGCGTTCGCGTGTTTCGCATGGACCTGCGAGGCTGCGGGGCAGGGACCGGACTGGCAAAAACCCCTTATCACGCAGGCAGCTTCCTGGATTTACAAGTCGCCCTCGAACGCGTTGAATTTTTGTGCCCCGGTTCACCCATCGGCATCGCCGGCTTTTCGCTGGGGGGTACGATCACCTTAAACTATCTGGGTCGGCATCGTGAAGTATCCGACATGGTGGATCGGGCGTTTGTACTGAATCCGCCCATCCGATTATCCGAAAGCGTGCAGATGTTCGGCAAGCCACTGTTCGGACATTACCAGCGTCACTTCATCAGCAATCTGACGAAACACATCCGCACCTCACACCATCTCAACGAACACACGCATAAAGTTTCCGGGGAAAATTATCCCAAGAACATGCGTGACTTTGACGACCAGTTTACAGCGCCCCTCGTCGGATACGAATCGGCGGAAGACTATTACGAGCAATGCAGTCCCGCGGAAGTCGTCAAGCACATCAATGTTCCCACACTGATCGTCACCTCGCAGGATGATCCTCTGGTTCCGGTCGCCACCTATTCTGAAATTCGGGACAATTTATCGGATCACGGTAAGGTGACTCTGCATCTCACCAAACACGGCGGCCACCTGGGCTTCATTGGCGCGCCGTCTGCCGACCCGGACGCCCGCTGGTCAGATTGGCGTATCATTGACTGGATGCTCTCCGAATCTCCGGAAGCGCTGGCCAGCCATATTCGGGACAACGATAACACCCGCGAACCGCTCGCACAATCAGCCTGATTGTACGAGCGAAAAAACACGAGCCGTCTTAATGAGCGGCCGGCGATTCATTCTGGAACGCACGCGCACGGAACAGGAACTCAACAATATTCCCTTCGTGCGGCTGCAGCCAGTTCAATGCGTTGGTCTTGATCGGGCCGATGTTGAGACGATCAATCTGAGTCGCATCCAGTAACTGCTGAGACCACGCTTCGTCGTTCGTGATCGCCGTACAAACCAGCGTCGGGCCGATTTTCTTCAGCATATCCTTCTGGTCGCATTGAACGACTGACGCCATCGGAAACATGTATTCGGTGTTCGCCAGCGTGGCATCGGGATTCGCACAATGCACGATGGTCGGCCGCAGATAATCGCAGCGTTCGAGTTCAATCAGCCGCTCGCCGTCCCGGTATTTCGCAGTGACTTCGGTCACGCCGGGCTCTTTGAGTCCCTCTTCAATCTGACCATTCATCGCTTGAGCGGCTCCCGTCATCGTGAAGGCGGCCAATGGCGCTTCAGGGTCGGTCATTGACGTCGGCCCCACAGGTCCTAAGCGTTTCGCAATCGCGTCGGCGATTGCTTCGGTATGACGTGATGCCCAGACGCCCGAGGCGTTAATACAACTGCGTCCGCCGTTCTGGTAAATACTGTTCACGATCAGATCCAGATGATCTTCCCATTGATCAACGACGTCGTCGCCTATCAGAATTTTACTGAAGCCGGGCCCGTGTGCCTGCACGTTCGGATTGCCTTTGTACTTGTCGATCGTCTGCTGACCGCCGAACAACATCACCCGCCCGCAGAGTTCCGTCACCGTCGAACCAACATCGTGCGGACCGGGATAAACCGAAATACATTCGCGGGGAATACCGGCCTGACAGAAAGCTTCGGTCATGCGATAAGGAGTCCACGGCTCCGACGATCCCGGCTTCAAGACGAGACCAATCTGCATCGGCAGAATCGGCATCCACAGTGTATGCACGCCGGGAGAGTTTGAAGGCAGCACCAGACCCAGCACGGGGGAATGCGCCTGATAACTCATCATCACGCCGCGTTCTTCTTTGCCGTAACCTTTGGTCAGAATCTCCAGAGGCAACCCGCGGGTTAACGAGTCGAGAATCGACTCCATGTGTTCCAGCACAAACGCTACTTTTTTCATATTGCCGGCACACATCCATTCCGGCATCCCGGTGCTGGCCGATTGAATCCGGCAAAACTCTTCAGGAGTCTGCGTCCCGTTGCCCAGTGGCAGTTCCGCCGTCATATACAGATCGGCTGCTTTTTTGCAAATCTCCAGCAGTTTCGAAATGGGAATTTCCCGCAGCAGATCGCGGGCCCGCTGTGCCTTGCGCATATCCATTTTCACCAGACCGGCGTTGGCCTGATGCACTTTGGCTAAAGGCTCGCCCGTTTCAAAATGAACGACTTCCTGTTGATCAAAACTTTCGTAAGGTTTTCCCCAGCGAATCACAGGTATTTCCAACACGGCAGCGTTCCTTTATGAAGCGAATGCGAGTCTGTTTACGATCCCGCATCAAGGCAAAATGGATCAGATCTAAAAAAACACGCGGGGCATTATCATTCACAGTCGGATCAGCCGACGACAAATTCAACCCCGCGAGCGAGCCTGAAAACGAGTTGATTAATAAACGCCCACGGTGGTCGAAGCGGCAATCTCATGGAACGGACGCACGCCACTCACACCATCCCACGGATATTTCACGTGTGGCACTTCGCGTTCGCCTTCGTCTCTTTCGAGGAAACCGGGAATAAACAACTCTTTGGTCATTGTGAACAGTTTCACGCGTCCCGTTTCGCCGTAACCGACGACTTTCGTATGATCGTCAAACTCGACAACACGAATCACAGCGCGCGGCTGCGGGGCGTAATACGTAATTTTATAATCGTCGGCCGGATCAAAGGGGCGCCCGCAGGCCAGGCCCATCAGCGTATTTCCGTAGGTCGGCGTGATGTAAACGTTATCACCCAGCAATTCTTCGCGGGCAAAACGATACCATTGCTGCGTGAATTCGGTTCCGCCGCAGAAGATGCCGGTGATGCCGGCCTCTTCGATGCTCGAACCTTCATCCATCAGCCGCATGGCCAGCGCTTCGAGCAGTTTCGGTGTCGTAAACATGCACTTGATCTCATGGCCGGCGCCTAAAATTGCCATCGCCTGATCAATCACGTGCGCACTGTATTCTTTGACTTCGTCGATCTTGCCTTTCTTGATCAGCTTGACCACCCACCGCGGGTCCAGGTCGACGCAGAACGAAATCCCGCCCCGATATTGTGCCATATGCTCCACAGCCAGACGCAGACGACGCGGACCGGAAGGGCCCAGCATCAGCCAGTTCGAACCTTTGGGGAAATATTCGTCGGGCAGGGTCTCGCTGAAGTTTTCGTAGTCGATGCGGAAATCGTCGATCACCACGCGCGATTTGGGAATGCCTGTGGTGCCCCCGGTTTCGAAAACGTAGGTCGGCTTGCCGAGCAGCGCTTTGGGAATCCAGCGGCTGACGGGGCCGCCCCGCAGTTCATCGTCTTCAAACAACGGGAACTTGTTCAAGTCTTCGAAACAGTTCACATCGGTCAGAGGATTGAAATCCAGCGACTTGGCTTTGTCCAGCCAATAGGGGGAACCGGTTTCCGGATTGAAGTGCCACTGAACAGACTCGCGGGTATGCGCATCAAGTGCTTCCTGATTCTGTTTTACCAATTCGTCAAGGTTGCTGTTGTCGGTCACTGTGAGACTCACTCCAAACAGGGAAGGAATAGTGGCAGGGAAAATCGCATGTTCGCCGGGGAGCATGTATTCAAAACTCATTTTAGGGCTTTTGGATTGTTTTTCAACTAAGTCAGTCAACCACAATCAGAGAAGACGGCAATCCGGGCACGCACTTCTCAGCAGGCCCGGCTTGAGCCAAAGCGGGGGGGAAATCAAAGCAAATCCCGAATTTATCGTGGTAACAGGCCTTAATCCGTATTTTGGGTAAATTGAGTGTACTGCTCGAATCAGCTACAGCAGACACGACGCGCCCGCTTCAGAAAGAATATAGGCCGATTCCCATGCAATCAGCCTCTCCAGATTGACAGTAGTATAGAGTATGGTAAAATTAGGTATTCTGCTGGTAAACCGGCATTTCAGTTCGACTCCTCGTTTTCTGCGAGTCTCTCATGGATTTCACCGATACCTATTTTCGTCGATTTCGAATGGAAATCGAATTAGACAGAGCCAGGCTGGAGGAGACACCACTTCCCAGCGGCTATCGCTGGTGTCCTTGGGAACTCTCCACCGTCGATCGGCACGCCGTCGCGAAATACCACAGCTTCCGCTCCGAGATGGATGCACGTGTTTTTCCCTGTCTGGGTGACATTGACGGCTGTCGTAAACTGATGCAGGATATTTCCAACCAGCGCAACTTCCTCCCTTCGGGCACCTGGCTGATTACCTGGGACGGCACCGGCAATGACGACGCCGTCGATTGTGGAACCATCCAGGCCATTATCCCCAGCCGCATTATGGGCGCGGTCCAGAATGTCGGCATCACCCCCAAGCATCGCGGCATGGGTTTAGGCCGGGCGCTGGTGACAAAATGTATGATCGGCTTCCGGGAAGCAGGCATGCGACGTGCCTATCTCGAAGTGACCGCGGATAACGAACCGGCCATCAATCTCTACCGGTCGATCGGCTTTCGGCTCACCCGAACTCTATACAAGCCCAGTCATTACGTTGAAGCTCCCTCTTTTTGAATCGAACTTTCATTTCGTTTCTCCAATCGCTAAGATCGCAGGGATAAATTGGGGACGAGTTCGCAGAAACCGCTTTGTTTTCCCGAAACACAGGGGGGCGGTGCTGACATTTCACTGCTTCTGACGGCTCCCCCACCACTCTGAAATCAACATACACGAAGGAAGGTTGCACCCCGCATGGGTAAACAACTGATTCAGACGCATCAGTATCCGAACGGCCTGACGCTGATTACGGAAACGATGGACGATGTTCAATCGGCGGCGTTTTCCATTATGGTTCCCGCCGGCAGTATTTACGATCAGACCAAACGGCACGGCACCGCCAGCATTCTCGCCGATCTGATCACCCGCGGTGCAGGGCCTTATAACAGCCGACAGTTGTCTTGTGCCCTGGATGACCTCGGCGTCCAGAGCCATGAAGGGGCCAACAGTGCCCACATCACCTTCAGCGGCGCCACGCTGGCAGGCAATCTGGCTGAAACCTTAAAAATCTACGGCGAGATCCTCAAAGCACCGCACCTGCCGGATGATCAGTTCGCCGCCTCCCGCGCCGGAGCCGAGCAGGCTCTGCTCTCGGTCGAAGACGATCCGCGGCAGAAAGCACTCATCGAATTAAAACGCCGTTCCTTTCCGGCCCCCTGGGGACTCCCCACGGACGGCGATCTGGCAGACCTGCCCCATATCACCATCAAAGATATCCAGCAGCACTATCAGTCCTGTTTTCAGCCCAATGGAACGATTATCGGCATCGCCGGCGATGTTGACTTCGAACAGGTCCGGCAGCTGGTGGATGACATCTTCGGCTCCTGGGAATTCGCGGCGGTTCGGGAAGAACCCGGTCTGGTGTATGATCAGGAGAAGGTCTTTTTCACCGAGCAGGAGAGCACGCAAACCCATCTCGGTATCGCTTACGACGCGGTGCCGTATGGGCATCCCGACTATTACGCCGCCTGGGCCGCCGTCGGCATTTTGAGTGGCGGCATGAGTTCCCGGCTCTTTACCGAAGTCCGTGAAAAACGCGGCCTGTGTTACACCGTCTCCGCTTCGCTGACCGGCATGCCCGGACTGGGTCGCGTCCTGTGTTACGCCGGGACCACTTCCGAACGGGCCCAGGAAACGCTGGACGTCACTCTAAATGAGCTGACCCGTCTGGGAGAGGGCATTGAAGAATCGGAACTCGAACGCTGTAAAGCCCGCGCCAAAAGTTCGCTGATCATGTCGCAGGAGTCCACGTCGTCGCGTGCCTCTTCGATTGCCCGCGACTGGTACTATCTCAAACGCGTTACCACACTCGACCAGATCAACGAGGAAATCCAGCAACTGACGACGAAACGCGTGCTCGGTTATATCCACGCGCACCCTGCTGCCAATTTCACCGTCCTGACGATCGGCCCCCAACCTTTAGAGGTTCCCAGTGATATTTTATAAAGAGAAATTAAACAACGGCCTGCAGATCATCGCCGAACTGAATCCCAACGCACACAGCGTGGCGGTCGGTTATTTCGTCCGCACCGGTTCCCGCGATGAAACCGACGCGGTCTCCGGCGTCAGTCACTTTCTGGAACACATGGCGTTTAAAGGGAATGAAAAATATTCCGCCGATGATGTGAACCGCATCTTTGACGAGATCGGCGCCAACTACAACGCTTCCACCAGTGAAGAAGTCACCCTGTTTTACGGCTCCTTTCTGCCCGAATACCTCAAAACCGCGCTGGAACTGCTCTCCACTTTGATCTACCCCACCTTGAGGCAGGAAGATTTTGACATGGAGAAAAAAGTGATCCTGGAAGAGATCGGCATGTACGACGATCTGCACAGTTTCACCGCCTATGAAAAAGTGATGCAGACCCATTTCCAGGGGCACCCGCTGGGGCGCAGCATTCTCGGCACCGTGCAGTCGATCACCGATCTCACGTCCGAACAGATGGCCGAGTACCACGCCCAGCAATACATGGCGGGCAACCTGACGCTCGTCATCACAGGCAACGCCGACTGGAATCAGGTGCTGGAACTGGCGCACCAGTTCTGCGACCACTGGCCCGCCGGGAAAACGGAGCGACCGATGGACGAAGCCAGCCCCGCGGACCACGCACAGATCATCATCGAAAAAGGAATTCAGCAGCAGCACATCATGCAACTGGCCCCCGCGCCCTCTGCGCAGGACTTGCTGCGTCTGCCGGCCGAAATTCTGGCGATCATCATCGGCGACGATTCCAACAGCCGTTTGTACTGGAAACTGGTCGACACCGGCATAGCCGAATCGGCCGAACTCGGCTACAACGAATACGACGGCAGCGGCACCTGGCTGACCTACCTCTGTTCCGACCCCGAGTTGACCGAGAGCAACCGGCAACGGATTCAGGAAATCTACGACGACGTGAACCAGAACGGCGTCACGCTGGAAGAACTCGTCCGCGCCAAAAACAAACTCGCCTCCCGGCTGGTCCTCAGAAGCGAACGCCCGATGGGCCGCCTCTCATCACTGGGCGGCAACTGGGTCTACCGTCAGGAATACGTATCAGTCGCCGACGACCTGAAACTCCTCAACAGCGTCACCCTGGAAGGCATTCGGGATCTACTGAAAAAATACCCGCTGGGGTACAGCACAACAGCGGCCGTAGGGCCGATGACGAGTGTGGCGGATTAGGTTACAGTGGTACTTCAGATTTATTAAAAGCAGGCCTTAGTGCCTGCTTTTTTTAATTTAAATTCCGTTAAACGGATGAGATCAACGTATCAATCTTCAAAAAAGACATCGGCAACTCATCAAATGCGAGACAGAAACTTCATCTGCAACGGAATCTTCTTAGCATTCCGATTAGTTTTGTGGCTAACATTGATACGGAACATACAGAGATTTACACTAAACTTATTCACAAACGTATCACAAATATTTTGGAGCTTCTGTAAGTGATTAAATCAATCAAATTGAAATTCGGATCAGCTCCTGAAAGTTCACCTGTTGAATTAGATATCGAACCGATAACAATCTTTGTCGGTCCAAATAATTCTGGCAAGAGTAAAGTGTTGAGTGAAATCAAGGATTTCTGTAATCGTGGAATTTCGCATCCAGATAATTTGATTCTTGATCACATCACGTTTGATGCAAACGTTTTTGATCCTAATACTCTATTGCAAAGTATTAAACGTTCACCCAGAAAACAAGATAGTATCGATCCAACGAAAATATATGTAGGAAATGAGAATAGCCCAATTCAAGTTGAAGAAGCCCGGATATTATTGGCATTAGAAGATCCAAATTCAGACCCGGAGCTATTCTGTAGAGCATATCTGTGGTACCAGGTATTAAAGATAGATCAGCAAAACCGAACGGGATTAATACGAGATTCTTCTATTCAAGATCATCAAGGAAAGATCAATGACGTAGCCAATACTTTATTTTACGATGACAACAAACGAGAAATGCTTCGAGAAATACTATTTAGAGCATTTGATAAATACATTGTCTTTGACCCCACTACGCTTGGTAATCTTAAAATTCGTTTTTCTGACACACTACCAAAAAATCATTTAGAGGAACGAGGTTTGCACGAGGAAGCAGTTCAATTCCATAAAAAAGCAAAGAGTCTTGAAACTTTTAGCGATGGAGTAAAAGCATTCACAGGTATTCTCGCCCAAATAATCGCCGGTGACCCAAAGATTATTATGATTGATGAACCAGAAGCATTCCTAGCCCCAACATTATCCTTCAAACTTGGTAAAGAAATTGCACTTTCTTGTTCTGCTTCTAATAAACGTCTATTTGTTTCGACTCACAGTGCAAACTTCGTGATGGGCTGTATTCAATCAGGCGTACCAATAAGCATCGTACGACTCACTTATCAAAACAATATACCAACAGCCAGAACATTACCTAACGAAATGCTCCTTCAACTGATGCGTCAGCCGCTTTTTCGTTCTACCGGAGTACTGGAAGGTTTATTCTTTGATGCCGTAATTGTTACAGAAGCCGACTCGGATCGTGCCTTCTACCAGGAAATCAATGAACGATTATTGCAAATGACTCCGGATCGTGGAATTCCCAATTGTCTGTTTCTGAATGCACAGAATAAGACAACAGTGCACAAAATAATTAAACCACTTAGAGAATTAGGGATACCCGCAGCTGGTATAGTAGATATCGATATCCTCAAGAATGGAGGAAAAGATTGGACTGACTTTATGCAAAGTGGTTTTATACCAGAGGCAAGTCATCTTGGCTTGGGACAAAATCGCTCAGCTATTGATAATAAATGCAAAGCAACTGGAAATTGCATGAAGAAAGATGGTGGAATCAATATTTTAAATCACGATGATAAAGAAGCAGCAAGTAACCTCTTCAATCAACTCGCTGAGTATGGTTTATTTGTTGTTGAAATTGGTGAATTAGAATCTTGGTTGAAACATCTAGAAGTACCGGGAAAAAGCCCAGGTTGGCTTATTGAAATTTTTGAAAAGATGGGGGAAAACCCTGTTGACCCTGATTATGTTACACCAAAGACAGATGACGTCTGGGCATTCATGGATCTGATAGCAGCATGGTTTAAAAACCCAATTCGAAAAGGCATCCCTCAATAGAACAAATCTAGCGTCCGGGTGGCACTGTTGGCTTGCCAACAGTGAAAAACAGTGGGGCCGCTCCAAGTTATCTTGTCTGATTGAGGTCATTAATAAATCACCCGATGTTTTGTTTTGATCTGTTATGATGACACAAATTCCACCTGCATCGCCAGTCTGTTCGATACGATTCAGCACAAAAAAACAGTAACTGCTCTATCACGTTGTACCTCAACTCTCAACACTGTCGGGCAAGCCGACAGTGCCACACGGCGAGATTGATGACGAGTGCGAACTTGATCTGTCTACTCCTCAAAAGATGCAAATGCTCTATCACGTCGCACCTCAACTCTCAACACTGTTGGGCAAGCCGACAGTTTCACACGGAGAGATTGATGACGAATACGATCTCGATCTGTCTACTCTCTGCCGGGATCATTTAAAATGCTGTGTGGGGTAGCATTGAAGGTTGCTCTCCTCAGATTTTTTTTCCAAGGCGAGAGTAGAGCAGGCTTCCAGCCCCGGGTACAATCACGAAGATCATACACGTGCTGAATCCCTGAAACACTTGCCAATACGCGTTCTGACAGGAAGCATCCCATGTTTTATTCAGCAACCTATTTCCGACGAACCATTGCAGGTTGGCTCTTGTCATTCCTTGTAATCGTTCTTGTGGGGTGTGGTGGCAAAGCGCAGGAGGCAAACGTCTTGTCTGAACCGAAAAAAGAAGTGAGTCCGGAAATCGTTCACTTTCATCAAGTTGTGAAGGACGGCTCATTGCAAGATCTGCAGCAACTGTTAAAGACGGGCATCGACATCAACGCGCCGGGAGACAACGGAGAAAACGCGCTGATGGTCGCGATTGCAGGAAAAGATATTGAAAAGATAAAACTGCTGCTGGAACAGGGGGCCGACCCGGAGCAGACTGACAACTTCAACGCGACTGCCCTCCGCCATGCGGTTTACAATGAGTATGCAGATGGTGTTCGACTTCTCCTGAAGCGGGGCGTCGATCGAGGCTATCATCCCAAATATCCGCTGAAGATCATCGAATATGACCCGAGCTGGTTCGAGACCCATGACTTGCCGATGCCGGAGGGATTCAAGGAAGTGATGACCGAAGAGGAATGGAAGCAATCCATCAAAGAAACATTGGATTCTGCAGCCGAGCTGGGCATGAAACCGGATCTGACCCCCATCATCGCTGACGTCTCCAATGTCGAGATTCTGAATTTATTCCTGGAAGCTGGTGATGATTTGAGCCGGGCATCACCTGAAATGAAACGTTTACTTCTGAAGCTGGGTGATGAGGAAAAATTTCAAGCGACTCTTAAGGATTATCAAACTCATCAATCGCCGCGTTTTGGAACCCGTAATCCGGAGCGTATGGATAATCCGTTCTGGAAAGACATGATCCGCATCGGCTGTAACGCGTATACTGCACGTAAACATTTCAAAGACGCCGACGCATTTCAAAACGGCGCTGTCTGGTGCTTTGACCGGTTCGGTTCTTCCTTAACACCACTGAAAGACGGTCGTTTCGTGCAGATCGGTGGAGAACACGAGGACTATTATGATCCCGACTTCTCTATCTACAATGACGTCGTGATTCATGATGGCAAGGGGGGCATCCAGATTTACGGCTACCCGAAAGAGGTCTTCCCGCCCACAGATTTTCACTCTGCAACACTCGTCGCCGACACGATCTACCTCATCGGGTGTCTGGGATATCCGGAACAGAGAGCAGCCAACCAAACCCCCGTGTATCGTTTGAAGCTGAATTCGTGGGAAATCGAAGCAGTCAAGACAACGGGAGAACTACCGAACTGGCTCTATAACCATCACGCAAGATACGAGCCGACGAGAAATGTGATCCACGTTGAGGGAGGAGAACGCCAAATTACGAATCAACAAGACGAGCCCGAACTCGTCCCCAACAAGGAGCAATTCGAACTGGACCTGTCCACACTTCAGTGGCGAAAGTTAAAATAAGTCAACGCCGACAGTGAAAAACAGCTCAACCTCTCCAAGACATTTCATCTGAATGATGCCACGAAATAATCACCCGATGTTTTCTTTTGATCTGTCATGAGAACACAGACTCCACCTGCAACTTTAGTTCATTCGATACGAGGCAGTCTCCCCAAATATGCGAATGCTCTATTACGTCGTGCCTTAACTCTCATCACTGTTGGCAAGCCAACAGTGCCACCCGATTTTGTGTGATTACGGCGCCGTTTTTCTATTGAACGTGATTGCGTTTTTGCTGCTGCGTTTTGTGATACCATGTTTCAATACAAGCTTCCATGAGCTGAATGGATCCTGGAATCAACGCCAGTGGGATGTCTAACATTCCCACTGGCTCAAAGTTGCGTGCAGGGCTCAGACGACAACACTATTTGAGATCGAAGTTAATTTCATTCGCTTCATTCTCTTTGACGGTTGCTGTCAGGCCGGAAGTTTTACTTTGATTATATTTGGGCGGAACCAGCCAGTTTTTATCACCTGGCTTCACATCTTCCGGCATCAGATTTGTCATATCACGCTCTGAAATAATGGTTACGGTGTGCGTTCCGGGAAAGGCGCCATCTTCATTTTCGTAGGTGGTTAAGGTGTAGGTTCCATCCTCCTTAATTTCACCTGTGGCGTTCCTTTTTCCACTTTCAGGAAAAAAGACGATCGTTCCCCTGGGGAGCGGCTCCCCGTTGTACGTGATCTTACCGCTGACTTTCGCCGTTGGTAATTGATCCGATTTTTCGGAACAACCAGCGGCTGATAAAAACAAACTGCAAAGCAGGCACAATACGACAAGCATAATACCAGGAGGGAGAGATTTCATCATATGTCTTTCAAAAAGGGGGGAGCAGCCTTGCCTGGCCTTGAAATAAAAGATTGCGATGTTGCTGACCGTGGTCTGTTGACACACGCGACTCAGCTGCATGATCTTTATGTCAAAGCAGTGGCACAGCACTCATGATAATTTGATAAAAAAGAACCCTGCCCAGAACGAACCAGGCAGGGTCGTCATATTTATTTTGATCACAGCAGGCTTAGATTTCTCCTGGAATATCACCCGCCGCACGTGTGGCGATTTTTTTCAGCAGCCCGAGGTCTGTGCTCTCAGACAAAAAAGTGACACGTCCGTCGCAAAAAAGAAAATGTGCGCCGCCGGTATGGGCACTGCGCCAGGCAACACTATTCGTTCCCAGTACTCCGGAACCGACAGGATATTGAGTGGTTTTTGTATCGACCGTGAGGTAATCATTATCCGCATAACTGTAAAGGTAACTGCCCCAGGTCCAGGGATAAATATCTCCAAAGCCGCCTAAACTGGTGATACCATTTTTACTTGAAAGCTCAGCAAGAATAAATGTATTAGAAGCCCCATCGATGATGTCTCTGAGGCGAGTGGTATGCTTTGGATAGAGCACACCCGATGATGAGTAAGCATGAGCGCCGGCTGCTGAAGTCAACAGCCCCACATCAACCGAACCCGAATTGCCACGATAATGCAGGGAACCATGCCCGTATGGTCCCACGCTTGACTCAGAAGGGCCGTTGCTCCCCGTGCTGGACGCAGCCGTTTCTCCCAGTTCTGAAGAAGGGCAGGAAAGCACAGCAATCGGACCATACTTCGTATCTCTTCCGTTGTGAGGAGCGGTTCTGATTCGATAGGGGGTCAGGCGAACCAGCCCACCGGCCCCGGCATCGCTATTCATCTGCTCGTAAGCAGGTGCCTGATCGATATAAGGCAGGATTCGGGCAGGCCACCCCATCACATATCCTGAAGTTGCAAAATAGCCTGTAGGGAACATTAAGAAGTTGTCATGGTAATTATGCATGGCCAGCCCGAGTTGCTTCAGGTTATTTTTGCACTGACTTCTCCGTGCTGCTTCACGGGCCTGTTGCACAGCAGGTAACAACAGAGCAATCAAAATGGCAATAATGGCAATGACCACCAGCAGTTCGATGAGTGTGAAACCCCGCTTGATGATTTGGCGGTGGGGAGTGTTTGGTGAACCAATTGTGTATTTCACGTGTTTGTCCTTAGAAATGAATGCTCTGCTTATAAATAACGAAAATATTTTTGCATAAAAACACTTATTTATAGATTATTTCTTAAATGTTATTAACTAACAATACCAGCGTCAACACAAGATCCAGCACAGAGCACATTTCGGTCGTATTTTTGACCTGTCCACATGTTCGAAGTGAGATGAATCAAATGAAAGGTTCCAGGATTTGAGTCCTGTTGGGTGGTGTGGCGGCTCAATACGAGTCACTGTTGGCTTGCCAACAGTTTCACACAGACGGATTTTCTATTGAACACAATTGCGTTCTTACCATATGATGATGAGGCGTGTGGTATGTTTTTTATGATCTCAGTCGGTAACTATCAGGAGCAGTGACCATGGCTTCTCAACACGACAAACTTGTGATAGTTACGACCGCTGCGGATGAACTGGAAAGAGCGATGCTTGTTGCTCTCTTGAAAGAGCAGGGAATTCGCGCCACTACAACGGGAGGTTTGACGGCACAATTCCGCGCGGAAGCGCCCGGGGCGATTCAAGTTCTGGTCATGCAGGATCGACTGGCAGCCGCCAGGTCGATCATTGCGGAATCTGTACCAGCGGACTCTACTGCCGGACCCGACGTAAAGCATTTAGAATCAGAGGCTTATTCTCCCTGGCTGACACGCTTTGGCATCGGGACGCTACTCATCGGAAATCTGTTGGCAATTGCCGGTATTTTCCTGTACAGAAACAGTGGCGGAACGGCAGCATCCAGCCTGCTAGCGATCGTCGTAGCAGGAGCCCTTGTGACGTCTATTCTGTTACGCCGTTGCTGGATCTAAATATCAGGCAGATCAAAGTTCCTGAAAACGAATTCCGTTTGATAAAGTCGTAACTCAACACATTTCACTGTTGGCAAGCCAACAGTGCCACCCGATTTTGTGAGATCAGGGACGGCTTTTCTTGGGATCGTGATTGCGCTTCTATAACCCGCTGAAGATTCCTGCCCTGATGGTTCGTCGTGTGTTTGCGACTGGTGCCGGATTTTCATCTGCGGCGTGCTGGTGATATCCGGTAACATCTTCCTGGTGTGATTTTTCATTGCCTGCGAGGCGTCTGCGTTTTCCGGCTGTCCGGTCTGTTTTGTTTCATCCTCAGGGAAGGGGAGTCTGGCATGTGCTGTTCGTTGATTATGTGGATCTGTTTGTGGTACGTCAGGAAGAAACGTGTTTGTCTCCACCGCCACCACGATTGTGGCGAAGGGCGCGGAGCGGTCAAGCCGGGTGCACGCTTCAATAAGGCTGGGAGAGGGGGCGTTGATTCACCTTTGCGTCCGATTCCGGGTCGATCGTTGTTTTATGCGAGGTGCTCAAACAGCAGTAGAGCAGGCGACCATTTTCACAAACTCTATAAAACATGCGATTTTGATAGTAGCCAAAACCACACACGTTGCACTGTTCATGATGAAAATAGTTGTTCTTCGCGCGCGACGCATAAAACGCATATTCGCGAAGCGCGGGTTGGTGTCAAGTTGAATTTGATCGCTGAAAATCGGGAAGCTGTTTGTGATCGATGCAGCGTTCCACAGCTACTCGACAACCTCGCCGAGTTCGCGGAGCAGTTCGAACGTATACAGGCCTGTGTTATGACCGTCGCTGAAGGTGATGCGGTAGGCGTAATTGCCCGCCAGACTCATCTTATCCACTTTGATCGGCTGCAGTTCCGCCGGGGAAAGGAGGGTGAGTTTCATGGGATTAGCAACTTTTTCCGAGTTTTCATGCCGACAGGCGGCACAAGGGCACGCTTTTCGTAATGACGAAAACGGGTAACGACGTCGCTGGCCGTCATTCCAGCCGATGAGAACGGCGTTGTCTTCGTCGAGTTTTTTTAATTCCGTGGGGTACAAGTCCATGCAGCAGAGTTCTTTTCAAAAGTCTTTCAAGTGAATTCTATTTCAACGCGCTGCATTGTAGCGAATCAGGAGTGCAAAAGTCATCCGGAGGCTGTCGGGACTATTTACAGGAATCGATTCCTATCGCAGCAGACACGCAGTATCGGTCGGAAACGCAGGTGGTCCGGATATTTCTGTCTACTATCAATTCAGAGGAGTTGCTTTGATTCAGCTCGATTGGCTCTCGTCATTTTGAGAGAAATTATTGAACATAAAATAGCATGAGACCTGATTCCGGACACCGGAGTCATATTTCCTAAACACAACACAGTCAGTGTGTTAAATCGTATTACATTTGCGAAGAGATCTTAGCGGACCCTGAATGAAAGCAGGCTGATCCCTCCACGCACGCTGCAAAACAGCAATCTATAATTCAGTTATTGATCCGCTTGTCTATCGCAAGCCATAATTATTTTAAACAACCGATTTCACAGTTCGCATCCGCAACAGCGGAACGAATTATTTCAGAGTGAATCATGCAAACCAAATTTAGCAAGCGGCGGAAGAAACGACTGAAAGTTCCCCATGGATAATCACAATATGCCTGCCCACCAGACCTCCAACGGGTTTGCTGACGAGACGCACGAACGTGCTACGCGCTGGCAGGTAATTTTCTACGCATGTCTCGTTGTGCTACTTTTTGCATGCTACATTTCACTGGCAGAATCAACGTGGCAGGGAACTACCGAACAACACACAATGATCGAGGTGGCAGCGACTTTGATGTCCGCGATCGTCGGTGTCCTCGCGCTGATTCGATTCTACACTCGAAAAGATAGTTATCTGCTTTACATTGGAACCGGCTTTATCGGAACTGCCTTTCTGGATGGTTATCATTGCTTAGTGACCAGTTCGTATTTCCATAACCTGTTTCCTTCACCTCCTCCTTCTTTAATCCCCTGGAGTTGGAACGCCTCACGTGCGTTTCTGGCAGTCTTAATGTGTTTGAGCTGGTGGGCGTGGTGGTGGAATCGTAAAAAACCAGCCGCCCAGCATAAAGAAATCGTGGTCTATGGCATTGTGTCTGTTCTGACAGTACTCAGTTTTATATTCTTCGCTTTCGTTCCCCTGCCAAAAGCATATTATCCTGAACTGATTTTCGGTCGGCCGGCAGAATTTATCGCAGCAATATTTTTTGCCATTGCCCTGATTGGCTATCTCACAAAAGGCAATTGGCGCTCAGATTCGTTTGAGTATTGGTGTGTGATGTCCCTGATGATTGGCTTGTTTTCACAGGCGGTCGTCATGTCCCGTTCATTCACGCTGTTTGACAGCATGTTTGTTTATGCACATCTCTTGAAATTTTTAAGCTACGTGTGTGTCTTCATCGGATTACTGACCAGCATGCTCATGCTCTTTCGTAAAGCCGAATCGAGTGCTCAGAAACTGGGGGCTTCCTGGCTGGATCTGCAGGAAGCCAAATGTATCGCCGAATCGGCAAACAAAGCGAAAAGTGAATTTCTGGCCAACATGAGCCATGAACTGCGTACGCCCCTGAATGGTGTGATCGGCATGTCAGAACTGTTATCGGGAACACAGCTCAGTCCCAAGCAACAGGAATTCGTTGAGGCCTGTCGCAATAGTGGTGAATCCCTGTTAAAGCTGATCAACGATATTCTCGACTTCTCAAAGATCGAAGCCGGTAAACTGGAACTTGAGAATCATGAGTTTGATTTAGAAGAACTCGTGATGGATACGATCAGTACCATGGTCTGGCGCACATCGGAAAAAAATCTGGAACTGCCGTGTTATATCGATCCCGCATCACGATTAGTGCTGAAAGGAGACAGCTATCGCCTGCGACAGATTCTGGTAAATCTGGTTGGTAACGCGATCAAGTTCACAAATATTGGCGAGGTAGTTGTTCGCACACAAACCGTGGCGCGACAGGAAGATCAGATCACTGTTCGTTTCACAGTATTCGACACGGGAATCGGCATCTCAAAAGACAAACTCAACAAACTATTTCAATCATTCTCGCAGATTGATGCATCGACCACGCGGAACTACGGCGGGACCGGCTTAGGTCTGGTCATTTCCGAGAGCCTGGTGCAGTTGATGGGAGGTTCGATTCAAGTCAAAAGTGAAGTGGGCACCGGTTCGAAATTCTGGTTCGAAATTCCCTTCACGGTCGTCACAAAGTCTACTGCGGCTCTGCCCGTCAGCAACCCGCTTGCAGGTAAACGTTGTTTGATCGTCGATGACAATATCATCAATCGGACGATTCTTAAAAAATATGTCACTGAATGGAACCTCGATTCTGTGACAACGTCTTCAGTCGATGAGGCGCTGGCTGCTGTCGATTCAGCGAAAGAAAAAAACACACCGTTTGATCTGGTATTGACGGACTTCATCATGCCTCAACGAAACGGACTGGATCTGGCACAGGCACTGAAAGATCATCCGCTGAAAATCGTGCTCCTGTCGGGCTCCACTGTCATTGAATTAAGTCCCCATGAGTTGAGAGAATACAATATCGATGCCACCCTCAGCAAACCAATTCAAAGGCAAAAATTGTACGATCTTATCTGTGGACTGTTCTCCAGTAATGAGGATAAGCAGTTAACAGTTATCGCAGACAATGACACGCCTGCCATAAATGAGACACCACCGCCAACAGCTCATATTCTGGTCGCAGAAGACAATAACATCAATCAGATTTATGTCACAGAACTGATGAAACAACTGGGACATACATGTGACATCGCCAATAACGGATATGAAGCAATTCAACATGTACGACAGAAAAAATACGATCTGGTTCTGATGGATTGTCAAATGCCGGAACTGGATGGTCTGGAGGCCACGCAGCGTATCCGTCAATTGGAATTAAACGGAACGCTCAAGGGACATATCCCCATCGTGGCACTGACCGCCAATGCCATTAAAGGTGACCGCGAACAATGCCTGGCTGCAGGTATGGATGAATACCTCAGCAAACCTGTGCAGAAAGATCAGATTATTAATGTACTGGAACAGTTACTGAACCATCAACAAGAAAACTCGGGGAAAACTACTATGGGAGAGGCACCAATCGATGCCAGATCGCTGTTTAAACGTTGTTTCGGAAGTCTGGAACTCGCCGGGGCACTCCTGGATGAATTAGAATTGACCGGGCAAGAGCGCGTCGAGGAAATCCGGAAAAAAGCCAATGAACAGGATGCCCATGCCATGGCTCTGGCGGCTCATTCACTCAAAGGCGCGACCGGTGTCCTGTGCGCTTCTGCTCTGCATGAGTTATTAGCAGAAATTGAACAGTCTGGTCATGCAGTCAACCTGGAAGGTATTGAACCTTTGATTCACAATATCTCAAACGAAATGAAACGCTGTCTCGATGACCTGCCGCAACTACGTGATAAAATGCGGTTGATCAAAGAGAACGCTGTATAAGTAATGTAACTCACCAGCCATCCCTTGAAACTGAAGAGGAATCCATTATGGGTTGATGACTAAAGACAATCTGAATTTTCAGCCTCAGTAATTCAACCCTCTGATTCAAAAAAGAAAAGAAGCTCGGCTGACATCACACAGCTACTGCGACACCTGAAAAGCTTGTGAGAATACAATCCGCTGGAAATAGTTTAGCATGTCGAGTGAGAATACCATCTTCAAACTGAGTTATGACGGCGACATCGAACAATGAATATCGCGAGACCGATGAACGCAACAATGGCAAGATTCGCAAGAACGAACAATATCATAGTTGACTTTTTATCTTCCTCACCGGGAACATGCTGCTGATTCCGGGCTGCTAACCAGTCATGCTGCTCCATAGAAATCGTCTTACCAGTCTCACCAATCAAATCTTCCAGCCGAACTTCTTCCAAAGCATAAGTTGTTTCGCCGGTGTCCGTATTCAGCAGGAGAGTCCCTTTGGGATAGGTCAATTGAAAATCTTCCTTCACTGAATTTTGATCAATTTTAATATTGGTCAACTTGTAATCCATTCTTATCCCCGGGCTGCGTTCTTCCGGATTCACCCCATACCAGGAGCCTTTCCGAGGAAACCAGAAGTCACCTCGCGTCCCGGTGAACTTCTCATATTCAATATCTTTATATGTGGAAAGTAGTCCGCGCTGATCGCGTACCTCAATCTCAATTGGACGATAACCATAATTCGAGTCAAGCGTCAGTTTCAAATGAACTCCCACAGCGAATGGGTCATCTCCTGCTACCACCACAAGATTGCCTGTTTGCGAGAGAACTTTGACCTGTGCCGATTCCATTTTCAAATATTCGGCAACACTGACGGGTCGCCCCAACTCTAATCCAGTGACATATAATCCATATATCTTTGGCGAATCGGTGATGTTGAGAAATGAAGCAACCTGATGCCCAAAACCAGCACTTCCCTCTTGCTGGGAATCAAACGTCATGCTGTATTCGCCATTAAAACTGGCTTCTTCAACCCAGGAACTTTCTGGGCGTGACCGAAGAATTCTTTCCCATCCTGCTTGTGTTACTGACCAGCGCAGCACAAGTGACTCATACCATTTCCATTTCCCATCAGGTTCGAGAGTCCAACCTTCGCAAATGTAGTTCACAGAAAGGTCATTCCACGCCTGGTTTTGCTGTTCCAGTTCAGCCGTCGCCTTGAGTAGTATGCGATCGTTCTCTTCCGCCCCCTCAGCGAAAGAACACAGGCATACCAGAATAAGAAAGAACAGATATTGAAATCTAGCACTGTTTTTCATAAGTCAGATATTCCCTTACGAAACACAATTCAGAAAAAGATCCTTCGACTTAAAACGGTTAGCTTCTTCAATTAGAAATCTGCTGACTAACTCAGCAATGGCTGCACGACTTCACCATGCACGTCGGTCAGGCGATAGCCACGTCCCTGGAATTTGTAAGTCAGTTTCTTATGATCGATTCCCAGGCAGTGCAGGATTGTCGCGTTCAAGTCGTGCACGGGCATGGGATTTTCGGTGATATTGTAGCTAAAATCGTCTGTCGCGCCATAGGTGATTCCCGGTTTCATCCCGCCGCCTGCAGCCCAGACGGTGAAACAGCGTGGGTGATGATCGCGTCCGTAATTGGTGGCCGTCAATGTGCCCTGACAATAGACGGTCCGACCGAATTCACCTGCCCAGACCACCAGCGTATCATCCAGCATGCCTCGCTGCTTCAAGTCGAGAATCAAAGCTGCCGTCGCTTGATCGGTTTCTCCAGTCAGCTCTTTAATTTTATTCGGCAGGTTCAGATGATGGTCCCAGCCGCGATGATACAACTGGATGAACCGCACCCCGCGTTCCGCCAGACGACGTGCCAGCAGACAGTTGGCAGCATACGTGCCCGGCTGTTTTGCCTGCTCGCCATACAGTTCAAACGTGGCCGCCGACTCCTGCGAAAGGTCGGCCAGTTCGGGAACGGAGGTCTGCATGCGAAACGCCAATTCGTATTGGGCGATGCGTGTCGCGATTTCTGGGTCTCCCTTTTGTTCCAGAGAGAGCCGATTCAATTCCCCCAGATCATCCAGCATTTCGCGGCGGGCCTGCTGATCAACGCCAGGAGGATTCGAAAGAAAGAGCACGGGATCACTCGAACGACGAAATTTCACTCCCTGATGTTTCGTAGGCAGAAAACCGCTACCCCACAAGCGATCGTACAACGGTTGACCGCCGGCTCCCGAAGTCAAAGCGACAAACGTCGGCAGATCTTTGTTTTCGCTGCCCAGTCCATAAGAAATCCAGGACCCCATACTGGGACGTCCGGCTTGAATGCTGCCGGTCTGGAGAAAGGTAATCGCAGGATCGTGATTGATGGCTTCGGTATACATCGATTTCACGACGCAAATCTCATCGGCAATCTTCGCCGTATGTGGCAGCAGTTCACTCATCCAGGTGCCGCTCTTGCCATGCTGGGCGAACTGAAACATCGAAGCGGCGATTGGAAAACTGGTCTGGCCGGCGGTCATGCCAGTCAAGCGCTGTCCCCGACGGATCGAATCGGGAAGTTCGGTTCTGTGAAACTTTTTGAGGACGGGCTTATAATCGAACAGATCCAACTGCGAAGGAGCCCCCGACTGGCTCAGATAAATCACCCGTTTGGCTCGCGCAGGGATGTGCAGGCCGCTGGTTCTGGACGATTTCTGCTCTGCCGCTCCCGATTCCTGCAGCAGCGTCGCCAATGCCGCCAGTCCGACACCAGCGGTATTCTGACGCAGAAACGAGCGTCGATTGACTTCCATTTCAAATTCCTCTGTGAAATTTTTCATGTATTATTCCCTGTTGATCGTTTCATCCAGGTTGAGAATCAGACTGGCGATGACGGTGTACGCCGCGTGTTCTGCAATGTCATATTGTTTCAGAGAACGAGAATCTCCTACCGACAACAATTTCTGAGCGGCTTCCGGATCAGCCTGGAATCGCTTCCGATTTCGCTCATAGCCTTTCAGGAAGATTGCCAGCTCGCGTTCACGTGGCTCGCGTGCCAGAACCACTCGCATCGCATATTGAATTCGGTCCGCCGGTTGTTGCTCCGGTTGATTAAGCATCCGTTCTGCCAGCTTGCGAGCCGCTTCTACATACGTGACATCATTCAACAACGCCAGCGCCTGCAGGGGGGTATTGGTGCGCGAACGTTTCACGGTGCAGGTTTCGCGTGTCGGCGCGTCGAAAGTCGCCATCGACGGTGGGGGCACGGTTCGTTTCCAGAACGTATACATGCTGCGGCGAAACAGATCCTCGCCTGTCCCCGGTTGATACTCCTGGCTGGCGATCTCTTTCCAGACTCCTTTTGGCTGATAAGGCTTGACTGAAGGGCCGCCGATTTTGGTTTGCAACAATCCTGCTGAAAATAATGCCTGATCGCGAATCGTTTCGGCAGGCAAACGCAGTCGACCGGCGCGGGCCAGGAGTTGGTTCTCCGGGTCGATCTGATTTAATGCAGCAGAGACATGCGACGACTGCCGATAAGTGGCAGATGTCACAATCAGTTTCTGCAGTTGTTTGACATCCCAGCCGGAATGAATGAATTCGGTAGCCAGCCAGTCAAGCAGATCGGGATGCGTCGGCCAGGCGCCCTGTGAACCGAAATCTTCGGTGGTTTTCACCAGTCCATTCCCAAAATACATCTGCCAGTAGCGATTGACAATCACACGTGCCATCAACGGGTTCGCCGGATCGACCAGCCAGCGGGCCAGACCCAATCGATTGCGAGGCAGGCCTGCGGGCAATGTTCCCAGACTGGCAGGAATCCCGGCAGTGACTTGCTCACCCGGTTTATCATACTCACCACGCATTAATAAAAAGGTCGGCTTTTGTTCTGTGCGTTCCTGCATCACCATGCTGGTTGGCAGGCTGCGGTCATACGAGGTCCGTTTTTCTTTGAGCGCACGCAAATCAGAAACGGCAGTACGATATTTTGCAGGCGCGTGGAATGCTAAAAAATACTGTGTCACCTTCAAACGTTGCTGAACCGTTCGTTCCGCTTCGGGTATTTCCAGAAGCTGACTGACCGGTTCCCTGACCTGAGCCAGCGAGACCCATTCGGGTGTTAATCGGGCGTTATAAATTTTCAGATCATCAATTGCCCCCTGAAAATAATCCTGATCGTGATACGCGCCGAACTCTAGCGGTGCGGGAAAGGAAAAACCGCCTGTGAGGATGTTTAATTTCACATCAAGTTTCTGAGACTCGCCATTCACATAAAGTTGAAAATCCTGCGCCTGCGAATTACCGGCATAGGTCACCACGATCTGGGACCAGCGGTTCAATTCAAGTTTGTTCGTTGCCTTCAGAAGAATCGCATCGTCCAGCCAGCGCGGTCCCATAAAGATATTCAACCGGCCCTCGCTCAGGAAAATCCGAAAGCCACTCTCATCCTGATCCTGAGCCAATGATGCCAGAATCGTACCGTTCGGCTGCTGTGGCTTGACCTGAAATACCAGCGAAAACGGGTCCTTGTCACTTAACACAGGTTTCGCAGCCACCTTAAATTCAGATTCCCCCTTGGATTCGATTTGGAGGGATTGCTTCAGTTCTTTGACTTCAATTTTTTGATTCCCGTTTAACAAAAGCGCCTGACCTGCGATTCCCTCGCCAAATTCTGGTTTTGCAACTGATATTTTTTCCTTGTTATTGACGAGATCGCTGGTCGCGTTTTCTTTCTGCGCATAAAAGTCCATATGCGGTTTTCCAACCAACTGCATTTTCAAATCGCCATCGAAGCCGATGTGATAGGCCAGATTTCTTTCCGGAAACTTCAGTGGTAAATCTGCTGAGGGATGCTTTTGTTCCCATGCTGCCTGGAGTTGTTTCAACCTGGGTTTCGCTTTTTCCAGCGTTTGTTCCAGTTCCTGAATTTCCTGATCCAGTTCGGCAAGCTTGTGTTGTTGTTCTTGCGTAGGGGCTTTGACAAACGGAGCCGCATTACCATATTTAATCACGCGACCTTGCTCGGGAATATTATTGAAATACGCAATCAACTGGTAAAAGTCTTTTTGAGTGACGGGGTCGTACTTATGATCATGACAGCGGGCACAGCCGATCGTCAGCCCCAGCCAGACCGTTCCAGCAGTCTCGACCCGGTCGACCGCATATTCCAGCAGATATTCATCGAAAACAATGCCCCCTTCGGAATTCGCACGATGGTTCCGATTAAAGCCGGTCGCAATTTTCTGGCTGAGTGATGGAGAAGGAAGCAAATCGCCGGCCAGTTGTTCGACAGTAAACTGATCGAAGGGCTGATTCTTATTGAACGCGTTGATCACCCATTCGCGCCAGCGCCACATATGTCGTTCGCCATCGGTCTGGTAGCCGCTCGTATCGGCGTAACGGGCTGCATCAAGCCATTCCATCGCCATCCGTTCGCCATAATGGGGCGAGTTCAATAATTGGTCAACCACACTTTCATAGGCGGTCGGCGAGTCATCCTTGAAAAAGCGTTCCTGTGCATCCAGTGTTGGAGGCAGCCCTGTCAAATCGAGACTTAGCCGACGGGTGAGTGTCGCCTTGTCGGCTTCGGGAGACGGAACAAGCTTTTCCTGCTCCAGACGCGCGAGCACAAATGCATCGATTGGATTCCGTACCCAGCCCGCCTGTTTCACCAGAGGAATATCCGGGCGACGTGGCGGAATAAAGGACCAATGTTTCTGCCAGGAGGCACCGGCGTTAATCCATTGCTTGATTGTCTCAATCTGGGCGGCGGTAATTTGTTTCCCCGACGAGGCAGGGGGCATCTGCAGATCGGGATCGTCAGTGATCAACCGCGAAAACAATTCGCTCTCAGCAGCCTTGCCTTTGGCAACCACGGCCGACTCGGCATCAGTTCCCAGCAACCCCGCCTGCAGATCAAGTCGTAAATCAGCTTTGCGTTGCGATGAGTCAGGACCATGACATTGAAAACAGAGATCGGACAAAATCGGCCGCACATCACGGTTGAAATCAATTTCCGCTCCCGGTAGCCGCTTCTCTCCCATTGAGAGAACCAATAACAGGGCCGACAAACAAATAACGCTCTGAAACAGCAATCTCATCAATGCAATCCTCGAACCTACAGTCCCCATTGGGATGAAACCTGAAACGATGCAGCATGACTAAATTGTATCACCGCGCTCGGCTGGCTACCACTGCGGACTTCTTGACAACCTTCCGACGAAGACATAAACTCAAGTTTCCTGTTTTCTGAGGCTCTTACTAAAATCCCTTTGTCCCCTCATCCTGAGTCTGATTCATGTCGCTTCTGGTACGAACGATCCTGATATTGCTTCTGGTCGCTTCGATTCCGGGTCTGGTATTTGTCTGGTTGATGCCTACCGAATTTTTTCAATCCTGGATGATTGAACGAGCGGCTCCGGATCAATTTTCCCAGTTCGCGGCACACGAACAGGCACAAGCGATTGTCGTTTTATTGCGAATTCTGCTCCCGCTGATTGCGATCTCCACAGCAGCAGGTTTTTTCTTTCTAACACGCGTGACTCATTTTATTACTCACTGCGGACACGTGATTTTCGAACAGACCCTGATCAATTGGAACGGTAGGAGGGACGCAAAACGAACGATCCTGTTTCGACTGCTGCTGCTCGTCTGGTTCAGTCTGGGAATGGTTCATTTTGCAGGCGGCGTCAGCCGCCGCATCGAAGATTGGCCGTGGTATCATTTTCATGCCGGCCCCTCAATTCTGCCTAATATCAGCGAATCCAACCGCGATGTAATTCGCTTTCTTAAAGAGGCCACTGAGGACGACGCGCGCATTCTGGTGTTGAGTGATCAGAAACTATTTTTTCTTTCCTATTATCTACTGCCCCGTAAGCTGTTTCATCCGCTTCATCCCGAAAGTGAATTCGTCATTCCCAAAGAGTTCCAGCAGCGGCAGTTGAAAGCCTATCGACTTGCTGATCTGGATGCAGATTATATTTCCGAAATCGATCCGGACTATATTCTCGAATATTATGAAGGCACTGATTATCTTGAGAAAGACCGACTTGAAGAAGATCCGCGCTGGCTTCAATACCTGCAGAATCGATACGGCTACGATTTTAAGCCAACCTATAATGTGAGACTGCGAAAAATTAACTCGGACTCGACAAAATCATTTTTCCCCAAACCGGAGCAAAGGGGAACGCCTTGACTGACCTGATTCTGATTCTGCTGGGTGCCGCGGGTGTTTGGGGCAGCGGCCTTGTTCTCGCTCAGCTTCTGCTCCCGGTTTCATCAACCGCATCTCAACCGAAATCCAATCTGGCAGAGTTGCTTGGTCTGGGACTGGTTCTGGGCTTCGGCATCACCGCGCTGTTTTATCTGCTGTGGGCTCTGATCGGTCTACGCTATTCGTCCGGCATGGCTTACATCTGGATGAGCCTTGGTCTGGCCGGAGGGGTGGGAACGTTTTTCGTCCGGTACCGAAGACTGAATCAAAACGCGGACCGACTTTCACCCACTTCCAAGGCAGAGATTGATTTCCGCCACCTGTGTCTGGGACTTCTGATTTTTCTGGCAATGACAACCGTGATCCAGACTTGGATGACACCACAACGGTTCTGGGATGAACGTGCCATTTTTGGACTCAAGTCGATTGTGATATTTCAGGAATCCACAATTCTGAATGAATCGCTGAGCCACCCGGATTTTGTGCAGTACCACCCCAAATATCCGTTGCTGATTCCGTTAAATGAAGCCCACTTCTATCTACTGATGGGCGAGGTAAATGACCGCTGGTCGAAAATCATGTTTCCGCTTCTGTATGTAGGAATGGTGCTCACATTTCTCGGAGTGTTGTTGAGATCCACCCGGCAAACCGCGCGTGCCTGGCTATTCACATTAATGCTGGCGACCGTTCCTTCAATGGTGCCTTGGGAGTACGGTTTCCTTTCCGGGCAGGCGGACGGTCCCGTTGCCTGCTTTCACACAGTGGCGCTGTTATATCTCTGGAGCTACCTGTCTGCACTGACCCGTGAGAATCCGCAATCATCGGTTCTGGCGCGTTTGCCTTTAATTGCCGGTCTGGCAGCAGGGATGACGATATTCACCAAAGATGAAGGCATTGCCTTTTTTCTGGTCGATCTGATCGCGCTGTCTCTCGTAACCGTACTTTATTTTCGAAAGCGACTGATTTCGACTGCGGTTTCGATACTCCAGTTTGGCTTGACGACAGTAATCGTTGTCGTGCCCTGGTTTATTCATCGCAGCCAACTCCCCTCGACGACAGAAATGGCGTATTTCAGCAGAATGCAGATCACCACACTGGCGGAAGGATTTTCCGCGTTCTTCTGGGCGGTTCAGCATCTATTCCAGTGTATGTTCCTTGAAGCCTGGAAATGGGGGCTGCAATGGTGGGGCCTCATGCTCTCCCTCTTTGCGTTTCCCGGAAAAGCAATCAAACCACACCAATTATTTCTATTACTCAATCTACTGGGCACTCTGTCGGCATTGGTGATCGCAGGAATGATTGCTCCGACGCCGGTACAGGAACACATTGGGGGCTCGAGTCTCCGATTTTTATTACAAATTTCAGGCGGCGCGATCCTGTACATCGCGGGACAATGGATCTGCCAGGAAGATTGAAAATGCTCAAGAAACGGGCATGACCGTGTCGCGATACAGGATATTTACCTGATCACAAACGATAATTCTCACGATACCAGGGATAGAGCTGACGAAACGGAGGGGTGAACTGCGCTGCGTTTTCGGATAACATCTGGTCGATTAACGTAAGTTCAAAAAATTCCCCGCGCTCAATTTCGCCCGGATCGAACGTGAAAGGGCCATCGGAACAGGCACGAAACAGAACCGTGTGCTCATACGCATTATGCGGAGTACCGGGAAATTTCTGCAGCCATTCAAGAGGCGCATCGATGCCGATTTCTTCGCGCATTTCCCGTTGAGCCGATTCTGTATAATCCTCTCCCGCACTCAGATGACCGGAAGCTGACGAGGTATAGCAGTGGGGATATTCGTCTTTCGTGGCGGAGCGAAATTGTAATAACAACGCGCCCGCAGAATTGAAGACAAAGATATTAGCAGCACGATACAACAGTTTTCGCGCATGAACTACAGAGCGGGGCAGCTGTTCCAATACCCGGTCGAGTTCATCAACCACATCGAACAGTTCTTCTGGGTCCATCACGAGAAATTCACTTAAGCAGGAGGTCACCAACATCTGACAGTGAATCGCTGATTTTTCGATCAAATAGCTCTCTAGAGGGCTATATATCGACCCGGGTTCAGGCTAAATCGAATTCTCGGAGAAATAACTTTCTTCGAAATTTTCCTGTCCATCGCCGTCATAATAACTGACAACATAATTCGCCATGCCGATAGTGAGAACGTCTCCGGGATAGAGGGGAGCCTCATTTACACCTTCAGAATTGACGATCGTCCCATTTGTAGACTCCAGGTCTCGCACACGGACTGCGTTGTTATGAAACGTCAACTCACACTGATGTCGGCTCAACATCGGATCGAGAATCCGTAAATCACAGCTGTTGCTTCTTCCCAGCACGACGGGCAATTCATCAACACGGACCTCAATATCCGGTAAATCGGGATGATCACTGATAAGATGAATTTTCATGGGATGAACCTTTTCACTCTTGGGCAGAAGTCAAATCAGCATGGTGATTCTGAAGCATCTGCTGTAGGGGTGGGTCAAATAAGGGGTAGGAACAATTGGGGATATTAAATCGAATATACAATTTCACATTTGTGACCACTTATGCGTAATTCTACAAATAGAGTTTAACGCTTGCAATGGGAAACAGGAAAAAGATCGCAAAATCTGTATTTCCCTCAAAATTCGGCGAATCCGTGATTTCCGAATGAACGTGTAATCTAGGCATTAGGCGCGATTACTTCAGAGATATCCCTCAATTACCTGAAAACTCTCTCCTTTGTAACTTCCTTGGTGGTAAAATTTTACCGGGCCTATTTGTAATTTACTGATTGTCAGATTTTGGGATCGAGAAAGGTAATTTTCTACGATGGGCAACTTTGTTGGTTCGTTTATCCTGTTTCAAACTTCCCTCGATCAAAAAATACACTGGTTGGGACACTGGAACTATGAACGCCAGGAATTCATGCTACCGGGAGCGAAAAAAAAACCGTTCGAAACCTTTCAACATTGCCTGATTTATGAAATCGAAAAGACGTTTGAACTAGCTCCCTTTGATGATTTTATTGTTTCACAAGACGCGCTGGCCCATCTGGCTTTTAGTGATAAACCCTCTCCTTCTCAATCATCTGAACATTATATTATTGAACTGTTTGCCTTTGAGGCACTCCAGTCCCCGGCCCGCCAGATTCTGGAACGCGACCTGCGCAATCGCTGGATCAATGAGCAGGAAATCGAAGAAGGATCTACAATTGACGGTTTTCCCATTTCGGAGCTGTTTCGATCGCTGTTTCACAAAGCCAACCTCACCGACCGCCTCTCCTGATCCCTTTTCAGATCTCTCCAAAATTTGCCGGCGAAATAGAAATCTGGTTTCCGTTTCAGGAACGATTCTGTAGAATTGATTCTGACAGCCTTTGGTCATAGCATTTTGGCCCCCCTTGCAACTACAATAGTGACTGAGGGACCGTTATGTCCTCGCAAGATGCGATCTGGAGAACCACTCGTTTTATTTATTCTGAGCCGAGCTATTGCCCGGATCCCAAACTTTGGAGAGATCTATGAGAAGCCTCAAAACTACGACCATTCTGGCAGGAATTCTGGCGATTGCCTTTTCAAATACCTTTGCCGGCGAAACCGATAAAAAAACGGTCCCACCGATCTTGAATCACAAGATGAAAACTCTCGATGGTAAAGAAGTTGATCTGAGCAAGTATCAGGATAAAGTCTTACTGATTGTCAACACAGCCAGTAAATGTGGTGCAACCCCCCAGTATAAAGACCTGCAGACGCTTCACGAAAAATATAAAGACCAGGGTCTGGTCATCCTCGGTTTCCCCTGTAACCAGTTCGGTGCCCAGGAGCCAGGAACCGCTGTGCAGATTTCTGAGTTCTGTACCAAGAACTATGGTGTGACTTTCGATATGTTCAGCAAAGTCGACGTGAATGGCGAAAATGCCACTGAACTCTATCAATACCTGACATCCAAAAAAACAAATCCGAAGACCGCCGGTCCGGTCAAATGGAATTTTGAAAAGTTTCTGATCAGCCGCGACGGAGAAATCGCAGCCCGCTTCCGTACACGCGCAAATCCTCAATCTGATGAGGTTACGAAAGCCGTCGAAACGGAACTGAAAAAGAAATAATCACAGCTGACTCACAACAAAGGGATGCATCTGCACGAGATGTGTCCCTTTTTTTATAGAACGATTGCCATGCATTACGATTTTTTCTCCCCGCAGCAAATCCATTTCGGCTGGGGACGGTTCGAAGAAGCAGGCCAACTGGCTGCATCTCTGGGTACGCGAGGCTTAATCATTTCCGGTTCCCGTTCACTGGAAGCGAACGGAGTGATCGAGGAATTAAAGCAATTCCTGTCCCGCGCCAATATCAGCAGCGAATTCATCCACACGATTACCAACGAACCGGAAGTCGCTGACGTGGATCAGGTCACAAAACTCCTGTGCCAGATGGGGATCAGGGCAGGGGATTTCCTGATCGGCATCGGCGGCGGTTCGGGCATTGACCTGGCCAAAGCCTGTGCTGCGATGGTGACCAACCAGGAAAGTGATACCGTTCTGGATTATCTGGAGGGGGTCGGACGAGGTTTGAAACTGACACAGGCACCGCTGCCTCTGCTGGCGATACCGACCACCGCGGGAACAGGCAGCGAAGCCACAAAAAATGCCGTCATCTCCTGCTATTCACCGGCGTTTAAGAAGAGCTTGAGAGCCGACCAGATGATTCCAAATCTGGTCCTCTGTGATCCGAAACTGGCATGCTCGGTTCCCCCCGACGTCACTGCCCGCACCGGCATGGATGCCATCACCCAGTTACTGGAAAGTTACATCTCCTGCCGCGCACAACCAATTCCGCAGGCACTCTGCCTGCAGGGGCTCAAACTGGCACTGCCTGCGATTGCAGAAGCCGTTGAAGAACCGACTTCGCGCACCGGTCGCGAAAACATGGCACATGCTTCTCTACTCTCCGGCATCGCTTTGGCCAACTCCGGACTGGGAATGGCACACGGTGTCGCGCCAGCGCTGGGTATACACTGTCGCATTCCCCACGGCCTGGCGTGCGCCATCATGCTGCCTGCCACGCTCAAAACCAATTTGTCCGTTCGTCAGAAAGAGTACGCTGAGATCACACGATTCATAAACCCTGAACTTTCTCTTTCTGAATCAGAAGCGGCTCAACATCTGGTCGACCAGATTCAGTCCCTCAACGACCGCCTCAAGATCCCCCGCCGACTCTCTGATCTGGGCGCCACCCACTCCCAGATCCCGGATCTGGTAGCCAGTTCCCGCGGCAACAGCATGAGCGGAAACCCCCGTGAAATCTCAGACACAGAACTCACCCAAATCCTGGAAGATCTGTTGTAACAGTATTTGCTCGGTAAGTTGCAGGCCTGTAGACGAGCGCTTATTTCATTCTTTTATCGCATTCGTTAGAATGTTGTTTTCCCATTCGCACTCACGGAGAGAAGAAGACAATGTCCAGATCCTTACTCAAGTTACTCACCCTTGTATTCTTTGTCACAAGCACAGCCGGTTTTTCACAAGCAGATCCCCCCGTTTATCATCCTGTCAAAGCGAAATTGTTTGTCCCGAGGCAGGGGATCGGCAATACGCTCAGCAAACTCAAACAGAACGAGGAAGTCCGGGTCGCTTATCTGGGTGGCTCCATCACTGCTGCTGCCGGCTGGCGTGTCAAAACGACGAAATGGCTTCAAGAGACATTTCCTCATGCTAAAATCAAGGAAATCCACGCCGCCATCGGCGGAACAGGCAGTGATCTGGGTGCATTTCGACTGGAGGACGATGTTCTCCAGCATCACCCCGATCTGGTCTTCGTCGAATTTGCGGTGAATGACGGAGGCCGACAGCCCGAAGTAATCTGGGAATCGATGGAAGGCATTGTGCGTCAAATCTGGACAGCCAATCCTCAAACGGATATCTGTTTCGTTTATACATTTCGTGTGAACAACGAAACGGAATTGCGAAAGGGAGAATGTCCACGTTCCACCTCGGCCATGGAACTGCTGGCCGACCACTATGGCATCCCCTCCATTAATGTCGCTTTAAAAATCGTCGAACTGGAACAGCAGGGGAAACTAAAATTCACCTCAGAAACGCCGCTGTCTGAAGGAATCATTCTGTTCTCCAAAGACGGCGTTCATCCACTCGATCAAGGGCACGAAATTTATACCGAAGTCATCGCTGATGCGATCAAACAGATGGAATCCGATTCAAAGCCCGTGAATCATGCCTCACAACTAAAACATCCTTTTGTCAACGGGCACTGGTCCGATGCGAAAATGGTCCCGCTCAATGCGTCCCTGCTCACCGGCAACTGGAAAAAACTGCCTGAAGATGATACGTTGCAAAAACGGTTTGGCGGTCGCATGGGACAAATCTGGGAAGCCGATGAACCGGGCAGCCGTCTCACGTTCCGATTCCGCGGTTCTCAGGCAGCCCTTTACGATTTATTGGGCCCCGACGGCGGACAAGTGCAAATTACCATCGATGGAAAACAGCACACAAAATTGACACCTCGCTTTGACAGCTATTGCACGTACCATCGCATTGCGACTTTGAACCTGGCACAAGGCCTGGACCCGCATATGGTCCACACCGTCACCGTTGAAATTCACCCCGAACAGCCGGACCGCAGCCCGGTTGCCTTTCGTCTCAAGAACCCCGAACAGGAACTGAAAACGGCTAAATTTCAGGGAACAAAAATCCGCGTCGGCAAAATCATGCTGCGAGGCGAGCTGGTTCCCTGAGATTTCGGGTCATATTTCCTTTCACATTTTTCCAGATAAGGCAAACTGAGCATGATTATCGCAGCCGGCCTGAGTCCGGCCTGGCAACAAATCCTGGAAGTCAATTCCCTGCAGACAGGCGAAGTGAATCGCTGCCGGACTGCTCAGTGGTGTGCTTCGGGTAAAGTGATCAACGTCGGGATCGCACTGCAGCGTCTGGGCAGTCCTTGTGAAATCATTTTTCCTGCCGGCGGCTACGCCCGGAGTTTGATTGGAGCCGAACTGAATCAACTCGACGTTTCGTTTCGTGAACTCGATCAGCAGAACCCGACACGGGTCTGTACGACGATTCTGGATCGATCATCGGGCCTGACAACAGAACTCGTTGAAAACGCGGCTCCCCTCTCGGAAGCAGAAGTCAAGACATTTGCCGCCGAGTACCGCCGTTGTGCCACGACGGCAACTGTTGTCGTACTCACCGGATCACTGCCCGCTGGAACTCCTGTCACGCTTTATCGCGATCTGATGGCGGAAACGAGTTGCCCGGTCATTCTGGACGCGCGCGGCCCCGAACTGGAAGAAGCGTTAACGCAAGCCCCCTTTCTGGTCAAACCAAATCACGAGGAACTCGAACGCACACTCGCTCGCTCCCTTGCCAGTACCGAAGAGTTAATCACAGGCATGCAGGAAATTAATCGTCGCGGCGCAACCTGGGTGGTGATCTCGCAGGGGAAAGAAGCTTTGTGGGCTACCTCCGACGAACACGTCTTTCGCTTCACGCCTCCTCTTGCTAAAGCCGTCAATCCGATTGGGTGTGGCGACAGTCTGGCCGCTGGCATTGCCTGTGGCATCCATCAAGGCTGGACCGTTCCGGAAGCAATCCGCTGGGGCATGGCTGCAGCCGCTGACAATTTGACACAGCTTCTGCCGGCCAGACTTTCTGTGACAAGCGTGCAAGCATTCTTCGAACAGGTCAAAATGGAGCAGATCGTTTAATGAGCGGGCAACACGGCGACGATCAATGCCTCCTGGAAGCTCAACAGATCGGTCGGCAAACCACAACAGGAGAGTGGCTCATTCGAAATTTGTCGCTCCCTGTCCAGCCGGGAAACCGCATCGCCATCCTAGGTCCTACAGGATCAGGAAAATCACTCTTTCTGCGTTCGCTGGCCATGCTTGATGAAATACAGGAAGGGGAAATCCAGTTTCTCGGTTCGCCCGTCCCGGACAAACAGTTACCCCAGTTTCGCAGCCAGGTCGTTTATCTTCAGCAGCGTCCCGTTTTGATCGAAGGGACTGTGGAGTCCAACCTGAAATTCGCACTGCAATTTCAGGTGAACCAGCACAAACCCCATAACATCGCTACCGTCATGAATTTGCTGAATTCCTTTGATAAACCAGAAAATTTCCTGCAACGAAAGTCGAGTGTCCTTTCTGGCGGAGAAGGGCAGATCGTCGCACTATTGAGGGCTCTTATCTTATCGCCACGGGTCCTGCTGCTGGATGAGCCCACATCCGGTCTGGATCCGGAAACGACTCAGCAATTTGAATCGATGATTCTAAAATGGATGGAACTCTCAGAACTGTCTCCCGCTTTTGTCTGGATTACACACGACCATACGCAGGCGCGCCGCATCGCCCGACAGATCATGACATTTCCCTCAGGAATACTGACTCCCTGCCAGGATGCGTTTTGAGAATCCCGCAAAGCGGCTGTGAAAGATATTTGAAATCTTCGAGAATCGAATTGGAAACAAATCTGTTTTCCAGTATGCTTAACTTTGTGGAACTTTCTCTCACCATCTAAAGGAGACAACTCATGCCTATCGATATTCAACATCACGCCGAACAAAATTACGTGGAAATCAAACTGTCCGGTAAGCTGGTCAAAGAAGACTATCACGATTTCGTGCCAATTATTGAAACATTGATCCAACAACATGGGCCACTGCATATGCTCGTGGAACTACATGACTTTCATGGCTGGACCATGGGGGCCCTCTGGGAAGACACGAAATTTGATTTGAAACACTTCAAAGATATTGAACGCCTGGCTATTGCCGGTGAAAGTAAATGGGAAAAAGGCATGGCCACCTTCTGTAAACCATTCACCAAAGCCAAAATCAAATATTTTGATATGGCAGAACTGGCAGCAGCAAAAATCTGGATCGCCGAGTCAACTTAACATCAGAAACAAAATCAGATTCACAGGCTTGCTTCTGACCGGCAATCCCTGACAAGCTGTACCAGCATTTCAGTCGTCCATTCCTGTTCTGCGGGAATGGAGACTGTTGCCAACTGCTCAGCTGCCGTCAACGGCTCTACCTCAGCGAATTGAAGCGCCAAGACTTCTGCCGTCGCGTCAGACGGATCAGTGTCCGTGGCCTGCCGGTCAGCGATGCGGGACTCAAGCACGGCCCTTTCTGCCGTGAACTCTATCAGCAGAAAAGGCACTTTCAATCGTTCTGCCAGTTCCCGGAACAGGCTTCGTTGCCACACTTTTAACGTGGTCGCATCTACAATCACATTCCAGCCAGCATTCAGAATGATCTGCGCTAGTTCGCTCAGCCGCTGATAGGTTTTCTGGGTCATGTCTTCTGAATACAATTCCGATTCTGTCAGGTTGCTTTCTAACTGAATCCGTTTCCGTTCCACGTCAGAGCGAATACGAATCGCACGCATGCCTTCCAGCAGCAAGCCGCTGCCATACGATTTACCGCTTCCCGAAACACCGTGGGTCAACAACAGCAGCGGTTCTGTTTTGTGTACATATTTTTTTGCCAGATCTAAATAAGAGTGGAACTCATCACTAATCCGGGTCGCTTCGTCCTCCGTTAGATGGTGCTGACTAAAACGCAACGCAGCGACTTTCGCACGGACCATTGCCCGATACGATAAATAAATCTGCAATAAGGGGACGCCGTTATAATCGCCGGTCATTTCCAGATAGTGATTCAGAAAACGGATGCCATAATCGGCGCGTCCCCGATCTTCCAGGTCCATCACGACAAACGCCACTTCGCTCATCACATCGATCCAGCGTAGTTCTGCATTGAATTCCAGGCAATCAAATATCGTCACTCCCGTTTTGCTCAGAATCATATTGTTTAAATGCATATCGCCATGACATTCGCGAATAAATCCTGCAGACTTTCGCTGAGCCAGTAACGTTTTATGTTCCTTGCACCAATGCTCGTTCTCTGTCCGGATCAATGCAACCTTATCTAAAACCGCGGCATCAGACGAAAACAGCTCTCCCAGATGGCGAAAATTCTCCTCGAGCGGAGCCATGATTTTTTCCGGCGTACCAAAATCAGATTCTTCGCCGGCGATTTCAATTTTGGTGTGAAATTCGGCCACTTCGAGAGCCAGTAAATCAATCTGTGAGGCTGTCAGGCTGCCTTGCTCAATCGCATGGCTCAGAAGACTCTCCTGCGAGAACTGAATCATTTGAACGGCGAAATCAATGATGGGCCCTGTTCCATTGAATTCCGGAGCAGCCTCGGTTCCCGTGATCGGAATCACTTTCAAATATAATTCCGGTGCCAGCCTGCGATTCAGGCGAATTTCTTCGTGACAGTATTTCTCACGCAACGTCAAAGTCGAAAAATTGACAAAACCCAGATCCACATGTTTCTTGAGCTTATAAGCGTAGCCACCGGTCAGCAATACCCAGGAAATGTGGGTCTCTAATACCTGAAATTCATCCACAGGATGATCGTAGAGTGATTTATTCTGTAGTGCTTCGATCAACATTCCGATTCTTTCCTGCTCCTGCTGTGTTGAACGTGATTCTCAACTGAATTCGCATTATAACAAAACGGGTGCAGGGATCAGAGTTCAGAAGCAGACTCAGGCAGGTTTTTGCGCGATTAGAATATAGTAAGGGACTTTTAACAGAGGCAGAAAAGGGAGACTTCCCTGATTTTCCTTGAGTGAGATCACCTGAAACCGATCCAGCAGAAAAGGTAAATGGTCCGAATTCAGAAAGACATTACCGCCGGCGAACCAGAGCGGCCAGAAATTCCGTTGAAACCAGGCATGAGCGCGGAGATCTGCCTGCGGATATTTTCGCGCGACGTAGAAATCGACAATACCCAAAATACCGCCAGGACGCAACAGATCCCAAGCATGATTTAGAGCCTGAAACCAGTCGGGAATCATCGTCAATGAATAGGAAAATGTAACCAGATCGACGTGTGATTCCGGCGGAGTAAACGTCGTCGCGTCATCACAAACCGCTTTTACATGAGTCCAGCCTCGCTCAGCAATCCGTTGCGAACAGACATTGAGCAGCGGCTGACACAGATCCACGAGATAAGCCCGCTGAAACTGCTGGAGCCTGTTTCCCCACAGTTCCGCATTCTCACCGGTTCCTGTTCCCAGATCGACCCAGATTCCGTTTGGGGGAACTGGCAGACTTTCAAACAGTTCACAGCGCCCGTGTAATAAACGTTTGCGAAACTGATCGTATCCCGCAGCCTGTCCCTGATAAAATGAATTCAGGCGTTCAACATGGGTTTGGCCTTCAATTCGGGAAATCAATAAGTGCCATAATGTTTTGACATCATTCAGCCGCCCGCTCAGATTGTTCATTGGCCTCTGCTTTCAATTGAAACCGACAGGGAAACCTCATTTTGGGGCAGCATCAGACCAGTAAATCCGCGATGTAGAAACTGCCGTATGTGTTAACCCGATCCCGTTCATGCAATTCAGACGCCAGCTGACTCTGGTAATTCAGTAATTCGCCGACTTCGTGCTCCCGTCCTTCTCTCTGTACTTTGATGGGATCAATAAAATCGACTTTCATCCCGGCGCTGCGCCAGATAATCCGGGCCTGTTGAGCCGCCCGGTCAAGGATCGCCTGCCATTCGTTCCGGAGCATCTGAGGCTGCGCACCGGCCATCCAGTCCATGTGATCAAGCAATACATAGCGGGAAATCGTACCCGGATGTTGCTTCAAAAACCCTTCGACCGTATTGGTATTCACCGTAATCCGGTCAACCAGCCCCGCCTTGAGGCGCTCAAAGTTTTCCGGCTTGAGATATTCGGGACAGCAATCGTGTTTGTAACTTCCCGTCAGATAAACGCGCCAGAAGTAATTGTCCTGCAGAGACCGGCTGGTAAAGACGGTCTCAATTCGGTCGATCACAAACTGTACAATGCCCCCAGCGTAACATCGATCAATCTGCGTCCGTTGCGGGCGGGGCACTCCCAGCATGGACAACGTTAAATCCCGTCGCATCCACCATTTGATCATCCGTGTCCACAATAATTCATTTAAGTTGCGGGACTGATAGATCGAAGACTGTTCTGTCACATCACGGGCCGCCAGCAAGGAATCAATGTCGTCTCGAATTTTCGCCACGCGGTCGATGTAACAGTTCACAAACCAGGCAAACAACCCGGATGAACCGCGGAAGTAAAAACTGGAACGTTTCCCTTCGCACGAAAAGAAGTTTCCATGCCGGTCCCAATATTTCTGACCCGTCAGTGATAAATTAGATCGTAATTTCTGTGGATATAATGTTTCCCAGTTTCGCGATCGCCCTCGTCCAAACAGTTCAAAAAACGATTCATAATCCAGATTACGAATGGCCGACAGTTTGAGTTCCAGCAGTGCATTTTGTTTGGGGTTCACATCGACTGCATGTACCTGACGCGGTCCATCCAACAGGTAATCCAGTGCATTACAGCCAGCTGACGTGATCACCAGAACTTCATCATCGGGACCTATCTCCAATGCACTACGATCAAGACGAGGATCTTCCCAGCAGGTGTTGTAAACCAGGTTTCCCTGATGAACCATCTGAAAACTCTTTCGGCTAATTCGTTCAGAAATCATATATTCCACCTAAATTGAAGTACAAAAACAGCGTTGAACAGCGACGTATCAACCACATGGGATGACACCTTTTCAGAAAACGACTTATCAGGCCCGACAGCTCAGCTTCCGCATATTCGTGTGGCGCGGCACTTTTTTCAGCAGTCTGCGTTTTGATAATCTTTTTTTGAACAGCGGGAAGCTCCTGGTCAAAATAGACAATCTCCATTTCGCCGTTGTTGTATTCAATCAGTGCACTGCAATGCTCCACCCAGTCACCGGTGTTGCAGTAATTGATTCCGTCGATGTCCAGAATATTGGGGGCGTGGATGTGGCCGCAGATAATGCCTTCACAGAGTTTCTGCCGGGCATGATTCGCCAGCTTCTGTTCATAATCGCTGATGAATCGCATTAACTGTTTGACGCGGGACTTGACAGCCGAAGAGAGTGCAAATTTTGTCTGTCCGTTTCGTTTCAACAGTCGGTTGAATAACGTATTTGATGTCAGCAAAACATCATAGGCAAAAGAACCGAGCACAGATAACCACTGCGCACCGGTTTCAAATCGATCGAACTGATCGCCGTGAATAATCAGAAAACGGCGACCATCTGCCGTGATGTGCACGAATTCATCGGAAAGTCTGACGAACCCAAAACTTTTCCCAAAATCACGCAGAAAATTATCATGATTCCCGGGAGTATAAAATATTTCGGTCCCGTTATCACTGAGTTCTTCGACCCGGTCGAAGATGGCGTTATAGCTTTGTGGCCAGCGCCATTTCTTACGCAGCTTCCAGCCATCAATCAGATCACCCACCAGATACAGCGACTGCGGTTCATGCGATTTGAGGAATTCCAGAAATTCATCCGCCCGCGAGTGCATACATCCCAAATGCACATCGCTGACAAAAATCGTTCGAATTTGTCGACCAGCCGCTGTGGCTCCAGGTTTCTCGGACACGATCATATCATCCTCCTTAATGACATTGCTCCGCGAAAACGCTTGCCCGCTTCATTGATGCCACAGCTCTGACTGTGGTGTCTTCTTTTTGTTCTGTTTGCATTCTGACGGGGATGATACCAACTAATTATTCGCTGGTGATGAATCCCAGGTTAAGGTCTTGCGAATTCATAAAAGTTATAATCCCCCTTGAAATTGAAGCTTTTGCAAAGAATTCACAACGAACTGATGAAGGAACGATTGATGATTAGAGTGTGACCTGACTTCTCAGGCATCACCGGAATCTTTATGATCCCAATCACACAATGAGTTTACGCTTCCTGTTTCTGAAAACTCCTACAGGCAATCTCCATGTATGACTTAACTCCCCTCAATATTGCACTGGCCGCAATGCTGGTTCTGGTGAATGGCATCATTTCCGTCTGGCTCAAGTTGAACATGGAAAAGCGGTTACTTTTAGCGTCTGTACGCACGGTAGTGCAATTGCTGCTGATCGGACTGATCCTGGATTGGATCTTTAAGCTTTCGTGGTGGCCTGTCATTGTGCTGCTGATGTTTACCATGACACTGATCGCCAGTCTGACCGCCGTCCAGCGTTCGCAACGTCGTTTCCCAGGCATCTGGTTGAATAGTATGGTGGCTGTCTTTGCCAGTTCCTGGCTGGTCAGCGGCTTTGCATTAACGGTCATCATTCCTCCCCAGAACTGGTCGGAGAACCCGGCCCAATATCTGATTCCCCTGATGGGAATGATTCTGGGAAATACGCTGAATGGAATTTCTCTGGGCCTGGACCGACTGAGTGAAGAGTTGGTCATGCGCAGAGCGGAAGTAGAATTAAAACTCACTTTGGGTGCCAGCAGAAGCGAAGCGGCCAGAGAAGCATTGCAAAATGCCGTCCGCTCAGGCATGACGCCAATTATCAATTCGATGATGGTAGTCGGTCTGGTTTCACTGCCCGGATTAATGACGGGGCAGATTCTGGCCGGTGCGAGTCCGCTGGAATCGGTCAAATATCAGATTGTGATGATGTTCCTGATTGCTTCAGGCACCGGACTGGGGACCGTAATTTCCGTTCTGATGGGATATCGGCGTCTGTTCAATTCGAAACACCAGTTTCTGTTTGATCACATCACACGCGTCGGGTAAAGCAGAACGGATTTAGCCAGAGTTTACTCAAACGTCAGCTTCTCAAAGAGTTTTTTCAACACCGGTTCCGGATAGAGTACGAACGAAATTTCGCGGCTTTGAATGACTTCATTGGCCTTCATCTGCTGATGCACGGTAGCCAAGTCCTCATTAATCTGCTCCCGCAGTTTCAAGGTCAGCAGCGCCAGTTTGGCATCGATTTCCCGCAGTTCTCGAAATCGCTGCCTGTTATGACGTCGGCGTTCCGCCTGATCAATTAATTTGCCCTGATCGGAACTCGCTGCCTCCTGCTCCCGAATCAACGTCTGCTTACGCTGGAGCAGGGGAGCAGCCTTTGAACGTTGATCAGCCGTCAGGTGACGGTCCGAATTGAAATCCAAATCCCGCAAGATGCGTTCCAGGCAGGTTTCATCACAATGCTGGACATCATAAGGCGCACAAATCGGCAGAAATTTCGTGGCAGACAGTGTCAGATAACGCGGCGGAGTCAGATGGAAAAAACGGGTAAAAATCCGGTCTGTCATTTCATCATATTTGGCACCGCCAATCCCGTGAACGAACAGATCGCCCAGAAACAATCGGGCAAACAGGGTGGTTGTCAAGGCCCGTGTTCGCAAACGAATTCCCTGTGCCGGCAGCTGTTTCAAAATTTCTATTGCGGCGGATAAATCGCAGTTTTCCGGCATCGGCAGGGTGGCCATCACTGCCTTCCCGTCTGAAAGCAGAATATTCTCCTCATCCCGCTTGACGAATAACTGATGCCGACGTGTTTCTCCTGCCCGCCAGACCCAGAACGGAGATTCGATCCAGCCATCCTGTTCCGATAATTCCGGAACAGGATGTGTTTTACTACGTATACGATTCACTTTGCGGTATTCGCCTAAGACTTCATTGTGCGTCGTACGAAACGGCTCGGCGTATTTGAACAAATAGCAGGCAAACCATAAAAATGGGCTAGTCGTACAGAGACGACTGATTGGCAGTTCCAGATTCTCAATCCCCCAGCGTTGCTCTTGTGCATGACGGGCCGCGGCCAGGCAATCGGCCAATCGGTCGGACACACTCATATGTTTAATTGCAGCAGGCCAGATTTCCCGCAACAGAGGCACGGAGAGGTCAGGCCACTGCTGGAGTGAGTCGTCGACCCGCTGTGCAAACGATTGGAACAGCGCTCTGTTTTGAATTGTCGTTTCTTCCCACGGCTTTTTCTTGATTGATTCATCAAAAGAAACGTTCGAAAAAAACGGGGCAGAACGATCACCTTGTGGTACGCGAATCGAAGTAGAACTGACCAGATCATTATCGACGATCAGATTCAGGCTGAGGCCTGCCGTCTGTCGGGCCACTTTACCAATTAACAGGTTCTTGATCCACACACCGGGATGATACAACGCAGGCTGGTGACCAGTCATCAACAACAGTCGATCATTGAGATCCTCTGGAAGTGTGACGGTGTTTCCCGTCAATTCCGAAGTATACTGAGCTGCCTCTTCCAGAACGGCACGGCGCGCCCATTCTCTGAGACCGGAAATAATTTTTCCACTTCGATCCCGGGAACAGGCGCTGAACATGCTGCGGTTTTCTTCTGCGTCGCTGATAATCTGACTCAGATCAGGGCGGGCAAAAATCGCATCATCGTATCGTGGAACCAAAAGATCCTGTTTCACCCACAACGGTTCCGGGACCGCATCCGCACCGGAATCAAATCGGGAATCAGGATTCTTACAGGGAAAAGGAGTCACTGAAGACATTTCAATGCTTTAATGGTGTGCTGAATTGAATCAATTTTATTAATCGCCAGACGGGTTATCCGCCAGACCTCAAAAACGGCTTATCGCGAGCACTCTAGTTTGACCGGTCTACTACTGAATGTCGAGTCCTTTTGAATTGAATTCAAACGGAAATCACTCGATGTATGTCGTTCTAAACATCCATTTCAGCGTGTCACAATTCACTCATTGTAAGAATCGGCATGATCGTTACAACTCTCAGACGCACAGCAGGTAAGACCGGATGCCTGCATTTCGCGATCTAGCACTGCATCGTAATACGCTTTTCGTTTGATCGCGTCATCCAGCGAACCCCCGAAACTGCGTTCCTCTTCCAGATAAACCAGCGGTACCGGAAATTCGAGAACCTTCATCGCGTGGGCGGCTGCCTGAACCCAAAGCTGTAACGGCATCGCATATCCCAGATCGGTCACGTTGAATTTCGACAGTGACTCAATCCGATATGCTTTCAAACCACAAAACGCATCAGTCAGTTGAAAGCCCAGTTGTTCATTGATCCGTCTTGTCACTGCCACATTGATCTGTCTGCGGTCTTCAGGGGGTATACTGCCACCGGAGTCACTTTTCAGATATCGACTCCCGGAAAGAATATCCAACGGGTCATGTTCTGCACGATCTCGCATTTGACGGACCAACTCAGGGAGCAACGCTGGCTCGTGCTGACCATCACAGTCGATTGTCACCAGCACGTCATATTCGTCCTGATGTGCAACCGCAAAATCAAAGGCACTTTTCAGAGCAGCGCCATAACCGCGATTTTCCGGATGAGAAATCACTGTGATGCCTGTCAATTCTCGCAGCAATTCCGGAGTCCGATCAGAGGAACCATCGTCAATGACGAGAATTTCTTCAGCATACTTCCGAACTTCGGACAGAACTTCGACCACATGTCGTTCTTCATTGAAAACCGGCAAAGCAATCAGCGCTTTCCTGTTCATAATCAGATCCTTTGAAAATCTGGAGTCGTCTATCAGATTTATTAAGCACGGTTCCATTGTAGAACTCGTGATCGCAGGGTCAACTATTGGGTCAACTATTCATCCCTCACAAAGCAGACGGCAGCAGGAACAATGCAAAAACTTCACCGCCGGTTGGTTGTGAGAATGGTTTAATCTTCTACAATAGAGACAATAGAAGGTGTATTTGCAGAGGAATTGGTATCGTTCTCGCTTTATGAATTCGACACACCAGGCAATATACGTAAAGTCACCAAGTTTATGACTATTTCAATGGAAACACAAAGGAGTTAATCAAATGGCTTATACGCTTCCCGAGCTACCCTATGCGTACGATGCGCTGGAACCGCACATTGATGCGCGCACCATGGAAATCCATCACACCAAGCACCATCAGGCTTATATTTCCAAAGCAAACGACGCTTTGGAAGGACACAGCGACCTCGCAGCCAAGTCCATTGAGGATCTGATGAGTGATCTGGGCGCTGTCCCTGAAGCGATTCGTGGTGCGATCAGAAATAATGGTGGCGGACATGCCAATCACAGCCTGTTCTGGACGATTATGTCCCCCAAAGGAGGCGGGGCACCCAGTGGTGAACTCGCAGACGCAATTAACTCCACATTCGGCAGCCTGGAGACTTTCAAAGAAAAGTTTTCCAACGCCGCTGCGACCCGCTTTGGAAGTGGCTGGGCCTGGTTATCCGTTGATGGCGGTAAGCTGGTTGTGGAAAGCACGCCTAACCAGGACACTCCGCTTTCTGAAGGCCGCACTCCCATCCTGGGACTTGATGTCTGGGAACATGCATACTACCTAAACTACCAAAACAAGCGACCTGACTACATCTCTGCATTCTTCAATGTGATTAACTGGGAAGAAGTTGCCAAGCGATACGCAGCAGCCAAGAGCTAATTGTCGGATTTTGATCGACAATTAACCCCTAAATTGCCGATGAAATGAAAGCGGCCTTCATGTTTTGAAGGCCGCTTTTGATATTTAGGGGGGAATTCCATGCCAATCCGCAACAGCAACTTAGCCATTCTGCTTGTTATGCTTTGCTTTCAAGTTGGCTGCCGGACTATTCCCGACTACCATCAGCCTGCCGGATTCAGTAGTACCTACCACCAGCGTATCTACCCGGAAACGGCAATCGCATCCCTGTCGGATGGCGCCGCTCAAGGCGCCCCAAAAGATCAGGGGGTCTTTTATCCTACCGATATCAAAGTCAAACAACCAAAATATCACGCGCCACTGGCTGAAATCAGAGGCCGCGTTACGGATGAAGAGTTGAAAGATGAAGGCCGTAAACTGCAATTCGACAGTTTGAGAAGAGCCGACGACTATATGAATCAAGAGCAACTTTACAACGGGAATTTTCCGGCCCCCACAGCCTGGTAAGAAACGATAACAGGCTGAGTGATACTTCCCGGTTGTAAAGATTACATATTTGACAGAACTGAAATTCAGTCTTCGATTCTGCTTTTGACAGGAAATTTAATACCCGTTATCTTCCCGATCTGCCTTAATGAAGAGAGAGCTCTGATAAAATTTTCATGCTATACAGTGAAAATGGGAAGGACCCCAAAAGTGGTAAATGGCCGACATGTTGTTGTCTTCGATGGTTTGAATGAAACGGAACAGGTTCTCAAAGCGATATTGGAACCCCAGGGGTGTCGGGTCAACCGAATTCGCAAACATCACTCAGGTGATATTATTTCCTCTGATGAAGTACCTAGTATCGTAGTTGTACACGATGATGATTCCAGTAATTTCACAACAAATCAACCAGGCTGGAATAACATCCCAAAGATTGTCATTGGTTCAGTAAGAAAAACGAAAAGAACCAATTCCGATCAATCCACCCGATTTCTGGTTCAGCCTTTCCAATATGCAGAATTGATTGATTCCATTGAAAGCCTTTTGAATCAGCCCCCCTCGACTCATCAATAACCTGCAATTTCTCCCTTATCCCCTGAATCGAAGCTTCCCGGAATTCTCGCTGATGGCCGCGTTTTCAATGCCATTCGCGCCAATCAGAATCGATTCCAGCCCTCAATGGTGCCACAAATTGCATTCTGGGATTTGAACAGGGTTCCTCGCTGGGATATGATGCTGCAGAGTGGCTATACTACACAGAGTAAGCAAAATGATGATGAAGTAAATCTTGAGCAAAAGGGACCTGCGAGAGAACTGCTTGCCAGTCATCAAAGCCAGAGTATCATTTTAAAGTATGAGATTGACGAGCAGTCATTCCCGCTTCTTGATTAATACAAAAGATTTTGCATGATCCAGTCTGTATTATGTGCAGTAAGTCAGCAACAACAAATGGTTTAACTCAGCTGGAAAATTGCTTACTTGAGTACTTGGCAGACAATACCACCATGAGCGGCAGGTCCAGTCATCGACTGGGAATAAGAAACCATGAAAAGGTTGATACGAAATGATGTGTCCAAGGCGACGCTGCTGGTAATCCAGGGTGTTGATCTGGGAACGCGATTTAAGCTCGGCACTGAACCTGCCGGAGTAGGGCGGGGCGTTCGAAATGAAGTTCGTATCCTGGATACGGAAGCGTCACGTCAGCATGCCATGATCTCATTCAAAAATGGTTCCTATATCATCACCGACCAGAACAGTTCCAATGGAACAATGGTGAATGGAACTCAGATTCAGTCAACCAAACTTAATAACGGGGATCACATTCAAATCGGTCGCAGTCTGCTGCTGTTTTCGAGCCAGTCAATTGATGAAGATTCCCGCTATATGGCGGAAAAAATCGATTTAATCAGCAATGAAGATTCGCATCCATCCAGCATCACACACGAAGTCAATCACCATTTCGATTCCGTGATTATGGATACAGCCGACGCTTCGGGAGTCATTCAGAAACATGAAATCCAGAATGATCTTCAGGCACTCTATCGTGTTGCCGAAGCTGCAGTCAGCCCCACGATCTCACAGGAAGAACTACTCAAACGAATTCTTGACCTCACAATTAACACCGTCGGCGCAGACCGAGGCTGTATGTTGATCACAGACCCCCAGTCGGGTGAAATCCTGCCGCAGATCTATAGCAGCCGCGATGAAAAAAAGACCGGCCCGCGCATGCCAGTTTCACACAGCATCGTGGACTATGTTCTGAATAAGAAACAGGGAGTTCGCACGTCGGATGCACAGCGCGATCAGCGTTTTGAAGGGGGACGCAGTATTCTCCAGGCGGGAATCAGGGAAGCAATGTGTGTTCCCATGCAGGGACGCCACGAACTGATGGGTGTCATCTATGTCGACACAACAACTTCACACCCGGAAATACTGTTAAAAAATGGAGCCGTGGAAAAATTCAGCGAAGAACATCTCAGGCTACTGGTGGCGATCGGTCGTCAGTCAGCTTTGGCCATCGAGAACTACCGTTTCCAGAATGCCATGCTGAAAGCGGAACGCTTTGCCGCAATGGGACAAACCATCGCCACATTGAGCCATCATATTAAAAATATTTTACAGGGAGTGCGTGGCGGCAGCTATCTCATCGATATGGGACTGAATAAATCGGAAGAGGATCTGGTTCGCAAAGGCTGGACCATTGTTGAAAAAAACCAGAACAAAATTTACCACCTGGTCATGGACATGCTCACCTTCAGCACCGAACGAAAACCTGCTTTAGAACCGGGATCCATCAACACCCCGGTCAAAGATGTCCATGAACTGATGCAGGCACGCGCTGAAGAATGTGGCGTGCAACTGAAGTGCGAAATCGCGGAAGACCTGCCGGAATCCGTCTTTGATCACGAAGGCATTCACAGAGCGATCTTAAATATTGTGATCAATGCCATTGATGCCGTTGAAGGTTCTGAAGCTGAACAGGGAATCGTTCTTCTGGAAACAAAATATCTGGCCAAACCGGATCAAATCTTGATCATGGTCTCAGATAATGGCCCCGGCATTCCTGAAGATCAGATCAGCAAGATTTTCAATCTGTTCGAATCGACCAAAGGAGCCCGAGGAACCGGAATCGGATTGGCAGTCAGCCAGAAAATCATCCGGGAACATGGCGGCGAAATTAATATCGAAAGTGAATCAGGAAAAGGATCGCGTTTCACTCTTTCGATTCCGCGTCTGGATGAAGATCATCCACCGTCGGCTTCTTCCTGAGACTTTTAGAAAGCCCGTTTGATACGCCCCGTCTTTTCCGGACTTTTCTCGCCGCCTTGAATCATTGCCTGCAAGGCAACAGGATCAGCGCCAAGTGGTTGTTTTAATTCGGACCAGCTTGCTGCTTTACAGGTCGGCAATAATTGAAAGTGGACGGGCTCGATTTTAATAAGTGGTGGCAGCTTTTGTTCCTGCAGGATGATGCCTCCCCGAATCGCTAACGCATTCTGATTCGTTTCTTCCCCAAACAGGCGAGACATTTCCTTTAAAAACTCTGCATCCGTTTGTTGCGAACTGCTTCCGCTTCCAGCCAGTAAATCCAACCTCTCAATCATAAAACCATCAGAGTCACCCCACCACTGAATCCGTTTTTTTTCAAGGAAGCCCTGCGGAATTGAAAACAAAGCAGCAGACCGCGAGAAATCAGACCGAACTGCTGAAGTCGCAGGAGCGGGCATGAACACGGAGTCATCCGCAAAAATCTGAACCGGAGCAGGACCAGCTGCGGTACCTTCAGAGATCTGTTGAAATGCAAAGACAGATCCTCCGGGAGCAAAAGTGCTTTGGTTCAGGGAAAGATAAATCGACGGGGGTGAAGCTGACTTTTCCGTTTCCAAGGCGAAAATGTCTCTCAGACTCAAGAGCAGGCTGTTCTGAACAGCAACACCAAGCTGAGGCGTGTGCGATTCAATGATCGTTCCCGAAGAAGAGAGAAAAGTATGATTCATCAGAATCTGATCTGGTTTCCCGTTAGTTGATGGGGCAACGGACACGACAGACTGAAAACGCCGGTCATTGATCAACATCGCATCCAGAGCACATTGATCCAATGCCACTCGGCTATTCTGACAAACCAGAAAGTGTTGGGGGACGACGCCTTTCCTTTCAGAAGAAATCCGAAACTTGCCGCCGATGATCTCCAATGTTGAGTTTTTCAGGGTGATAAACGAGGAAATGCCAGCCGTCTTCTGATCGCGCGAAAGCTTCTGCGCCGAGGGAGAAAAGAGCTTCAATTCCACAATCGGATGCTCTCCCTTTTTTGGCTGAAACTGCAAACGGATTTGTTTGTTCTCAATCAAAATGGGAGACGTGTAGCAGATTCCCTGACCGCTGACAGTGACATTCGTCGGCCCTGAAACTGCGGAACCATTGAGAAACTCACTGAGGTCTCCCTTTGTCATGTCAAAAGCAACCGTTTTCGCTTTGGTAAATTGATCATGAATTCCCTGTTCAATCTGAGGCTTGCCCAGATAGGCCTGAATCCGTTTCAACTGTCCCTGGGAGAGGGATTTTAAAACTGCTGGATCACAGCCCGCGATTACTCCCCCTTCAGAAATGGCATAAACGGCCTTCTGTTTGGAAAAATCAAGCAACGATCTTACAAAAGCAGGCGCCCGCAGTTCGTTCAATTCCGGAGGCAGTTCGGTATTAAATGTATCTGCTGCCACGAGTTCCCCCCAGCTTTGTTGCCAGGTGCGATGCGAATCGATTTGAAACACGTTCTGAGTATTATCGGAATCCATGGAGCGTAAATACAAAGGCCAGCCCCATAACAATGCGCTTTCGACTTGAAATTTCAGTCCATCGAAACGGTTCTTGCTTTGTTCGCGTAATTTATCCTGCGGCCAATTGATCAGGGTCACCATCGAAGACTGTTTTTTTTCCGGACTGCCAATCAAAACGGAATTAACTACAATGATCTCGGTTTGATTCGCTCTCACTGCGGCCTTGTCCGGTTGTTTTTCATCTTTCGTTTCCGGCGATCCATTCAACTCAAATATCGAGTGATCGGAGAGCAGGGTGCTCGAAAAAATGCGAACAGTGCGGGGGGTTTTGCGTTCTTCCCAAATCAAATCGTTTTTGGTGATTTTCCCCAGGCTTGCCAATTCCAGACAGGTAGCTCCCGTTGTGGAAATAAAGCAATTTGAAATCAGCACATCAGCGAAAGGCTGATCGACGTGGATCACCTTCAATTGACTGCCGGCAATCACGGAATTTTCAAGGAAGATTCGCGACTCTCCCTGAGGATGCCCCGTTGAAGAACGCGGATCTCCTGTAGAATTAATAAATCGAATCTCTCTTTGATTTTTCCCTGTCAGCGAAAATGAACAGTTCTGAAATGTAAGATCGCTTTGATTGATACCAAAAATATTACACGTTCCCGTGCCTGGAAGCTGAGAAACATCACACAAAAAATGAATCCCCTGAAAGCGGAGTACTCCCGAGGAAAAAGAGATTAAATCCATCTCAGACTGATTCGCAGCCTTCTCGTCCGCTTGAATCACAACAACCGGATTCTGTTCGGCATCCGCCATGATGATAAGCGGGGAAATATTCTGTAATCGATGTTGGCTCAGCAGAAAAGGCCCCTGGCCGAATAAACGAATCACAGCCCCTTTTGAAGTGACCGCTTTGATTGCCTCGTTGAGACTTCCATATACCCCGGCTTCCGTTTTACTTTTCGCAACTTTGAAAACTGGCAGCTTCAGATCGGTTTTGCTGCGATTTGGACCAGCCAGAAGAGCAGAGAATCCTGGCCCCCATTCCGGCAGATGCTGCTTTTCCCGACCACGAACAGCCACATTCTGCCATTTTTCATTCGGTTGTTTATTCGGATCAGCAGACTGATTTACGCCACTGTTCTCCGCAACTTTAACCATTGGCTCTGTCTTCGCATTCTCATCTGCCGCCGCCTGATCTCCAGTGCCAGACGGACTATGTTTCGCTGGATCTACAGGATTCTGATCGGCTGACACAAATGGATTACTTCCGGATCCTTGCGGGCCCGGGTCTGATGAACTAAGCGCTTTGATTCCCCACCACACGAGCAGAATCAGAAAGATCACACCACCAATCAGCATCCCAATCTGCTTAAAGTCGACGGAAATTTGCCCTTCGGATGCGGCTGTCTCTTCTGCTACTACAGGAGGGATTTTCCGGGACGATCTCTGTGGACGCCTCTCTGTGGCAGGTCCTTTCCCGGGTGTTTTGCTGCCTTGAGGCGTTGGCCTGGCACTCTTTCGCTGTTCAACCGAAGCTTCCGCCTTTTGTGAAGGGGCAGATTTCCTGATTTTCATGACTGAGTCAGAAATGACGGAACCTTCTTCAATCGGGGGTGGGGAGCGGCGTGATTTGGAAGATTCTTCCGACGCATCCCGAAGCGATTCTGGTGCGATGGGCCTTTTAACAGACTTTGCGGGGCGTTCGACCAAAGGTACCGAGGCTTCTGATTCCTTCTCCAACTCCGTCGCCAACTGCTGCAGATCAAAACTGGTACTGAGCCGGCTGCTCGACTCTTCCTCTTGATCTTCGGCCCGGCTGCTGTAATCGGGCATGAATTGATTGATCAGAAAATCACTGCTATCCGCCGCTTGATTTACCCCTGTTTCGAGTGTCGCGTGTTCGCTGTCAGACTCATCATTTGCCAGGCCTTCCAGTACATTATTCTCAACATTCGAACGTTTCAAATTCGAATTTTTCAAATCTGCCAGTAGTTCTTCCGGCGTCTGATAACGCTCATTCTGCGATTTGGCCATCATCCGCTGAATGATCGCCACAACTCCTTCCGGAACGCGCTCATTTAATTCACGGGGATCGGGGGGAGGCGTCGCAGCATGCGCTGCGAGTTTATTGGTTAAACTTCCCTCCGAAAAAGGAGCGCGGCCCGTCAGCATGTGATACCAGGAACATCCCAGAGAATAGAGATCGCTCCGAATATCAGCAGCCTTACTGTCACGCGCCTGTTCGGGAGCCATATAATCGACAGTCCCCACCGTAGTGCCGGCGCGGGTAATACTTGTCTCTGTATTATCATCAATGGAACGCGCCAGACCAAGGTCCGTCAGTTTCACAACCCCGTCCAGCCGAATCAGAATATTGGCCGGCTTGATGTCGCGATGCACGATGCCTTGCTGATACGCATGTGCCAGAGCCTGGGTGACCTGCGTGATAATCTCCAGCGAGCGACGTACGGGAATTCGACCTCGTTTGTTGATCAGATTATGCAGGTCGGTCCCTTCTACATATTCCAGAGCAATGTAAAGATAGCCATCTTCTTCACCCGCATCATAAACTGACACAATATTTTCATGCCGTAGATGAGCGGCAGCCTGACCTTCTGCCTTAAAGCGTTTGACAAGGACAGGATTCTCGGCTTTGTCGCGGGGCAGTATTTTTAAAGCAGCCAACCGGTTCAGCGTGGTATCTTTCGCAAGAAAAACGGCTCCCATGCCCCCCGCGCCGATTTCTTTCTGGATCTGATACTTACCCAGCGTTTCTAGTTTAGGGACGCGCGCAGACTGGCGTTTTTTCTTTTCAGGAATCTCTTTATCCCGTTTGGCCATGCCTACCCCAGAACTGTCTGAATCGACAAATTCAAAAACACTTTACTTACACAGTCCGCTTTTTAGAATTATCAAGAATTGATTTAAAGCCACAAGAAACATGAAGCCGGAAGACCTTATATCATATGCGTTTGGAAGAGCAGAGTCAAAATAGACCCTCTTTCTTTTCCAGATTTCTGCGACAAGCTAATCTGAACAGGTCTGAACCGAATCCCTTCTGAATGAATTCGGATTCCAAATCAGTTCAAATTGCGTCAGACCAGTCCAGGCACTGAACAAGGCCGGATTTCATACCGCAAATACACCATTGCCCGAACGGGTCGCAGGCAACTTCGATGGCTTCATCCGGAATAACTCCCCCCCAGAGGAGCTTTCCTTCCTGATTTAACCAATACAGTTCCTGCTCAATCGTCGCTGCCACTATCCGGTTCGCGGAAAAATTGCAGGCAATTACTTTGGGAGTCCCTTCAAAAACCAGAGTCCCCGCGGTTTCTCCTTCGTGATCAAACATTAAGATCCCATAATTAAAGCCCGCCAGATAGATCCGCTGGCCATCGCCGGCCACCGCGATCCCGCCACAGTTGGACCAATGTTTTTCGGTCCAGAGACAATTGCCTTCCAGATCATAACACGAGAGCAGACCATTTTCGGCAGCACCGATCAAGCGCGGTTCTGTTACCTGAAACTGCAAATAACTGAGCGGCCGGTTGGACTCAATACTGGCGATTTTTCGTTTCTGGGAATCAATAATAACCGTCTTGCCGCTGGCGAGACTGACGGCGATATAATCGCCGTAGGAGTCCATCGTGATTGCCAGGCATTCTACGGAAAAAGAAATCGCCCATAAGACGTTTAAATCGCGGTCGAAGCAGCAGATACTATTGTCAGAATAAATCGCGACTCCCAGTTTTCCGCGGTCACTCCAGTGGACCAGTTGTACATCCTTAATCCCTCGATTCAGATGCAGAAACTGTCCCTGGCGATCCAATAAATAAAGGCCGCCTGAAATATCGGCGGCCAGTATTTCTCCGGTTTCACGTGCCAGATCGAGCGCAATTAAAGGAGCTTCTGTAGAAAACGACCACCGTAAATCGGGGGTCGCTCCTTTTCCTTGTGTGAGCCAGGCGGCACGTTCATCCATCATGGTGTTACAGCATAT
>TARA_R110002111_G_scaffold18_3_pt1 | contig 66804 bp, 63 predicted proteins | sample TARA_R110002111 | Tara Oceans TARA_R110002111 (sample SAMEA4397363) | marine metagenome | biome: Polar Biome; feature: [ZZZ] marine water layer (ENVO:01000295); material: water (ENVO:00002006), including particulate matter (ENVO:01000060) such as... | depth 199 m
AAAAGCAACAGCACTAGCTTTAGCGGCAGAAGGTGTTCAAGTAACCTTAATTGCCAGAAACGAAGACAAGTTAAAAGCTACACTAGCCGAATTACCGCAACAAAGACCACACGATTATATTGTCGCTGATTTTTCAAACCCTACGGAATTGAAAGCAAAAGTATCAGACTATGTTTCTAAACATCATGGGTTTCATGTTTTAGTTAATAATACAGGAGGTCCAAAAGGAGGTCCTGTTTTTTCAGCAGAGGTAGACGAATTTGAATCCGCTTTTACGCAACATTTAAAATGTAATCATGTCTTAGTTCAAACGGTTGTTCCGTTTATGAAAAGTGAAGGTTATGGTCGTATTATAAACGTGATTTCAACCTCTGTAAAACAACCTTTAGATGGTTTAGGTGTTAGCAACACCATTCGTGGTGCAGTGGCTAACTGGAGTAAAACCTTAGCCAATGAATTAGGGCAATTTGGGATTACAGTGAATAACGTTTTACCTGGCGCTACAGGAACAGAACGTTTAGCTGAAATCATAAAAAACAAATCAGCAAAAACGGGAAATACAGAAGAAGAAGCGGCCAATGCTATGAAAAGTGCTGTACCAGCCAAACGTTTCGCAAAACCCGAAGAATTGGCTGATGCTATTACCTTTTTAGCAAGTGAACGCGCTGCTTATATTAACGGAATTAATCTTCCTGTTGATGGTGGACGAACAAAATCTTTGTAACTTTATAGAGAATAAAAAAACAAAAATCATGAGTAAAATATATCCTCCCATTAATTTCAAAGCATGGATAGATGAAAATCGTCATTTACTAAAACCACCTGTTGGTAACAAAGTGGTATGGAAAGATGGTGATTTTATTGTGATGGTTGTTGGTGGACCTAACAGCAGAAAGGACTACCATTATAATGAAACACCAGAGTTTTTCCATCAAATTGAAGGAGACATGGTGCTTAAAATCATTGAAAATGGTGAACCAAAAGATATTCATATTAGAGAAGGTGAAATATTTCTTTTACCACCAAAAGTTCCACATTCTCCGCAACGTGGAGCTAATACGGTTGGTTTGGTTATTGAATATCCAAGAGACAAAGGTGTTCAAGATGCATTACTTTGGTTCTGTGAAAATTGTACAACAAAACTATATGAAGAAGATTTTACGGTAGAAAATATTGAGACAGATATGCCTAAAATTTTTGATAACTATTATAGTGACAAAGACAAACGCTGTTGTCCAAACTGCGGTGAAGTAATGCAGCCTCCCAAAAAAGTACAGGTAGATTAAAATCACTTTTAATTTCCCTGAAAGGAAAAATTTAAACCCTAACTAAAAAGATTCCTCCCTTCTCGGGACATAACTATGGAAAAACGTAAACTTAGAATAAACGGCCACTCACATTTACTTCCTTATCCAGAGGAAATACCTCAGTTTATGCAAGACAAAGGTATTTTTTGGGTAGATAAAGACCGAAAATTCATGCTTCAAAAAGATTGGAACCGTCCAATTACAGATTCTAGTTTTTTCTTAAATGAAAAATTAGCATGGATGGAACGTTTTAATATTGACCATGCTGTTGTTTTAAACCTATCGCAACTTTATGGAAATGGGCTGCGTGTTGAGGAGATGAAACAAGCCTTACGTTTTCAGAATGATTTTAATGCTAAAATTCAACATAATCATCCAAGTAAATTTACCTGTGGATTTGTTGTTCATCCTGGGTTTGTACGTGGTGCCTGTTGGGAAATTGAACGTTGTGTTGAAGTTTTAGGCCTTCAGCTTTTATGTTTACCAACCCATTACATGGATACGATTGGAACCTGGCGTTGTATTTTTGATGAGGAGAACGAGCCTATTTTTGAGTTAGCGAATAAATATAATCTTGCCGTAGAAATTCATCCTTACGATGGGGAAAAATTTATTAAACTAGAAAATACGTCTTGGAGATTTCACTTAATATGGATGTTAGCACAATGTGCTGATGCGTATCATTTCTTAACTTTAAATGGGTACCAAGACAAATATCCTAATATGCGAACTTGCTTTGCACATGGAGGACAATTGGCACAAATTAACTTAGGGAGACGAATTCAAGGTTTTGATGGTCGTCCAGATTTATTTGAAGGCAAAAGCCACCCTAGAAAAGCCGTTGGTCATAAAAACATATTCTTTGATACACTGGTACACGACACAGGTGGCCTAGAACTATTAATTAGAAATCAAGGCTCTAAACAAGTCTTAATGGGATTAGATGATCCTTATCCACTTGGAGAAATGGAAAGCGAAAAGCAGTCTTCTTATCCTGGAAAAATCATAGATTTAGCTATAGAGCGCGAGATAATTACAGAGACCGAAGGTGATGCTATCTGGGAAGACAACGTTATTCAATGGTTATGTGGAGATGATGAAGCCGCTAAAAAGAAATTAGTCGATAGAATTTTATCCTAGCAGTTTCCTAGACCTTATTCCTATAATTAAAATTATCATGTATGTATTTCTTGCCTGAAAACTTAGATAAATATGTAGTTGATCATTCTGAACAAGAACCTAAACTACTACAACAACTGACTAGAGAAACGTATCAAAAGGTATTACAACCCATTATGCTTAGCGGACCATACCAAGGTCGTGTTTTGAGCATGATATCAAAATTAATTAGACCTAAATCTATTTTAGAATTAGGTACGTTTACAGGTTATGCTACGCTGTGTTTGGCAGAAGGTTTAGATAAAGATGGTGAACTTCATACTATTGATATTAATGAAGAATTAGTTGACTTTCAACGAAAGTATTTTGACAAATCTGGTTTTGGATCTCAAATTATTCAACATACAGGAAGTGCTCTAGATATTTTACCTCAATTAAATCAAACTTTCGACCTCATTTTTATAGATGCAGACAAACCTAACTACTCTAATTATTTTCATTTAATTATAGACAAATTGAATCCAGGAGGCATTATTCTCTCTGATAATGTCTTATGGCATGGCAAAGTCGTTGAGCCTTTAAATGAAAAGGATAAATCTACAAAAGCGGTTTTAGATTATAATATACTGCTTAAGAATGATGAACGCATTGAAACGGTTCTTTTACCAATTAGAGATGGCTTAACAATAAGTAGAAAAAAGTAAACGATAAGAATTACTTATTCCTTTTTAACGATCCGGTAAAGTCTTCTAAATCATCCTTTACTTTCTTTATTTCGTCATTGATGTTTTTAGTAACATCTGTATCAATAATATTATTTTCTTTAGCACTTTTAGTAACTTCTTGCTTAATATCATTGGTGGCATCCTTCAGTTGACGCATACCTTTACCTAGGCCACGCGCTATTTCTGGTAATTTATCCGCACCGAAAACAAGTACCACAATAAATAATACGAAGATTATTTCGGTACCTCCAATAAATAATAATAATGTTAGTTGATGTATCACAGTGCAAATATAAAGTGAGTTTATCAATTATAGTACTTCTAATTGAAAATAAAAAAAAGCCGACTTAAAAAAGTCGGCTAAATATTATAAAACAACTAAATTTAATTCTTTACCTTGTTCTTAAACTTATCAAAATCACTATCCTTAACCTCAATTGGCCAAGAATTATTAGTGGTATCAACATCTGCTGTTTCTAAATCAGGATCTACTGTTATTGAAACAATTTCTTTTTCACTAGCAATAGCTTTATTAACTTCCTTGTCATTTAATCTCCATACTTGCGCAGGATATGTCTCTCTCATTTTAGAACCATCTGCATATGTAAACTCTACAATAATAGGCATTACTAAACCACCTGGCTTATTAAAAGTAATTTGATAAAAATACTTTGGAGCTTTCTTAATCTCCATTTGTTCCTCTGGAGTAAAATTGTCCATAATGTACTCTTTTACTGTTGGTAGGTTGTTAAGATCTTCCATGTTTTTAATGGCATCATCATAACCTTCATCTCCTTCTTCAATAAAATAAACCAAACTTTTTGGATCTCTATTATATTGTTCCGCTAATCTTCTACCATTATCATTTGGAGTACTAGTAACGGCGAATTTCTTAACTTCTTTAATACCTATATCAGTGTAATCTGTAGTGTAAAACCATCCTCTCCAAAACCAATCTAAATCTACAGCAGAAGCATCTTCCATTGTACGGAAAAAATCTTCTGGTGTTGGGTGTTTAAACATCCATCGGTTGGCGTATTCTCTAAAAGAATAATCAAAAAGTTCGCGACCCATTATGGTTTCTCTTAAAATGTTTAATGCGGTTGCAGGTTTACTGTAAGCATTATTACCAAATTGATAAGTATTTAATCCTTTGGTCATAATTGGTGCAATATAATCTTGATTACCTCCCATATATCGCACTATATTTTTAGCAGGACCTCTTCTTGATGGATAGGCTTTGTCATTTGGTGATAATGCTTTAGGATACCATTCCCCAAAATCTTGTTCGGCAACATATTGAGAGAAGGTATTTAATCCTTCATCCATCCAAGTCCATTGACGCTCATCACTATTTACAATCATAGGAAAAAAGTTATGTCCTACCTCATGTATAATTACACTTATCATTCCTTATTTTGTTCTGTCAGAATAGTTACCTTCCTTATCTGGACGACCAAAGTTGTAACAAATCATAGGATATTCCATTCCCATTGGTGCATGTACTGAAATGGCCTTATGATAAGGATAATCGAAGGTTAATCTAGAATATGATTTTAAAGTACTGGCAACAGCCTTGGTTGACCATTGTTCCCAAAGTGGATTTCCTTCTTTAGAATAAAGAGACACAGCCATAACATCTTTATCTCCGATTTTAACAGCCATCATATCCCATAAGAATTTACGAGAAGTAGCAAAACCAAAATCACGAACCATTTGTGCAGAAAGTTTCCACGTTTTTTTGTTTTTACTTTTAGTTTTTTCAGTTTTTTCTGCTTCAGCCTGTGTTACGATCATTACAGGTTCATCATACGACTTTTTAGCTTTATTATAACGCTTCATCATATCCTTAGTAAATACCTCTTCCCTATTTACCAAATAACCAGTACCATCTACAATATGATCTGCAGGCACAGTAATATTAACATCAAAATCTCCAAATGGTAAAGCAAATTCATCACGTCCCCAAAACTGAGAATTTTGCCAGCCTTCTACATCATTATAAACAGCCATACGAGGATAAAACTGAGCCATCACATAGATACGGTTATCGTTTTCTTCAAAATACTCATATCCTGATCGTCCACCATCTTTTACATGGTCGTTAATATTATACCACCATTTTATTTTGAAAGAAAAACTCTCTCCAGATTTTAAAACCTTTGGTAATTCTACTCGCATCATCGTACGGTTGATAGTGTGCGGTAAATCTTTTCCATTAACAGTTTTAACATGTTCTATATGAAAACCACCATCAAAAGATTCTTTTAAATAAGATTTTACTGCTCTAGACGATGATGTTGCTGGTGCAATACCAGAATTACCAATCAAAGGAGTTTTAGAATCTCTGGCACGCATATTCTGATCTAATTGTACCCAAAGATATCTTAAGTCATCTGGTGAATTATTGGTATAGGTAATAGTTTCATCACCATATAATTTTGCATTTACGTCATCGATTTCGATATCCATTTTGTAATCTGCTTGTTGCTGATAATAAGCTGGACCAGGAGCACCAGAACCTGTTCTAAACATATTTGGAGTTGCAAACTCATCATACAACTGTTTGAATTTGTTTTGATTAGTGTGCCCTTGTTGACGCTCTACCTTTTCTTCATCTTGAGCATAAGCACTAAAAGTGGTAAAAAGTATTACGCAAAAGAGGTATTTAAAAATTTTCATATGGAATATTTAGTGATTTATTATGAGGCCTAAAATAGGAATTTAAGATGGCTTTAACAGAATTTTATTTAAAGTTTAACAAGCACGAATCATTCTCAGGAACCAATAAAAAGCTCTTATTTTTCCCCAAGAGTTTTAAGCGAAGAATATTTTGTTGGTCTGCAAACACATCGAACAAAAGTTGATTTGTAACTCCTATGGATTTAATGTTTGAAACATTTTCTACTTCTAAGTAACAATAAGTAATATCCTCTTTATACTCTTTACCAATAAATTTAAAACTTACCGGACTTCCGTTTACACTAAATTTTAGTTTATCTGCTAAATAACGTTTCATGTAAGTTTCAACAACCTCATCTTCTTGCTCTGTATCTAACGTAATATTTTCATCGTAACGTTTGCGCAATAAGGTTTCAAAATCATTTATAAAAATTTGACTAATTATTTGAAGTGATTGTGCTTTTTCAGAATATTCTACTTGTGTAACACTAACATAATACTCATGATTATTAGTAGTAGATGTAAAAAAAGGAAGAATTAAAAAAGCTATGAATAGGCTAAATGACTTCATGATAATTATTATAATTTCTTTATTGTTTGCAATACGCGTTCCAGACTCAATCTTTAGTAACTATTTTTCTATTTTCTTGATATGCAGAAAGCTTGGCTTGTAAAAATTCGAGTAATTTAATTTCGTTGTTTTGATTACATAAGGTTAAGAATTCCTCGTCCTCTTGACAAAACAGAAAATATTCAATACGTAAATTTTCGGCTAAGGTATCTTTTTCAAAAAGAAAGGACTCATAATTATCTTTTAAACGCTTAAGACAAGCGTCTCTATTATCTAATTCTACTATGGCTTTCAACTTTTTAGTTCTGCCGCTGATGGTATTTAGTAACTTAAAGAGATTAACACTTGGACCACCACCATAAATTCCACCAACTAACCCAACCATGTCACCACCATCTGCATCAAATAATTTACGTTCGTTCTGTGTTAGTGGCTTCCCTGTAAAACCGGGAATACCTAAATCGTAAAAATTAATTTCGGGTTTTACATCTGAATTTTCTAAATCAGATTCTAGACTACCTGTTAAAATCTTACCTACAACAACTTCGTTTAACTCGCTTACATTTTCAATTAATTGCACATTAAACTGACCTAAATCTACTATTGAAGCAGTAATAATAAACTCTTGTGTTTCATATTTTACTCCAGTAATCACTAAAGTATCTGAAACCTTTGCTGGGATTATAAAACTACCATCATCATTAGAGATGGTATACTTTGCTGCTGTTTTGTTTTGAATATGAAGACCCTCAACCTCATCATTAGCAATGAGCTGACCTCTTAAATCTTTAGTTTGTGCCTGAAGATTAAAACCTAAAATGAAAAGTATAAAAAGCGTAAAAATTTTAATCATCCTCATTTAATTTATTTTTAAAATCTTCGAGTTTTTCTAATAGAAAACCAACATCATTTATCTGATTTTCATCTTCACAAATGGTATTAAATTGCTCATCTTCTAAACAAAACTGAAAAAATTCTGTTTTATACTGTTCCGGAATTGGGATGGCCTCAAAAATAATATTAGCGTATTCGGATTGTAGACTATTTATACAATCTTCACTAGATTCTATTCTTACTCTTTCCTTATAAGCCTTTGTATCACCATTAATTCTATTCAATATCTTATGCACATTAATAGCAAATCCGATACCATAATAATAAACAAATTGCCCATGGTCTGCATCATACAATCGTTGTTCGTTTTGTGTGGCAGGTAAGTCTGTAGAACCTGGAATACCTAAATCGTAAAAATCAATTTCGTGTTTTACATTAGAATTTTCCATATCAGACTCTAAGCTTCCTGTTAAAATCTTACCCACAACAACTTCGTTTAGCATATTTATATTTTCAACAAGTTGCACATTAAAGTGTCCCAATTCCATCATTGAAGCACTAATTACTACTTTTTGATTTTGATACTTAACTCCTGAAATCACTATGGTATCTAAAGTTTGCGCTAAAATTTCAAAACTACCATCGTCATTAGATATGGTATATTTCAGTCCTGTTTTGTTTAGAATATGTAGGCCTTCAACGTCATCATTTGCCATTAGTTGGCCACTGATGCTTTTACGTTGAGCCATTAAAACATATGTGAATAAAAAGGCGGATATAAAACAAAGAATTTTAATCTTCCTCACTTATATCTTTTAAAAACAACTTGCTCAATTGAGAAATTCGTTCTAATAATTGCAATTCTTTATCTTTTTCAAACAACGTTTCATCAACACCTTCGTTTTCTACATAATCTGCAAAGGCTTCAACTTGGTCTAAAGGAATATTAAAATTAGAATGAATATAATTGATACTATAAGTATCTAGTGCTTGTTTAAAAGGCGTTTTTTTAACTAATTGCTTTTCTTTTTCTGATTTAAATTTAACGGTATCAAAATTAACCACTTGTTTAATTAAAAAACCTGCGACATTAACTAAATTAACCATATTCACTACTTGCGGATTGTACTCGTTAAAGGCAAGGTTATCGGCTTTAGTTTTGTAATCTGCTGAAAATTCAAAATCTTCAATATGATCTAAACCAAAATAAATAGCATCTAAATCTACATTATGGGTTCTTACATTATCTAAATCTGCATTTAAATTACCAGTAAGACCAAAAGGTAATAACACCACCTCATCTAGCTTATTAATTTCTTCCACCAGAATTACTGTTAATTGTTTGGATGCAATTATATTTTCTGTAATAGTTACACTAAAATCCTTAAATTGAAGTGCACTAAACTCTACCAAATCATTAACAGCAACTTTGATTTCAAAATTACCATTTACGTCAGTTGCAGTACCTTTGTTAGATGATGAATTAAAAACCGAAACGCCTTCTTTATCATTAGAAGACACCACAATTCTACCATTTACGGTAATTCTATCAATATTTTGCCCAAAGGCAGTTAGAGTAAAAATACCAAATACTAGGAGTATAATTTTTTTCATGTTGTTTAGTTAAGATTAATAAAGTTCGGTTTAATAATTGTAAAACCATAAAAAATGAGGTCAAACTTTTGTTAAAAAATTAATTTATGATTTTTATATCTATCGATATTGAAAAGGATTAATTAAATTCGTTTATTATCATTGCTTTTAAAGTTCATTTGGTATAATTTTTCAATCACACAAAGAATTCATATTTTAACAAAAAAGAATCAAATTTTGAAATCCATTATAATCGCAAGCACCTCTACTATTCATGGTAGTGGTTATTTAGAATATTTATTAGATGAACTTAAAATTCATTTTAAATCTACGGACCATATTTTATTTATTCCATATGCTAGACCAGGAGGTATATCTCATGACGAGTATACAAATATAGTAGCCAAAGCATTTAGTGCTATAGGAAAAAAGGTTACAGGAATACATGAATTTGAAAATGCAGCAGAAGCCATAAAACAAGCAAAAGGTATTTTTGTTGGGGGAGGAAACACCTTTGTTTTGGTTTCTCAACTCTATAAAAACAAAGTACTATTACCCATACAAAATGCAATTGAAAATGGCACTCCTTACTTAGGCACAAGTGCAGGTAGTAATATTTGTGGACTAACCATGAATACTACTAATGATATGCCTATTGTATATCCACCAAGTTTTAAAACTTTGGGCTTAGTACCTTTTAATATTAATCCACATTATTTAGACCCAATTGCAGGTAGTAAGCACATGGGCGAAACTAGAGAAACACGCATTAAGGAATTTCACGCTTTTAACACACAACCTGTCATTGGACTGAGAGAAGGAAGTTGGATTGCCGTAAAAGGAAATAATCTCACCTTAAAAGGACCATTAGACGCAAGAATTTTTGAATATGACAAAGCGCCTTATGAAGTTAGTACTAACTCAGATTTAGGGTTTTTAAAATAAATTATAGTTTTTTTAAAAAGTGATACCCTAAAATCTGATACCCTTCGTTGTAGTAAAACTTATGTGACGCATAATTTTGAACATAAGTATTGAGTTCTACCGAAGCACACCCTTTTTCTGTTACATAGTTATTAATCCAATTCATAAACAATTTACCTATACCATTGTTTCTAAACTCTGGCTTAATATAAACATGATCTAATTCTACGGATTTACCAATATAATGACGCGTGCAAAACCATAAGCCTGTAACTGCAATTAGCTCATTATCTGTAAAAACACCAGCACATTCATAGTTTTGTTGTTTAATTTCGTTGAAACGCGATTTTAGTAATTCCTCACTTACTTTACCATCATTTAATGCGTACACTAATGGAATAATTTGGTCTAAATTATCGTTAGGAATTATTTTGAATTGAAAGTTCATAGCTTATAATTATTGATATAAATGTAAATAATTAAACCAAATTGAAATAGGAAAATTATAATGATTTAGACAAAAGCAATGACTTTTAAATAAATTATGTGTCAAACTTTTGTAAATTAAACTCAATAATACAATTAACATGAGAAGAGGTAACTTTAAAGTCAGGCTATTCATTGGTATCGCTATTGTAGCATTTGCATTTATTCGTAGATGTAGCCAACAAGAAACAAACCCTTATACAGGAAGAACCCAAGCGATATCATTTACCCCTGAACAAGAAATTGCTATAGGTTTACAAAGTGCTCCAGGAATGGCGCAACAGCATGGAGGTTTACATCCAAGAAATGATTACCAAGCTTTAGTAGAAAATGTTGGAAATAAATTAGTAAATAACAGTTTAGCTAAAGACACTCCTTATAAATATGAATTTCATTTGTTAGCAGACGAGAATACTATCAATGCTTTTGCATTACCTGGAGGTCAAATATTTATAACGCAAGCCTTATTTTCTCAACTCGAAAACGAAGATCAATTAGCAGGAGTTTTAGGTCATGAAATTGGTCATGTTTTAGGTAAACATTCTAACGAACGCATTACAGATTCTAAATACTGGCAAACCCTAATTATGGGAGCTGGAGCTTTTGATATGGGAGCTATAGCATCTCAAATAGGAAACGGAACACTTCTTAAAAACGGAAGAGAAGATGAATTAGAAAGTGATGAACTTGGTGTTTTATTTATGCTAAATGCGGGTTACAATCCTGAAGAAATGATTGGTGTAATGGAAATTCTTAAAGCAGCTGCAGGAACAAATAGAGTTCCTGAAATGCAAAGCACCCATCCAGACCCTGAAAATAGAATTGAAAAAATTAGAGAAGCTATTGCTAAATATAAAAATGCGTCTTAAATAAATTTAAAGACGCATTTTATAACTAACTCAAATAATAAACTAAACTATACTGTTTTCTTTTTAAAACGCTTTAAAAATAGTGCAGCATCTGTTGCGTTTGCTTTTTCTGCAAGTCTCAAAGCCGTATAACCGCTATCACAAGACTCGTGTATTTTAGAACCTGCCGTAATTAAAACCTTTATTAATTCTACACGATTATATTTTGCAGCATAATGAATGGGCATCATACCATTGGATTTGGTATTAACATCCACACCATTATTTATTAATCTTTTTACTTCTTCAGTGTTACCTGTAGCGACCGCCTTACATAAAGGACTGACTTCTACTGTTTGTACACTAACCTCTTTTGTTTCTGAAGTTAGAATCTCGTTAGATGCATTTAAATTACTAATTGAAAAGGCTAATGCTAAAGCTAAAACTACTGTTGATTTTTTCATGATGAAAGATTTTAAATTAATATTGATTGTTTTTGATTATACTAAATAGACGACGGAATTCTAAAAGTGTTACACTTATAAAAAATTATAACATTTATTTAACATTTTGAAAACAAGCATATTAAAACAAAACCTGAACATTTTATAAATATTAAAACATAAAAGGGAGTTATTAATTATATATTTTTTTAACATACAGAATAGTAATAGTATTCTATGTATTATCTTTGATTTAACAAAATAAAACACTCATGAACAAGAAGGTTATTTTAATGATTTTAGACGGTTGGGGAAAATCACCAGACCCTAAAGTTTCGGCAATAGATAATGCACAAATTCCATTTATAGACTCACTTTATACTAAATATCCTAATGCAAGTTTAAGGACTGATGGCTTAAATGTTGGGTTGCCAGAAGGTCAAATGGGAAATAGTGAAGTTGGACACATGAATTTAGGCGCAGGCCGAATTGTATATCAAGATTTAGTGAAAATTAATCTAGCGGTAAAAAACAAGACCTTACGTGAAGAACCTGTTTTAAAAGCTGCTTTTGAATATGCTAAAACCAATAATAAAAATGTTCATTTATTAGGCTTAGTAAGTGATGGAGGTGTTCATTCTCATATCAATCATCTTTTTGGTTTGCTTAATGCTACACATGATTATGGCTTAGAAAAAGTTTTTGTGCATGCTTTTACAGATGGTAGAGATGTAGATCCAAAGTCTGGCTATGGTTTTATATCAGAATTACAAGATCATTTAGATAAAACATCTGGAAAGTTAGCTACCGTAACAGGACGCTATTATGCAATGGATAGAGATAAACGTTGGGAACGTGTAAAAATCGCCTATGATGGTTTGGTAAATGGAGAAGGTGAAAAAACACAGAATGTTTTAAAAACCATTCAAGGCAATTATGAAAACGATATTACAGACGAATTTTTAAAACCAATAATTGTAACCGATAAGGATCACAAACCTGTTGCTACAATTAAAGATGATGATGTTGTAATATTCTTCAACTTTAGAACCGATAGAGGTAGACAATTGACTGAAGCATTATCGCAAAATGATTTTCATGAATATAACATGCATAAATTGAATCTCTATTATGTCACTTTAACAAATTATGATGCTAGTTTTAAAGGCATAAAGGTGGTATTTAATAAAGATAATCTTACCAAAACTTTAGGTGAAGTTTTAGAAAAACATCATAAAAAACAAATACGTATTGCGGAAACTGAGAAATATCCACACGTGACATTTTTCTTTTCTGGTGGTAGAGAAAAACCTTTTGAAGGTGAAACCAGAATTTTAAGAAACTCCCCAAAAGTTGCTACTTACGATTTAAAACCAGAAATGAGCGCTAATGAGTTAACAGAAGCTTTAGTTCCGGAACTTAAAAAAGGTGAAGTAGATTTTGTGTGCTTAAATTTCGCGAATGGAGATATGGTTGGTCATACAGGTGTAATGGCGGCTGCAATAAAAGCATGTGAAGCTGTAGACCAATGTGTAAAAAGTGTAGTTACTACAGCGTTAGAAAATGATTATACTACCATTTTAATCGCAGATCATGGCAATTGTGAAACTATGATTAACCCAGATGGTTCTCCAAATACAGCGCACACTACAAACCCAGTCCCTATTATATTAATAGATAAAGACTTAAAAGAAATAAAAGATGGTATTTTAGGAGATATAGCTCCTACTATTTTAAAATTAATGGGTATACCTCAGCCAGAAGAAATGACGCAAAAGAGCCTTGTATAATAGCATGTTAAGCATAAGATTTTTCGTCTGAGTTTGTTTCTTTTTATTTTATTTTTATTGAAAATCCTTAGTCGAAAAATCCGTATGCTTATAAGTTTTAATGTCAATTAATTATAAAACTATTTCAACTCTAATTACAAGATTCGATATTCAAATTGGTAAAAACTTGTTATTATTGTAACTTTGCCGTTCAATTTATTATCCACATGAACTTTCAGAACAGATTAATAGTAGCCGTAGATTTTGATGGTACCATCGTAGAAGATGCTTATCCTAAAATTGGGAAAACTCGAATTTTTGCTTTTGAAACTCTAAAACGATTACAAGCAGATGGCCATCGATTAATTCTTTGGACCTACAGATGTGGTGCAAAATTGCAAGAAGCTGTTGACTTCTGTAAAGAAAACGGCATTGAATTTTACGCTGTAAACGCAAGTTTCCCTGAAGAAAAATACGACTATAGTAGAAGCCGAAAAATCCATGCTGATCTCTTTATCGACGATCGTAATATAGGTGGTATTTTAGGTTGGGGAGAAGTTTACCAACTTATTACTGACGAAAAACCAGAAATTAAAACGGCACAAAAAAAATGGTGGCAGTTTTAGTATTTTATAGCATATCAAAATAAGCTCTATCTATACTTTCTCTATGATCTGGATGAGCAATATCTACCAAAGCTTTAACTCTATTTTTTATTGTTTGTCCATATAAATTGGCTACTCCGTATTCCGTAACCACATAATGTACATGAGCTCTAGTGGTTACCACGCCTGCGCCAGGTTTTAATGAAGGTACAATTCTACTAATTCCATTTTTAGTTACTGATGGCAATGCTATTATAGCTTTACCGCCTTCGCTAAGTGATGCTCCTCTTATAAAATCCATTTGCCCTCCAACACCCGAATATATTGCGGAACCAATTGAATCTGCACATACTTGACCTGTTAGATCTACTTCAATAGCAGAATTTATTGCTACCATTTTAGGGTTTTGCTTAATATATGCTGCGTTATTTGTGTAATTTGAAGCACGCATTTCTACAAACGGATTGTCATTTACATAATCATATAAACGTTTAGAACCCATTACAAAAGTAGAAAGTGCGCGTCCGCGATTAATCTTTTTATAATTTCCGTTAATCACATTGTTTAGAATTAAATCTATAACTCCATCAGAAAACATCTCAGTATGTAATCCTAAATCCTTATGATTTGTTAAGCGTGATAATACGGCATTAGGAATAGAACCAATACCCATTTGCAATGTACTTCTGTCTTCTATTAAATTCGCTACATAATCTCCTATTTGACTCTCTATTGCGTTAGGAGCTGCCATTTCATGTATCGGAATTTCTTCATTTGTTTCTACAAAAAAATCTATTTCAGAGATATGTATAATTCCTGCTCCATGTGTTCTTGGCATCTGTGGATTTACCTGTGCAATTACTGTTTTAGCATTATCTATTGCAGCTAATATAGCCTCAACTGAAACACCAAGAGAACAATACCCATGACGATCTGGAACCGAAACATGAATTAAAACCACATCGAGTTCTAAAATACGTTGTTGAAAAAGACGAGGCAATTCACTTAAAAAAACGGGAGTATATGATCCGTTACCTGCTTTTATAGTATGTCTTACATTTTTTCCAACAAAAAAAGAATTAACATGAAAGCTATCTCTTAATTCCGGATTTGCATAAGGTGCTTCCCCTTCTGTATGTAACTGACATATTTCAACATTTCTTAATTCTTCATGGCGAGCAGACAGTGCTTTTATTAAAGTTTGAGGTGCTGCTGCAGCGGCTTGTATATAAATACGGTCATTAGACTTCACAACCTTTAAGGCTTCTTCTGCGGTAACGGTTTTATACATAGTAGTTTTATTTGACTGCAAATTTATAATAGACAGCCTATTTAAAAACTGTCCATCATCATGTTTTGAAAATTTTTTAAATTAATTAGCTCGTCATATTTCTCATTTGAAATTAGGATAATAAAACAACATTTTTCAATTTCGTCATTAATTAAAGTAAAAAATCCTCATTTTCTCCCATAGTAATTTCAAACAAGAAATGGTATTACCTATCTTTGCCGCTCAATATTTTGAAATTATGATTATAGTAAAAACAGCAGAAGAGATTGAATTAATGCGTCAAAGTGCGCTCATCGTATCTAAAACTTTAGGTATGTTAGCTAAAGAGATTAAAGAAGGGGTTACCACTAATCATTTAGATGCTATCGCTGAAGAATTTATTAGAGACCATGGTGCTCTGCCTGGCTTTAAAGGATTATACGATTGTCCTTCAACATTACTATGCAGTGTAAATGAAGCTGTTGTTCATGGTTTACCTACTGATATACCATTAAAAGATGGAGATATTGTTTCTGTAGACTGTGGCTCTTTTATGAATGGCTTTTATGGTGATCACGCTTATACTTTTGAAATAGGAAATGTTGCAGAGGAGACTAAGAAACTCATTCAGATTACTAAAGAATCACTTTATAAAGGTATTGAACAACTAAAAATTGGCAACCGTGTTGGTGACGTTGGTTTTGCAATTCAACAATTCACCGAAGCGGAAGGCTATGGTGTTGTTAGAGAATTAGTTGGACATGGTTTAGGAAGAAAAATGCATGAAGATCCTGAAATGCCAAATTACGGAAAACGTGGTCGTGGTAAGAAGTTTATTGAAGGTATGGTTGTTGCCATTGAGCCAATGATAAATTTAGGAACTCATAAAGTAAAACAATTGAGCGACGGTTGGACTATTGTAACGCAAGATGGGAAACCAAGTGTACATTTTGAACACGATGTTGCTATTGTAAACGGGAAACCAGAAATACTTTCAACTTTTGCTTATGTGCATGAGGCTTTGGGTATTACTTCAGATGAAGAAGATGCTTTTAGACAGAATGCACTTGTTTTATAGTTATATTTGATAATGCTTAAATTTTTTCGAAAAATTAGATATAACCTTATAAGTAAAAATAAAACAGGAAAATATATTAAATATGCTCTTGGCGAAATTATTCTTGTTGTTATTGGTATTTTAATTGCGCTTCAAATTAATAATTGGAATGGAAATAGAAAAGATGTTATTTTAGAAAAAGAATATCTTACCAGATTAAAAAGTGATTTAGAATATGATCAAAGTTTACTTAAAAGGATTACCATTAATAGATATGAACGTAAGGTAGAATGTCTTGAAAAAGGTAAAACCTACAACCAAGGTAATTATATAATAAAAGACACATTACAATTTTTGGAGGATATTGGTTATGGTGGAGTTTTTGGTAATGTAAATTGGAGTCTGAACACAAATACATATAACGAACTTATTAGCACTGGTAATTTGAGAAAAATACAGAGTGACTCCTTAAGAAATAGCATTGTCACTTATTATGAAAATAGTAATGCACTCCAAATTTCTGGAAGGGATTATATCAGTGGTTATATCAATTTTGTAAATTCATTAAGACCTTATAACTCAAAAAATAAAGAATCAGATATTGTATTTGATACACCAACTATGCTTAAGCATTTGAAGACTGAGGAATATTACCGATTAGCTAATCTTGAATTAACACTTGCTCATAGCGTTACTAACTTTGCAGATAAGTTAATCCAACAATCGCAAGAATTAGTTAATAGTATTGAAACCGCTTTGAAAGACTAAAATTTTTCGTGAAAAAACTCTTTAAACTTATTCTCAATCTAATTCCAAGACCTTTACTCATAAGATTAAGCTACGTGGTACGCCCAATATTAGCTTTCTTTTTAAAAGGAGATACATTCACAGATCCCATTGACAACAAAAGTTTTAAAACATTTTTACCGTATGGTTACGGCAACCAACGATCAAATGTACTTTCACCCTCTACCCTTTCTTTAGAAAGGCATAGATTGTTGTGGTTATATTTAAAAAATGAAACTGATTTCTTTACTGCAGAAAAAAGTGTACTTCATTTTGCTCCAGAACAATGTTTTTTAAAACGTTTTAGAAAGCTTAAAAACTTAAAATATACGACGACCGATTTATTATCTCCTATTGCGGATGTGAAAGCAGATATTTGCGACCTTCCTTTTGAAGATAATAGTTATGATATTATTCTTTGTAATCATGTCTTAGAGCATATCCCAGATGACACTAAAGCCATGCAAGAATTATACAGAGTTATGAAACCGGATGGTTATGGTATTTTTCAGATCCCACAAGAATTAGATAGAGCTGTAACTTTTGAAGATGATTCTATTACAGACAGAGATGAGCGTGCTAAGATTTTTGGACAATACGATCATGTTCGTGTTTATGGTCGCGATTATTTTGATAAGCTTCGTTCTATAGGTTTTAAAGTTGAAGAAGTGGATTATACCTCGAAACTTTCAAATGAAACTGTGGATAAATATCGATTAGCTAAAGGTGAAATTATTCCTGTGGTTTATAAATAACAACTACTTTTTAAAATGACTCAACAAATTATTATTGCAACTGGTGCACTTTTTGGAATGTTATCTGTAATTTTTGGTGCTTTTGGAGCACATGCTTTAAAGAAAATCTTATCTACAGATCAATTACATAGTTTTGAAGTTGGCGTAAAATATCAAATGTATCACGCCATCGTATTACTAGCTTTAGGTCTAAGCGCTACCAACGTGACCTCAGCAACGTATTGGTGTTTTACAATTGGTATTATATTATTCTCTTTTAGTATTTACGGATTGGTTTTATCAGATACTAAAGGGAAAAAACTTCGATTTTTAGGTCCTGTAACTCCAATAGGTGGATTGCTTTTGGTAATAGGCTGGTTGCTTTTATTAGTTAATACATTTTAATAAATGTGACAAAGTTGTTAGTAACAAAAAAAAAAGCTGCTCCACCCTAACCTGAAACAACTTTTTTTATATTTAAATGCTAATAGCACTTGCATATAAGAAACCAAATTTATTGATAGGTCACATAAAAATTTATTTTTTTAAATAATACATTATAAGAAAATGTGAAATAATAAATGTCGTTTTATTAACACAGAGACAACCTATAGAAATGTCTTTATTCAGTTAAAAAAATATAAAAAAAGGAACGATATTCATTCCGAAAAAACATTTAAACTTAAGGTTTGTAACTCTTTATTTTCATCTTCATAAATAAAACAAACGCATTAAGAAAATCCCAATAATAATAATAATAATAATAATAATAATAATAATAATATAGAAACAGAAAAGAAAGAGTTCTAATTTATTTCGTTTTAAGTATTTCATACAATTCTAAAATAAGAAAAGTTGAACTAAAATTAATTAGTCCAACTTTTCTTAATCACTTATTTTAAATTATTAAATAGCAACGCTGTTAATATTACACGTATTTACAAGCAATGTGTGCTATAACTTGCATTACCAGAAATAGACCAACCAGCAAAACCATCTGTAGCTCCAGCATCAACCTGTACACAACTTAAAGTACTTGATCCCAATTCCATTCTCCACATATTAGCATTGTTTCCGTTAGCAATGTTTACAGAATTTGTAAAATTATTGCTACCGCCTTTTAAATCGGTTAAATTTACCAACATACTTACATCTAAATTTTCTAAATTATTACCTTCTAACAATAATTGTTCTAATAGTGTATTATTAGAAACATCAATTGCCGTTAGATTATTATTAAATAATTGTAAGTTTTTAAGATTAATATTTTGACTAACATTAATGGTTAAAAAACTATTATTATTTGCTACTAAAGATCGTAATGCCGTTAGTTTTTGCAAGGCCGTTACAGGTAAATCGTCAATATTAGAGTTTCCTATGCTTAAAACTGCAACTCTACTATCTTCAACTGTAACACCATCCCAAGTTGAAACATCCGTTGATGTAATATCCCAAGATAAGGTATTGTTTGTGTTGGCATTATAAATTTCAATTAGTGCATCACGATCACTTTCTAAGACGTAATTTGGTGTAGCATCATCATCACTGTTACAAGCCGTTATTAATAAAATAGCGAAGAGTAGTGTTACGGATTTAAATATTTTCATTTGTTTTAAGGTTTAGGTTATACCATTCCTCATTTTAAACAAGAAATGGTATAAAGATTTGAGTTTTAAATTTATTTGGTCTTTGTTCTAGAATATTAGTTTATGGACACCGTATTACCACAACCCGAATTTTTGCGGTACACTTGTACATTAGTAGAATCATAAGCATTACTTCCACCAGACTTCGTTATTTTTTGTAAATAAGCATCTTGATCACAGCTCCATCTGGCTGTTCCACCAGCACTAATTCTTGTTCCTGGATTACTACTTCCAGCTCTACCTACATAAATTTCATGATTCGAGTTATTACGAAGTGTTACCGTGTTTTTTAACTCTGATGCCTGATAGTTTGCCTCATTTTGTTTTATTCTTCTTTGCAAGTCTTTATACTCTGGCGTTGCTTTTATAGAATCATTATAACGTTTTATTTCTTCGTCTCCAGCTTCTCTTGCACGTTTAATTTTTGCAATATCTTTTTTGTCTTGTGCAGTTATTGGACTCGCTTGTTTAGCTTTCATAGCCGTGACGTAATCATTGAATATCTTTTCAATATTTACCGTTTGTATATATTTATAGGTTGGCGATTGACCTGTAGATTCTATTTTTGCCTTCATGCGTCCTAAAAAACCACCTTTTTTCTTTTTCTTTTTTCCTGAGTCTTCTTTTGCTTCGGTACGATCTTTAACCATAACATATACTGCAGTAACATTCTTCACTTCTGGAACACCTTCACTTGGTATGTAACTAATCTTAAATAACAAATCGTCAATGACCATGTAACCATCTAACCCTCTTTTGTAAGTGTTTTTTATGGTCATTACATTTGGGTAACTATCTACTCTATCATAATCGCCTAGTTCAGACGCTCCAAAACCACCATAACTTTCTGAAACGGGTTTAGCTTCAAAACCCACAGGTTGTCCTGTTGCCATTTTTTTTACGGTTATAGTTACTGCAGGTTTACCACTTACAATAGCTATAGTGCCATCGTCATTTATAGATATGCCAGAAAAACCTTCGTACGTTGCTGTCTCACCATTAGCTTCTAGAGCTTCGTAAAAGGTTTTTTGAGCTTGCGCTATGGTTGCTGTAAAAATTAAAGCAACCGTTATCATTATTTTTTTCATAATAGGTTAAATTTTAAGTTTATAAAAGCAAATATCAACTATGAACTCATTGTCAAATAGCTTGAGTTTCTGAAATGCTAATTTCAACTTCTAAACAAAAAAATCTCGTAAGCCTTACACTTACGAGATTTCTAAAAAAACACAACTATGTATTATTCCTTGATGAAACGTTTGGTTGAAACGTTTCCGTTTACATCTTCTATTTTAATTAAGAATACTCCGTTTGGTAAACGAGAAACATCAATCTGTTTATTTTCAGTTCTAATCACTTCTTTACCTAAAATAGAATAGACGCTTGCTTGTTTGATGTTTTGAGTCATTTCTATGTTTAATATTGAATTTGTTGGATTTGGATAAAGTTTGATTTCGTTTTCATTTAGTTGAAAATCATTTGTACTTAAAAATGGTGCTCCAAACTCATAAACTCCCATATCTACAGTTGTATTAAAAACACGTTGGTTTCCTAATAAATCTGTGGATTCAAAAACAAAACTGTTGTCTCCTGTATCAACCGCAGGCGAACCAGAAGTTAATGTAAAGTCCCCATTTGCAGCATCCGTAAATAGAGGATTAGAGTTAGTTGTATTACTTGTATTTGTAATTACAGCATCGTTAAAATTAGCTTCATCTATAGAATTTAAAACATTTACAGATGTAGGTGGCTGTTCATATAAATCTGTTATAGAACGTGCAGTTAAACCACCAGTAGCTGTATTACCCCAAAAAATAGAATTAGCTACTGTTGTATTTACTGCCCCTGCATTTCCGTTACTTCTACTTATAGCTAACGTTGATCTACTAAAGTTATTTAAATTTTGCTCTGTACCAGTATCGTTATTACTAACAAATGTAGAATTAATGATGTCTATATTTAAAGTAGAACTGCTACTAATACTTAAATTCCTAAGCCATGCCGAACTACCAGCATAGCCTTGTGCAGTTGTACTATTCAAATTTCCTGCAATATTACCATCAAATAAACTATTGGTAATATTTATATTTGCATCAGTATCGTCACGAACAAAGCTATATATAGCTGTTGCCCATCGAGCCATATTATTAGAGAATATACAGTTTTCAATATTCAACTCACCTAATATCCCTGTTCCATTAAGATCATATTCAGCTAATAAACCTGCATTGCCGTTTCTTGAAACATTATCTTTTATAATACAATTTTTAAGGGCTAGCTTAGTAACCCCAGAATCTTTTACAATTGCACCACCACTCTCAAAAGCATCTAAATTATTATGTGCATCACTTACTGTTATACCTTCTAATAATAAATTATTTCCGTATTCCGTAATATTTATAACATGGTAACTATTATCTGCATTTCGAGTTGTGTTTGAATAGTTAGAAATAAAATCGGTTGTATTCACATCATTATCTTGTAAATCTCCTGATAAAATAGTCGTATTTAAAACATGATCTGCATCAGATTCCTGAGTTTCTGTTCCATTAAACCCTCCGATAATTTTTAAATTTTCTTTGTTTACTGTAAAATAAACGCTTCTATCAAAAGCATGTGGTTTATAATTACCTGACGCAACCCAAATATGATCACCAGAGTTTGCCAAATCTAACGCTGTATTTAAATTAATATATGCATCAGACCAGCTACTACCATCATTATTTCCTGTTGCATTATAGTTAACATAAGTTGGTATTCCTGTATTCTTAAAAATAAGGGGTGCAGACCATGATGAATAACTACCATTTCCACAATCTTTTCTAACATAAACTTTATAAGTTTCTGGCGATGTTCCAGTAATAGTTGTACTTGCTCCTCCTGAAACACTTGAAACAACTGTAGCAGAAGAAAAAGGTTGAGAAACTTCATGATACGCAATATCCACAGTTTGTGTACCTGGTACATTTACATCTATATTTGTAGCTGTAATATTAGAAGTAAATAACTGATTAGTAATTCCAACACAAAAATTATAGTCACCAATAGATGTTATTTCTGCAGCTGATATCTCTCTATCATAAATTAATATATCATCAATAACGTCTCTATAACTGCTTGTAGCCGTCGGGTATGAAGATCTATTTCTTGCTAAACCAACAATACCGTTACTATCAAATCCTCTATTACTATAACTTGAAGCACTTGGATTCCCAGTCGAATCCACTAATTGCCCGTCAACATAAATTTTTGAAATTAACATATGTGTTGTAATAGCAATATGATGCCATTGATCATCACTAATATCCATAGATGTTATATTATAAACAATATAGTTAGAACCCACATTAAATCTTGAATAGTGGTTTATCTCTCCATCTTTTAAATAAATATGGTAACCTTTGTTAAAAGTTCCTCCAAGGTCATAAATTATTGTTCTTTCATTATTATCATTGGTTGCCGTCTTAATCCAAAATGACAAAGAAATATCATCATAAGAAGAGTCGTGATCTAAGTTTACTCGTTGAAAATCATCTCCATTTAACTGTAAAGCTCCATTAGCTGTACCAAATCTATCATTAACAAATAGTGAAGCTGATCCATGTTGAGAAAAATTAGCGCCATTAGCACCATCTACTAAAGACCCATTATCAAATCCATACTGAGCTATTAAATTAGTAGTAGGAAATTGGGCGAAAGAAAAACTACATATAAGTAGTAATAAATAAAATAATTTTGTTTTACTCACGAGACATTTATTGATTATGTGTTCGTTAAAAAATGTAATTTTTTTCATAATTGGTTTTTATTAAGATTTAGAAAACAAATATCTACTATGAAGCTTCATTAAAATGGGGTGGGTTTCTGAAACACCATTTTCAACTTCTAAACAAAAAAAATCTCGTAAGCATAACACTTACGAGATTTCTAAAAAAAACAAAACTATGTATTATTGTTTGATAAAACGTTTGGTTGAAACGTTTCCGTTTTCATCTTCTATTTTAATTAAAAATATGCCGTTTAATAAACGAGAAACATCGATCTGTTTATTTTGGGTTTTTAATACTTCTTTACCTAACATAGAATAGACAGTTGCTTGTTTGATGTTTTTAGTCATTTCTATATTTAAAATTGAATTTGTTGGGTTTGGGTGTAATGAGATTGTGTTTAGATTAAATTCATCTACGCTTAATGCTGCGCAATCTTCGCTATAACTTGCTGTTGCATCTTTCTGCCAAGTTGTTGGTGGTGTGAAGGCTGCGTCTATTTGAATGCACGTTAAATCTTGGTTGTTAAGTGCATTAAATTGAACAAAATTCGCATTGTTTCCATTTGCAACGTTTAAACCTGTTAAGGAATTGTTGTTCGCTTGTAAAACATTTAAAAAGGTGTTGTTTGATATATCTAAACTTGTAAAACTATTATCATCAATCTGTAAAGATTCTAGAGCTAAATTTGACGAGACATCTAAACTTGTTAAACCATTATTTATACCCTTTATATTTTTTAAAGCTGTATTGGATGACAGGTCTAAATTTGTTAAAGCATTAGATTGAAAGGATAGATTTTCTAAAGCAGTATTTGATGATATATCTAGATTCGTTAAACCATTAAAGTCTAAAACGACACGTACTAAAACGGTATTATTAGAGAGATCTATACTTGTGATACTATTATTATAACAACTTAAATAAACTAAAGCCGTATTAGAAGATATATCTATACTTGTTAAATTATTGTTCCCAGAAGATAATACTACTAAAGCTGTATTAGATGATACATTTAAACTTGAAATACTGCTATTATCATCACACCAAAGACGGGTTAAAAGCGTGTTTGTTGAGACATCTAAACTAGACAATGCGTTAGATTGACAAAGCAATTCTAATAAAGCTGTATTTTGAGAAATATCTAAACTCGTTAATGCATTATCTCGACAATTTAAAACTGAAATATTTGTAAAGGCCTCTATACCTGTTAAATCTGAAATATTTAAACCATTAACAATTACGGCTCCCGTAAAAGCACTAGCCTCACTACACTGTATTTCTGTATCACCATTGGTGTTTATGGCAGTATTACCAACTAAGTAAGCTTTAAAGTTTGCGTCTGGGATGGTTACTGTGCAAGGTGTATAAGGTGAAAACACAATATCATCAACTCCAAAATTTTGTGAGCTTCCATTAGTTGCTGTTATATCTATTATACTAACATTAGTCCAATTTAAGTTCACTGTAACAGCATTTTGAGCAACATTCGCTGTTACAACGGCATTACCTGGACTGTTAACTGGTGTAAAAGTCCAGTTAACAGTACTAGCATTAGCAGAAAAAGCTTTGAGGCTTTGAATATCTACTGCAGGAAAAAAAGCTAATCGAACAACTTGTTGAGGTTGCTGGTTCATAACAGCCTTACCTGTAGTACCTTGATTAAAAGTGCCAAGCAGAATAGGTGTACCGCTACCACTGGCCGAAAAGTTAACTTCGTAACCATTAACAATTTGCTTTGCAATAATGTTTTGATTAGATGAACCAAAACTTAGTAATGTACCTGTCTCCCAATCAAAAGTCTGTCCATAACTCAATGCAGAAATTATAGTAAATAAAAAAAGTAATTTTGTTTTACTCACGAGACATGTATTGATTAAGTATTCGTGAAAAAATGTAATTTTTTTCATAATAGGTTAAGAATTTTAAAGTTTATAAAAACAAATATCTTAATCCAACCTACTAAAATTGTAACTAAATTTCTGAAACAGCACTTTCAACTTCTAAAGCAAACTACCCTATATTTTGAACAATAGTTAAAAACTCGTCTTTCTTATCTTTTGAAATGGAAACACTTTCATTATTATCCATTATAATATAACCACCATCGCTTTTAACATATTCTTGAATAAATTTTAGATTAATTAAGTACGAACGATGTGGTCTGTAAAATGTTGGAATGGCATCTAATAAGGTTTCAAAATGCTTAAGCGGTTTACTTATTAATAATTCAGATCCATTTTGAATACTTACTTTAGTGTACATACCATCTGCTTTTAAGAGAATTATATCTTCAAAATTTACAAACTTGATACCATCTGCTACAGGAAGTCCTATTTTTTTAAAGTCGGATGATTTTAAACTTTTTTGAAGCTCGTCTAACTTAATATTAATATGAGATTTACCAATATTCTCGATGGCTTTTTCAATAGCATCCACCAATTTATCGGTTCGTAATGGTTTTAGTAAATAATCTACTGCAGAAAGTTCAAACGCCTTTATAGCATATTCGCTATAAGCGGTTGTAAAAATGATTTCGAAATTATAAGTCTTAGATTCAATAAAATCAAAAATCTCTAATCCAGAATGTTCAGGCATTTCAATATCTAGAAATACGATTTGCGGTCGTTCTTTTTTAATAATTTCTACACCACTTAATAAGTCTTCGGCCGTAAAAATCTCAGTGATTTTTGGGTAGTTTTCTTTTACTAATATCTCTAGTAATTTTCTTGCCTTTGGCTCATCGTCTATAATAACTACTTTCATTAGTGTTTTTTATTTTGTAAACGGAATTGTGATATCTACTTTAGTTCCTGTTGGTTTTTCGGCTTCAAACAAATCTGTAATGATTATTCCAACTTGTTTTTGTTTGCCGTAATTAAGTAATGCCAGTCTATCTTGGGTTGCTTTTGTGGCGAAAGATTTATGATTCTTGTAGCTTCTAGCTTTAAATTCTTCGGCTTTTTCTCGTCCAACACCATTATCTGTAATAAGGCATCTAACTGTATTAGAGTCTTCATTTATAAAGAAACTAATTTCTAAAACCCGATCGTCTTTTCTGTGTAACAAGCCGTGTTTTAATGCGTTTTCTACATAAGGCTGAATAAGCATAGTTGGTATCTTTACTTGGTCTGGCTTTAAACTTCCAGTTGCGGTAATAGTGTAATTTAGTTTGTCTTCGAAACGCAATTTTTCTAATTCTAAATACATTTCTAAACTATCTATTTCTTCTTGCAATGTGATTTTTCCTTTAGTACTATGGTTTAAGTAGGTTCTTATTAAATCTGCAAATTTCCCCAAATATATAGTAGCTAATATTTTTTGGTTTAAAACAATATATTCTTGAATTGAATTTAACGCATTAAATATAAAATGCGGATTCATTTGCGACCTTAAATTTTCCAATTTTAAAGCAATCAGTTCGTTATCTAAGGATAATTGTTTTACTTCTATTTGGCGTTGTTGTTCTTTCTTTTTTATTTTTCTTCTGAAATATAAAACCGTTGAACCCATTACTAAAATTGAAATACTTGACATAAACCACCACGTTTTCCAAAAGGGTCGAGAAATTGAGAATTTAAGTTCTTCTATACTATTCTCTTCTACCTCAACATCCATAACAGGTTTTACTTGGAAGGTATAATTTCCTGCTGATAAACTATTGTATTTAACAGAATTGATCCCAGTTTCAGTAGTTATCCAATCGTCATTTAAACCTAATAAACGATAAGCGTATTTACCCTTTTGGTTAAATTGAAATCCATTAACATTAAAACCGAATTTAATACTATTTTGATTGTGTTCTAATGTATAATCCGACTTTAAAGTTGCATCTTGCTCGTTAACTTCAACCTGATTAAAATAAACCTTTGGTTGCTTTTCAGGTTTAAACGCTTTTACTTTATCAATACAAAATATGCCTTTATTAGAAGAAAAATACACTTTGTTTTCTAATATTTCTATTCCAGAAATATCGTAAGAAACTACTCCATCTCGTTTGGTTAGTGTTTTAATTTTATTTGTTTCTACGTCTATAACTTGTATGCCATTATCTGTAGCAACCCATAAATTATTTTGGTCTGCTTTTATCTTTTCTATTCTATTAGAAATGAGTCCGTTTTCAGTAGTAAAATGATAAACGACTTCGTTATTTTTTATCCCGAAAACACCTTCTTTAAATGTACCAACCCATACGATTCCATTAGGGGTTTCAGATAATGAAAGTGCAAAAATCGATTGATCTTTATATCGAATGTTATTAGGTTTCCATTGATTGTCATAAGCTCTTAAATCATCAACAAACGCAACATAAGTCGTTTTGCTAATTAAACTGTAAAATGAAGTATATGCTCTTTTGTTAGCCGAAATTTCCTTATCTACTTTAGTAAAATCATTTCCTGTAATTAAACTTGCATGTGCATAATTTACAAATAGCAAATCTTTATGATCTATTATGGAAAAACTCTTTGCAGTAAAGAAATTTTTAATGGATTCAATACGCTTAGTATTATAATCCATCAAAAAACCACTTACATCCTTACTGATATAGATTAATTCTTTTTCGGGATGATATTTTATTGCCGACACGCGTTCAGCTAACGGCAAGTCAATAACATGTTCTTCATGTTTTTTTGTGTCATAAAAAACAATATCACCTTTATTTGTTCCAAATAACAAAGTGTTATTATCTATTTTTTCTAGGCAACTTATATTGCTATTTTCTTCTAAAACATTAAGACGCTCTATATGAATATTTGGCATTACAAAAACACCGTTATTAAGTGTTGTTAGCCAGAAATTGTCATCTTTATCTTTAATAACTTTTGTTACAAAATACTCTTGTAAAAAATGTTTTTCTAGCTTAAATAAGTCATTTTTAAAAGAAAACACAAAAACCCCATTATTAGTTGCAACCCAAAGTTGTCCATCGTTTTCAAAAAATTTGAGGTTTTCATTATTCTTAAGCTCTTCTAACCCTTTGACTTCTACTAGTGTATTAGTATTGATATCAAGTTTAAAAAATGTGTTGACTTTTTTATAGTTTTTCCTAGAGAATAATTGTGATTCTAATTGAAATAATTCAGTTTTTTGATTAATAGGTCTGCTTCTCTTCTCTTTTGGTACAGATGCATAAAACTGTAATAACTCAGCTTTTTCTTCTTTTGTATTTAAACGCGATAAGCATTTATAATTTCCAAAAAGTATGGTATCATTATATGTAATAGGTGGACCAAATTGAAATTCGCTAGTAAATTTCAATGTGACTACTTTGCTCAACAAATCAACATAATAAATTTTAAACTTCGTAAAAACAATCAGATGCTTTTTTGTTACCATAAAAGATGAAAGCTCACCTTTAAGTTCTTTACCCAAATCAATAAAAGTGAATAATTGGTCGTTTTCAACATAAAAAAACTGGCCAGAAATATTGTTACACCATATACGTCCTAACTGATCTTCTACCGGTTCAAAAACAGATAATCCTCTTTTTTCTGGATTACTATAGTTTTTAAATAACTTACCGTCATAACGAAACAAACCTTTATCTGCACAAAGCCATATAAAACCTTTGCTGTCCTCAATAATATTATAGAATTCTTTATCTGGTAATCCGTCTTTTTCTGTGAGATGTACAGAAACGGGTTGTTGTGCTTCCATTAAAAATGAAAGTAGAAACAAACATAGAAAAAATGGTTTTCTGTACAATTTTAAAAATTATAAGTAAAAATACAATTTACTTATACTTATAGCTCTATTAACTTCTAAAATGCTAGTTTGAACTGCTAAGCCATTTTTAAAATTTTAAAATTGGATGATATGTTGATGGAAATTTAGGCTTGTACTAATACTAAGCTCAGCAAACAACAAGGAATTAACGAGGCGATTCTTCAATAAACTGCACTTTATTTAATAAGGCTTTATCTCCAAAAACTAAATAATCCTTGCCTTCTCTATTCTGAAGAATTCCATAAGTACCATCAGCATGTTTCACAAATCTAGATGTACCTGAATACATACCATTTTCATCTTTGTTAGTTTCTCTTTTTATGCCATCTGCGTCCATCCAAAATTGTTTTCCATCTTCAAGCAATTCGAAATTACCATTGTAAAAACCTCCTAAGTAGTTATAAAAATTAGCATCTAACACTTTGCCATCTGAAGTATTTAAAAATCCAAATCTATTGTCATCTCCATACAATTCATAAACTCCAGCACCTAAGTGATTTCCTAGAGTTAACCATTGTTTATTAATCCGTACTTGCTCATCTTTATATTTTTCAATAATATCATTTTTCTTCAACATTTTTAAAAAATCATTTAAATCAGTTGTTTCCATAAACGATTTATCTTTTACATTGTAGACATAAGCTTTTTTAGAATTATTGGGATAAGTTACCATTAACCCATTTCCACGTGGTAACATCACTTTACCATAATGTGTAGACTTAACATTGAAGGTAGAAACACTTGGTAATAAAAAACCTTGTTTAGTATTGCAATTGTAAGCATAAATTTTTTCTGGATTCTTTTGTTTATCTAACATAAGGACATATCCATCATAGGTTATAAAATGATTATAATTCTGTGGTTTATCTATAACATTACCAACATCGTCCATTATACCAAGTTGACCGTCTTTAGAGAAAACTGCTAAGCTGTGTTTGTTGAATTTATAGATGCTATCAATTTTTAGAGTATAAGCCTTAGACATATCTGTCCATAATTTATTTAAAGAATCTAACCTATGTGCCTCTTTATCTTCCCTTAATCGCTTTAACTCTAACGCTTTTTGCTCTGCAATATACTTATCAATTTCTTCTTGAATATTAACGTAGGTTTCTAACATATTTTGATAATCTTCCGTCTCCTTATCTTCTTCTAATTCAAAATACCATTTAGCATAAGAACGTGCTTCAAAAAACTTTTCATGTTCAAAATACAATAAAGCACCTAATTTAGCCACGCGACTGTTTGGAACACTGTCCATATATTTTAAGGCCTTATTAAAAATTTCTAAAGACCTATCCATTTCTAAATTATGAAAAAGCACTTCTGATCGCTTTATATAAACATTTGAAATTTCACTATTAGTTTGTCCAATAATTGTAAATGGAAAGAGAAAAACTAATGAAAGGATAATAAATTTTATTTTCATAAGTAAGAGATTAAAAAGCTAACAATCTGCTAACTGTGAGAAAACTACTAAAAATAAAATAGGTAAATTAAACTTTTCGACACTATACCTATTATCAAGGATATTATGTGAAAATTCTAATTCAAAAAACGAGAAATTACTCAGGAAAGTTATTTACACTTAGTGTTTGTAATGTTTTATTTTCATCTTCATAAATAAAATAAACTTTCAATTCTGGATGTGAATTTAAGAACCAATTCACTTTTTCAATTCCCATAGCCTGAAATGCCGTGGCATACGCATCAGCCGTCATGCAATCTTCGGCTAGTACAGAGACGCTTAAAATATTAGTTTTAGAAGGATATCCTGTTTTTGTATTTATGATATGCGCATAACGATTACCGTTTTCATCTGTCTTAAACTTTCGATAAGTCCCTGAAGTTGCCATGGCTTCATCTTGTAAAGCAATCACTTTTGAATAGCTTTGTTCTTCATTAAAATTAGGATCATCAATACCAACTCTCCAAGGTGATTTTTTATCGAGATTAATACCTCTTACACGTATTTCTCCTCCGATTTCAACTAAATAATCTTTAACATTCTTGCTTTCTAAAAACTCTCCAATAACATCTACTCCATACCCTTTTGCAATAGCATTAAAATCTAAAAAGGAATTAGAGTTTTTTACTATTTTATTGTTTTTTAATCCCATACGATTATAACCAACAGACTTCATTAAACTATCTATGGTTGTGCTATCTATATTAACTATTTTACCTTCCGGTCCAAAATCCCAAGCATTAACCACAGCTCCAATTGTAGGATCAAAAGCTCCTTCGGTTGCTCTATAAATTTTCTTTGCATTGTTAAAAACACGCGTAAAATGCTCATCTACTTCAATAATTTCTCCTTTATTAATTCTAGATATTTTTGAATCTGGAATATAGGTAGACATCGACTCATTAATTACAGCAAAAAGGCTATCAAACTGCATTTTATAATTTGAATTATCTGTTGTGTAATATTGAATATTATAGGCTGTACCAAATACAGGTCCACTAATTTTAGTGTTTTTAGGTTCTTCATTACAAGAAGAAAGAATGGCAATTAGAAATAGGTAAACTATTTTTTTCATAAATATGTAGATTGATTTAAACAGCAATGCCTGATAAAACTGAGAATTTATTAATTCAAATTCATGTCAATAACCTGAATGCCGTTGTACTCAATAAGGTATTCTTGATTTAAATAAATCGGTAAATCTTCACCTTCAGGATTCCCCAAACCAACTCCTGCGTACAACACTTTGGCATCTTTTTCGTAAGCATGTTTTTTAAAGGTTTCCATCCAAACGATATCGTAATTGTTTGGATTTTCTGGTAAGATCACAGCACGAACTACTACAAAGTAATACTGACTATTTTTATCGATACAGACAAATTGCGGATGGCGTTTTAGCTTGCTATTGATGGCAACAAATTCAAAACCACGTGCTTCTAGGTCTTTGCCAACATGGTTCATGGCAAGATTGTGAACTTCTTGAGGTGTTAAAGGTTTACTCATAACAACAAAGATACAAAGTTGCTATTTAAAACGCACAAATTTAGAATTACCAAACGTATAATTTGAAACCGAAATCACTGCATCATCTTCTAATTGATACCATGGTGATCTCGTTGAATCTTCCAAATTTTTAACCAAATGTACACTTTGCGCTGGTGTATTACCCTGAAATAATAAAAAGAGCTTTTCACCTTTATCATTTATAACCTCATCTGCAATCATAACAATATGACCAGGCGAACCTCCTTTAATAAGCATATCTCCTATTTTTAAATCTTTGGCTGCAATAGCTTCTAATTCGTTATAAAGTGATAAGGTTCCAGAATACATGTAAATTAAATTCAAGTATTTATAGAAGTTTTCTTTTGATGTATTAGCCCTTGCCGTTTTATGAAACGAAACTTTATTACCATTGATTTTAGGCCTATACCCTTCTGCATATTTTTTCCAAGAACAATAATGGCCTGAAGTAAAATTGAAACCTATTTCATCTTTTCTGTTGTTATCCCAAAGGTATTCGCTTCTAATTCTAATTAAAGCATCGGCACATTGTTGCAATCCGTTTTTAGGCACAGGAACCTCTAAAATTCCGATATGACCTCCTTGCCAAAAATAATGGGTATCATCGTAGTTGATAATTTTACTTCCAAACGGTTTTAATTTGTAATTTCTAAGATAGTCTTGAAAACTTCCTTTTTTATAAATTACACGTTTATAGCCTTCGGGTAAATTCACTCGCGAAGCAATGGTTAAACTATCCTTATTAACAAGACTTGGAGTTTCGATACTAGATGTAACTATAGTAACCGCTTTTTTTACAGGTTGAAACTGAAAGGCTAAAACAGCAAGTGATGCCAATACAAAAAGGATGAGTATAACTTTCTTCATACATAGCCTAACGCAAAAGTTATGATTTTTCGTATGCCGATCTTTGAATTACAACTCGTTATCGTAAGATTTTTTGATTAATTCGGCTTTACTATTAATCTCTAAAGCCTTGTAGATATTTTTAATGTGTGAACGCACCGTATCGATGGAAACAAACAAATCATTGGCAATCATTTTGTAACTTTTACCATCTACTATTTCTGCAACAATTTCCTTTTGTCTTGGTGTTAGTAAGCTACTTTTATTCTGTTTTGGAGCAAAGCTATTCACTATTTTTCGAGCGATGGAAGGAGACATATAAGAACCGCCTTTATGCACCACTTCTATAGCTTCTTTTATTTTTTTTAGTGGTGTTTTCTTCGACAAATACGAACAGGCTCCTGCACACAACGCTTTGTAAATACTATCATTGTCTTCAAAAGTCGTCAGCATAATAATGTCTACTTTTGGAAGTTCGTTTAATAGTAATGGAATCCCTTTAATACCAGACATGCCCAATAAGTTAATGTCGAGAAGAATTATCTCAGGTAAGATTTTAAGCGATTTAATGGACGTTAAAAAATCTTCAACAGAAGACGACATTAGTACACAATCTATTTCAGCTTGAGCATGGAAGAACTCCTTCAGACTTTCCTGAACGAGTTGATCATCTTCTATGATTCCCAAGGTAATTGTACTCATTTTGCGACTTAAATAGGCTTCAATTTTATAAAAAGTTTAAATGCTGAAAAGGTTATAATTCTTCATTAGTAAAATTATAACAATAATCAACACGTACAATCACATCATGATGTGATATTACATATTAAAAGGCAAATGAAGCTGAACACAAAACCCATTTTCTTTGAGAAATTTTAATTTTCCTTTTAATTTTTCCGCACGCATTGCCATATTAGACAAGCCTAAACCTGTAGATTTATAACACACTTTTTTACTCCCATTATCTTGGATTGTAAAGACACAACCTTTAGACGTATTGGTAAAAGCTATTTTGACATTTGTAGCGTCTGAATGCCTTAAAATATTGGTTATGGCCTCTTTATATATTAAAAACAAATCTTGCTTCGTTTGTGCTGTCAGTCGTTTATTAGGATTTTTAATACTGGAACTATCGATCTGAAATGCAATGTCTTTTGGAAGCAATAACTCTTCTGCCAACTCGTGCATACGTTCAATTAAATCATGCACTGTTTCACGTCTGCTATCAATACTCCACACCAAATCGCGCATCTGCGAAATGGCATTTCTACTAATGCCTGCAATTTTTTGAAGTTTAAATTTATCGGCTTCACTAGCACTAATTTCCATAAGTTCGGTTTGCATAGCGAGACCAGACAATAACGAACCAACATCGTCGTGCAAATCGCTAGATATTTTAGTGCGAAGGCGTTCCATAGCCAAAGCTTGTTTTAAACGGTATCTAAATGCAGAATACACCATACCAGAAATCGCAACTATAACTAAAGCTATGAACCACCAACGCTTATAAAAAATTTGTTTTACCGTTATAGGAATAGATAAAATATGAGCCGTTTCGCTACCTCTAGAATCAGCCCCTTTTATTTTAAGTACATAATCTCCTGCTGGTAATTTGTTATATCTTACAGAGGTGGCATTACCTTGGTAAAACCAACGATTTTCAAACCCCTCTAACTGCGTACTGAATATATTTTTAGAATTTTGAAAATAACTAGGCAAAGACCAATTCACTTCAAAGTATTGATCGTAAGGAGATGCTATAAAATTATTTAGTTCTTTTTGAGCATAATCTTTAACAAAGCTCTCATTCGTTCTACTATTATAACCCGAAATTCCTAAGAACTGAATATCTGGTGGTCTTACAGATTCTTGTAAGGCTTTAGGATTAAAAACATTAATACCATTCATACCTCCAAAATAGAATATCCCTCGACTATCCTTAAAAAAGGACGAATAATTAAATTCATTATGAGACAAACCATCTTCGGAATAAAAATTCTGAAATTCTTTGGTCGTTTTATTAAATTGAGACAGACCATCATAGGTACTAATCCACAATTTTTCATTTCCTTCTAGTAGCAAACCAACAACATTATTATCTGGCAATCCATCCGCTTTTTTATAGCTTGTTATTGTTTTTCCGTCCGGAGAAATATGACTCAACCCACCACCATAAAAGCCTACCCACAAACTACCATCACAATCTTCATCAAGACATAAAACATCATCTTTAACAAGTTGAGGAGTTGTCTTGGTGTTAAACATTTTTATGATGTTTCCATTAAGATCTATCTTCAGAATACCATTCTCTGATGTACCTATCCAAATGTGATTTTCATCTTTACTTTCTTTAAAAAACTTTAAGCCTCTTATGTTATTTTGTATGGTTTGGTTATTAAAGACTGCTTGATATTCTTGAGTTTCCGGATTAAAAATGGTTAAGTATTCTTGAGTAAAACCAAATAGCAAGCGTCCATCATGTAATCGTAATAGCGCATTTGGTCCATGGATATTATTATTAATACTAAATTGATCATGAACCGTAGTAATACCTGTTTTTAAATCTATCTCACAGATACCACTTCCTATGGTGAATGCTTTCGTTTTGCTACTATTTGTAACTATAAAACTGGCATCATACATCAGTGTTAGAGGTTTTCCCAATTTAGTTTTTAATGGTAAAGAATCAATCTTTCCTTCTTTAGTCTTATACCACAACTGATGTTTGCTTTCACAAAGGGAAAAGATACGTCCATCAGCATCTTCAAAAATACCTCGCATAGAATTTCCCCAACCTTCCTTTGTTGATTTAAAAAGATTAGAAAATAATTGTTTCTGGGTTTTCATCTTAAATAAACCATTATCTGTAGCGACCCAAAGCAAACCGCTTTTGTCTATAAATAGATTATTTATAAGAGAATAGTCAAGTTTAGATTTGATTAAATTGGTATAATCAGTAAAATTTCGATCCTTATCCATGCGATATAAGGTCTTATCACCTGCAAACCAAATGTTTCCATCTACATCTTCTATAGCACGTCTTATATTTTTTTCTGTCTCAAATAGCGTTTCTGATGTCTTTTTTAGCGCATTATAGACATAAATACCACCTTTTGATTCAGGAAAATAATAATGTGTATTATTACTATCGAAAAAATTTGGTACGTAATGAATGAGATCACCGTTCCAGTCGTAAGTATCTAATATGTAACTTTCCAATAATTCACCATTACTATTATATTTATTAGTACCATTAGTTGTGGACCACCATACTGATCCCTTAGTATCAAAACTTAGAGCATTAAAAACATACTTATATCTATCTACTGAAGAAATGGTATTAAACTTCCCATTCTCAAACCTTTTAAGATAAAGTTTTGATGTCTCTTTTTTCACCTGCCAATAATCGTCAGTGACCACCCAAATAGAATTATCTGGTGCTTTATACAAGCCTAACATACGGTCGTTTAAATGTTGTTTTTCATTATAAGATATAATGGAATCCGTAGAAATTTGAAGTTGAAACAGTTTGTCATTAGCTGAAAACCATACAGAATTGGTTGCGTCGTCATAGACCATATTCCACTTAATATAATCATCTTCGATAAAAAAAGGATTACTTACATCACTATTGTAAACCTTGAAATTCTGCCCATCATAACGGTTAAGCCCTTGTGTAGTTCCAATCCACAATAAACCTTTATTATCTTGTGTAATATTAGATACATCTCTAAACAACAAACCATCCTCCGTAGTAAGGATATCTATTTGCGATGGATTTTGAGAATAGACACTATAGCATACAAAGAGTAAGCTCATTTGCAGAACAAAAGCGCACAGTGTTTTAAAGGAATTCAAAATAATGGTTTAATTAATAGCTAAGTCTCAAATATACAAAAAGATATCAGCCAATATCACATTAAGATGTGATTGACAACAGAACAATTACAACCTAAATTAGCTAAAGTTAAATCATACCCTAATTATTTATGTTTTAACAAAGCAGCTCCCTTTCCCTAATGATTTGATTTTACCTGTTATGATTAATAGCAACATATAAAAATAGATCCCATTATAGTAATGGGTTTATTTAAATAGCAATTACAATATAACACAATTTTAAAATGAAAAAAGTAGGCATTATTGGTGGCTCTGGCTTTATAGGAAGCCATATAACAAAACAATTTTTAGATAACGGATATGAAGTTAAAGTATCAACTAGAGATTTATCTAAACTAGAAAAATACCAACATTTAAGTCAGCTTAAAAATGCCGAGCATTTAAGTTTTGGTGAGTTAGATGTTACTGATAAAAACAGACTGGAAAACTTTGTAAAAGATTGTGATATTGTCATTCATTCTGGTACACCTTTTCAGTTAGATTTTAAAGATGCTCAAACAGAATTATTTGATCCAACTATAAAAGGAACAGAGAATTTCTTGGAAGTCATTCATAAGACACCAAATGTAAAAAAGGTAGTAATCATTGCTTCTGTTGCTGCATGGAACACCAATTTTCCTTTACCAGCAGGAGGAAAATTAAGTTCAGATAATTTTAATGAAAACGACACTCCATTTACAAGTGAAGAAAGTCATCCGTATGCACAAGCTAAATTTTTGGCTAATCAAACGGTTAATAAATTCATTGAAAAACATCCAGACTCAACTACTGAAATTGTGAGTGTATCACCTGTAATGGTTATGGGACAATCGCTTTCAAATCGAGAAGATTCTACTTCAACAGGCATTCAATATTTATTCAAAAATAAGATTGCACCTAATCCTTTGATTCAAATGTTTTATGATGAAGACATAGAAATGGCAATAGTAAATGTTAAGGATGTTGCCTCTGGCGTCTATAAAGCTGCGACGATTTCTGGTTTGCATGGAGAAAACTATTTATTCTCAAGTGAAACCTATCCCGTTTCTGACGTGTCTTTGATGCTTAACAATAAACAGCCCAAGCATACTCCTAATATTATTTATCAAAACCAATTAGCAGAACGACAATTGAGTATCTCATTTCAGTCTGTTAAAGATACTTTACAACAATATAATTCCTAAACCTTAAAAACCATGGCAAACGAAATAGCAAATTGGTCTAAAGCAGAATTTAAAATTTACATGTTATTGCTTTGTGCAAAATTTGACCATCATGAAGCGGAATAAGAAATCGCACTGATAAAATCTAAAACAGACGAAGCTACTTTTAACAAAATACACAACGAATTTGCATGTGATGAAGAAAATGATTGCTTTGAAAAAATAGAAGATGCTATCAACCAACTCGAATATTCACCAAGAGAATTACTTCAGTTAAAACAGGAGATTCTGGAGGTCTTTATTTCCGACAACGAAATTTCACAAAGGGAGCGCTACTTAAAAAAAGTATTTGACAATATTTTATACTGAAAAAAAATGAACCAACCAAAGCAAAATAATACCATAGGAAAATATAGTATCATAGTTTTAGTTGTGCTAACAAGCCTATTAGTATGCTATTATGTTATTTCTAGAGCATTTCCAATGCTAATTCCAACCGAAGAAGTTTACGGTTCGTATTACTTTCCCAGAGTATTTTGGGTATTTCCGCATATTGTTCTAGGGATAGTTGCTACCATCATTGGACCTTTTCAATTTATACCAAAGATTCGAAATAAGTATCTAAAAACACATCGACAATTAGGTCGCGTTTATATTATTTCTACGGTTTTATCAGGAATATCTGGTATGTACATGGCAGCTACATCTGATGTTAATTTACCATATGCCGTTGGTTTATTTATGCTTGGCGTTGCGTGGTCAACGTCTTCTATAATGGCATTTATATCTATAAAGAACCGAAAAATCGACTTGCATAAAGAGTGGATGATTAGAAGTTACGTCTTAACGTTAGCTTTCGTCACATTCAGATTTATATACGACATTATAAGGTCATTTGATATTGGAACATGGGAAGAAGTTCAAGTTTTAATGAGTTGGGCATGTTGGGCTATACCCTTATTTATTACCGAGGTTTTTATACAGGGAAGAAAAATAAATAACTAATAAACACTAATCAAAATGAACACATCAAAATTATTTACGACGCTACTGTTATGCTTTATTTCAGTATCATTCTTTAATTATGAAGAAAAAGTCAATACAGACATCATAAAAGAAACACCTGAAAATATTGCACACAAACAAGTAGATGACACACCTGAATACTTCCTACTAAGACCAGAAGTCGAAAAAGCTTATGGTTACTCTCATGCAGTAAAAATCGGAAATTCAATTAAGATTTCCGGTGCTGTAAGTATGGATGATGAAGGCAATCCAACAGCGGTTGGAGATTTGGCACAACAAATGAAAAATTGTTATGCCGATTTAGAAAAAATATTAAAACATTACGGTTGCACATTTGATGACGTGGTCAAAGAGGATGTGTTTACTACAGATATGTCAAAGTTTTTAGAGGCTGCAGCCTATAGAACTGAAATTTACAAAACCCAATTCCCTACCGGTTCTTGGCTTGGTGTAACAGAATTAGCTGTTCCTGAATTTATGATTGAAATTGAATTAGAAGTACATAAAACGAAATAACACTATTAGAGACGTCGAAATGATATGATGATAAAAGATAAAGGATTAAAAAGAAAAGTTGGGGTTTTTGGTTTATCGGCTAATATCATCAACATTATTATTGGGTCGGGTATTTTTGTACTACCTGCAATTGTAGCCAGTTATTTAGGAGCCTCTAGCATCATTGCGTATTTATTTTGTGGCTTATTAATGGCTATGATTATGCTTTGTTTTGCCGAAGCCGGAAGTAAAGTCACCAATACTGGTGGTCCTTACACTTACATTGAAACTGCCTTTGGAGATTATGCTGGGTTTGTTGGAGGCTTTTTTGCTGTGGGAAGTAATCTGTTTGCAGATGCTGCAGTTTCTAATGCTTTGGTCAATGTTATTGCCTCAGCCTACCCCATATTTGAAAACGGATTACCTCGTTTTATATTTTTATTTATTCTTTTTTATGGCTTGGTTTACATCAATGTCATTGGCTTAAAGCAAGGTATCGGTTTGGTAAAGTTCAATACCATTATTAAGTTAATACCCTTGCTTTTATTAATTGCTATTGGCTTTAAGGATGTCTCGTTAAGCAATTTATATTTTCAAGAGCTTCCAAGCTTTAAAACATTAGGGGAAACATCCCTTATTCTATTTTTTGCCTTTCAAGGTTGTGAAACCGGAATTATTGTTGGTGGAGAAGTTGTCAATCCAAAACGCACTATTCCTAAAGCTATCTTAATAAGTATTACAAGGGTTATGGTTGTTTATATTCTAATTCAAACCGTTGCTCAAGGAGTTTTAGGGGATACTTTACCCTATTTTACAGCGGCACCACTTGCCGAAACGGCTAAAGTTGTATTTGGTAATTTTGGATATCTACTGCTAATTATCGGAGCCGTTGTCTCTATGTTTGGGTATATGAGCGGCACTATTCTCAACAGTCCAAGAATTGTATACGCGCTTGCCAGAGATAAAGTCATCCCAATAGCAGCACTTTCTAGAATTCACAAATCATTTGCCACACCACATATCGCCATTATTGTGTATGCCACTATCGGTTTTATTCTCGCTATTTCAGGCAGTTTTGAGCAATTAGCTGTTATTGCTAGTAGTTCTATGCTAATTCTATATTTAGGAGTCTCATTATCGGTAATGAAGCTACGTAAATCCGACATAGATCATAAGGGCAGTTTCAAAATTCCAGGAGGTTGGACGGTTCCCATAATAGCCATTGCTATAATAATTTATTTTTTATCAAGTCTATCTGTAAATGAGATAATTGGTACTGGACTGTTTATAGTTGCTTTAACGCTTATTTTTTTCTGTATGAAATTTTTAAAAAGAAGGAGGAATGACTAAACTTTTCAGAAATATCCGTAATAACTGTCTAAATGAGGGCAACAACACCAAGTATTTAAAATATGCCATTGGTGAAATTGTGCTTGTAGTGATTGGTATATTGATTGCATTACAACTCAACAATTGGAAAGAATCCAATGCAGAACTTTAGAAGAAGGACAACAAAAATCTCAAGACCTCATAAACGTATTACAAACTGATTATGACATTAAAAAATAACAAAAGTTTCAGATGACTTGAAATCACATTACAAAGAATATATTATAACAAATATGCTATCTCATAATCTGAAAACAGCAATAGCTAATTCTAATGAAATTCCTATCTTGCTTGCAAATCAACTAAATGAAAACCAAAAATGTTTTTAAACTCGCTTTCCTTATAGCAATTGGTCTTTCGAGCTGTAAAAACAAAAATCCATTACCAGACCCTTTAGAAGCAGGTTGGAAAGGTGAGGCAGTATGTGAGGTTATAGAAGAAAACAACGAATTAAGAGTCCTTAAATGCACTTTTGAGCCTGGTGTTGGACACGAGAAACATTACCACAATCCTCATGTTGGTTATACTTTAGTTGGAGGAAAATTCAGAATTACAGACCACACAGGTACACGGGAGGTAGATGTTCCAACAGGTTACACATTTCGCAAAGATTCCATCACCTCACACGAGGTTTTAAATATTGGAGAAACGACGTCTGTTTATTTGATTATGGAATTTAAATAAGATCTTTAAAGTATTTCACTTTTGTAGAGTTTTGAAATTCTTTTCAATTTTTTGTATCTTTTATCTTGAAAAGTAGAATCTACAACTATGAAAAATTCAATTCGTTTTGAAAATGCTATATATAAATTATACACTGCATTTCATAATAAGACTTTAAATCCAGATGATTGCAAGCAATGTGCAGTTGGTAACATACTAGATAATAAAGACAGTTGGAAACACTTAACCGACCAGCATGGCTCGGTAACATTAAATTATATAGGATTAGTTCACCAAAATTTAGGAAGACGATTTAATGGTTACACTCCTATTGAATTGCTGCAAATTGAAAGTGCTTTCCTCAACGGTTGTGGCTATTATTTCACTGATGCAAAACGCTTATTTAAACCAGACTCGATCAACAGCAATAATCTCTTTGATGGTCTATGTGCTGTTGTATCGCAACTGTGTACTATAGACAAAATTGATAATGTTATGGATTGTTCTATATTATTTAACTTCGAACAAAAAGGTTCTCCAATTGCTGTATAAAACTGATAACAATTAACCATAAAAAAACCAACTCTATTGAGTTGGTTTTTTTCTTTATAGATATCCTTTAGCAATTAGCCTCCGAAATCATCAAATCTTATGTGTTCATCTGGAATTCCAAAATCCTCTCCCATTTTCTGAACAGCTTGGTTCATCAATGGTGGTCCACAGAAATATAATTCTATATCCTCTGGTGCTTCATGTTTCGATAAATATTGGTCTATTACCACTTGGTGAATAAAACCTACAAATCCATCACCAGATTCATCATTAACATCAGCTTTAAGTTTCCAATTATCAGCATCTGTAGGATCTGATAATGCAATAAAGAATTTGAAATTTGGAAAATCTTTTTCTAATGCTCTAAAATAATGTATGTAAAATAATTCAGCTTTAGAACGTCCTCCATACCAATATGTTACTTTACGTCCTGTTTTTAAAGTTCTAAATAATTGGTATAAGTGTGAACGCATTGGTGCCATACCTGCTCCTCCACCTACATATAACATTTCTGAATCTGAATCATTAATAAAGAACTCTCCATAAGGTCCAGAAATAGTAACTTTATCGCCAATTTTTTGATTAAAAATATAAGAAGAAGCTACACCAGGATTAACATCCATCCATCCACCTTTTTCTCTATCAAACGGAGGAGTTGCAACACGCACATTAAGCATAATTCTTCTTCCTTCTGCAGGATAAGAAGCCATAGAGTAGGCACGTTCTACAAGTTCATCATTCTTCATAACCAAAGGCCATAAACCAAACTTTTCCCAATCTGCTTTAAACTTATCTGGTTCACCAGGATGATCTTCTGGATGAGCAGTTACATCCATATCAGCATATTTTACTTCACAATTAGGGATTTCAATTTGAATATATCCACCTGCTTTGTAATTCATATCTTCAGGAATTTCAACAACAAATTCCTTAATAAATGTCGCAACGTTGTAATTTGAAACTACGGTTGCTTCCCATTTCTTAATACCAAATACCTCTTCAGGAATTGTAATTTCCATGTCTTGCTTTACCTTTACTTGGCAAGCTAAACGTGCACCATGTTGTAATTCGTTTCTACTAAAATGAGGTGTTTCTGTTGGTAAAGCTTCGCCTCCACCAGAAAGTACATGACATTCACATTGAATACATGTTCCACCACCACCACAAGCAGATGGTAAGAATATTTTTTGATTTCCTAAAGTACTTAATAAAGTACCTCCAGAACCTACTTCAATTTCTCTCTCACCATTAATCGTAATCTTTACAGGACCAGATGGTGATAATTTTTGCTTTACAACTAATAATAAACCCACTAAAATTAGTGTGATTAATAAAAATGCCGCTACAGTCGCTATTACTGTTCCTAATGTACTTGCTGCTAATAAAATCATATTACTCAACTACTTTAATTGTGTTATCAGCTAATGCTTTTGTTTCTTCTATTGTCTTTTCTGCTTCCACTTTAGCAGTTTTCTCTTCTTTGGTACCTTCATCATCACCACCTGTTAACATACCACCGAAACTCATAAAACCGATAGCCATTAATCCTGTAATTATAAATGTAATTCCCAAACCACGTAATGCTGGTGGTACGTTAGAATATCTAATTTTTTCACGAATTGCAGCAATTGCTAAAATCGCTAAGAACCATCCAATTCCTGAACCTACTCCATAAGTTGTTGCTAAACCTAAAGTTGCAATTTCACGAGATTGCATAAATAATGAACCACCTAAAATAGCACAGTTTACAGCAATCAATGGTAAAAATATACCTAATGAATTATATAATGATGGAGAAAACTTCTCTACCACAATCTCTACTAATTGAACCATTGTAGCAATAGTAGCGATAAACATAATGAAAGATAAGAAGCTTAAATCATAACTAGCATACTCTTCCCCTAACCAAGATAAAGCTCCTGGTTGTAATAAATACTGATCTAATAACCAGTTTAATGGTACTGTTATGGCAAGTACAAAAATTACTGCGGCACCAAGACCAACTGCAGTACTCACTTTTTTAGATACAGCCAAGTAAGAACACATTCCTAAGAATGTAGCAAATACCATGTTATCTATAAATATCGATTTGAAAAATAATTCTATATGTTCCATATTCTTTTAGTTTTCAGTTTCAGTCTCAATAAACAGTAAATACCGTATAATCTGACTTTAACCTGTGTACTGTATTAGTCTTCTATTAAAGCTTTGTTTCTACTACGTTGTATCCAAATAATAATTCCCACAACTATTAATGCCATTGGTGATAATAACATAAATCCGTTATTTTCATAGCCTAGAGCGTACAATCCTGTTTTTTCAATTGGATCTCCTAAAACTTTAAATCCTAATAAAGTACCAGAACCTAAAAGCTCTCTAAAGAAACCAACAATTATAAGTATTAAACCGTAACCAGCTGCATTACCAATTCCATCTAAAAATGATTGCCATGGTTTGTTAGCTAAAGCAAAAGCTTCAAAACGTCCCATAATTATACAATTAGTAATAATTAAACCAACAAATACAGAAAGCGTTTTACTTAACTCGTAAGCATATGCTTTTAATACTTGATCAACAATAATTACTAAAGCAGCAACTACCACCAATTGAACAATAATTCTAATTTTTGAAGGAATAATATTTCGCATCAACGAAATCACTACGTTACCAATTCCTAAAACAAATAATACTGAAACAGCCATTACAATTGAAGCTTTCAATTCTGCAGTAATTGCTAACGCAGAACAAATACCTAATACCTGAATAGTAATTGGGTTATTATCTGCTAATGGATCAGTAATTAACTTGGCGTCTTTTTTTGATATAAGTCCCATTATGTATTATTGTTTTAAAGTTTTAAAATAAGGCACATAAAGCTTTAAGTCACTTCTAATCATAGCTGTAACGCCATCACCTGTAATTGTTGCTCCTGCAATAGCATCTACCTCATTATCTGTTTTATCTAAATTTTTAGGATCTGCATTTCCTTTTGCAACAGTAATTCCTTTAAAATCACCTGAAGGACCTAACAAATGTTCTCCTATAAAATCATCCATAAAGAAACGTTGTTTAATGTTTGCTCCAAGTCCAGGTGTTTCACCTTTATGATCGAAGTAAGCACCTTGCACTACCATATCTTTATCTAAAGCTATGTAAGCCCAAATAGCATCCCAAAGCCCTTTACCTCTAATTGGTGCGATGTAATAAGTCTTACCATCTTTTTCACCAACAAATAAAGGCAAACGTCTAGTTTTACCTGCTTTAGCTTTAGTTTGTTCTTTTTTAACATCAATTAAGTATGCTTGGTCATTTTCTGATGCATTTCCATTTTCAATAACTAATTGTTTAGTAATATATTTTGAAAACTCACCAGCAACCTTATCCGTTGAAATAAACGTTGCACTACTCTCGTCATTATCATTAACACCCATTGCATACAGAATATTCTGCTGCTTTTCCATTCGCTGATTCTCTGTGATTGTAGGCTTTAATGAAGACGCTGTAAACGCTAATAATGAGCCAACAATCAATACCATACCTATAGCAAAAAGTATTGTGTATGAATTTTTATCTGTTCTATTTTCCATCGTTATGCAACTTTAGCTTTTACACGTTTCATTCTTTTCTTTACATTTCCTTGAACCACATAATGGTCAATGGTTGGTGCAAACACATTCATTAATAGAATAGCTAACATTACACCTTCTGGATATGCTGGGTTGAATACACGAATCATAATAGAAAGAAATCCTATTAAGAATCCATAGATCCATTTTCCTTTATTTGTTTGTGAAGCTGTAACTGGATCTGTTGCCATAAATACAGTACCAAAAGCAAAACCACCAATTAGTAAGTGATGCCAAAACTCTGTACTCATTAATCCGTAAAATTTACTAGACTCTGTAATCCAACCTGAGCTTACAACTCCGTTGAAGATTAAACCCATTACTAATGCACCTATTACAGATGACAACATAATTCTCCAACTTCCAATTTTAGTAAAGATTAAAAATAATGCGCCTAATAAGATTAATAGTGTAGATGTTTCACCTACTGAACCAGGTATTAATCCGTAAAACATGTCCATGACATCATAACCTACAGATTTCCCTTGTGCTAAACTACCTAAGATTGTTTCACCAGAAATAGCATCTACATTTTGTCCAGCTGCAATCATTTGATCACGTTCAACAGCACCAGCTACCCAAACCTTATCTCCAGACATCCATGTTGGATAAGCAAAGAATAAAAAGGCTCTAATAGTTAATGCTGGATTAAGAATGTTCATTCCTGTACCACCAAAAACTTCTTTACCAATAACAACACCAAATACAACTGCTACAGCTAACATCCATAAAGGAGTATCAATAGGTACTATAAGTGGTACTAACATACCAGTTACTAAATAACCTTCTTCTACTTCGTGGTTGTTTTTTATAGCAAATAAAATTTCGATTGCTAAACCTACAACGTAAGACACAATAACTAAAGGAATCACTTTCCAAAAACCAACAGCGAAGTTATCTAAAGTCCAAAACTGAGCACTTAAGAAACCTCCTGTAGCTTGTTGAATTTCACCAAAAGCTAAGTAATGCTGGTAACCTGCATTAAACATACCAAAAATTAAACAAGGAACCATTGCCATTATAACAGTGTTCATTGTTCTTTTTAAATCGTCTGCTGCTTTAATATGAGTTCCATTGTGAGTGGTCTCATTTGGCAAGAATAAGAATGTATGTATTGCCGAAAATGCTGGCAACCATTTTTTATCTTTATTCTTTTCTTTAAAACTATGTAAATTTTGTTTTAAACCCATTATCCTATCTCTTTTAGCATTAAGTCTAATCCTTCTCTTATAATTTTTTGATGTGGTTGTTTAGACACACAAACAAATTCTGTTAACGCAAAATCCTCAGGCGCTACTTCATACATCCCTAAAGCTTCCATTTCATCTAAATCTTTGTACATACAGGCTTTTAAAATCTGCATTGGATAAATATCTAATGGAAATACTTCTTCGTAAGTACCAGTAGTTACAAATGCACGATGCTCACCGTTTGTATTAGTATTTAAATCGTATTTTTTCTTAGGATTTAACCAAGAAAAAGTCATTGCTCTAGAGGTAGAAATCTTGTTAAAAACCGGCTTGTTCCAACCAAATAACTCATAGTCGTCTCCTTCAGGAATCACAGTAATAACATTGCTGTAATAATCTAAATACCCATCAGGTTGTACTTGTTTCCCTGTTAATACATTACCAGAAATTATACGATCATTACCTTCTCTTTCAACACCATTATCATAAATCATAGTTGCAATTTCAGAACCTAATTTAGTTCTAAAATATCTTGGTTTCTTAACTGAAGATCCTGCTAACGCAATAATACGCTCTGCATTAAACTTACCTGTAAGTAACAACTCTCCAATAATTACAAGATCTTGAGCATTTACTGTCCAAACCGTTTCCCCTTTATTAACAGGATTCACCTTATTAATTAAAGTACCAACATTACCAGATGGATGTGGACCAGAAACTTTATGAGTAATTGTGTTTTGTAAATTAGCTAATGGAGAATTAGAATTTTTACCTACAGAAACATGCACTCCACCTTCTGTTAATTTAGCCAATGCAGTCACTGCAGCTTGTAATTCGGCTTCTTTTCCTGCCAAGGTATAATCTAAATCCGCAGCTAAAGGAGCACTAGCATAGCCTGAAATAAAAATAGCTTTTGGTGTGCTATCTGCTTTTGCAACAACATCATATGGACGTTGCTTTATAAAAGACCAACAACCTGTAGCTAATAAATGTGCTTTTGTTTTTTCTGCATCAGAATTTAAATCAAACTTACCATGATCTAGGTATGTTTGTTCTTTATCTGCAGTAATTTTAACAGCATCTATTCGACGTCTAGGTCCGCGTTGTACTTCTGTTACCTCACCAGAAACTGGCGAAACAAACTTCATGACTTCATTATCCTTATTGTAAAACAAAGTCTCACCCGCTTTAACACGTGTACCTTCTTTTGCTACTAATTTTGGAATGATAGTATGAAAGTCTTCAGGTCTTATGGAATAGAAATTACTAATAATAGCATTTTCTGTAGCTTTCTCGGCTTCACCGACAAGCTTTATGTCCAAACCTTTTTTAATTTTGATGTCTTTTGACATATCTCTAATAGAGTTAGTTATCTAAAAATCCGTGCAAATTTACGAATTAATGCTTAATTAAGAATGAATTTAGAGCAACTTTTTTATTTGTATTCATTACAAATAAGATATTTGCTTTAGGGCATAGATTTTGATTATCTTTACACAACACACAATTTTAATGATGGATAAGAACATTTTCAACCTTTTATTACTCGTATTATTGCCTTTAATTTCCGCTTCACAAGTGGCCGAAGAAGTTGTTCCTCCTGATTTTATTAAAACAATTACGTTTAAAAGTAATACAACCCAAGGGCAACTGCCAATTTTAAAACTTGGAGAATCATTATTGTTAGAATTTGATGCATTAACAGGCAACGAAGAAGACTTCTACTACGTTATTGAGCATTTTAATTTTGATTGGACTCCGTCTAACTTAGTAAAATCTGAATATTTAAAAGGTTTAGACAACCAAAGAATCTTAACCTATGACAATTCTTTTAATACGTATCAAATTTATTCGCATTATAATTTAAGTATACCAAACGCTCAAACGCGTGCCCTAATTAAAAGTGGAAATTATATGATCTCTATATATGATGATTATGACGAACTCATGTTTAGCCGAAAATTTATGATTTATGAAGATTTAGCTAACGTTGGTGTAAAAGTAAAACGCTCTAGAGATGTAAAAGCTATTGCAGAAAAACAGTCTGTAGACTTGGTGATTACCACTAACGGCATGAATCTTAACAACCCTTTAGAAACTATTAAAGCCTTAATCATTCAGAATAACAACCTCAATACAGCTATTTCAAACTTAAAACCACAGTATACATTAGGCAACGAACTTATTTATCGCTATGATACTGAATCTGCATTTTGGGGAGGAAACGAATATATATTCTTCGAAAACAAAGATATTAGAGCGGCCAATATTGGTGTACAATTTATTGATTTGCAAGAACTATATCACAACTACCTATACACCAACATATCCCGAAAAAACAGACCATATACATACAATCCTGACATTAATGGTAATTTTTTAGTTACAGTTGTAGATAGAGATAATCCAGATATTGAAGCTGATTACGCTATGATTCACTTTTCATTACAACATAACGAACTAATAGACCAAGATGTACATGTTTATGGTAATTTCAATGCTTTTGCCATAGAACCTTTAACAAAGATGAAATATAATCCAGAAAGTAATCGCTATGAAGCAGTCATAGAGTTAAAACAAGGTTTTTATAACTACAAGTTTGTCGCTGTCGATAAAAAAACAGGCGAATTAGACGAAGGAGCTATAAGTGGCAACTTTTGGGAAACAGAAAATAATTACAAAGTTTTGGTTTATTACAAAGATTTAGGATCACGTTATGATCGCTTAATTGGTTTTGGAGAAGCTACTTCTTTAGATATTTCTAATTAAATTCAATCTCTAGAAACCTCTAATTCAATATCCTTAAAACTAGTTATCACTGTCTATTCCAAATTTAAAAGCTATAATTATTACCAATTTGTTAAATTTATGACCACTTAACCGAATAATCATGCTTCATTCAAAAATTATATTACTTTAGCATAGAATAATTATTAAATCTATGGTACAACAAGTTACAAGTGGAATTAAAATTTCTGTAGAAACCAATTTTGAGGGAACATTTTATAAAAATTATAAAGTGCATTTTGCTTTTGGCTATAAAGTAACTATTGAAAACCAAAGCAAAAATTCTGTACAATTAAACTCTAGACATTGGAGAATTCTAGATGCTTTAAATAACGAAGAAATTATTGAAGGGGAAGGTGTCATTGGTAAAAAGCCTGTATTAAGACCCGGAGAATCACATACCTATAATTCTGGGTGTTTATTAACATCTCCGTTTGGAGCTATGCAAGGACACTATAACATGATCAATCTTTCTAAAACTAATAAATTTAAGGTTTATATTCCTTCTTTTAAACTAAGCGCTCCGTTTGCTCTCAATTAAGCCACTCTAGAATTTTATTTTTCTTTTTTATTAGTGTTTTTATTTTTCATAGACTATAACGATAATTTTTTATAGAAGACAATTGTTGTAATTTATTAAAAACTACAAAGCGCAATACTACACTCCACAAAATGCAAGACCATTCTTAGTTACTAGATAATAAGTGCGCCTCTTAACACATCTAAGTCTAACTATTTTAACTTACTATCTACAAAATCTATTTTCTTAGCCTCAAACAACTATAAGGATTGAAAGAAATATTCTCTCATAAAAATTGTACCTTTGCACTTTCAAAATTCAAACTAAAAAAACAAATATATTATGGGAAAAGGATTCTTTAATGTACCAGTAGCAGTTAACGAACCTGTTATGTCTTACGCACCAGGTTCAGCAGAACGCAAAGCTGTTGCTGAAGCTTACAAATCAATGTTTAACTCAAAGGTTGAAGTTCCTATGTACATAAATGGAAAAGACGTTAAAACTGGTAATACCAGAACAATGTCTCCTCCGCACGATCATCAGCATATAGTAGGCGAATATCATTTAGCCGAAAAAAAGCATGTTGAGGAAGCTATTGCTACAGCATTAGAAGCTCGTAAAACTTGGTCACAAATGCCTTGGGAACAACGTGCTGGCATTTTCTTAAAAGCAGCAGAATTAATTGCTGGTCCATATAGAGCAAAAATTAATGCTGCAACTATGATTGCACAGTCTAAAACAATTCATCAAGCTGAGATTGATGCTTCTTGTGAGTTGATTGATTTCTTACGTTTCAATGTTCAGTTTATGACTGATATTTACATGGAACAACCAGAAAGTACTAGTGATGCCTGGAACAGAGTTGAATACAGACCTCTTGAAGGTTTCACTTACGCAGTAACACCTTTTAACTTTACAGCTATTGCTGGGAATTTACCTGCTTGTATGGCACTAATGGGTAATGTAGTCGTTTGGAAACCTAGTGACAGCCAAGTATATTCTGCAAAAGTAATTATGGACATTTTTGAAGAAGCAGGTGTACCAGCAGGTGTAATTAATGTTGTATTTGGAGATCCTGAAATGATTACTGATACTGTGATGGCAAGTCCTGATTTTTCAGGTTTACATTTTACAGGTTCTACTCATGTTTTTAAAGAATTATGGAAACAGATTGGTAATAATATCCACAACTACAAAACCTATCCAAAAATTGTAGGTGAAACAGGTGGAAAAGATTTTATTGTTGCACATAAAACAGCAGACGCAAAACAAGTAGCTACTGCGATTTCTCGTGGTGCTTTTGAATTTCAAGGTCAAAAATGTAGTGCAGCATCTAGAGCGTACATACCAAAAGGTATATGGGCAGATGTAAAAAAACATGTAATAGAAGATTTAAAATCTTTTAAAATGGGCTCTCCAGAAGATATGAGCAACTTTATTACAGCTGTTATTCACGAAGGTTCTTTTGATAAATTAGCTGAATTTATTGATGGTGCCAAAGCAGATAGCGATGCTGAAATCATTGCTGGAGGTAATTATGATAAATCAAAAGGTTATTTTATTGAGCCTACTATAATCGTAACTACAAATCCAAAATATACAACGATGAGTACTGAGTTATTCGGCCCAGTAATGACCATATATGTATATGAAGATGAAGACTTCTCAGAAACTCTAAAACTCGTTGATGAAACAAGTGAATACGCTTTAACAGGAGCAATTATAGCTAAAGACAGATACGCTGTAGAAGAAGCAACTAAAGCACTACAAAATGCAGCTGGTAACTTCTATATTAACGATAAACCAACAGGTGCTGTTGTAGGTCAACAACCTTTTGGAGGAGCTAGAGCTTCTGGAACAAATGATAAAGCTGGTAGTGCTCAAAATTTATTACGTTGGGTGTCACCAAGATTAATAAAAGAAACATTTGTAACTCCAGTAGATTACAGATATCCTTTCTTAGGTTAACAACCTATAATATTCTAATTATAAAATCCTTAGAAGCTTTAATGCTTTTAAGGATTTTTTTTTGCAAAAGTAAAATTTGTATATTGTACGAATACATTCATTTAACCACACGAATTATCCATAATTAATTTTAAAACCAAAGAGCATCATTGAATGAATTCTCAATGTGATCTTTAAAAAATTTTAATACATGAAAAAATATTACCTTTTTATTTTATTAAGCTTACCATTTTTTCTTATCGGTCAAACCAGTATCACTTCTAGTATTTCTCCAGATTTATCTGCATATGGAGAAACTGCTAATCACTCTGGCGAAGGTGAATATCAAATATTTTTAAGTGCTGATAATATTCTCGACAAACCCATTATAGTTGTTGATGGTTTTGATCCAGGTGACACAAGAGACATTAATGGTCTATACAATTCATTAGACTTTGCCGGAACATCTGGAAGTCAAAATTTAGCGGATTTAGTTAGAGCTGAAGGTTTTGATGTTGTGATTCTAAATTTCCCAACATATGTTAGAGCTGCCGACAATGAAACTATAGACGGAGGTGCTGATTTTATGGAACGTAATGCCATGATTTTAGTAGAGCTAATTAACACCATAAATCTAGATAAAGCAGCAAATAACCCAGAACAAAATGTAATTATTGGTCCGAGTATGGGAGGTATAATTTCTAGATATGCTTTAAATTACATGCAAGCCAACTCAATAGATGCAGATACTAGACTTTATATTTCCTTTGATTCACCTCATCATGGAGCCAACGTACCAATAGGTCTGCAACATCAATTAAACTTTTTAGCATTTAATTCCACAAATGGAGTTACAGAAGTGCAACCCATAATTAATGGTTTATTAAAATCACCTGCGGCTAGACAATTACTAACAGACCATATAGAAGCACATTTATCTGGTGCAGATTTAGTCACTGTGGATCCTGCAATAAAACTACCAACAGCACATCCGTTTAGAACTATATTCGAAGCCAATATTAATGCATTAACACCAAGTGGATTTCCAGAAACCATTCGAAATGTTTCCATCATTAATGGGAGTGGCACTAACAACCCATACTTTGCAATAGGCAATTCTGGACCAACTGTTACAAATGACTACTCAGTTCTAAGTACCACTTTAGATGTACCAGTAGGACCATTTACCGCAAGTATTCTAATGAATGTAAATTTCACTCCAGCAGCTGGAGTTACAAATACTGCTAGTAGTATTTCCATTCAATTATTTGGTGCAGAAATCGATGGATCCATTGCAGAAAGTGAAGCCTATACATATTCTGATGGTATAGATGCAGCGCCTGGCGGATTATTCGATTTAGGTGGAATAACAGCAGGTATTGGTGGCGCAGGTGGCGTTGGTGGTGATTTTGTAAATGCATTAAATATTGATAAATTCAATTTTATCCCATCTGTTAGTGCATTGGCATTAGAATTTTCTAATGATGAAATTGATTGGCATAGTGCAATAGATCTAACAACATCTCCATTTGTTAACATCTATTTACCAACTGAAAGTGAACCTCACGTACAACTTACACAAGGTAATGTAGATTTTGCTTTAGACGAAATATTAAATCCTCCTTTAAGTATTTCAAATAATGAATTGTTTGCTATTCAATTAGAAAAAAACCCTATAACCAACGAATTGGTTCTCCTTTCAGACACTAACAAGAACACCTATATTAGTATCACTGATATAACAGGAAAAATGGTATACCGTTCTAATTTAAGATTAGATAATAGAACTACAATTCCATTGAATTTAACTTCTGGATTTTATATTTTAAATATGCTAGGTGAGAACAACTCTACATTTACCACAAAGTTTATTGTGAGTAATTAAACTCATAATATTTAAAACATAAAAAAACCTGAGTGATAAAATTATCGCTCAGGTTTTTTTCTAAATTTAAAATTCAGAAAACCTTATTCGTAAGATTTATCTTCATTTACATGAGAATTTTTGTAGACAACCTAGTTGGCACAGATGGTTCTAATTTTCAACTTTGTTTTGCCGGTGTATGTTTAAATAATATCGCTTTAAACAGTGGTTATCCAAGCACTGCAGCTATGATTGCACCTGGAACAACTAATAGTGCAGGAAATAATTTTTGGAATCAAAATGCAATTGACACATCAACTGCAATGAGTTGGACATTTAGATTTCAAGCTTTTGATGTTAATGGCAATACTTTAGGTACACCTTTAAATGTAACTTATAATTACACTCCTGCTTTAAGTATTGATGATTCACAACTTTCGACTTTAGAAGTTTATCCAACAAGTGTAAAAAACGAACTAAGCGTAAATTCTACAGAAGATCTAACGGTTGACTTTTTCGACCTTTTAGGAAGAAATGTAAAACAAGCAAACATTGTTTCTGGTGGAGATAAAATTAATATTTCAGACTTATCTGCTCAACCATACATTGTTCGTTTTACTAACGAAGAAGGTGAATCTATTACTAAAAAAATAGTTAAGCAATAAATCATTTGACTTTCTATCATAAAAAAAGCCGTCGCAATACTTATTGTGACGGCTTTTTTTTATGACTAATAAATCTATAACTAGACTTTATATTTTAGTGGTAGATGAATTACTTTTTTAGTTTCAAAAAAAGGTTCTTCAAAATAATCTGAAAGTAAAAAAGCTTTTACAGTTTTATACTGCTTTAACTCTTCTGTTAAATCTCCTCCTTTTAAATACAAGATACCATTTTTTAATTCGTTTTTCTGAGTTCTCGCAATTTTACCTTTTACCCAAGTTGTAAACTCTGGCATGGTGGTAACAGCTCTACTAACAATAAAATCGAAAGTTTCGTCAATAGCCTCTACTCTGCTATGAGTTGTTTTTACATTAGTGAGTTCAATGGCTTCGCAAACAGCATTAATAACTTTTAATTTTTTATTAATACTATCTACCAAATGAAATTGACATTGTGGATACAAAATAGCCAATGGTACTCCAGGAAATCCTCCTCCTGTACCAACGTCTAAAATTGAAGAGCCATCAGTAAAATTCATAACTTTTGCAATCCCTAAAGAATGCAAAACATGTTTTAAATAGAGTTCATCTATATCCTTACGAGAAATTACATTGATTTTGCTATTCCAATCTTTATATAATTCTTCTAAAGCTTCAAATTGTTGAATTTGAATTTCAGTTAAATCTGGGAAGTATTTTAGGATTAATTCCATGGCTAAAAAGTTTGAACAAAAATACTTAAATTTAAGCTGTATAATTTAACCTTAATCGATAATGGTTGCTTTTTATTTATTAACTATCTTTGTAATGTTATAATGAATTAAAATCCCTTACGTTATAACAATAAATAATACATATTCTAATGGCACAACAAACAGTAAAATTCTCTAGAACAGATTCAGCAAAATTCTTTAGAACCCTAAACAAACGCGTTAACAACTACTTTAAAGAAAATAACATCAAAAAAACAGGCAACTGGAAACTATATATAAAGGCTGTAATAATGTTTACATTGTTACTTGGTCCGTTAATAGTATTGTTAACAGTAGATAATCTACCTGTTTGGTTACAAGTTATATCTATGATGATTATTGGTATTGGTATGGCTGGAGTAGGTATGAATGTTATGCACGATGCTAACCATGGCTCTTTTTCTAGTAAAAAATGGGTAAATAAACTCATGGGAAGTAGCATACACATATTAGCTGGTAACGATTATAACTGGAAAGTACAACACAATGTGTTACATCATACTTACACCAATATCCAAGGACATGATGAAGATATTGATGCAGGAAGAATTATCCGTTTTTCTAAACATGCTAAATGGTTAAAAATCCACAAATACCAAAAATATTATGCCTTTTTATTATATGGTTTATTAACTGTAAACTGGGCAATTACCACAGATTTTAAACAAACCTACCAATACCTTAAAAGAAAATTATCTTACGGTGATTTCCCTAATCCTGCGACGCAATGGACTAAGCTAATTATTGGAAAAATAATATACTATACGATTTGGGTTGTATTACCTTTAATGTTAGGTTATACATGGTGGCAAGTATTAATTGGGTTTCTAATTATGCACTATACGGCTGGTATGATTTTAAGTGTTGTTTTTCAATTAGCACATGTAATGCCTAATACAGAAATGCCATTACCAGATGAAAATGGAAACATGAAAAACACTTGGGCAATTCACCAACTGTTTACTACATCGAACTTCTCACCAAAGAGCTGGATTGTTGAATTTTATACAGGAGGCTTAAATAGACAAGTTGAACACCATTTGTTTTCAAACATTAGCCATGTTCATTATAAAAATATAGCAAAAATAGTAAGAGAAACTGCTCATGAATTTAGTCTACCATATAATGAGTACAACTCAATGTGGACAGCTATTACAGAGCATTATCAGCAATTAAAACAATTAGGACAAAAGCCAAGCATGGCTTAGTACATTTCCCAGAATAAAAACAACACAATCACATGAATCAACTTTCGGATAGAATTAACAAGCTAGCCACATCAGCAACGCTTGCTATGGCTGCAAAAGCTAGAGAACTCCGTGCAGAAGGCAAAGATATAATCGGATTAAGTTTGGGTGAACCAGATTTTAATACTCCAGATTTTATTAAGGAGGCTGCTATTGAGGCCATTAACCAAAATTTTAATAGCTATACTCCTGTTGATGGTTATGTTGAATTGAAAGAAGCCATTATAAAAAAATTTAAACGCGACAATAACCTTAACTATACCTTACCACAAATAGTCGTTTCTACAGGTGCTAAACAAGCCCTAGCTAATATTGCTGCTGTAATGTTAAACCCTGGAGACGAAGTTATTTTACCTTGCCCTTATTGGGTGAGTTATAGCGATATTGTTCAATTAAGTGATGGAGTTCCTGTAGAAGTGCAAACATCTATTGATAACGATTTTAAAATGACAGCAGAACAACTGGAAGCTGCCATAACACCAAAAACCAAAATGATTTGGTACAGCTCACCATGTAACCCAAGTGGTTCTGTGTATAGCAAAGCTGAATTAAGAGCATTAGCAGATGTTTTACAAAAACACCCTAATATTTATGTAGTTTCAGATGAAATTTACGAACATATCAATTTTAAAGGTGGTCATTTTAGTATGGCTGAATTTGATGACATGTACGATAGAACGATTACTGTGAATGGCGTATCTAAAGCTTTTGCTATGACAGGTTGGAGAATTGGATACATTGGCGGACCAGATTGGATTGCTAGAGCCTGCAATAAGATGCAAGGACAAATTACTAGTGGTGCAAACTGTATTGCACAACGTGCTACAATTACAGCATTAGAAGCAGATCCATCTAGCATAAAGTATATGGTTGATGAATTTAAAGAAAGACGTCAACATATTTTGAATTTATTAAGTGATATTGAAGGTTTTAAAACTAATGAACCTGAAGGAGCGTTTTACGTATTCCCTAATATTTCTTATTATTTTGGAAAAACTATAAAAGGAAAAACTATAAATAATGCCTCTGATTTTTCTTTATTCTTACTTGAAGAAGCTTTAGTTGCAACGGTTACGGGAGAAGCTTTTGGAAACAAAGATTGTATAAGAATTTCTTATGCTGCTTCTCAAGACGACATTAAAGAAGCGATTAAACGTATTAAGACTGCATTGAGTTAAAAAAATATTTTATCGTTTTAGAAAAAAAACCTTTCAAGTTATTAAAACTCGAAAGGTTTTTTTATTGAGTTAAAAGATATAAAAGCAAACCACCTGATATAATAAAAAAGGCTACGGTTGTTTTTAACCAAATCATTTGATTTTCCTTTTTCAACTTATTCTTTATTTCTAATAAATATTCTGGCGTTGCTTCAGGAAAACTATATTTAACTTTTCTACATTTATTATAGCCACCAAGTGTTTTTCTAAATCGTTTAGATTTATCAAGCATAATGCTCTTGTTACTTTTCACAGTACTAATCATTGATTCTCCTAGTGGCATAATTTACAATTTAGATTGTTCTAAGAAATTAATAAGTTAACAATTCCGTTATTCCTTTTGCAGATTGCAAAAACACATATACTAGTCCCATAAACAGAATTGCTGTTAGTGCAATAACTTTTAACATTCTAACCTTACGTTCTTCTTTCAATCGCTTTCTAATTTGATTAAGCTGCTTGGTTGTTGCTTTTGGCAAATTATATTCCGTTTTTTCTTCGCGATTAAAACCACCCAGTCTATTTTTCAATCTATCACGTTTAGAAAGTAAATTCAAATTATTTCTAACACTTGTATTCATTGCACTTGCAGACATAGTTTCTAAGGTTAAAAGGATGAAAACAAAATAGCATTTATGTAAAATTTATAATGCTATGATAGCTATAAAAGGCACACATTAGTGTATCAGTTGAACGTTACGAATATTAATACGCTATTTTAAAACAAAGCGATTAAAGCTATGGCAAAAACAGATAATTTTAAGATTGCAGCTGTATGATTTACCATATTAAATTGTGAAGCTTTTAAACGCTGTCTAATTCCGAATATAGATTTTGAAGATGAGTTGCTAAAGCTATTCTTTACAACAGATTTGTAATTAGAATTTAAAAAGCCTTGAGTTGTAAAATGATTAACCTCAATGGGTTCTGGTACAAATTCTAATTGATGATTGATTACTAATTCCATGATTGATGATTTTAATTGGTTATACAAATAAGACGTAAAACCATTACAAATGTTACACCTTGTTTGTTCAGAAACAACAAAACTAAATTTTAAAAATCACGAAAATATTAATGAGAATATAGGCTAGATATAAATTTAAAATACTTGAAAAAAATTCTAAAATTATTTTTTTTCTTTAACTAATACATAGATAAAAAGCCCAAATCCTATAGTTTTAAATATTAAAATTAATGGATTAAACTTTAAATCATTTATAAAAAGCAGAACAGAATCTACAATTATAAATATTGCTGCTAATAATTTAGTTTTATTTACAACCATACCTTTATAACAATTATCGGTTCCTCCAGAAAAAAGGAGTTAATAAAATCAAAACGGTAAACAATTCTAATCGTCCAATAAGCATTAAAAAGGAAGCCCACCATTTACCTAAAGGAGGTAAAGCAGAATAATTATTTACTGGTCCGAAATCACCAAAAGCAGGCCCTACATTTCCTAAACTCGATGCTGAAAGACCAATGGCCGAAGTAAAATCCATATTGAACATAGAAAATACTAGAGCACCTACAATAAACGATAGCATATATAAGATAAAGAAACCAAGAACATTGAATACAATATCTTTAGAAACTGATTTGCCGTTGTAACGTACAGGCAGAATAGCATTGGGATGCAAAGCACGTTTAAATTCAATAAAACTATTCTTAATTAAAATCAATTGACGCATCACTTTTACACCACCAGAAGTACTACCAGCGGAACCACCTAAAAACATCATTCCGAAAAAGAATACAGTTAAAAACGGAGTCCACAATGTATAATCCGCAGTCACAAAACCAGTTGTAGTAATAACGCTTAACACTTGGAATAATGCATGCCTTATCGCACTCTCTCCTTCACCTAATACCATTGGATGATCTATAGACGAAATTGACACGTCTGCCTTAAAATAGATTAAAGCCGCTGCAATTATAGTAAAGACTGCGATAAATTTAAAATACAATTTAAACTCTTCATCTTCTAAAATCTTAGAAACCTTACCTTTAAACAAGTAATAGCTTAATACAAAATTTGTACCCGCTAAAAACATAAAAAATATAATGATGTATTGTATTGCAGGATTATCATTCCAATAAGCCACACTTGCATTTTTAGTAGAAAAACCACCCGTTGACAAGGTACTTAAAGCATGATTAATGGCATCAAAAAATGACATACCTGCTAGTTGTAATAGAATAGTTTCAGCAACAGTGTAACCAACATAAATTAACCATAATCGTTTTGCCGTATCTGTAATCCTTGGATGCAATTTATCACCTCCAGGACCCGGAGCTTCAGCTGCAAATAATTGCATACCACCAACACCTAATAAAGGTAGGATAGCGATCGCCAATACAATAATTCCCATACCACCTATCCAATGGGTTGTACTCCTCCAAAATAAAACTCCTTCTGGTATAACTTCAATATCGTTTAAAATACTAGCACCTGTTGTTGTATAACCAGACATTGTTTCAAAAAAAGCATCTGTAAAAGACGGAATAGCTTCAGTGACTACATAAGGCAATGTGCCAGAAAGTGACATCACTATCCAACCAAAAGCAACCACAATGTAACCTTCGCGTTTATTCATTTCCTTGCGATGGTCCTTGGTTCTATACATTGCAAATGCACCTAACAAAAGAGTTGTAAGACCAGCTAATAATAATTCTAAGGTTACACCATCACTATAAATAAGACTGATTAATGTTGAGATAAGCATAAAGCCACCATTAAACAATAGTAGTAATCCAAAAAAATGAAAGATGATTTTATAATTGAGTTTTATACGAGACATAATTTCTGTTTCAATTAGGAGAAAAATGTTTCTACTTCAGAAATAGATCGCGGCAAACAACAAACAACTACGCGATCTCCCGCTTCTATTTTAAAGCTTCCTAATGGAATTAATCCATTTCCATCTCTAATTATACCTCCAAAAATGGCCGATTTCGGGAATTTTAAATCCTTAATTAACTTATTTGTAATTTTAGATTTAGGTTTTACCACAAACTCTAATAGCTCAGCATTCATATTTGTAAGCTTAGTCATTGCAACAACCTCACCTTTTCTTATGTACCTAAAGATATTATTTGCTGCTAAAAGCTTTTTATTAATTAAAGTATCAATACCTATAGATTGGGACAATTGATAATAGTCCATATTCTCCACTAAAGCAATAGTTTTTCTAACACCTTTAGATTTAGCTAAGAGACAAGACATAATGTTAGTTTCAGAATTACCTGTAACAGCAATAAAAGCATCCATATCAGAAATATTTTCTTCTTCCAATATATCCACATTTCTACCATCACCAAAAATTACTAAAGCATTTGGTAAATCCTCTGCTAAATCCTCTGCAACGTTTCGTTTACTTTCTATAATTTTTACATTAAACTTATTATCACAAAGATCTTTAGCTGTCTTATACCCTATTTGACTTCCACCAAGTATCATTACATCTTTGATTTCGGCTTTCACTTTTCCGGATAAATCAAACAATTCTTGATCACCACCTTCACAAGTCATAAAAACAACTTTATCACCTTCTTTAAAAATAGTATCGCCTCTTGGGATTATAGTATATTGGGTCCCTAAACGTTGAATTGCTATTGGTATAAAATGTAATTCAGGATATATTTCTGCAGCTTCTTTTACTGTCTTATCTACAAAAGTTGCTGTTCTAGACAAACGTAAACCTAACATGGTTAGCGCACCTTCTTCAAACTGATAAGTATCGTTAAAACCACCATATTGATTTAATAATAATTCTATTTCAGAGGCTGCTAAAGATTCAGGAGAAATAAGCTCGTCTATACCAAATTTCGAAAACCCTACAGTTTCTTTATTATCAATAAATTCGGTATTAGATATTCGAGCAATAGTCTTTCTAGCACCTAATTGTTTTGCTAAAACACAAGCTGTAATATTTGTAGTTTCAGAAGACGTTACTGCAATAAAAAGCGCTGCTTTATCAATCCTTGCATCTCTTAAGATAGCAATGGATGTTGCATCTCCTTTTATAGTCCTAATATCCAAGTGCTCACCTGCATACGCTAAACTATCTTTTTTTGTGTCTATTAAAGTGATTTCTTGAGACTCGTAAGACAACAGTTTTGCCAAATGAAATCCAACCTCACCTGCACCTGCTATAATTATTTTCATTTTATATACTTGAAATAAAGGTGCAAATATACTTATAAGTTACAAGTTAATATGTGCCTAAAGTATTTTAAATTATATGTATAACTAAAAATTACAAATTATTAAGTATCTAGTGCATAAAGCAATATAACTACAAATGATGTTTAAACTCTATTTGTAATTTTACATTTAATATTCCTTCTCTAATTTTATTTACTTTTTTCTTAAAAATGAAGACCATGGTAATCTAAACTTTAAATACTTACATCTTTATGAACTTATAACTAATCCGTATATTTGCCAAAAATTTTTATGGCTGAAAAAGTAAATCCATATAAGGACAGTGACCAATCTAAAAAGGTTCAGGTTACAAAAATGTTCGACACCATTTCTAATGAATATGATGGTCTAAATCGAGTAATATCATTTGGAATTGATGTAAAATGGAGAGAAAAGGTTGTGAAGTTGGTTGCTAAAACCAATCCTGAAAACATCTTAGATATTGCTACAGGAACAGGTGATTTGGCTATTAACTTAGTTTCTACTAATGCTAAAGAAATCATTGGCTTAGACATTAGTGATGGCATGTTAGAAGTTGGTCGTAAAAAAATTAAGGCAAGCCATCTAGACAATATCATCTCTATGGTTATTGGCGATTCTGAAGATTTGCCTTTTGAAGATAATACGTTTGATGCAATAACCGTATCCTTTGGTGTTCGTAATTTTGAAAACCTCGAAAAAGGACTTGCCGAAATTCTAAGAGTACTAAAACCGAATGGTATATTTGTTATTCTTGAAACTTCAGTGCCTACAAATCCATTTTTTAAAGCAGGATACAATTTCCACACAAAACTAATTATGCCTACTATAGGAAAACTGTTTTCTAAAGATAAAGTGGCTTATACTTATTTAAGCGAATCAGCATCTGTTTTTCCTTATGGTGAAGCATTAAACAATATTTTATCGAAAATTGGGTTTATAAATGTGAAACATGATCCACAAACTATGGGAGTGGCTACAATTTACACAGCATCTAAAGCATAATATGAAGCAAATATTTGTCCTTTTAGTATTTTTAATAGCATTTCAAAGCTCATCTGCTCAACTTTTTACAAAAGAAAAAGTAGCAAATAACCCAGACAACATTGATCAAAAGTTTTTGTCTTGGGGCTATTTTATTGGCTTTAACCAATATGATTTTAATTTTGATTATAATGAAGATCTAAAAGATATACTTGTACAAAAATCATTTGGGTTTCATTTAGGTCTTGTGGGTGATATGCGAATTAATGATTATCTCAATTTAAGACTAGAGCCAGGAGTATTCTTTACTACTAGAAATTTAGAGTATGATGAAAGTTATTTTGAAGGCATGGAATATAATGACTCTGATTTACTAAGAGAAGTAAAATCAACTTATGTACATATTCCATTATTATTAAAGGTTTCTACCAAGCGTATTAACAATTTTAAACCTTTTATTATTGGTGGTATTTCAACGGCACTCAACCTTTCGAGCAATCAAGACAACCCAAATGATAATAGTTCTGGTGAATTTAGAATGTCTAAAAACACATATTTCTACGAAATAGGATTTGGGATTGATATGTACCTACTCTATTTTAAATTTACGCCTTCTATAAGAGGAGTTTTTGCCATGAATGATGAGTTAATTAGAGATGTTGATCCAAATAGCCCATGGACAGGTAACGTATCTAAAATGCAAACTAGAGGTGTGTTTATCAATTTTACTTTTCAATAGAACGTCGTTTAAATTCGCTTAATAGTATTGCAGTTGCATTGGCAACATTTAAACTCTCCGTCTTTTTAATTTTACCAAATTGAGGAATGGTCACCCTTCTGGTTACTTGGTCTTCAATACTCTCAGAAATTCCATTGGCTTCATTACCTAAAACAATAATACCTTCATTTGGCAACTCTGAAGTATAGATATTTTCTCCATCTAGAAATGCTCCAAAAACAGTTGTTTTTTGAGTTTTTAAATAGGCATTCAAATCTAAATACTGCACATTTATACGGGTTAAAGATCCCATTGTTGCCTGTACTACTTTTGCATTATAGCAATCTACCGTATTAAGACTACAAATTAAATCTGTAATACCGTACCAATCGCAAAGTCTAATTATGGTTCCTAAATTCCCTGGATCTCTAACATCGTCTAAAGCCACAATTAAACCACTTGTTTGCGTGTTTTTTTGATCAGGTATCTCAAAAATTGCTAATCCTGTATTCGGGTTTTTTAATGCTGATATTTTTTTTAATTCAGCCTCTGAAATTTCTATTACTAATTCATCGGGAGCATCAAAAATTGGCTGTGTTGTATAAAGGTTTTTTAACCTATAATTTGAATTTAAAAACTCAGAAATCCCCTTTATACCTTCAACAACAAACATGCCTTCCTGTTGTCTACCTTTTTTTTGACCTAAACTTTTAATTAACTTTATTTGATTCTTTGATAACATAAAATGTCTTTACATTTGTTTAGACGTTACACCTAAAAACACAAAGTAAACGTTTTTTGATTTAATAGCGTTTCTAAATTAAAGTGACTATGCTATTTCTAATGAAGAAATGGTATTATTTTTGTTTCATCAATACATTTAAAATAAGAGATCTCATTTTGAGTTTACAACGTTTTACTATAACCACACAGACTAACAGCAAATTGCTACATTATAGTGTAGCGCTTATGTTGTGTGTTTTAATGTTTAGCTCTTGTAATATTGTAAAACGTGTAAAAACAGATGAACATCTTATCACCAACAATACCATTTTAGAAGATGGCAAAAGAATTACTAGTGAACGTATTAATAATATTGTTGTACAGCGCACTAATTCTGGTATGCGAAAGTTTCTAAGCTTCCCTCTAAAACTACATATTTATAATCTTGCTAGACCCAATATAGATTCCATATTAAATGCAAATATTTTAAGTGATTCTTCTAAAGTTAAAAGAAGAATAGCATTGCTTTCAAAAAAACAATTTGATAAACAAATAGACTCTAAACGTAACTTTAATGCTTGGTTAAAACGTACAGGTGAGGCTCCTGTAATTTATAATGAAGATAAAACTATTAAAACAGCAAGTAATCTAAGAAAATACTATCATAGTAATGGATGGTTTAATAACAATATAACTTACGAAGTCGCTAAGGATAGTAATCAACTAGCACAGGTTACCTATAAAGTTACAAAACACAAACCCTATGTTTTAGACTCTATACATCCTAGCATCAGTAGTCCGGCAATTGATTCTTTATACAATACATTTAGCAAAGCGTCATTATTAATAAAAGGGGAACAGTACAATGAACTCAATTATGAAAATGAGCGCGAACGTATAAATACATTTTTAAGAAATTCTGGTTTTTATCATTTTGGACAAGATTACATCCGCTTTAAAATAGATACTATAGACACCAATCATAAAGTACATACCGATATAATTATAGCAAACAGAACCATAAGAGGCGATGATTCTACGACAACAACACCGTTTAAAGTATATAAAATAAAGGAGGTTAATATTTTTACGGACGATAATTACAATAACCGAGAAAAAGCCATTTCTGATACAACTACCTATAATAATTTTAATCTTTACAGTAAGGAAAAATTAAGATTTAAGCCTAAAGCACTAACGGATGCTGTATTTATTAATAAAGGAGATACTTATAGTTATTTAGCACAAAGTAGAACATCTCGCCATCTTAACGATTTGCAAATGTTTAGATACCCAAACATTGATTTTATTGAAAACGAAGAAGACACAACACTTACAGCAAACATCTATTTAGAACCCAAAAAGAAATATGGTTTAAGTTTTGATTCTGACATTAACCAAAGTAATATTCAAACGATAGGGTTTTCATTTAGTTCTGGTTTAAAAATTAGAAATATTTTTAGAGGTGCAGAAACCTTAGAAATATCTGGTGTTGCTGCCATTGGAGCATCTAAAACTAGAAATGATCCTGAAGCTGCCTTTTTTGATATTAATGAATTTGGAGGTAATATTCGTTTAACTATACCAAGACTCCTTAGTCCTTTTAATACAGATAAAATTATTCCAAAATACATGTCGCCAAGTACGGCTATGAATATATCTATGACCAGTCAGCAAAACATAGGTTTAGACAAACAAGCACTATCTGGTAACTATAGTTATAACTGGTATCCTTCTACAACCGTTACAAACACATTAGAATTGTTTAATGTAAATTTTGTAAAAAATCTAAATACTAGTAATTACTTCGGTGTATATACAAACTCCTTTAGTAGTTTAAATACTATTGCCCAAGACAACAATTATATAGGTAGTGATGAAAGCTTATATAATTCTAGCTTAGCCAGTCCATATTCTCCTGCGGATGTATTTATTGATGATGTTTTATCTGGTAATGTATCCTTATCAAGTGATGATTATGATACTGTAAATACTATTGACGAACGTAAAGAACGACTAACAGAAAATAACCTTATTTTTTCTACAAGTTTCGATTATAAAAAGGACAAACGTAAAAGTATCTTTGACAATAATTTTTCAGTTTTTAAATGGAGAATTGAATTAGCTGGTAATTTACTTTCTACAATCTCTAACCTCAGTGGAGCTACTAAAAATGATGTCGATAACTATGAAGTTTTTGGCGTTGCTTTCTCTCAATATATCAAAACCGAATTTGATTATGTGAAATACGTAGATTTGGGTAGAAAGAATGTATTTGCTTTTCGCAGTTATGCAGGTATCGCTATTCCGTACGGTAATTCTAACAGTATTCCTTTTGCAGAAAGTTTCTTTGCTGGAGGACCAAATGACAATAGAGCTTGGTCTGCTTATAATCTAGGACCAGGAAGTTCTAAATCTACTAACGAATTTAATGAAGCTAACTTTAAGCTTCACTTAAGTGCAGAACAACGTTTTAGTTT
>TARA_R110002111_G_scaffold41960_3_pt1 | contig 64588 bp, 55 predicted proteins | sample TARA_R110002111 | Tara Oceans TARA_R110002111 (sample SAMEA4397363) | marine metagenome | biome: Polar Biome; feature: [ZZZ] marine water layer (ENVO:01000295); material: water (ENVO:00002006), including particulate matter (ENVO:01000060) such as... | depth 199 m
GGGATCCGACAACCAACCAAGCGGGAATCTTTCTCCTTGCTCAATTGGTGCCTGGTCATCAGCATTCGATTCAGGAGTGGGTTCTGCAAGTGCGCTGGATGCGAGTGATACCAATAACGCAGCACGATAGAAGTGTGATCGTTTCATCTTGAGTTCCAAGTTGTTGTTGACAAATCAAAGTGGAGGTTCGCGTTTCCACGAGCCTCCGCAGATGGTTATTGGTTTCCGGATGGACGCTGCCCCTCTGGCTGCGTGACCCCTTGCACAGGATCAATCGGCAAGTCATCCGTGCTGGGTGCTTCCGGTGCACGCAATCGGACCGCAAGCGCCTGTGCTTGTCGGCTGTAGTCAATCGACTCGCCGAGAATCCGCACGGACTCTTGATCCGCGTGGAAGCCGCGTGAGTTCTCGCTGCTGATGTAATCCAATCGCCACATCGCTTTGCGTTGAAGGTCATAGATCGGTTGGAGTTCGCTCTCAGAAGCGCCCGCGGCTTTCGCTTCAAGGATCGCGTCGAGCATGTCAGTCATCGCGACCGCCGCACGATCCATGTGAGCAAGGGTTCGTCCCTGAATGGTCTCGACCTTCTCGCGAAGCGTGACTTCATCATCGTTGTGACACTGCTGACACGCGTTGTTGATGTTCGCAAGCGGACTCTGCACATTATGACTCGAGAGTTTCATCGCACCCTCTCGCTGGTACGGCATATGACAGTCCGAACAACTCACACCGCTGCGTGCGTGAATGCCTTGACTCCAGAGCTCAAACTCGGGGTGTTGGGCTTTGAAGATCTCTGCCCCCGTTTCGCCGTGCTTGTAGTCGTAGAACGCTGATCCATCGGGGAATGTTTTCGCTTCCCAATGTGCTTCGAGCTGCTCCACCTTGAGTCCATTGCCCCACGGGAACTCGAGCGTGTCCTTGTTGGCGCAGTAGTACTCGACATGGCACTGTCCACAGACGAACGAACGCATCTCTTGTCGGGTGCCGTCTTTGTTGGGATCGTAAGGGACCTTGCGATCTCCGCGTCTCCAGCGTTCAATACTCGGGAGATGCGGGGTAGGCTCATCACTCTCTGCGAGGGCCGCAATGCCGAGAACGAATCCCGGTCTGGTGACACGAATGTCCATGGTCTTTGGATTATGGCAGTCGATGCACGATACAGGGTGGGCTTCTCCGCCTTCAAAGACTGGGTGATCTTCAGGAACCACTTGCCCTTTGAACTCGCCTGTGAATCCGCCGATCGGTGCTTGTGGAACCGCAGGCTCATTTTCTCCGGGAGTGCCATCAGGTGATTGCATGACCAACGCAAGGACCTCGTCGTAAGGCAACTGGCTCACCTCTTGGAACCCACGGATGACCGCTGGCATATTGAAGTCCGCAGCGAGCGATTCTTCCGTAACTTCCTGTCCCATCGCTTCCATACCGATCCTGCGATACATCACACTGTTGGATGCATGGCAGTGGATACACGCGCCGGCTTGCGATTTTTTGGTCACCCGCTCCGTCACGCCTTGGTCATAGAGCATGTACGCGTGTCCGCGTGCTTCGCGATAGTCGATGCTGAAGGCGTAGCCGGCGTAGAGGCGTGTGAGCCAGGGGTATGTATCGAGTTTGCTGTGTGGGAGCGCGCTTGAACCGCCGTAGAACTTGTCACCAGCGGTTGCTTTCCATCCATCAAACTGATGAGGCCAGTTCTGACCCCAAGGCTCTGGATCGGTACTGATCTCAGTGACATCAGTCACACGAACAAACGGCGTGCGGGCGTCCTGCTTGTGTCCGAACATCGTTACCAGAACCCAAGTCACCGCAAGTGTTGCGATCACTGCGACAAGAAACACAAGAATCAGCAAGATCACACGCCCGTTTCTTGAACTCCGGAGCCGATTCTTTAAGGTCGTAGATGTTGTGGTGTTCATTGTGCGTGAGTCCTCTCAAGGGATGAATGCGTGAATCAGTCTCGCTTGCCGAATCCGGATTCTCGTCCGGCGTGTCCCACATCACCGTGACAATGGACGCAGTACTGCATCTCGCCGTTGGGTTTCGATGGGAGCATGTGATCGACAAAATCGTCATGGCAGTACAGACACGCATGCTGTGTAACGCGCCGGTTCCGCTCTTTGATCTGAATTGGTTCGTGGAAATCACCCGTCGTGAATGCGAGGGAATGGAAGAAGCCGTTGTCGGCTTTGGTCAGCCACTTTCCGCCAAAGTCGTGCGGAAGGTGGCAATCGTTGCAGGTCGCGACGCCGTGGTGGCTCGACTTGGTCCAAGTGTCGTAGTGGGTCTGCATGACATGGCAGTTGGCGCACGATGCTGGGTCGTTTTTAAGGTACGCTGTGCCCTCGCCGTATCCAAAGGTAAAGGCACCAAGCCCACCCAGGACACCGAGCATTAAGGCGCAGAGCAGTGCAGGAACAATCAAGCTCCGTTGTTTCGATTCTGTTGTACCCGTCGCGTTGCTCATTGTGCGTCTCGCAATCAGAGGGTGTGATACACAATAATAGATATCCGGGTCTGTTTATGCAAATCAAGTGGGTGTGATTTTGTTCTGGTTTCTTGGAATCAATCCCGTGAGCATCAGCATGACTTGCGAGGCTACAAAGATTGCGAGCCACATCGAAGCGGAGTCCATGAACCCATAGGCATGCAGGCCGACACCGAGCATGTTGGTCCCGAACCAACTCCATGCCGTAACGATGTTTCCAGCAACCGCAAGGACCGCGATTCCCTTTGCTCGGATCATGCCTCCCCATCGAGCATGGAGGATGATCGCGTTGATCAGCACAACCAGCGCCGCGCCATTCTCTTTGGGGTCCCATCCCCAGAATCGACCCCATGACTGATCCGCCCAGATCCCACCAAGCACAGTTCCTACAAAGCTCAGCAGCATCGCGAAACACACGACGCCGTAGACCATACGGATCATCGAGCGCTCCCGTTCAGGAGTGACCGCATTGGTGAGAACTCGCGCCAGCAGATAGATCATCGCGATGGTGCCTGCAAGGAAGGTTGCGGAATACCCAAGCGTGATCGCGATGACATGCGTCGCGAGCCAGAAGTTGCTGTCGAGGACGGCTTGCATCATCTGCATCGTGTCGCCATCGTTCCCCAGGTTATGTGCGATGACCAGGGTTGTCGCGCCGATAGCTGATGCACCCAGAACCGCGATTCCAAGCTTGAACAAACGCTCGATGAAGAGTCCCGCGAGAGCTGATGCCCATCCGACGAAGATTGCTGAGGAATAGAGGTTGGTGACTGGCGGGCGATCCTGCAGATAGATCCGCATCCCGATCGCGAAGGTGTGCACGAGCACCGCGACGATGAGGAGCATCCAAGAGCTTGAACGGAGCCGATCAGCAAGCAAGGTACTTTGTGATCCGGCGCGGATGATAAACGAGCCGCACACACAGAGGAACGCGAGGAGGTAGACCGCGGTTGTGGTGGTAAACAATGATGCACGATTGAACCAGACTTCGAGCCGCATCTTGCGCATCACGAATGGCATCGAATCTTCAAGGAGATCGGTGTACGAATCGACCACTTCCGAGAATCCCTTCGCATCACCAACATTGGCGGCGTTCATGATCGAGGTCAGATACGCAACGCTTGGATGCGGAATCTCGGAGGTTTGATCGTCCAAAAATGCATCGTGGAATGGTTGCCACTGTCCATCGGGTGAGAGTGGGGGGATCGCGTATGGCTGACGCATCTGCGCGTACGAAAGCACGCGGTTCACGCGATCGTGGAGTTGGATGATGGCACGCTCGAATCCATCGCGATCTTTCGGTTCCACAGCATGCGCATGGCTCGCTTGATCCGTGATCTCTTGCCAGAACGGTTCGATCTCGTCGAGCGGGATGCGGCCACTCCGTGTAGGTTCCAAATTGATCAGAGCGAGCACATCGGAATGATCTATGCGGATGAGCGGGAGGTTTCTGATTCGGTCTGGATTCGCGATCAGGTCAATAATGAAACGGACCGCAGAGACTTCGCCTTCCGCTGAATCGGTGGTCTGTTTCCCTCCAGCGATCATCATCATTGATCGCGCCGCAGTATCCATGGGTTTGATGCGACCTCCAGATGACACCGGAAGCTCCGCAAATCGTTGGGTATTCAGCTCACTTGAAGGTTGAGGTCTGAGTCCCGAACTGAACGCGATCAAGAGACCCAAACCAAAGACAAGAATCGGCAAGGCGCGATCGACGGCGGGTCTAGGAGATGACGCATCCAGAGCTGCAGAGCCCTCCCGCAATCTCCTTCGGAGGAATGCGGTAATGGATTGGAGAAAGTGATAGATCATCCCCACACTCACAAGGATGCACGCAAGGTACGGCATCAACCATCCCGGATTGCGAACAACCTGGAGTACAGTCCCGGTCCCGTCGGGTTTGTAGGACGCTTGGTAGAAAGTCCGTCCCGCATACCGGAGCGGGTTGTTCATCCAGATGCGTGCTTCACGATCGGTGCCACGCGATGGATCAATGATCCGGACATCGCTGGAGAAGTTTTTCGCGATTGAGGTGCCTGTAAATGTGTCATGGCTGAAGTCGCTGAGGTGAATCTGGAAGGGGAGGTAGGTTCTGGAGTATCGGAGTGCGATGCCGAAGGTTTGGTCATTGTGCTCGATCCGCTGCAAATCAGTGAGCATTGACGAGAGCATCCAGGTCCCGATCGGTTCGTCGTTGTGGAGGAGCGTGACATAAGCCGCGGGTGCATCGGACTTATTCGCGTCAACACCCGAAACCTGAGCAGTGCCCTCGGCGAGTGCTTCGAGGCCGATGCCTGCAGTTGCGGGATTCTGATCAGGATGGTGCTGCTGGATTTGAAACAGCTGCGCATTGGGCATCCATTGATCCACTCGGATGGAGAATGGTAATCGCTCGTTGGTAATGGTTTGTTGCGAACGCGACGCACGGATGATCATGTTCATCGGGATCGAGACAACACGATCGTGATCTGGGTGACTCGGATCAATGATCGCGATTTCGACTTCTCGGATATCTTCGAGGAATGAGGACTGCTGTCCCTCGTCGATCGACATCATTCCCTCATCCGCAAGAAACCCGGTCACAAACTCACCAAGCAGCAGCACGATGAGTCCTGCGTGAAGCACAAGAATCCCGATGCGTTTGCGATTGGCTTTGAATCGGATGATGTGAGCCGAGAGGAGATTGGCAATCATCAGTGCGGATATAGATAACCCCCCAGGGAAGGGGATGCCGATTTGGCGTGTACTTCCTCCGGTTAGGTGACCCAGATCTATCAGAGCGATCCATGAACGGAAGTAGGTGTCCACCGCTTGCCAAACACCCAATTGGGTCTGCGCAAGCGTCCCTACGAAAATAAGAACCATCGCTAGCGTGAGTAGCGCCACGGTGAGTTTGAGCGATGCGAGTATTGAGAGAATTTTTTTCAACATAGCCGGTTCCTGTCTTATCGAAGAATGGAACGAGCGAACTCGACAATCTCCGCTTCAAGCGCATCGGCGAGTTCAAGCGTTGGGAGTGTCGTGCGCACAAACCATGTTTGGTCATTGATCTCGTCATACAGTGCGACAGCAATCATCACACCTTGCTCAGATACGATCCGAGCTTGATACCCATTGGGTTCTGATTCGGAATCCTGAGTAGTGAATCGTTGGATGAAAATATCGAGTTGTGATTGGTCGATTCGTTCCAAGCCCATCTGTTCTCGCCATCTGTTGATATTTGCGAGCGTACCTCCAACTTGACCTGGGAAACGAGTAATCGCGACTTCCTGGCCACCAGCGTCGGTAGGGATTACGAAAGTCGCCAGCCGCATAGAGCGAGGCGTTGTATCAACTTCCCATCTCTCAGGGACCATCCAAGAATCATGTGTTTCGACAGGATCGCTTTGTGCAGATTGGGCCGAATTGTGTACAGGCCTATCCGTTGGGACCATGCTGGGGATTTGTTCAATACCTTTCTCAATGCGTTGTTCCTGCACAGCGTTCTCTTTGCAACCAGCGAGGAAGAGCGAGCACAAAAGCAAGAGTGAGTGTCTATAGATGATTTGGGAGGACATGTCGAATCATACCTCACTCGGATGAACTTGAATCTTCATGGTTTCGATCGTTATGAAATTGTGTTTAGGGTACAGCCGGTGTAGTAAAGAGCATTATTCAATGATCTGCCACGAGGATTCTTGATTGAGAACCTCAGCGTCTAGTGGCTCCGCGAATGCCTCAGCTTGAGACTTTGTCTCAAACATCGCCAAGCCTGATGCCATTGGTGAACGGATCTGCGTGGAATAGACGAACCAACCAACTTCAGATTTGATCCATGTCGATTCTACATACTCATGCGACCAACGACTGACGATCTTAAGATCTTTCAACTTGCGTTCAAACTTGATCTGGCAGTTAAAGTCATCGAACAGGAGTGGTTGGTAGCCGCGTTCGTTCTCGATGATTGTCGAAGTAGCGAACCGTTCGTCGCTGATGATCATGCCGCACTCTTGGCATGTCGAATCCCCGAGCACAATCGGTGGGGGGGCATCAACATCGTTGCGTCCACATGATGGAATGGTCAGAAGCAAACAAGCAGTGGGAAGTAATCGGCGCATCGGTGTCCTCATCAGATTCCTCCTCGTTTGCGGAACAGTATGAGCGCCAGCACGAGTGGGAATACGATCCATCCCACGAGGGTCAGGGCCAAAATCCATGAAAGAGAATCTCCAAAGGTGCGAGATGCATAACTCCCGACTGGTCCGAGTACATCAAGCGAAGCGTTCATGTTCACGATCACCCCCATCTTGAATGCTTGGAGTGGGTTGATGATCGCGATGGCGAAGACCTCTTGAACACGAAGTTTAAAGAGTACCGTTCCAGCCATGAGTCCGAGGTCGCTGAGAAAGACCAGTGTCAACCAACTGAACAACCCAAGTCCGGTTGCGATCCCGCTTCTTCTTGAGAGCACTGAAAGAAGCATCCCAAGCGAAAGCATCGCAAGAGCGAGCATACAGGTGAATACGATCAACATCGAGAATGAACCCAAGCCAACCCCGCCTGCATTGAACGCAAGGACCGCGGCGCTGAGCCCGAATCCGATTCCCATTGAACAACAGATTGCGACACCCAGCCCGATATATTTGCCAATCAAGAGCTCGGTACGTGTGATGGGCTGAGCAAGAAGGTACAACAATGTTCCTCGTTCCCGTTCTCCTGCGATGGAACCCGCTCCAGCGATCAGAGCCATGAGCGGCACAACGAGCATGATGAGGTTCAGGAGCCCGGCTGTTGTTCGCCCAAAGCCTGCGAATCCTTGAGAACCCGAGCCCGCAAGCGACATGTACGAAACCCCAATCGAGAGCACGGAAAACGCAACGGTGTACAACAAGAACCATCTGCTGGAAAGTGCATCAAAGAACTCTCGCTTCGCAAACGCGATCGTGCAGTACATCCTCGAAGTATGTCCAGGACCAGCGTGGCTTCGGATCTCATGTCCTAGATTGTGATCTGTTGACAGTGTGGTCATGGCTGGTCTCCATGGGATTTATTGCTGGTAGTCAAAGTGTTCATTGGGCAACCGGCGAAGTCGTGGGATTCAATGGGTTTGAGTTCTTCAAGAATCTCGAAATCACGGACCCCGATGGATGCTTGAGCGAGCAGTGTCATCGGCTCACCTTTTCGATTATGAGGCACGGAGACACAAAGCCCGTGTCCATTCAGATTCACGGTCAGCCCCGCCTGTCGCAACACACTCGCGGCTTGATCGTCGTTGTCCTCATTGGTAAGCAGACGGATGGTCTGCAATGAGCGGTGGGTTGGCCAGAGTTCTTTCGGAGTCACATCCCGAACCAGTTTTCCTCTTTCTAGCACAAGAACTCGGCTCGCAAGTGTGTGGACCTCATCAGGTCGGTGAGAAGCAAAGAGCAGTGTCTTCCCTGTTTCACGCAATCTGCTCAAGGTATCAACAACTTCTTGCCTACCCGAAGCATCAAGATTCGAGGTCGGTTCATCGAGCATGATGATGGGTGGGTCTGCGATGAGTGCAATCGCGAGCGCGAGTCTTTGCTTCATGCCTCCCGATAAATCACGGACTCGTTTCGATTCGTGACCCTGCAGATCGACCATCTCAAGCACGCGAGTCGCGTCGGCTTTCCTCTTGCCGCGTAGTTTGGCAAAGAACTGGATCGAGCGTCCGAGCCGCGCATCATCATGGAACGAGAGCTCTTGCGGAACATACCCAACCAGAGCACGCGCGAGCTTTCCGCTTCGCTGAACATCATGCCCATTAATGGTTGCTTGACCAGCAAACGGAAAGATGCCCAGCAAACAACGGATGAGCGTGGTCTTCCCCGCTCCGTTGCTTCCCCAGAGCGCGAGTGATTCAGACGCGCCAAGCTCAAAGCTCACATCATCCACGGCACACATTGAACCAAATTTTTTGACAACTTGTTTCGCATGAATCATGCGTCAACCCTCCTGGGGTGATGAGGAACTTGGGCGTCAGATTCGCCTGGCGTGTATACAAAGAGCCAGCCAATGCAAAGACCGGAAAGAAGCAACCCTGCAGAGAGCACAACCATCGGCCAAGGATTCGTCGAATCAGAACTGGGCATGAGCTGGAGCTTCGGCACACTGCTCAATGGGCTCGGGTCGGTGAACATGGGCTGCGGACTCAGATCAGGGAACGCGCGAGCCGTGAGTTCAATCGCTTGTTGTGCAGGACTATGCACAAAGATCCGAAGGTTGGGTTCCCGCGCCAGCAGGTTCCGGAACAGCGAGCGTGGTGCGTGCGGCAGATCACCAATCCCATCGTTTTCAAGATCAAACCCAGCATAGTCGGACCAGAAGTTTCCGCGTCCGTCTTTCTCAAACGAGTTGAGGGTGAGCTGGCCTCCGCCGTGAACAGCTACCTGCTCTTCGTTTTCAACGAACGCGTTTTCTGTAATGACATTGTCATGCGTGATTGGTGTCGCCAGTAAACCGATCTCGTTGAACGAAAGACTGTTGCGTGTGATGAGCCCAACCGCATCTACCGAGGATGGGCTGTTGTCGATGTAGATACCGACTCGATTCGCAAGCAGCGCGTTGTCCTCGATGACGATGTCGTCGCAGTCTTTGAGTCCGATGCCGTAGCCCGAAGAACCCCGGTTGTTCACCACGCGGTTGTGTTTGAGGGTGATGTTGTTGGAGTACATCAAGTAAATTCCGACCGAGTTGTCGGTAAGTTCATTCTCGCTCATCACCGTGTTGTGGCTGTACATAAAGTGCAACCCATATCGGCTCTGTGACACCTTATTCCGCTCGATAATCAGGTCCTCGGAGTACCAGAAGACCATATCCCGGAGGTCGATCGCGGTGTTGTCTTGAATCACACACCCATGGCTCCACCACAAACGGATGCCATCGCCTCGCCGACCGAGTTCGAGGTCCTTCCCGACGAGGTGGTTGTTGCGGATGATGGTCTCCGGAGATTGGCGCAGATCGATTCCGAAGTACACATCCTCGAATGTGTTGTCCTCAATAGTCACCGGCCCATCAAACGCACGCACGCCAGCGGGTTCGTGATCAACGGTTGATCCTGATCCGCGAACCGTGAATCCTCGCAGTGTGATCCCTTCAGCGCGAAGTTCTATGACAGTCCCGTTGCCAAGCGCGTCGATCACGACATCGCCGTTTGCAAGCAGCGTGATTGGTTTGCTCACAACCAGATTCCCTTGGTAGACCCCTTCAGGAACGGTGACGGTTGCGCCATCATCCGCTTGATCAATGAGCTCCGCGATGACATCAACAGATTGAGGTTGGTCCGAGGCGATGCTGACCGGCGTGGCCAATCCAATCACGCCTATCGAGATCAACAGTATGAGAATGCGTGACTTGAGCATTGGTTATCCAGCTTTCTCAGCTTTCATCGCTTTGAAATGGGGCAAGTACGCTTTCCGGTGGAAGAACAACGCGACCAGGATCACAATCGATGAGATCGATGACAAGATCAATCCCAACCCCGGAGCCGCGACGGTCTTGAACTGACCAACCATTCCTGTACCCAGCACAGGTGGGACAAACGGTTCGACTGAGTTTGAGAGTGGTGCATCAGGGTCTAGGTTCATACCGAAGTGGCTCATCCACAAATGGAGATCCACCAAGAACACCACCGGAAAGAGCACAACTGGAAGTACGAGGAGTACCGCCCATCGGCTGTGGACCCAGCTTGCCAGTTCGATCATCAGCACAAAGAGGATCATCACATACACGCCGACGGTTCGCTCGATCTGAGCCGCTTCTCCAAGCGGTCGCATGCCGATGTAGTGGTTTAGACTATCGATCTCTGCAACATCCCCAGTCAAGTGGTTGACATACGCGATCAGATGTAGGTTCTCCGGATACTGGGGCGCGACCAGTTCCATGTGCCAGAACGGCACAAAGAGCGACACCAAAAGCATGACCCGCGCCAAGAGCAGCAGGAATCCCGGAGTCCCGTAACGGATCGCGTGCGAATGACGATCGGCGTGTTCAATGCGTGGTCCGATGATGTGATCGATGAATGAAGCCATGTCGTCTCCAATGGACTGAGTTGTGTGACCTCGGTTTGGCGAGGCGGGAATCCGATGTGTCGGCGTTGACCGATACACCGGCAAGAGGGAGATCAGAACATCACTTATTCAGCAGGCTCAACCATAAGGTAGCCCATCATTTCAAGGTGGAGCGCCGAGCAGAACTCGGTGCAGTAGAACGGGAATGTCCCCGCGGTATCCGCGATGAACTCGAACTTCGCGTATTCACCAGGTTCAAGACTCAGCGTGATGTTGTAGACTGGGATCGAGAAGCCATGGGTTGCATCGATCGCACGCTCGGTGTTGGTGATGTGCCAAGTGACCTTGTCGCCTTGCTTGACGGTCACATGCTCAGGAGTGAAGTGGCTCCGAACCGAGGTCATGAAGATCTCGACCTCGTGCTCGCCCTTGCGCTCGATGCGTTCGGACTCGGGACGAGGCGCCCATGGATTCACGGCCTGAATCGTCGGATCCCAACCAACCTCTGGATAGACCGACCATGAATGGAGTTTGTCCGCTTTGATGATCTGTGCGTAGTGGGGCTCACCGATTCCCATAGGCATATCGTAGATCACAGTCATCTCGGTCCCTTGCTCAGAGATGTCCAGCAACTGGAAATTCTGAGGCATCAACGGCCCGGTCTGCACGAAGCGGTCAACCGACCACTTGTTGTACGCAACAAGGTACTTGCCATCAGGGTCAACCGTGTCGCCTTCCGCAGCACCGAGGTGGCCGATGTTGTAGTGGACAGGTGTTTTCTGGACAAGTGTCCAATCTGGTTCAGGGTTGAGCTTGCCGTAGTCGCCACCGAGTGTCCAGCGTGCGACCGCTGAATCGAGGAACAGTGAGGTGTATGCGTATCCATCAGGACCGAACTGGGTGTGTAGCGGTCCAAGGCCAACCTCGACCTGTGCTTCCATGACGCTGTCAAAGTCGAGGACCGGGACGCCGAACTCGTCTTCACCTGAGAAGGTCTTGTTCGCGATTGCTTTCTTGATCTTGTCTACAGAGTAAATCGTGGTGTGCGGATCAAGCTTGCCTGAGACGACCACGAAGTCACCCTTTGGCGAAACATCAACGCCGTGGGGTGAGCGTGGTTCTGGAGTGAGGTGGAGGAGTCCCTCAGCGATCGCATCTTTGAGCGAGATCACCGGGAAGTCCTTGATCATTGTGTACTTGCCCGCTTCAAAGGCTTTCTCAGCCTTCTTCCAATCGATGATGTGAAGATAGTCGGTCGCGTTCATACTCACGCCCGCTTCAAACGGCGGATTCTTCTCGCCCTCGACCCCAAACCCGCCGGTTGCGAGTTCTGTATTAATCGAGTTGAGGAAGAAGTACCCATCGCTCGCGAGCTTGCCCGCATCTGCGATGTCCTGCCAATATGGGGGGAGCTCGATCGCGAAGGATTTTGCTTTGTCGATGCGTCCCTTCTTGCGATCAAACTTCCACATGGTCACCGCGCCACGGAAGTTCTCTTTAAACTCCGACATCGGAGCATGGTCCGCACCCCAAGGCACATTGTATTGAGCGGTCTCGAAGATGTACTCGGTGTTTGGTGGGACGAACGCGCCGCCGTGGTCGTTGATGAACAGTGGATTCTTGACGATCTGTTTGGTTTCAAAGTCTCTGAGATCGATCACCGCGATGCGTGCGTTGGACTTGTCGTTGATGAAGAGCCAATCACCGTCGTAGTCGCCGTTGGTTTCGGAGAGTGCTGGGTGGTGTGTGTCTCCCCAGCGGTTTTCTCTGCCGCTGACATTGCCCTCATCGAGAACTTCGTTCCCGACTCCGTAGCCCCAGCCTTGCCAAGATTCTGGAGTAAACACACCGATGGTGCGGAGAATACGCATGGAAGGCACGCCGATGACGAAGACCTGCCCTGAGTGTCCACCAGATGAGAAGATGACATACTCGTCTTTCATACCAGTGGGGGTGTAGGTCTTCGCAGCCGCGAGAAGGTCAGTTGTGCTGAGCCCTCTTTCTTTTGCGATCTTTTGGACCTCGCTGATGGATTGTGCATGCGTGTTTCCCGAACCAATCGCGAGAAGCGTGGTCGTCAGGAGCACCTTCGATTGCAATGCATTGAGTCTCATGGTCTTTCCTTTCCTGCATATTGCTCGATGAGCGGTTGTGCTTGGTCTGATCTGTAAATGAGTCGTTAATCGTCGTTGGCGGAGACTGAACGGATGTATCCGATGATGTCAGTAAGCTGGTCGTCGGTGATCGCTGGGTTGCCTCCCTTGGGAGGCATGTCCAGACCTGTTGTGTTTGCAGGATCCCAGACAGGGCGCCCCATCTTGATCATGGTCATGAGGTCCTTGTCAGAACTCGATCTGACAAACTCGCTGGTGATGAAGGATTTGCCCAGCCCCTCGATCCCCTCCGCGTTTGTTCCATGACAAGCGGAGCACGATGCGAGGAACGCTTCGCGCCCAGGATGATCCAGGAGAGCGGGGTCAGTCGTTGGTCTGCTTGCCGTCTGCTCAACGACCCAGTCTTCCATGGACACAGTCGGCACGGAAGGATCTTGGATCTCGCGGAGGAACCCAACAACTTTGACGATCGATTCGTCGCTGATGTTCTGCGCTCCGCGGGCAGGCATCAGCACGCCTGTCGTGTTGAGGGGATGATCTGGGAATCGCCCATTGGTAATGACATCAATGAGTTCTTGATCGGTGCTGTTCTGGATGTACGCGCTGTTGCGCAGGGGTTTGCCAAGGTGAGGAGAGCCCTGCGCGTCCGCTCCATGACAGAGCATGCATGTGTTCTTGTACACCGTTTCGCCTGAGACGAGTTGGGTGGGGACGCCTCCAATGGTGCTGATCGATGTGGAACTCGCTGTGGGTCGTGTCGGCTCTGGAACTCCAACAAGGACGGCTGAGATCGCGATGATCGGCGTCAACAGAATCATCGCGCCAACAGCAAAGGAAGGCCACTTGTTTGGATCATGACCAAGAGAAGTCGTTCTGGGAGAAGCGTTTCTGAGAGAGGCGTTGTTTAGTTCGTGGGGTTGTCGATTGGATTCCATCTTGAGACTCCTGTTGCTTGTGGGGGAGCTGTTGTGGAAGTGTATACAAATGGATAGTAGAGTCCACTATCTATAATAAAAACTCTCCGTGACCCCTCTGAGAATGATTTGTATTGAGGTTTGAATCGTCGTAAACCGATTTCGTGAGTGATATTGGATTCCGAGCCACACCCTTGACTCTTTGGTCCGTGCCTGGTATAGTGGATAAATGTACCCAGTATTCCGCGAAACTGAACTCTGATGATTAACCAAGCCGGCGAATATGCACTTCGGGCCGTTGTCCATCTTGCTCGTCGGGATGGTCTTCAGCCAGCTTCAGCGAGCGATATCGCGGAAGCAACCAAGGTCCCACAGGCATATCTACAGAAAATATTGCGGACGCTGACCAAGCAAGGCCTGCTCACTGCTCAACGAGGGATGGGTGGGGGATTCAAGCTCGCCAAACTCCCCTCAGCGATCAGCGTGCTCGAGGTCCTCAATGCATGCGATTCAGGACCAAGCCGAATTGAACGCTGCCCGCTCGGAATCACGGGGCACACCCAGCTCTGCTCGCTCCACCGATTGATCGATCAACAGACCGCGTCTGTTGTATCAGTATTTGCCTCAACATCAATCGCAGATCTCATTAACAATCAAGACCTGATCCGCCCACTCTGTGATCCAAACACTTCGTGCTCTACAGCTGTGGATATCAAAGTTTCGGGCAATCAGCATGAAAATTGAACGACTCAAGTTTCGAGAGTAGATAAAGAGCCTTCTGCGTAGGTGCATCGATAGCGTATCAAAGTCGATTTCGAGCAAAGGGCGTAGGAATTTAGGAACGAATGAGTCGTTATTGTGAGAGAGCAGTCGTGTAAGCCAACGACTTGACTCAACTGCAAGCCGCAACGACTGGCAACAGGCACGAAAACAGCATGCAATTAGAGAAGGGACCAGCGTGTATGCCGGTCCCTTTTGCTTGGTGCCACCCCGGTCTTTGCAGACATCGGAATGACGGGAATGGGCCTTGGCAGACTCGAACTGACAGTGATTCCAGCTCAGAATCGTTGATTCTGGCTAATCAAAGCGCAGAATGAGGCGCAGTTCATGTAGAAGTACCTGTGGCAGTTCGTCAAATACTCAGTCAAATCAAATCACTCAAATCTGAAGAATATGAGTTGCTAGTGAAGGCCATAAAAACAAAATTATAACGCCTGCTTCTGGTTAGCTTGCTCAAGGAGTTTGTCTCGGAGTTCCCTGTATGTATCCCGATAAATATTGTTATCCACTACTTTACTCAGATACTGCACGATGAGAATAAGTTGGTCTGAGTCCAAGCTTCGGGATAAATGCTTAATAGCAAACTCAGGCATGATTGTTGGGTAATCGTGACTTTTCCAATCTTCATACTCAAGACAAAGGCTCAGAGCAGCGTTTTCTTTTGTGCTTTCAGGGATGTGATCTGACTTGAAAAGTGTGCGCAAGCAATCTGAGGTTAGTTGAAGGCTCCAAGTTATAATCGTGTCACTGCTATCTTGCTGGAGAGTGGGATAGTTTGGGTTATCAGATTGTATCTTGCTGGTCATCGAAATCACATCTTCAAGGCATTCCAGACAGTCCCTGATCCAATAGCAATACCGATTTGGGTACTCTTCCCATGGTTCATGGTCCGGAACTTGAGCAATCCCAACGATGCCCTTTACAAAATAACGAAGGTATGGCAACCACATATGAGCAGTAGTGCCCTGAATTGCAGCGCTGGTTGCCATCAACCGAAAAAACCAGATTGATGCACCAATGTCAGAGTCCCATCGCACATCTTCGGGTTTTTCGCCATCGTTAAAAGGTAACTGCTCTAGATCCAGTTTTTCCGTATTCTTTGCAGTCGATATATATCGTAACACTCCCTCTCCCACAGCTTTCCAAGCGTGGATTTGGTATGCAATTGGTATATGATCAAAAATGGCATGCAGCACAACACACTCATCAGGTATTCGATAATAGTGTCCAAGCGTTTTGTCGCCGAAATTTGTGCAGAGTCTGAGCTCCCTTCGGAGGATTTTTTCTTTGCCAAACATCAACTCATTTAGAATCTTCTCGACATTCCAGAATGCAGCATTCGACTCTCTTGATAAAAGTTGAGACAAATATTGGCGATCTTGGACTGCTGCAGCACGCAAGAACTCTTCATGTCTGATAGCTCGTTCAAGTAGTTGGTCGTAACGATTAGCATATTGCGAATCTGGGATCGGGAGTCCAGGCCCTCTAGGCGGCAGAGACTTTGGAAATGCTTCGCTTAGTACATCAACTACAACAGTGGCGGACCCAGTGAGCAAAAGGCGTTCGATTCTCGGTTCAAACTGTTCAAGTTCAAAGTGATTCCAATTCTCGTTCGGATATATGATTGTAACTGCACGGAATGCACACGCGAGAATCAGAATCTGAGCGCCAATTACAGCAAGTGATTCCCAGCCGGCGTATTTATCGGGTATCCAGCTTTGGATACCTGGGATCAAGACTGCAAGTGCAACTGCACATACAAAGCATTCAAGTAACGGTTCAACATTTAGGGCGACCTTGACGCGAACATGTTCTTGTTTCTTGGCATCAATGATGGCCCAAGCTGCTATTGCGAGACCGAGAATAGATAAAATTACTTCCAATGCCTACTCCAATACTTTGATTGGTCAGAGCCTAGATATTATTCGAATAAATGGCACTTCCTTGGGAACCAGCCAACGCAGTTGCAATCCCCCCAAACTGCTCTAGCGCGTCCTGCAAATCTTCCACAATCTGAGCCGCCAACACATCGGGGTCGGGCAAGCTGGCGCTGTCTTCAAGGCTGTCGTCCTTGATCCAGAAGAGATCCAGACTCAGCTTGTCGCGTTTGAGGAGTTCCTCGTAGTCGTAGCAGCGCCAGCGGCCTTCAGGGTTATCCTCGCTCCATGTTGGCTTCCGCTTATGGATCGCGCCGGGCTTGTAGAGCTTGACGAACTCATCGAAGTCTGATCGCTTGATCGGGTCCTTCTTGAGCGTGAAGTGCAGGTTGGTACGCAGGTCATACACCCAGAGCTTCTTCGTCCAGGGCTTCTCCTGTGGCGGTTTGCGATCGAAGAAGAGGATGTTTGCCTTCACGCCCGGCTTGTAGAAGATGCCGGTAGGGAGGCGGAGGATCGTGTGCAGATCGCATTGCTTCATCAACTGATCGCGGATTTTCTGACCGGAACCACCTTCGAAGAGGACATTGTCAGGGAGGACGACTGCTGCACGCCCGTGCACCTTGAGCAGATTGAAAATATGCTGGAGGAAGTTGAGCTGCTTGTTCTTTGTCGATGTCCAGAAGTCCTGTCGGACGATGACTTCGTCTTCGGTCTCAAGCTCACCCACTTCATTCACGGTCCTGAGGGTTGCCTTCGTGCCAAACGGCGGGTTGGTGAGCACCATCGAATAGAGCGTCGTGGGCGGGGTATCGAGACTGCTCTTGCCACTGATGACCGGGGTGGAGAGTTCGTCCTTGCCTCCCGTGATGCTATGCAGGTAGAGGTTCATGGCACACAAACGGGCGGTATCGGGGACGAGCTCCTGTGCTTGCACCAGATCCTCTTTGATCCGCTGTTTCTGGTCTTTGTCCATCTCCTTGCCGTGCCGCTTGAGCACCGCTTCGTAAGCCATCGTCAGGAATCCGCCGGTGCCGGACGCGGGGTCCATGACTGTGTCTTCAGGGCCCGGTTGCATCACCTCGACTGTGGCTTGGATGATCGGGCGGGGGGTGAAGTACTGCCCAGCGCCGCCCGAGCTCTCTGACGCGCTTCGACTCAGGAGTTCTTCATAGATCACGCCCTTCACATCGAGATCGAGACTGATCCAGCTCTCGCGATCGATCAGATCCACGATCAGCCGGCGGAGCTTTGCAGGATCCTTGATCTTGCACTCGGCTTCCTTGAAGATCACTCCGAGCAGCCCTGACTGGGTACCGAGCGCCGACAGGATGCGACGATAGTGTGCGTAGAGCTCTGCGCCGTCGAGTTTGAGCAAGCTCGGCCAGTCGCACGCGAAGGTGCCGCCATCGTCCTTGCCGGAAGGGATCAGGTTTGGCCTGTTGTACGGGGGCTTCGTGAGCTCGTCGGCCATCTTGAGAAAGAGCATGAAGGTGAGCTGCTCGACATAGGCCATGTACGAGAGCCCGTCGTCTTTGAGCACGCTCGCGTATGCCCAGACGCGCTGCCCGATCTGTGATGCGGAGGGTGCGGAGGTTTTGGCGTTGCTCTTGCTCATGTGGTCGCGGCCTTTCGGGAGCTCTTTTTGCGGGTCTTGCGTTTGGTCTTGGGTGTCTTGGAAGCCTGCTCGCGGATGCGTTCGAGGAGCACGCTCGCGGGCTCGTCGTTGGGGTCCTGGGGAACGAGCTTGCCCTCGAAGGCGGCTTTGAGGATGGCTTGGCGGAGGCGGTTAGCTCGCGATAGACCTCGGCTGACTTCAGATTCCAATGCGTCAATTTGGGTGAGTTTCTCATTCACGGAGAAGGCAATCTCATCCTGTTCTTCAGATGGTGCTAGGGGCACTGGGAAGTACTTGATTACGCCTAAGCTGATCGAAGCCAGGTTTACGGATTGGATCCCACCGGTCCTAAACCACACCTGCCCATAGCTGTTGCCAGAATGTGAGATTAGTTCAGAGTTGACCTCAGACAGGAAAGGTCTCGCGCGGAACACATGATTCTGATGTACGCATTCTTCGATCTGTTCTTCCCACACCCAACCACGGCCTAGTTTGTCTCTATCTCCACCTTCGGTGAAAAGAACATCTCCTTGACGGAGTCGTAACTCATTGATGTCTTTCTCTTTGGCAGAGATGAACTTGATCTCAGTGAGATCAAGATAGCCCCGCTGAACATTCGCAACCCGTAGGTATGCCACATCGCGCATCCCAGGCTGGCCAGCTTGCTTCGTGTTCTTTGTGATACCGCCTGTTACATCAGCTAACTGATCTAGACTCGCCCACGACCACCCCTGAGGCAAGGGGGGGAGTGGTTTTCCCTCCTCTAGTGGTTTAGGAGGTACTGGCTCCTTATACCGCACCTTCCAGTTCTTCGGCGGCTTCTTCTCTTTCGCCTCGTATCCCGCGAGGGTCTTCTCTTCCCACTGTTTGCGGCGTTCTTCGAGGATGCGTTCGAGGAGTTCGGACGCGGGCTCTTCGGGTGGGCCGTGCTCTTTCCGCCACTCCTCGGTCAGGCGACCCGTGACGGCGGCGTGCAGCACCGCGGCGCGATAGCGGGAGAGGTTGCGTTTGACGCGTTCCAACGCGGCGATGCCCGCGTCGAGATCGGTGAAGAGTTCTTCGATGCGATCGACGATGCGCGATAGTTCTTTCTCAGGAGGGATGGCTATTGAAGTAGCAAGTAAATCATCATCGTGACCTGAAGGCGGACTGTCGCCGTAAGTCGGGATCGTATTCAAGAAATCATTGTGCAGGTAGAGGTAGTAGAGAAATCTAGAGTCAATGCCTTCGTGAGGTCTGCATATGCAAAAGGCTGTTGAAGCCCATTGATTGTCGAGTTCTTGAGGCACGATGGCGATATTTTTGAGATATGGCCTCACGAGTGAAATGAGAACATCACCGCTTCGCACCATTTTTCTGGCACGACTTGGAGCTTTATCGGTTGGGAGAAACTTCGGCTCAGTCACTCTATGGAGAGTGTTGTCGATCGCATTGATGTCAATGTAGTGGAATGAATCACGCTCTGACTTCGCGGGGTCAGAGTTCTGAAACGGCTGGATCACTTCGCTGATCGTTGCTTTTGCCCAGCCGCTCGGCAATACAAAATCATTTTGCCATTTGCTCATCCGCTCAATGCCCTGTTCATCTCACTCATGATGCCCTCAAGCTGTTCACCGAAGAGCTGGTAGGCTTTGCCGAGGTTGCCTCGGCTTGCGAACCATCCGTTGTTGAAGTCGTCATTCTCGATTGCGAGACTTGTCGCGATGTGCTCGGCCATCTTGTCGAGCCATTGCTCTTGCTCCGAGGTGAAGGATACACCGGCGGACACCTGCTGCTCGCGCCATTGGGAATATCGTTGGCGAACAACATCGGCGAATGGTGTAAGTGGCTCACCCGGCTGGAGTGTGTGACGAATAAGTGAGACAAGATCGGTGATGATCTGACCGCCCTTGCCCTGCACATTCGCGGCTTCGAGTGCTTCGTAGCAACGCCAGAGCTCTTCGGTTGTTGCGGAGACGGGTGGGCGCTGGATCTGCTCCGCGAGGTCCTTGAGATCACGGAACTTAAGGCGATCGGGCGTTGCGATGCCGTAGAAGACCTGGAGTGCTGTGAGCTCGTCCTTGTGATCCTCGATGAACTTCTTGAAGTCTTCGATCTTCGATCGAGCCTTATCAAGTGCCTCTTGTGAGTATCCGGCTGCGAGCAGTTGGTCTTGGCTGATTCGATCGATGGTCTGGTCGTTGTCCTGCTTGATCTGGAGGAGAAGATTTCGGAGATTCGGGTCGTAGAACGGCTTGATTGCGTCCTTGATGAGCTCTTGCTCAGCTGTCTTGAGCTGTTCTTCGCTCGGCTCGATGATGCCGGGATTCAGTACACGCGCCTTGTTCTCGACATTGTTCGCATCGAGCGCGTTCACGAGTCCAGCGACAAGTTCGTCAGTTGACTGACCGCAGGCGTGAGCGCGGACCTCGTCTTGCTGCTTGTCAGACATCTCAGCAGATAGGCGGGTGAGCTTTCCTGCAAGGGCTGAAACGGCATCAGGATCTGTTCCGCCTGCTTTGATGTAGTCGAACACTTGCTTCAGGGTCTTGCTTGGTTCACGATCGAGCGGCCCTTTATCGCTCTTGGCCTGCTCGCACACACCCACAGCATCGACAATCACAAAGTGTGTCTTGCTCTTCGCGTCTGGGGTGACCCCCTTGATGGCATCGGGTGTCATCACGCGAACACCGCGTCCCTTCATCTGCTCGAAGTAGTTGCTGCTCTTGATTGAACGCATGAAGAAGACGATCTCTACGGGCTTGAGATCGGTGCCAGTCGCGATCATGTCCACGGTGACAGCGATCCGTGGGTTAAACGAGTTGCGAAACGCGACAAGCACATCTTCGCCGGTCTTGCCCTTGAGTTTCTCGTAGTACACCTCTTCACGCTGGGTCCCATCTGGGTCGGTGACATTGCGGGTGCACCTCAGAGTGCCGGTTCGGTAGGTGATCTTCTGGCAGAAGTCGTTCCCTTTGCCGAATTCTTCGCGGACAATGCGAACGATGTCGTCTGCGTGAGAGTCGTCTTTGGCAAAGATGAGGGTCTTTGGTACTTCGGTGCGTCCGGGGAAGATCTCTGTGAACAGCCGATCATGGAAGGCTTTGATGACTGTTCGGATCTGGTCTTCAGCGACCACTGCTCGATCGAGTTCGTCCGCGCCATATTCAAGATCTTGGTCAAGTTCTTCGAGTCGTTCTTTTCGGGTTTTCCTGCTGCGTTTGCCAACATGGTACCCCGCGTCGATGGATGAACCCTCTGTCGTGATCTGCGTGCGGATTTGGTACACATCGAACGGCACATTGACGCGATCCGCGACCGCCTGTTCGTGTGTGTACTCCATGACCAAGTTCTGGTCGAAGAAGCCTAGGGTCTGTTTGCTCGGGGTTGCGGTCAGCCCGATCATGAAAGCGTCGAAGTACTTCAAGACATCACCCCAGACACTGTAGATCGAGCGGTGGCATTCATCGACGATGATTGCATCAAAGAACTCTGGGGGGAGTGCATTGTTGTAGGTGATCGGGACAGGTGGCTTCTTGAATGCGCCAGGTCCTTCAAAAGTTGAGCGTTCTTCATCCTCATCCGCCAGTTGTGCTTGCTGGGTGAGTACGGAATAGAGCCGCTGGATTGTCGTGATCACGACACGATTGACCGGGTCGAAGTGGTTCCTCTGTGGGAATGTCGTGTTGTAGAGCTTGTCGAAGGTATGGCGTTCAGCTGGCGGCTGAAACTGCTGGAACTCCTTGAGTGTCTGAGTCCCGAGGTTTGTGCGATCCACGAGAAAGCACACACGGCGAGCGCCGGCGTGCTTGATCATGCGATAGGCGATGTTGGCGGCAGTGAAAGTCTTACCCGAACCAGTCGCCATCTGGATCAACGCTTTGGGTTTACCGAGCGCGAGGGACTTCTCAAGATTCTGGATCGCGATGTGCTGCTTGGGCCACAATCCTGCGACTGGAACTGGAGGCATTTCTCGTAGCCCACCCCTGAGCGTTTGGCCAATCTGAACCATCTTTTGGAGTGTCTCAGGCTGATGAAACGAGAAGATGTCTCGGCTTCGAGCGTGGGGTTCCATCCAGTTTGTGAACTGCGTTACTTCACCCGTAGATTCATACTGAAATGGGAGCGGCCTGCGCCATGCGGGGAGATTCTCAGGAAGCCCATCGCTGTAACTTGCTGATTGACCCTCAACACCCTTGAGCGTGTGACCCACGGGCTTTGCTTCTACGACCCCGATGGCTTTGCCGTCAACATAGAGTAGATAGTCAGCGGGACCGTGTGCACCAGGAAACTCGGTGACAGCCAGCCCGATTCCCGCGCCAATATTCATGTCACGATATGACTGCACAGCCCAGCCAGCTCTGGTGAGCATTGCATCAATGACTTCGCGTGCTTGTTCTTCAGGAGTTGGCATTGTCACTCCACAGTCGCCTGCTTTGCTTCTCGGTATCTCTACACTTTTGAGCCAGTTCAATTAAGGATCGCGTAGCCGCCAGTTGGTGAAGATAAGCAGCGGACCGGTTTAATGATATGAGATCTGATCCTGTCATAAGGAGGACCAGTTTAGGGTATTTCGAGTGCAATTGCAGCCAATTAATCTATGGTTGAGTCATAATTCATCGCATTGTTATTCATGATCTAGGAAGACTGGGGCAAAGATCGTTTGCGATCGTGAGAATAGGCAACATGATGGCCGCTGGAGCATGCGTTGCGGCCCATTCGCCGTCCTGCATCTTGTTGACCTCGCGCGCGCACGCGTAGTTGTGCATATTGAGTACAAAATTACCACTGGTCAACTTGTCGGTTGTGGTTCACAACTTGCCGTTGCGCACTATCATGTCATGCAGTACGGGGCAAGAGCCGGAATTGGCCGGCGATGCTCGGCGGGGGTACTCGATCGGAGGGGATTGGGTGGTCGCTGGGTGCCTCAGGAAGGCAACGGGGAATGGTTGATGCACAACATGCGGAGCGTCGGGACACTTTGTTTGTTCAGGCGCGTGGGCTTATCAATGCGGACAAGCGGCAGTTTGGTGAGGCAGGCAGGACACTCGAAACGCTGTTCAGTGAGGAATACCTCATCGAGCAGGTCCCGCATCTTGAATCTGCATCGGCTGGGGTGAAGCTGCAGTATCGACTGGATATTGCCCGTCGGACTGTGATTCGCGATGAGGACTGGGATGCACAGGCGCTGATGGACTTCAGGAGGGCAGGAGACGCTGCTGCAAGGCAACGGGCGGCTCGATTGGTCGTGATAGCAATCATCCTCTCAGCCGATCCTGATGCCTCCAGGGCGATCAGTCAGGAGATGTGTTCGTTTGCGACCGTTCCATGGGAAGGAGATTGTCGGATGGGTTCCGACACTTGGCTTGCTGGGATCGATGACATCAGCTGGCTTGAGCGTGGGTGGGACGATCGCGACAACCCTTCTCCACGCGTGCTTGATCTGCTGGAGGAGGCGATGGGTGTGGTTCGCACAGGGACCAACGCGGCCGAAGGATCGTTGATTTCCAGCGGGGATGGTCGTCCGTGTGATCAACCGGGGTTGAATCCGCACGATGAGTTGCACAGGGCGCTTTGGGATCTGGTTCGGCATGTCTCTGTGTTCGAAGGGAACGCGTCGCAGTGGTTGGAGACACATCAGTATGATTTTGTCAAGAAGCTTGAGGAACAGCGGGAGTGGTTGCTCGACTACACAAGGCAGTGGTGGGTGACCTGGGAGCCGGCGGTCAAACGGGTGCGGGATGCGATTCCCAATGTGCAGCGTCCTGAGTTCAAGGACATGAACGCCGAGACGCTCCGGTGTCTTGCGAAACTCAATGCGATCTTTGGTGCGCCGTTGATGTGTTTGCCCCACGAGATGCTTGGGGATCATTTGTTGGTGCGTCCATTGAGCGTGCTGGGGTTTCGGCGTGAGGACGATCGGTATCTGGTGAGCAACTATCCACGCGATCGGGTGCGTGAGGCGGTGCGACCGATTCAGGAGCAGCTTGAAGCGTTGGCGTTGTATTTGGATGAGGATGGAGATGATCTGTTGCAGGCTACTCCGGAAGTCGTGATAGAGACGATGCCGACTCTCTCTGTTCAGCCAGTAGGAAAGCCAATGAGTTATGAGGTTGCGACTTTGAAGGCGCTGGCAAAGGCGCGATCTGATGGGTGGCCTCGCAGGAATGGGAAGCCTTCTGTTCGAAGGATGGCGAAGAAGGTCGGTTGCAGTCCGCACACGATGAAGAAAGCGATCGATAACTCGAAAGAACTCCATCACCTTTACGAACGAGATGAAGTTGCCCTGCCAACCGTGGATGCTGAGCTTGCTGAGTTGATTCTGGCTCAGAAGAAAGACGCACGATCAACGCGTGCGCTGTAGATGTGCGCGCACGGGGTCGTGCACGGTTCAGTAACCAAAATCATTGATTCAGTGAGATTAGGGTGGTTTATTGGCCATCCAGGGAGTGTGCGCGCGGTCATTTCCTAGGTCAAAGGCCTTGTGCGATTTCTGGTACTGAGTACTGGGCACAAGCCTGAGATTCTTGGAGGCCAAGATGGCGAAGAACAATCAGACACATGACGGAACGCTCATTTGGACAGTCGCACGGATCGCAGAGCACCTCGGGGTGCAGCGGCATCGGGTGGAGTATGTGCTCGACAGCAGGGGGATCGAGCCGATCGGCAGGGCGGGGATCGCCCGCATCTACAGCGAGGACACAGTGGACCGGGTTGCATCAGAGTTGGTGCGGATCGTGTCGCTGCGGGATGTGGGGAATGCATCAGACATGCAAGGGGGTGAACTTTGAAACAGGACACAACAACACAGAACATATCGAAACAGAACAGCCAACGGATGACACTGCGACCACGCGAAGCGGCAGATGCGCTGGGAGTCTCGGAACGGACGCTCCGGTCGCTGATCCGATCAGGAGAGATCCCGCACGCAAAGCTCAATCGAGCAGTGCTGATCCCGATCGCGGGATTGGAAGCGTTCATCGCATCGAAGATGGAGGAGGTTGAGACGATTGCATCGGGAGAGCGGCTTGCCGGGGGGCAGGCGGCTGGACACGCAGGCGCACAACAAGGGGAAGGGGGGCAGTGATGAACAATGAACACATGAATCCAACACAGCGGGTGCTCGATGCGCTCGAAGAGTGCGGGAACCACGCAACGCGTTCTGGGAAGGGTTGGTCGGCGCGATGCCCGGCACACGATGACCGGAATCCAAGTCTGAGCATCAGCGAGGGATCGGAAGGGCAGGCGCTCGTGCATTGTCATGCGGGGTGCGCAGTCGATGAGGTGATGCGTGCGATCAGGCTGGAGAAACGCGACTTGTTCAGCGTCGCCGGCGACACTTCCCGCGTTTTTGGACGCGTGAAGCCCCAAAGTGTCGCCGTCGCCAATGTCAAACGCAATGAAACGAAGGATGCGGGCCGGGTACTGTACCCTGATCCTGATGAAGCGCAGCGGACGCTCGAACGCAGGATCGGGGTTGTTGCACACCGATGGGAGTACCACGATTCACAGGGGGAACTCGTTGGGCTCATTCTTCGGTTTGAGTGTCCTGATGGCAAGGTCATCCGTCCCGTTTCGCGCACAGCCGACGGGGCAGGGTGGATCATCGGCGGGATGCCCTCGCCCAGACCGCTCTACGCGCTTCGGGAGATCATCGATTCGGTTGGGGCGGTGTATGTGTGCGAAGGGGAGAAAGCGTGTGACGCGGCGATCGCGTGTGGATTGATCGCGACGACGAGCCCGCACGGGTCCAAGAGTGCTTCCAAAGCGGACTGGTCTTCGCTGAGGGGACGACGGGTCATCATCATCCCGGACCACGATGATCCGGGGGAGGCCTACGCGGCTGATGTGCTGGGACTGGCGCTCGATTCCGGTGCTGCGTCTGTGCAGATCATCAACCTTGGGGATCGCTGGGGCGGTCTACAGGAAGGCGGAGATCTGGCGGATGTGCTGGAGATCGAAGGAGGCGATACCGAAGCGGTCTGCGCTGGGATCGAGACATTGGTTGCTATGAGTGAGGTGATAGATGAGAACGACGAGATCGTGGAACATGCAGAACCCATCACCGATCCGCTCGCGTTTGCGCCCTTCCCGATCGAGTGCTTCCCCGAACCCGTCCGCACCTATGTCGTTGATGGAGCCGCCGCGATCGGGTGTGATGCATCTTTCATCGCACTGCCAATGCTTGCTGCACTCGCATCAGCGATCGGGAACACGCATCTGATCCAGCTCAAGAAGGGATGGACCGAGCCTGCGATTGTGTGGACTGCTGTGGTTGGCGAGTCCGGGACCGCCAAGAGTCCAGCGATCCAGCTCGCGGTCCAGTTTGTGCGCGATCGACAGATCGCAGACATGCGCGTGTATCAGCACGAACTGACTCTCTGGGAGAACGAACACGCGATCTGGGATGCGAAACAATCGCAGTGGAAGCGGGACGCGTCTAGGGGCAAGCAGGTCGATCCGATCCCGGAGCCATCCCGCCCGACCTGCCCACGCACCTGGACCGACGACGCGACGATTGAAGCGTTGGTTGGAAAGCTCAAGGAGAACCCGCGTGGTCTTCTGATGGTCCGGGATGAGCTCGCAGGATGGTTCAGCTTCGATCGCTACTCCTCGGGCAAGGGTGGGGGTGAGGTCGCGCGATGGCTCGAACTCTTCGGGGGACGCGAGCTGATCGTCGATCGCAAGACCAGCGATACGGAGTTTGTACCTCGCGCATCAGTCAGCATCGCGGGAGGCATCCAGCCAGAAATCCTCCGCAAGTCACTCACAACAACCAACCGCGAGAACGGCCTCCTCGCGCGTCTGCTCTTTGCGATGCCTCCACGCATGCAGAAGCGATGGACGGACACTGAGATCGACGAGTCCATTGAGCGTGCAGTAGAGCGGATGTTCAGCACGCTGTACACGCTGGACTCCGCTCGCGACTCTGACCACCAGTCAGACCCCCAGTCAGAAAGTGAATCAGAGCCGAGGATCATGACGCTCAGTGTGTCCGCGAAGCAACGGTTTATCCGTTTCGTCAACGATCATGGCTCGGAGCAAATGGGGATGGTGGGGGATCAAGCAGCGGCTTGGTCGAAGCTCGAAGGGTACGCCGCTCGCTTTGCACTGATCTTCCACCTCACCCGGATCGCCAGCGGGGATCGGTCGATCGAGGATCCGACGCTCGTAGACCTGGAGAGTTTGGAAGCCGGGATCACCCTGATGCGATGGTTCGCAAACGAAGCCAATCGTGTCTACGCGATGCTGCTGGGCCAATCCGCACTGTCCATGACCAGCGCGAACTTAGAACTCGTTGCGTGGATCCGATCACAAGGGAACTCAACGACCGTTCGGGATCTCAGCAGAGGTCCGAGGGCGTACCGAAATACAGCAACCGCCCAAGCCGCGATTGACGAACTCCATTGCATCGGACTTGGTCGATGGGAATCGAGCAACGGCGGGCGCGTTATGCGATTCTCACTAATCGACTAGGAACCCAGACTGCGGCGACGGCGACACTTTGCCCCTTTAAGCGGTCATTAAGAGGGAAGGTGTCGCCGACGACTCGAAGAACCTCTGCAACTCCCACCGATTTTTCTCGCACACGAATTCACAACTGGTACAATTTATCCAAGGAAGGTACATACCAATGGCATCACTCTCAAAGGACAAGAACGGCACCAAGCGGATCATGTTTATGGATCCAACAGGCAAACGACGCACCATCAGGCTCGGCAAGATCAATGTCAAGACCGCTGAAGCGTTCCTCATGCGAGTCGAGCGTCTTATCGATGCATCACGCACCGGGACTTCACTCGATGCACAGACCACGCAGTGGCTCTCAGAACTTCCCGATGATACCTTCAACAAGCTCGTCGCTGTCGATCTCGCGAAGCCGAGGAAAGCGGAATCGAAACACACGCTCGGCGAGTTGCTTGAGGAGTACTTTGCTACTTTGAGCGTAAAAGACTCAACGCGGACCAGGTATATGCAGACCCGCCGGCTTCTCTTGGAGCTAATTGGTTCAGGTCGATCGCTTGAATCCATCTCCCCGAGGGATGCGGATCAGTGGCGTGCGGATATCGTCGCAAAGGGGTACGCGGATGCAAAGGTATCCAAAGAAGTCTCCATCGCTCGGATGTTCTTCAAGCAGGCGGTCCGCTGGGAGTTGATCACTTCAAACCCATTCGAAGGGGTCAAAGCAGGCTCTCAAACCAACCGGGATCGTTTGTTCTACCTGAAGCCAGAGGACGCTCACAAGCTCATCGACGCGGCTCCAAGCAGCGACTGGAGGTGCATCATCGCACTCGCTCGGTTTGGAGGACTGCGATGCCCGTCTGAAGTGCTGGGTGTCCGCTGGGGCGATGTGGACTGGGCAAACAACCGATTGAGAGTTCGCTCACCAAAGACTGAACGGCACCTAGGCAAAGCTGAACGCGTGATCCCGCTGTTTCCAGAACTCAGGGAGGTGTTGATCGATGCCTTTGATTTAGCTCCAGAAGGGGCGGAGTTTGTGGTAAATCAATATCGGGATGCTTCTGTGAATTTGCGGACTCAGATGAACCGGATCATTGAACGAGCCGGGATGGTCGCGTGGCCTCGTCTCTTCAATGCCCTGCGTGCAAGCCGAGCGACCGAACTCGCGGCTCAGTATCCAGCAGCAGTTTGCACCGCTTGGATGGGTCATACCCAAGCCGTAGCTGAAGCGCATTACCACATGGTGCGCGATGAGGATTTCGCCAAAGCTGCAACCACGCCGGCGAGTGGAACTGATGGAATGAGTGGTTCTGAAAGCGGCGCAAATTGCGGCGCACTTGTGTCGCAAAACGCGTCGCAGCAGCAAACGGCAACGACTGGCAACACGAGCGAAAATGGTGCGCAAATAGATAAGGGACCAGCGTTTATGCCGGTCCCTTCATCTCGTTGCCATTCCTTGCAGAACAGGTCTAATGGGCCTGGACAGACTCGAACTGTCGACCTCACCGTTATCAGCGGTGCGCTCTAGCCAACTGAGCTACAGGCCCTCGGGTCACGAGTATACCCCGCAAAGCCCCATTGGTCACGCGTCAAGGGGGGCAGTTTCGCACTGATCGCAGGAATCCGTCCCAGAATCTTGCTCCGGGGATGTTCTTCGGACCTACGAGTCGTAAAATAGACCAGCGGGACCAACCAATGGACTGGCCCGGTCCCCCTTCACATGAGGAGCCCACCATGCGAGCCGACATTCTCTACAACAATATTATCGATGGCGATGAGTTCGAGCGTGCCCAGAAAGCCGCGGACGACTCCGCTGGACTCCCTGCGGATCAGATCGACACCGAGTCCTTCTACATCACCCAGAACTACGAGAAGTACAGCCAGGAAAACCACGATGTCTGGAAAATCCTCTGGGAGAAACGCTGGGATGTCCTCGAGCAACAAGCGTCCAACACCTACCTCGCGGGTCTCCGTGCGATCAACCTGAACCCCGACCGCGTGCCTCTGCTCTTCGGGACCGTCCCCGATCCATACGACCCCTCCAAGACCATCACAGGCATTAACGAGTACCTCCGCCCACTCACCGGCTGGCAATCCCGAGGTGTCCCCGGATACCTCCCCGCCAAAGCGTTCTTCAGCTGCCTGAGCCGGCGCGAGTTCCCGTCCACCGTCGTCATGCGTCCGATGGACAAAATCGACTACCTCCCAGAGCCCGACATCTTCCACGATGTCTTCGGGCATGTCCCCCTCCACGCGGACCCCGTCTTCGCAGACTTCCTCCAGACCTACGGCAAAGCAGCACTCCTCGCAGGACCAGAACACGAAGAAGCACTCGCACGCCTCTTCTGGTTCACCGTCGAGTTCGGACTGGTCTCCGAAGACAACAAGCTCAAAGTCTACGGCTCAGGAACCATCTCCTCGCACGGCGAATCTGAATACGCGCTCAACGCTCCCGAAGGCAAAGGCGGACGCGACAACGGACAGATCGAACGAAGGCCATTCGACATGCAACGCGTGATCGAAACCCCGTTCGAGATCGACCACTTCCAAGACATCGTCTATGTTCTCGACAGCTTCGAACAACTCCGCGACGCGATGAACGATTACGCGAATCGCGTGCTCGAAGATTCAAAGGTCAATGCCTGAGCCGATGATGTCCCAAGATCCGAGCAATACACAGGTCCAGATTGACCTCAATGCCTACCTCAATCGCATCGGATACGACGGCCCGGAAGGAACGCCGCCAACGCTCGAAACGCTCCGAGCGATCCAGCGCGGCCATGTCTGCAGCATCCCCTTCGAGAACCTCGACGCGGTCTTGGACAAACCGATCAGACTCGATCGTCAAAGCGTGCAGCAGAAGCTCATTTTTGACGGACGAGGCGGGTACTGCTTCGAGCAGAACGGCTTGCTCATCGATGTCCTCACCCAACTCGGATTCGAGGTCGAGTCCCAATCCGCACGCGTCCGCTTCTCCGCAACCAGAGATTTCACGCCTCCACGAACGCACCTGTTCGCAAAGGTCACCGTCGAAGGCATCCCGTATGTTGTGGACGCAGGCGTGGGGGGTCTATCCCCAACCGAGCCGTTCCGGATGGACACCGAAGATCCCCAAAGCTCACCCCACGACACACGGCGGGTCATTCTGGACGACGCTTCGGGCAACTGGTTCCATCAGGTCCAACTCGGTGAGCACTGGAACGATGTCTGCGAGTTTACGGGAGAGTCGATGCCAATGATCGACCGCGAGGTTGCCAACTGGTGGACCAGCACCAACCCCGATTCCAAGTTCCGGAAGAGCATCATGTCCGCGATCGCAGACCCAGATGGATCACGCCACACCCTCGGCAACCGACACTACACCCACCGCCAAGACGGGAATGTGATTGATGAACAGCACATCGAATCCACCACCCAACTGCTCGAAGTCCTCGCAACCAAGTTCAACATCCACCTTCCGAGCGACACCGTCTTCGGGATCGATGGACTCTGAGTCAGCATCTTGGCGTGAACTGATCAAGATCCATTCAAGTAGTGTTTCAAGTCATCGGGAATGATTGCGAGTTCACTGGTGTTGTAACTGAAATCAGCCAAGACGATGTCCCGTCCACATTCTGGACAAAGCGCCTGCGGCGTCTGGTGCAGCGGATACTTGCACTTGGGGCAGTTGAGCGTGTTCTCTTTGAGAAACTCGGTAATGATCCCCGTCGGACCGCCCGTTTCAGCATTCCGGCGTTCAATCTCATCAATGAACCAGTTGTAATCGTCATCCGAATCGAAAGCACGGTTCGGGATGATCTGCAACTTGAAATCGATGAGCTTCAAAGCGGTCCAGTCCTTCGTCCGCCGGACATCCCATACGCACGGCCAACGATACAGCGACGAAGCGTGCTTGGTATTGATGAAGAACCCATCGTCAGAAACTTCTACGGAACTGATCCCATCAATACCCGGGCCCTTTAAGCGGCACGAGAACTCAAAGATGCGTTTGATGAAGAATTGATGGGCACTCCCCCCGATGACATGCCGGTAGAGCCAGAGGAAGGCCCAAATGAGCATCGTCGCGATATAGATTGCGTGGAATGGGATTGTCAGTGGGATACCGAGAAGCGTGAGAAGCAGCGAGGATGCCGAGAGGGATACCAACAGAAACAGCCCACCTAGGATCAATGCCGTCCGTCTTTCAGAACGGAGTTTGGGTCGGATAGAATCGAGTCCAAGCTCAGAGCGGATCATCTCGAACCGCTCAAGAAACTCGGTTTCAAACTCGATTTGCAGGGGTCTCTCTTCCATCACGACCAGTATACCCGCTTGTTCGCACCATCCACCCACATGAACGAATCCCAGCTCCACAACCACATCTACCACCGATCTGCTGATCTCACCATCGGGGGTGGCAACCAACTCATCGTCGGGCCGGGAGACGATTGTGCCGTGTACCAAACCCCATCGGGAGAGCTGACACTCATCACCGTCGATCAGCTCGTCGAGGGTCGCCACTTCGAACCAAGCACCAGCATCGATCTCATTGCTCGCAAAGCGATCGCACGCTCCGTGTCCGACATCGCCGCGATGGGTGGGGTGCCGTCGTGGTCACTCGGGACCGGGGTGCTCCCCAAAGACTATCCCCACGCCAACGAACTCTTCGACGCGATGCACAAGTGGGCGCTCCACTGGGGATGCCCCCTCATCGGAGGCGACATCGCGTCCCACGCATCAACAAACCACCCGCTCACCCTCACCGTGACCGTCGGAGGCACCATGGTACCCAACACGCAGCCCGTCTTGCGAAACGGAGCCAAGCCGGGGGATGAGCTGTATGTCACGGGACAAGTGGGGGGGAGCTTCGCATCAGGTTGGCACCTCCTCTTCGAGCCCCGGCTCCAAGCGGGACAATGGGCAGCAGAGTCAGGTGTCCACGCGATGATGGATCTCTCCGATGGAGTCGGACGCGACGCGGACCGCATCGCCAAAGCATCCGGACTCATCATCGAGATCGATGCTACCAAGCTCCCAATCAATCACCGATGCAAGGATTGGCGTGAGGCCGTGAGCGAGGGCGAAGACTACGAACTGCTCATGTGCATCGATCCAACCACAACCATCCCAAGCATGAACCCGCCAATGCAAGGCCTAATCGGCACCTGCCGATCGTGCAACAACAACGAACACCCCGGCGCGATCATCATCGATCCGCACGGGAAGCATCACGACGCCTCAAGCATGGGATGGGATCACTAAACGAACCCGATCAGTTGTTGATCCGGTCAAAGATGTACCCGCCTGTGGGAGCGCCCCAGACCTGCTCGTCATCATCATTGAACCCGCGATCCCAGGTGATCAATCGATCGTGATGCAGATACACCTCGCTGGTCGCGTAGGTGGATCCTTGAAGTGCCGATTCGCAGTCGCGTCCGTTGGTGGATCCGATGAACGCCTTCTCAGACGCGTCCCAGCGGACGGTGATCGCGCACCCCTGACGGACACTCAGATCCGAAGGCGACAGCGACGCGAGCGGATCCGGCTCCATATACGCACCAACATAGCCTTGCGGATTCTCGAAGGTGTAGACCTCGGATACAAACTCGTTTTCCCCGGTCTGCGTCAGGTGATACACCCGCTGACGGTACGGCTGATCCGCAAACCCCGCCGCCGCCTGCTCAACATACATCCAAGGCCCATCGGTCCGGTCCGTCCAGATTGGAACCATGTGCAACTCGATCTCGTAGTACTCAGGATCATCCTGCGCCTGGTTCAGCGAAGAGAATGACCCCGTCAGGTGCTGCTCAAACCGCAACATCCCAAGCGAAGGTCGGCGTGCCTTCTTGTTCCACGCAAACTTGTTGTCCTTCATCGAATACGCCGGGGTTTCTTCGGCCGTCTTCGAGTCATTGCTCTTGAACATCCCTTGCCACTTCCCACACGCCGCCGCCGTCGTCAGCAGCATCACTGATGCAGAAATCAAGAGTGACTTTGTAAGAAACGAGTGTTGCGTGTTGGCCATGATGGTTCCTTGTCTGTTGTACGAAATGAGGAAAGGGTTCTGGAAAGATTGGGACTACGGATTCTTGGGTTTGCCGTTGCTCTTGCCCTTACCCTTGCCGCCTGTTTTGGGTTTGTTCTTCTTTTTCTTCTCGCCGGGACCCGCTTTACCCGCCGCGTCGCGACGGTAATCGGTCTTGCCCTTGTCGCGTGATTTGGACTTCTGGCTCCGCCGCTGTCCGCCCGGCGCCTTCTTGAAACCAGCGCCCGCGCCTTCCGCTTCGCCAAGACCACCAGCGGTGTCGCTCCCGAGCTTGAGACCCACCCCAAGCCCGCCCTTCGCCTTGCCCGCCGCTCGACGATCCGGGTTCGAGATGAGCAGATCCATCCGGCGCATCGACAAATCCACCTGCGCAACCGTCACCGTGACGCGGTCGCCGATCGAGAAGCTGCGTCCCGAATGGATATCAACGAGCGCCCCGGTCCGGTCATCAATCTTAAAGGATGGCGGACGCTTGTCCCGCGTCGTATCACCAGGAAGATCGTGCTTCGCGATCATCCCGTCCGCGAGGTACTTCTCGATCTGGACATACACACCCTTTGGAGTGATGCCCGTCACGAACCCCTCGAACTCTTCGCCGATGTGCTCAGCCATCAGCTGGAGCACGAGGAACGCACGCAGTTCTCGCTCGGCTTGTGCCGCATTGACTTCGGTGTTGGAACAGGTATTCCCGATTTCTTTGAGTGCCTGTTCATCGGGACACAAGGGATCGTCGCGGAGTTGTTTGCCCAGCGCGACCTTCGCGTCGTCGTTCTTGGGAAAGTTCTCGCCGTTCTTCGTGCGCTTGAGGTACGCGAGGAGCGCACGGTGGAGCGTGAGGTCTGGGTACCGACGGATCGGGGAGGTGAAGTGGGAGTACGCCGTGGACGCGAGCGCGTAGTGACCGATGAGCGCTGGGGAGTAGACCGCTTTGGTCATCGTCCGCAGCACCGCGGTGTGCACCGCGCGAGCAGCGCCGGTCCCAGCCGTCGCGTTGAGCAGCGTCTGGAGTTCTTCGCGTGATGGATTCTTTGGAATCCGGAACCCAGCAACCATCGCGGTTTTCTTCAGGTCTTCGACATCGCCTGGGGTTGGTTCCGGGTGCGTTCTCCGGAGGACCGGCACCCGCATACCCTCGAAGAGCGTCGCGAGCGATTCGTTCGCTTCGACCATGAACATCTCGATGATCGTGTGCGTGAACGCGTCGTCTTCTTGGTGTGCGTCGATGACCTTGCCATCCTCATCAAACACCAGCTCAACCTCAGGCAGATCAAGATGGATCATCCCCGCCTTCTCGCGACGAGCGCGGATCAATCGAGCGAGTTTGTCCATATCCTTGCACACATCAATAATGTCCTGCGTGTGCGGCGTATCCGTCTTCGCATTCTTCTTCGCTTCTTCCATGTCCCCATCGATCAGCGCCTGCGCCTCGAGGTAGGTCATGCGCTTCGCGGATTTGATCAGCGATTGGCACACGCCTCGGGATTTGACATTCCCCATCTTGTCGTAGCGGATAATCGCGGTCTTCGCGTACCGCAGCACGCCCTCTTGCAGCGAGCAGATGCCGTTGGACAGCACTTCGGGAAGCATCGGGATCACCAATCGAGGCAGGTACACCGAGTTCCCACGCTCCGCCGCTTCTTCATCGAGCGCTGTCCCCTGATCAATGTAGTGCGACACATCCGCGATGTGGATGCCCAGCTCCCAATCCCCATTCTCAAACCGCTTGAGCGAGATCGCGTCGTCGTAATCCTTCGCGTCAGGCGGGTCGATCGTGCAGATCAGATCCGCCGTCAGATCACGGCGCATGTCCAGCGCCTCGATCCCAAGCTTCTCATACAGCGCCATCTCTTCATCAAACCGCTGCGTCGCTTCGCGTGCTTGTTGGACACACGCTTCAGGGAAGTCATTGCTCGGGAGCGAGTACGCCGCGATGACCGCCTGCGTTTCCACATCAGGATCACCCGCAGCGCCAAGCACCTTGGTGATCACACCCTCCGCGAGATACTCGCCCTCCGGATAGTCGATGATCTCAACAACCACCTTATCGCCGGGCTTCACATTCTTCGAATCCGCATCTCGGATAATGATCGGATCGGTGATCTCGCGTCCGTCGGGATACACCAACCAGCGTCCATCCCGCTTGTCGATTTCGCCTGTAAACGCGGACCGCTTCCGCGCGACGATGTCGATGACCTCACCAGAATACTGACGCTCGAGCGTCCCGAGCTTCCGCTCGCGTCGTTGGTCGCGCTGGTAGTAGATTTTGACCGTGTCCCGATCGAGCGCGCCCATCGTCGAGTGCGCCGGGATAAACACATCCCCGCCATGCGTCACCTTCGATGGAGAGAAGAACCCGAACCCGCTCTTGGTGGATCGGAACTCCCCGATCGCTTCCCCATCATCCTCACGGAACGGGAGCATGACCTTCCCTGCGTCGTCTATATGGACGATGTCTTCAGCGGCAAGGTGCCGAACAGCAGCCCCAAACTCTTCAACATCCTCGATGTTGAGGTCGCGAGCAAGGATGGGAATCTGGACAGGCTCGTAAGACGAGTGCGAGATATGAGCGATTAATCGTGGGCGGTAGCGTTCTGGCATAGTGGGACTGTATCGACCAGCCGGGGAGAATGACGGCACAAACCGCATCCGAAGCGCGATCTTGTTCATATCATCCCCCGATGCCTTTAATTGGAACCAATCTGTGCTATGCCTACCCACGATCCCCGATGGTCTTGGACACGGTCAACTGCTCCATCGAGCAAGGCGCGATCACCGCAATCGTCGGCCCAAACGGCGCGGGAAAGTCCACCCTCCTCCGAATCCTCGCAGGACTCTCCAAACCCGACACTGGCTCAGTCCAACTCAACCAGCAACCTATCCATCAGATGCCCCCCAAAGACCGCGCCCACCACCTCGCGTACATCGCTCAGCGTTCATCCCTCGCGTTCGATTTCGACACTCGGCTCGTCGTGTCGTTTGGTCGATTGGCACTCCGAAACGATCCCGCAGCGGTGGACCGGGCGATCGTCCGCTTCGACCTTCCTGATCTCGCATCCAAACCGATGGGGACGCTTTCAGTAGGACAACAGCAACGCGTGTCCCTCGCTCGCGCCTGGGCGCAGCTTGATGGGCTCACCGATGTGTACTTGCTCGCAGACGAACCCACCAGCGCGATGGACCCCAAGCACCAGCTCGACACCATGGAGAGCTTCCAAGAACTCGCCCAACGAGGGGTCGGCGTGGCAATGGTCGCCCATGACCTAACTCTCGCATCGAGGTTCGCGGATCGCGTGATTCTGCTCAACAGCAACGGCACGGTTGAAGCACAGGGACCTGCATCCGAGGCACTCAATCCCGAGAATCTCACGCGAATCTTCGAAACCCCATTCGTTTCAGGCGATATACATGGACATCCCGTCCTGCTCCCGCTCACAACCACGCTCCAGAGCTGATATACTTTACACCTATGAACTTCCAGTCGATCATCGGATTCTTCACCAGCCCGCTCGGGTTCATCATCATTGTTGGTGCCATCTCAACATTCGGGCGGATGATCAAATCCGCACAAGATCAGCAAGCGAAAAAACGCGCCATCGCGATGCGCAGGCAAGCCGACCAAGATTCACTCCGCACTGGTGTCCGCGCTGATTCTTCGCAAGCAGCACCGGTGCCACTCGCTTCAAGCAAGAACGCAAACTGGGATAACAACCAACAGCTCCGCCGCGACCGGATCGAAGAACTCCGCAATCAACGCGTCGATCAACTCAAAAAACTCCGCGAGCAGCGCAGTGGGGGATCATCCCCCATGCCGGTGCAGTCATCCACACCCGTCGCGACCCCGCATCAGCGAGCAGTCCAACCGATCGCCCAAGCCGCCCCGCGTGTGACCCCGCCGCGAGCAACCCCCAGACCCGCGCCCGTCCGAGCCCAGCAGCCAATCCAGCAGCCGGTCGCTCGCCAATCGCGCGTCCTACAGCAATCGAGCCCCAAACCAATCGCCAAGCAACCCCCGCCCCGCCAGCGGGCGCGTCCCGCGATTGTTTCGCCCATCGCTCAGCAGCAGATCGATGAGAGCCGTCGGATCTCGCGAACCGCAATCAAAGCAAAGACAAACACCCCGATCATGGACGGCTCAATCACCAAGAAGCAGATCGGTTCAAACTCAAGCATCCGCGATTTCATCCGCACCGATCTCAAGCGTGCGATGATCGCTAAAGAAGTGCTCAGCCAACCCATCGGTCTCCGGCCGCCCAATGCAAACCCGATGGGGCTCGTTTGAATAGCACCCAAACCCGGTGCAGAATGCGATATACTTCCACATGATGTCTATTGAACCCACACACACAACCCGCCGACCATCCCGTCGAGTGCATTGCATTGCGGTCGCGGTCGGTTCGATGCTGACAGCGGGTATGCTCATGATCTCCGGCTGCGGCGCGATGGGCAACGCCCCGCGTGGTGCCAAGAGTCTCCGCGACATCATCGCACCGCAAACTTCCCCAACCACCGCCGCGATCCTCGCGACCGACGAGTACAACGCCGAGAACCGGTACCGTGGCACCACCATGCTCGCGTCTGCTCCCTTCGGCGGCGACGCGATCTACCTCGAGCTCTACATCGACGGCACCAGCGACGCAGACCCCGGCGTCCGCGCCACCTGCATCCGAGCACTCGGACGCCACGGCGACCCGGCCCACGCCTCATACCTGATCGAAGCCCTGAGCGACACCGACCGCAAAGTCCGCATCGCCGCCGCCCGTGCGCTCCAGCGTGTCCACACCGATGATGCGATCCCTTCACTGATCAAAGCGGTGAAAGAAGCAAACGAACCCGATGCGGATGTCCGCGCCGGTGCCGCCGATGCACTCGGTCAGTACCGTCAGCCCTATGTCGTCCAAGCATTAATCGCGGCCCTCCGCGACAGCCGTCTCGTCGTCAACAACCGCGTCCAGCATTCGCTCATGATCATGACGGGTCAGGATTTCGGGGTCGACCACGCCGCGTGGCAGAACTGGTACACATCGACCAAGGATCTTTTCGCAGCGGGTCAGGTCTATACCTACCCGGTCTTCAATCGCAAGAAGAAGATCGTCGAATACCTCCCGTTTATGGGGACCCCCCCAAACGAGACCACCTCGACCCCGGTCGGACTCAATCCCGTCCAAGAGTGATCCAGACAAGCCCCAGCACGCACAATCGGCGTTCTACAGTCCGAGAATCATCCGGTTCTCGACCCATGCTGGCATTCTGATCGTATCAAACCGATCTTTCAATGGTGCGTGCACTCCGTCTCATCCAGAACCAGCCGGTCCTCACTGATGGCCACCCCGATCCTGTCCGGCAACCCGGACACGCATTGGTGCGCCCGCTGTTCGTCATGATCACCCCCGCAGATCTGGGCGTTGCTCGCAACCCCGAAACCCAAGGCGTGATGGGTCACCAGTTCGTTGGGATCGTTGAAGACTCTGACACGAAGTCGCTCATCGGTCAACGCGTTGTCGCGGATGTCAACATCACCGATCCAGCATCCACCTTCGCCCAGCGTGGTCTCGGTCACCACGACCCAGAGCGCAAGATCCTCGGCTTGCGCGGATTCGACGGCTGCCTCTGCGACCGGTTCGTCATCCCGGATCGGAACCTGATGATCGTCCCAGACGAGATCGAGAGCGAGCGTGCGGTGTTTGCCGCCCAGCTCGCCGCCGCGATCCATGTCTCCCGCGTCCAGCGCGTCGAGGGCAAGGCCTTCGTCACCGTCCTCGGCGGAGACCTCATGGCGCTCCTCTGCGCCCAGATCATGGGAACACTCAACACCTCCGTCCGCATGATCACCGGACGATCCGACCGCTTAGAACTCTGCGCCAAGTGGGGGGTCAAGCATCGGAATTTGGGGGAAGTCGGACGACGAGCGGATCAGGACATCGTCATCAACACCATGTCCGAACCCGGCTCAATCGCGACATCGCTGAGGATGGTCCGTCCGCGCGGAGCACTCATTTTACAGAGCCATCCGACGATCGGGATCGAAGAACAGCACATCGCCCACGACGACCTCTCGCTCATCATCGAACGCGAACTCCGCCTCTACGGCTCCCGCTGCGGTCAAATCAGCGACGGGATCGCCGCACTCCAGTCGGGGCGCGTGGACCTGTCTGGTTTAGTGACCAAACGCGTCCGCTTCGACGAAGTCATGAGCGGCATGCGTGCCTCTATGGAACCCGAGCACATCGGTGTGCTGATTCAGATGGACTGAGTTCGCACGATCAAGGGATCGCAGGAATCGCAGTTGCAAGATCGGGCCACATCGCCGCGAAGATCCCAGCGGTGATCAGCGCGAAGATCACGCCATCAATAAAGCTGGTGATGATGAAGCGTGTGGGCTTTCCGAGGAAGAAATCCCCCGCGAACGATCCCATGCAGAATCCAAGAATCGCCGCCGTCCCGACGACCCGAAACACATCCATGTACTCCGCGCCCGGCCCAAGCCCGATCCCCGCGAGGTACCCCGCCATCGCGGTGATCGCGAGGTACGACAGGAAGCACTTGACAAGATTCATCATGAAGTTCGGTGGAGCACCCATCACCGTAATCATCCCCCAAGGGCCCGCTTTCCATTTGTCCATAAACGCTTCGGATTTATAGTCTTTCGAGTTGGCACAGTTCGGGTACATGTACAACCCCGGCTTGAGATTCAAAGGCTTGATCGCACTCGTAAACTCATCCTCATTGGGGATGAACTTGATATCCGCCTTGTGGATCGGCAGCGCCATCCAGATGACCGAACTGGCAACAAAGACCGCAACCGCTGAAATGAGTACCGGCATCCAAAGTTCTGCAAGACCAACCATGCTGTCCACCTTTCGTTGTAGGAGTTGTGTGCTGATCCCAGTATACCAAATGTCTTCGGATTCTGGTCAGGCACGAAAAAACCCGGTCAATGACCGGGCTTTCGTTGGTTTGGATTGGACTGAGAATCAGCCCGCGTTGACCGGCATCGATTCGAGAACCTCGTCGATCAACCCGTATTCGACCATTTCCTTCTCGTCGAGCCAAAGGTTGCGGTCGCAGTCCTTGTGGATCTTCTCTTGGTCCTGACCCGTCGCGTTCGCGTAGATCGCGTACAGACGGTCACGCAGACGCAGCATCTCTTTCGCTTCGATCTCAAGATCGGTCGCTTGCCCTTCCATGATCCCGGAGATCAAAGGCTGGTGCATAAGGTTGCGTGCGTTCTTGAGCGCGTAGCGTTTGCCCTTGGCGCCCGATGCCGCGATCACCGAACCCATTGAAGCCGCCTGCCCCATGATGTAGGTGCACACATCGGGTTTGACAAAGTTCATGGTGTCGACGATGCTCAATCCCGCGGTGACCGAGCCACCCGGGGAGTTGACATACATGTAGATATCCGCCGTCGGATCTTCGTTGGCAAGGAACAGCAGCTGCGCGACGACGAGGTTGGCCATGTCGTCCATGACACCCCCGGTCACAAAGACGATGCGGTCCTTGAGGAGCCGAGAGAAGATGTCGTACGAGCGTTCGCCTCGACCTGTTTGTTCGATGACGATGGGGACCAGATGGGCGCTTGGGTTGGACATATGTATTTCACCTGTATGGGTGTGGGGGTCTTAATGAGTGATCTTGATTAGCTGCCGGCGATGGTGTTCAGGTCCTTGGGTGGTTCAACGAGCACTTCATCGACCAACCCGTATGCCTTCGCTTCCTGAGCGTCAAAGTACTTGTCGCGTTCAGAATCCTCGCGGACGCGTTCTTTCGACTGACCGGTGTTTTCTGCGAGGATGTCGATCATGGTCTGCTTGGACTTGATGATCTGCTCGGCTTGCAAGCGGATGTCTTCCGCTTGACCGGTGATCCCGCCGTACGGCTGGTGGATCATCACCTTCGCGTGCGGGAGGATAAACCGACGGCCCTTGGTCCCAGCAGTCAGCAGGACCGAGCCACCTGAGTACGCACGGCCGATGCAGTAGGTCGCGATCGGTGAACTCAGGAACCGCATCGTGTCGTACAATGCGAGGGTGTCATCCACCGCCCCGCCTGGGGAGTTGATGTAGAAGTTAATTTCCTGGTTCCGGCGCTGGTTCTCCAGATACAGCATCTGCATCATGACGCGCGAAGCCGAGGCTTGGTTGATTTCACCGATGAGGAACACGATCCGGTTTTCGAGCAAGAGCTCGTCGATCGACATCTCACGGGTCCGTTGATAACTTACTGAAGCTGAGGCCATAAGTCGTTCCCTGACATGAGTCAAGAGTAAAAATAGGGAGGTCCGGCGGACCTTATCAATACCCAGCAAACCGGGCTGATTCCCGTATATCTATCGGAAATCGACGCTCTGAGCATGATATTCGCTGCCTATTCAATGCGAAAAACAGATCCCGGTCTCCCGTTATTCCTGATTCGTCCATTTCGTACCACCAATACCATCATCAGGGTCCCAAATCACCCGCATTCATTGCCAGACAAGCCATAGGTTTCTACAGTTCACGCCCTACGATCGGGCTGTGTGAATCCGTAATTTCGTGTCCCTATAAAGGTAGGGATGATTGAGAAAAGAGACGACCCCGTGCGAACCGCAGTCCTGAGTGATATCCATGGCAACGCCGTCGCGCTCAAAGCCGTGCTCGCCGACATCGAAAAACGGGAGATCGACCAGATCGTCTGTCTCGGAGACATCATCGGATACGGCCCAGACCCCCTCGAATGCGTGGATCTCGTCCAAGAGAAATGCGCCTGGGCGCTCATGGGCAACCACGACTTCGCCGTCTTCTACGAACCCACCAACTTCAACGCCCCCGCAGAATCCGCAGCATACTGGACACGCGACCAGTTCGACGCCGAACCCGACGAAGCAACCCGCACCCGCCGATTCGAGTTCCTCGGATCACTCAGGGTCCGAGCCGTCGAAGACCTGATGGGCAACGGGACCACCATCCTCTCCGTCCACGCGTCCCCAAGACGACCGATCAACGAATACATCTTCCCAGAAGACGCGAGCGACGCACCCGACAAACTCGAAGCGATCTTCGACCGCGTCGAGAACATCGCCCTCGTCGGTCACACCCACCAGCCCGGCGTGTTCTCCAACGAGCCGGACTTCTACCCACCCTCCGAGATCGGGAACGAACCGGTGTTCCGGTTCATCGAAGACGAGAAAGCAATCGTCAATGTCGGGTCGGTGGGTCAACCCCGCGACCACGACCCGCGTGCGTGCTACACGATCATCTCACCCGGACAAGTCGAGTTTGTGCGTGTCGAATACGACATCAAGCAGACCGCTGATAAAATCAAATCCATCCCCCAACTCCACGATTGGCTCGGCGACCGCCTGTTCGAAGGCCGCTGAATCGAGTTCGTATCCATCCCAAGAATCCTCAGGCACCAAGAGTCTGAGTACAGCGAGACAGCAGTTGCGCCACTCCACCCTATCAATCTCGTGTCTTTCCATCTTGTTGACTCTCATGACGCTGGTCAACCCATCGCTCGCGATGCAGGACGATCAGGTCGAGGAGCCGACCCTTCAAGCAGATCCAGTTCCACAGACCCAACAAGATGCGCCGAGCACGGTGCAGTTCACAGCGCTCCCCGTATCGAACGATGAGCAATGGGAACCCCTCATCGACAATCACGGCGAGATCGAGATCGTCTTCAGCAAACTTGGCGCTGGAATCGAAGAGCTCATCCTCCTCGACGAGTTCGAAACCGTCGCACTCGTAGAGAATATCCGCCTCCAACAACGCGTCGAGAACAGCAACCACTTCTCCGCAGTCCCATTCTCCCTCGCGTGGATCAAAATCGACGATCAAGATGTCGATATCTCCGGTTCAAGGCAGAATGTCTGGACACAGCTGAGCCCCGGCGTGTTCGAAGCAACCGTCGTTGATGCGGATGGAACACCAGTCGCGAAGGTCACACGCCGGTACAAAATGCGTGAGACCGCCCACGCGTTCACCATCACGCAGTCCATCGAGAACCTCTCATCCCAGACCCACACCTTCCGCTTCCTCCCGACCGCGATGGTCGATATGCCCAAAGCAAAGAACGGCTACGCCGGCGACCGCCGCCGAGTCCGCTACGGGACGCTCCTCTCCCCAGAGCAACAGAGAAATTCCGTCAAGGTCAATGTCGATGAGAAACTCGCCAACCGAAGCAAACTCCTCGGTTCAAAGGTTAAAGACGCGAACGGCAACAAGCACTACGAAGAAGGTAAGGTCGTTTGGCCAACCGAAAAAACCATCGAGAGGGGATCCCGCCTGAGCTGGATCGCGTTCTCGGATCGGTACTTCAGCGTCGTCCTCCACCCGATGCTCGATCCGATGAGCACCGATCCCGATGACCGCCTCCTTGGTTCATCCATCGAATCCGTCAGCAGAATGCTCCTGAGCACCTACGACACCGCGCCCGACACCACCATGCTCCTCGGGACCATCAGCCCAGAGTTCACCGTTGAACCGGGCGATACCGCGACCATCACCAACGGCGTCTACGCCGGACCACGCACCAAACCAGTGTTCGCCGCCGATCCAATCCTTGCCGCGCTGAATCTTCCGGACATGGTCGTGTACAACATCGGTGGATTCTGTGCCGGATGTACCTTCGATTGGTTGACCAACATCCTCATCGCGGTCCTCCGCATCTTCCACTCCATCTCAGGCGACTGGGCCGTGTCGATCCTGCTGCTCGTGGTGCTCGTCCGCTCGTGCCTGCACCCGATCACCCGCTGGTCGCAGATCCGCATGCAACGATTCGGTGTCCAGATGCAATCCATGGCACCAAAGCAAAAAGCACTCCGCGAAAAGTACAAGGACGACCCAAAGCGGATGCAGCAAGAAATGTCCAAGCTCTGGCGCGAAGAAGGCATCTCCCCGATGGGCATGCTCGGATGCCTCCCGATGATGCTCCAGTCACCGGTCTGGATCGCGCTCTACGCAACGCTCTTCTTCGCGGTTGAACTCAAGCACGAACCCGCGTTCTACGGCATCTTCCAGACCATCTCCGGAGGATCATGGATGTTCCTCTCCGACCTCTCCAGTGCAGACGGCGCCATACCCCTACCGACCGCCATGCACTTCTCATTCCCGCTCTGGGGGAATGTCTCCTCGATCAATGTCCTCCCGCTCCTGCTCGGCGTCGTCTTCTTCGCGCACCAGAAATACCTCACCCCACCAACCCAAGCGACCCTGACCCCAGAACAAGAGTCCCAGCAGAAGATGATGAAGGTCATGATGGTCGTCATGTTCCCCGTCATGATGTACACCGCTCCATCGGGACTCGCGCTCTACTTCCTCACCAACTCAACAATGGGAATCATCGAGAACAAGTGGATCCGCGCCCACATGAAAAAGCATGGCATGCTCGAAATCGAGAACATCCGCGCCGAGAAAGCGAAAAAGGGACCAGGATTCATGCAACGCATGAACGAAGCCGCGGAAGCGAAAAAGCAGCTGATGGAGAAAGGCCCCCAAGCCCCCAACCCGGCTTCGCGCCGCAACCAAGGCAAGCACAAGTAACCCACCATGCCCACCGGCGGAACCATCGCAGCGATCGGAACCCCGCAAGGTCACAGCGCCCGCGCCATCATCCGGATCTCAGGACCCGACGCACGCGAGTGTATCGAATCCATCACCACACTCACTGATCTGACGCGAGGAATCCACCACGCACGGATCCGAATCGACGACCGGCACGCACTCCCCTGCCAAGTGATCTGGTTCGACGGCCCACGCAGCTACACCGGAGAAGATGTGGCCGAGTTGGTGCTGGTCGGGAATCCGGTCATCCTTCAGCGAACGCTTGATCGGATTTATGCAATCCCAGGACTCCACCGCGCCCAGCCGGGGGAGTTCAGCGCGCGTGCGTATCTCAATGACCGATTGACCCTCGCCCAAGCGGAGGGCGTCGCGCTGCGGATCGCCGCGGTGGGGGACGAAGCCCTTGGCGCCGCCGCCAAACTCCTTGATGGATCCCAAGGCGACCGCTGCAACCAATGGGCCGAAGAACTCGCGTTGCTCCTCGCGCTCGTTGAATCCGGTGTGGACTTCACCGACCAAGACGATGTCGTCCCCATCGCGCCAGACGATCTCGCGGATCGACTCAGCCAACTCAACAACCAGCTCATCGCCGAGATCGGGAGTGCAGCGGGTTCGATCATCCACGCAACCCAACCCAACGCCGTGATCTGTGGCGTCCCCAACGCGGGAAAGAGCGCACTCTTCAACGCGCTCATCGGACGACAGCGAGCGGTCGTCAGCGACCGCGCAGGCACCACCCGCGACGCGATCAGCGAACCCCTGAACCTCGAAGCGGATATCCCAGGCGCGGGATCGATCGAACTCATCGACCTCGCGGGACTCGCGGACCACGCGATCGACGCGATCGATGCACAAGCACAGGACATCGCAAGACAGCGGGTTCGGGATGCTGATGTCCTGCTCTGGTGTGATCCAAGCGGACGGTTCTCCGATCGAGACGGATTCGAGACGATGGGCAAACCGATCATCCGCGTTCGAACCAAATCGGATCTCATGCTCGGCGAGACCGGTCAATCCAGTTCGATCAGCGTGTGCGCTCTCGATGGTCACCACCTTGGGATACTCAAGCGGGCGATTGCGGATGCCGTGAGTGATCGGACGCAGATGGGGGTCGGCGCGTTCGTCCCCAGACACAGGCGTGCGATCACCCAAGCCATCACAGGCATCCACGCGGCACTCCAATGGATCCCCCAAGGCGCCCCCTCCCTCGATGCGCCCGAACTCGTCGCGAGTGGTCTCCGCGATGCCCTAGATTCGCTGGGAGAGCTTACCGGACAGGTCACCCCCGATGATGTCATCGGGAGAGTCTTCGCGACTTTCTGTGTCGGGAAGTAACCGATTATCGGCATGTTTCGTTCCAATACGATCCGTTCGCTTGCAACCGATTTTTCCAGTTTCTTCTGACTATTCGACCGCACGCGATTGTCTGCATCGCTGAGAACAACCGCGACGACCAAGAACGCAAACCCCGCGCAAAATCGAGCGGTCGCTGTCGATCCAAGCTGATCGTTCGTCGATCTCTCAACATCGTCGCCGCCGAGGTGACTCCAGACCACCACGCTTGATTCGAGCACACAGTTGGACCATGCCCACTCGGGCACCCATCACAGGGGAGAACACACAATGGCATTACGACTCGGAGATCTACTCGTTCAGTACGGCGTCCTCACCCCAGATCAGCGTGACCTGGTCATACAGGAGCAGGAAACCAATCCGCGTCCATTTGGTTTACTCGCCGAGGAACTCTTCGGGATCGATCCTGGGATTATCGAGCACGCATGGGCGGTCCAGTTCGCGATGATCTGTCCACGCGTGGATCCTTGCACCATCGAACCAAGCGATGACCTGAAATCCGTCATCACAGGCAGGCAAGCGTGGCAGTTCGGGTTCATCCCAATCGAACGCCACGCCGACGGGGTCGTGTGCGTTACCTCCATCGAATGCCTCGCTCGCGCGTTACGGTTCGTGGGCTGGCGTGTCGAAGAGCCTTGCTCGTTTGTGATCTGTGACCACCACGCGCTGGAAGTGGGTCTCTCGATGCATTATCCGATGGAAGGCGTGGACTCGGCAATGATGGATCGATTCCTGAGCAGGCCTCCCGCGGCCTAACCCATTCCAAACAAAAAACGGAGCCGATGAAACATCGGCTCCGTGGAATGGCATTGGGACAACGGTCCAAGGCTGATCATTTCTGATCGACCCAGAACCGGATTACCGGCGAGTCGCCTTGCGGCGGGTTGCCTTCTTCTTGGTGGTGGTCTTCTTCGCGGCCTTCTTTTTGGTCGCTTTCTTCTTAGTAGCTTTTTTCTTAGTGGCTTTCTTTTTCGTAGCCTTCTTCTTGGTCGCCTTCTTGGCTACCTTCTTCTTTGTAGCCTTCTTTTTAGTGGCTTTTTTCTTAGTAGCTTTCTTTTTCGTAGCTTTTTTCTTGGTCGCTTTCTTCTTGGTGGCCTTCTTAGCGACCTTCTTCTTGGCTACCTTTTTACGGGTTGCTTTTTTCTTGGTTGCCTTCTTAGCGACCTTCTTCTTGGTGGCCTTTTTCTTGGTTGCTTTCTTGCGGGTTGCCTTCTTGGCTACCTTTTTACGAGTTGCTTTTTTCTTCGTCGCTTTTTTAGCGGCTGCTTTTTTCTTAGCCATGGTGGCTCTCCGTTTCGAACCCAAATGCTGTGTTGTGGTTCCGAGTGTTCGAGATCGGGACCACATTCCGTTATTTGACACTTACATGCTCATCGGAGCCGCAAGGTCAACGACTTGAGCGAACCGTGCCAACAGCACACACTTCGCTCACCATCATCATACATCAACAGTCATTTGTCTGCGCATTATTTCAAGTTTCTGAAACCAGCCGATCTCGATGAACATGCGCCGATCTTCAACAAACATCATCGAATCACATCGCGATTGGTATCCACATCATGATCACGAAGTGGCGCAGCGAACCGGGAAGAGCGCGTCACATCGTCAAGCTCAATCACAGTTGTCGATGTGGCCGTTGCTCAAGACGCAATATGGAAACAGATGATTAAATTCCAGAATTCGCACCACGATCGGTGCAGTTCGTTGCGCAATGGGGGCGCATTCGCGAAAGAACGCAGGATGCGATTTTTGCGATTGAAAGATTTTTCATCGTGGCGTGTGAAGAATCATTCCCATTCCACGCTCTTCAACATCCACCAAGAACCGGACCATCCATGACCACAGCACACGAGACCATCACGCAAACAACACTCGACAACGGACTCCGAATCGTCATCGAACCCAACGACTCGATGCGTTCGGTCGCGTTGCGTTTGATGATTCCGAGTGGAGTTATCCACCAAGAAAAAAATGAACTCGGAATTGCATCAATTTGCGCGGAGCTCCTCTTGCGCGGTTCCAAGTCTCGCAACTCGCAGCAACAAGCCGATCAGTTCGACCTCGCCGGCGCGGTCCGTGATGCGTCCCCATCCGCTCGCTCGATCGGTGTCTCGATGACCACGCTCGATAATCTCTTCGAGGACGCGATCGAACTCACCGCCGACATGTCACTCAACCCCGCGATGACCGACGAGTCGTTCGAAGCCTCTCGCGTGATGGCCCAGCACGCCCTCGCGTCGCTTGCCGATGATCCGCAGCAACGCGCGGTGCTCGCCGCCCGCGAGCGCCACAACCCAGAACCATTCAACCGCAGCACCTACGGCGCCGAAGCTTCCCTCGCGTCACTCACCGCTCAACGCACCCGCGAGTGGTGGGGGACTTACGCGAATCCAAACGGCGCAATCGTCTCCATCGCCGGTGGAATCAACCCCAAAACAGGCATCGAACTCATCACTAAACACTTTGGGCAGTGGTCCGGACACGCCGATGCGCCCGTCATCCACACCGCCGCGCCACGCGGATACGCGCACGAAGAAGACGACACCAACCAAGTCCAGATCATCATCGTCAACGACGCGCCCGCCGCCGGGACCGACCACGAGATGTACGAACTCCTCGCCGTCAGCGTGCTCTCAGGTGGAATGTCCGGACGACTCTTCACCGAAGTCCGCGAGAAGCGCGGGCTCTGCTACTCCGTCTCCGCGAGCTACCGCGCCGAGAAAGAGTACGGCCTCGTCACCAGCTATGTCGGGACCACCCCGGAACGCGCACAGGAATCACTCGATGTCCTCCACGAACAACTCCTCGCGATGCAAGCGGGTGATGTCACCCACCAAGAACTCGAACGCGCCCGCATCGGTCTCAAGAGCCGCGTCATCTTCAGCGGCGAATCCACCGGCGCCCGCGCCAGCTCATTGATCGCGGACATCGTCAAACGAGGATCACCCCGGACCCTCGCGCAGATCGCAGAGCAGATCGATGCGGTGGACCTGAACTTGTTCAACGAATACCTCCGTGGTCGCACGCTCGGAGAAGTCACCATCCAAACCCTCGGCCCAACCGCCCTCACGCCGCCTTGCTGAGCCAACAAGGAATCAAGCACATCGAATCCCGCGATTGATGGTGTTCATCGACCGATCAAGCCGATATTGTGCCTGATGATGACCCACGATTCCTCCCCAATCCCCGGCACTTCCGCCGATCACTCTCGCCCAACCCCCGGATTCAACATCGGGGGCACCTCGCCGTACATGATCGGGATCGGTGGCTGCGGCATGTCCGCACTGGCGCGCATGCTCAGCGGCGCAGGACTCCGCGTGCAAGGATGCGACTCCAGTTCCTCACCCGTCACCACCGCGCTTTCTGAGTTTGGTCTCAAAGTGACTTTCGATGAAGCCGCGGATCAACTCCCGGAAGATGTGGACATCGTCCTCGCATCGGCGGCGGTCAAACCGAACCATCCGATGGTCCTCGAAGCGATCAACCGCGGACTCACCGTCCTGTCGTACCCCGAAGCCCTCGGCGCGTGCATGACCGGACGCACCGGGATCGCAATCGCAGGAACCCACGGCAAATCCACCACCACCGCGATGCTCGGATGCGCCATGACCGACGCAAAGCTCGACCCATCGGTCATCGTGGGCGCGACCTGCCAACAACTCGAAGCGGGCGCACTGTCCAAGCCAACCCAACGCGTCGGATGCCGGGTCGGTGGATCACAGATCCCGTCCGATTCCAACTTTGGGGGGTGGGCGGGCAAACCGGGACTCCTCGTCGCTGAAGCGTGCGAGTTCAACCGCTCGTTCCACAATCTCCACCCAACCATCGCGTCGATCAGCTCGATCGAAGCGGACCACCTTGATGTCTACGGATCGCTCGACGCGGTCGTCGAATCCTTCACGCAGTTCGCCCAGCTCATCCCCAGCGCCGAAGAGGGTGGCAAGCTCATCATCGGACACGACGGCGCGTACCGCCGCGAGGTGACTGCTGGATTGACCTGCGATGTCGAGACCATCGGATTCAACCCCGGCGCGGACTGGGTCGTCGGATACACCGATGGCGTGACCACCGTCCAATCCCCCGATGGACAAACCCATTCGTGGACACTCTCCCTCCCAGGTGAACACAACGCGATGAACTCCGCAGTTGCCTTCGCGCTCGCACGATCCGTCGGAGGCGATCCCGAACTCCTCGCCCAATCCTTCGACGCATTCGCGGGACTCGACCGCAGACTCCAGCACCTCGGTACACGCGATGGAGTCCGCGTCATCGACGACTACGGACACCACCCAACCGAGATCGACGCAACCCTCCGCGCCCTCCGCACCTCCCAAGACCCCGCAAAGCACGGCGGACGACTCATCTGCGTCTTCCAACCCCATCAACACTCCCGCACCCGCTTCTTGCTCGATGAGTTCGCAACAAGCTTCGAGCACGCGGATGTCGTGATCGTGCCCCACATTTACTTTGTCCGCGACTCCGAAGCCGAGCGTCACAAGGTCAACTCCTCGGATCTGGTCGACCGCCTCCGCGCCCGCAAGGTCAAAGCGATGCACTTGTATCCATTCGAAGCGATCATCGAACAACTCGAAGGCATGTGCCGACCCGGAGACCTGCTCGTGGTCATGGGTGCCGGTCCGGTCTGGCAAGTCGGTCAAGGATTCCTTGACGCGGGAAAGAATCAATGACCACAACCACCGACCACCTCAACATCCAATCCGACGCCCCCATCTCCACATGGTTTCGTATCGGGGGACGAGCGGACCGCCTCGCATCGCCTGAGTCACGCGAACAACTCCAGCAATGCCTCGAGCTCGACGACCAGTCCCTCGTCCTCGGCGAAGGCGCGAACCTGCTCGTCGATGACACCGGAGTCGAGCGTCTCGTGGTTTCGATGCAAACCGAGGGATTCAAAAGCGTCGAGATCGACCCAACTACAGGATTGGTCTTCGTCGGTTCCGGGGTCGCACTCCCCAGACTCATCACCCAGACCGTCAACGCGGGACTCTCAGGATTGCAAGGCCTCGCCGGATTCCCAGCAACCATCGGCGGCGCGTGCATCATGAACGCGGGAGGCAAGTTCGGAACGATCTCCGATCACCTCATCGAAGTCCACGCGATGGACCGCGTCGGTCGCATGCACGGGCTCAAAAAATCCGACATCGACTTCAGCTACCGCCACTCCGGTCTCAACCACCTGCTCATCTGCTCCGCGATCTTCGAACTCCAACCCGCAGACACCGCAACACTCAAAGCGGAACTGGTAGAGTGCATGAACTACAAAAAAGACTCCCAGCCTATGAATGAAAAATCAGCCGGGTGCGCCTTCAAAAACCCAACACTTGTTGAGTCCATCGAAGGCATCGGAGAAGCGGACACCCGCGTCAGCGCAGGGATGCTCATCGACCGGGCGGGATGCAAAGGCATGACCCACCACGGTGCATCGGTCTCCACACTCCACGCCAACTTCATCACCACGACGCCCGATGCCAAAGCCCACGATGTCATCGAGCTCATGAACCAGGTCCGCTCCCGCGTCTTCGATGCCTTCGGAGTCACCCTCGACAACGAGGTCGTCGTCTGGTCCCGCGATCAGGAGCCGAGACCATGACCAAGGTCCTCATCCTCGGCGGCGGACCCGATGCCGAACGCGAAGTCTCCATCGCCAGCGCGACCGGTGTCCACCAAGGGTGCCTCGACGCGGGACTTGATGCGCAGCTGCTCATCGTCGACGAACCAAGCGTCGAAGATATCCAATCATGGGATGCAGAGATCATCTTCCCCGTTCTCCACGGCAAGTTCGGTGAAGGCGGCCAACTCCAAATGCGACTCACCCAAGCAAACCGAATGTATGTCGGATGCCAAGCCCAAGCCGCGCGGATCGCGATGGACAAGATGGCGACCAAGCTCTGGGCCGCCAAACTCGGAATCCCAACCACCCACGCCGCGATCCTTGATCCCGATGCGGTGAACGATCCCGAACACGCCGTCTGCCCGATCCTCCCGCCATTGGTCATCAAACCCGTCGCCGATGGTTCAAGCTGTGGCCTCTATATATGCAAAGACCACAACGCATGGACCGCCGCCCTCACCTCCATTTCCAAAACCCCAAACCCGCCCATCTCCATGATTGAACCCATGATCAAGGGAAGCGAGTACACCATCGGGGTCATCGACGACGGCAACGGAACCCTCAAAGCCCTCCCCATCATCAACATCACCCCCGCATCAGGGACCTACGACTACCAAGCGAAATACGAACGCAACGACACCGTGTACACCGTCAACCCGGATCTGACCGATGATCTGGTAGCCAATCTCAAGGATTGGTCGCTGTCGTTGTGCAACGCGATCGGTGTGAGGCACCTCGCCCGAGTCGATTTCATGATTGATGACAGCTCAAACGCTTGGCTCCTTGAAGCCAACACCATGCCCGGCTTCACCGCCACCTCGCTGCTCCCCAAAGCCGCGAGCGCCGATGGACTGAGCATGCCACAACTCTGCAAGCATCTGGTGGAAGCCGCACTGCGCACCCACCAGACCGCACCGACCCGATAGAGAGCGATAGACATGGCTAAGAACAAGAAGAAAAAGAAGAAGTCCAACCCAGAAACCACCGAGCGCAACAAGAAGATCGCACTGATCAGCGCGATCGTCCTCGGAACCGCAGGCGTCTTCGTCAGCGCCGGGATGGGCATCAAAACCCTCGACCAGCGTGCCGCCACACTCGTCACCGATCAAGACCCACAAGTCCAAATCAACTGGGGACAAGGCGGCAACGGGCACATCTGGATGCCCATCGCTGAACGCGACCGCATCGAGAGCAAAGTCCAAGCGTCGCTCACCAACAGCAAAGCACTCAGCTGGCACCCGCTCTACCAAGCGTCCAAAGCCCTCCAAGCAACCGGATGGGTCAACGGCCAGCCCACCGCGCGATGGACCGAAGACGGCTCAATCATCATCGACGCAAGCTGGCGCGTCCCCGCCGCCGCAGTCCGCAAGAACGGGCGCGACTACATCATCGATTTCGATGCCAATGTCCTCCCGCTTGAGTACGCCGCGGACCAGAGCAACCAACTCATCATCCACAACCCCGCGCTCCCATTCCCGGGAACCGGGAACCAGTGGAACGAACCCGAAATCCGCGACGCGCTCAAACTCTTCGGCGAGCTCCAATCCAATGACCTCCTCTCCCAAATCGTCGGGATCGACCTGGGAACCCAGCAAGAGCACGGCATCCTCCAACTCCTCACCGACAACAACGCACGCATCATGTTCGGAGGAGGACCCGGACGCTCGCGCCCCGCAGAGATGCCTTCATCCGTCAAGATCGATCGCCTCGCATCCCTCCTCCACAAAACCGGACGCATTGATGCCGGCGGGATGATCCTCGATGTCCGAGGCCCAGAAATCAGTATGCAACGCCGTGAGAACTAGAAACGGTCTTTCGGCGAGCACCGCTCCCGGCGCATAAACTCCCGCGTGAGCGAATCACAGTTCAATCCCGGCCCATACCCCTTCCCCACGCAACCCACCAAGCGTGAGCGGGATCTGCTGGGAAAGGAACCTCCGGGGGATCTCATCGACTGGTCCCACCGCAAAGGCGAACCCCGCGTGCTGGCGCTGCTGTGGATGATCTATCTGCTCATTGCGACCACCCTCATGTTCTCGAGTCTTGCCAGCGGATACTCAATCTCCCCATCCATCTCCCGTCCCGCATCCCGCGAGATGCTGGTCATCGTTATCTTCGGGATGACCGTCCTTTGGCCGATGGCCCGATTCTCCCAGACCATCGCACCCCCAAGCATCGTCGGCGCGAGCGTCCGCGACTTGTTTGTGATCTTGGTCCCCATGCAAGCCATCCTCTGGCCGCAGAGACTGATCGTGCTGGGTGGATGGTCCACCGAGGTCGTCTTGGCGCTCGTGCTTCACTCCGCCGCGTGGGGACTGGTCACTGCTGGGGTGCTCGCGGTCGGATCCATTCTCATCGCTGGATCAAACCACCACGCGCGAACCCGGGCCCTCGTCACCCTCGCGTCCATCGCCGTCGTGGTGCTGGTCCCATTGGTTGAACTGATTTCGCTCAAAGGCGCCCCCCTCAGCGTGGCCCACGCGAACCTGGGTTGGATGCTGTCCCCGATCACCGGGATCATGGAGATCACCGCCGACCGGAGCGTGCTGGGTCAGCCCGCGATGGTGTTCCGGGACCATTTTCGGATCATCGCCGCCGTTGCCTGCGTGGGATTGGCACTCTTGGTGTTCGGAAGGGCCTTAGAGAACGCAAAATGGGTGGCACGACGCAGGATCGACCCCTAAACTATTCTTTGCGCATGGATGTACCCAAGCGGAAAGAATGACTGGTTCACACACGCGGCCAAGAGTAGACCGCACCAAAGCCAGCACTCAACAAGACGGAGCTCACCATGGATGTCATCACCCCAGATGAACGCGACAACATCAAGAAACGCTGTGATGCGCTGATCGCCAACCGGTCCGTCATCACCGAACGCATCGCTGAAGCCCGCGCCCTTGGTGACCTCAAAGAGAACGCCGAGTACCACGCCGCACGCGAACTCCAAGGCATGGAAGAAGCCGAGATCAAGCGCCTCCAAACCCGCCTCGCGTCCGCGCATGTCGTAGACGAATCCAATCTCGCCGACGGCGTGGTCTTCATTGGTTCCACCGTCAAACTCCTCGAAGAAGACGAGGACGAAGACGAGTTCGAGCTCTACCGACTCGTCGGAGAAGCCTCCGGCGGAATCGACGGCGACATCATCGAAGTCACCGCGACCTCCCCGATGGGTGAAGCACTCATGAAATCCCGCGTCGGTGAAACAGTCCGCGTCAACGCCCCCAGAGGCGTCAAACGCTTCAAAATCATCGAGATCATGTAATCCAGCAGCGATTGAGCCCATCCCGCTCGATTCCATGCGAAATCTCAACATCCTGAATCCCACCAACTGTCAGCCGGTATCAATTGATGCGGTACGCTATCGTTGACAGACATCCACAGGAGCACCCCATGCCAGCTTTCAATGCACTCGCCGTCCTCGGTCTCACCGCCATCACATCTCTCACCGGATGCGAAACCCTCAGCCCCAAAGTCCACGACCAGCGCGTCATGAAGGTTCGTCATGTGCAAAATGCTCCACTGGACATCGTCACCGCCAACGGCTCCATCCGCGCCATCCAAGAATCACGCAACGATGTCTCCATCGAAGTCGATCTCTTCGGCAGAGACGCCGAGCGATTGAGCTTCGCGACCGTCCACGCGGATCGTCAAGGGGACAACACCCTCCGAGTCTGGATCGACTGGCCCGGAGGCAAACGACTCGACCACGAAGGTGCGAAGATCGAACTCTTTGTTCCAGACGCAGAAGGTGTCGCTGCGAAAACTTCCAACGGCACCATCGTCATCATGGGTCTCGCAGGAAACGCAAAGCTCCGCACAACCAACGGCTCAGTCCAAATCAAAGATCACAACGGACCAATGGACATCACCACAACCAACGGCCCGATCCGCGTCGAAGACTCCTTCGGAGATCTCAAGTTCGACACCAGCAACGGACGAATCCTCGTCTCCAACGCCGACGGACTCGTCGAAGGCGACACCTCCAACGGCAATGTCTATGTCTCTACTACCGACGACTCGAAAGGCCCCATCCGCATTCGCACCACCAACGGACGCATCGAGCTTGATCTCGGTCAAGGATACGAAGGAATCCTCCGCGTAGGAACAACCAACGGGCGCATCAGCACCGACGGACTCGTCGGAACAAACCTCATCGAATCCTCAAACAACTCGCTCGAAATCCAGCTCGGTCACAGCGATACCATCTCCGCAGTCAAAACAACCAACGGCCCTGTCCGGGTCCACGGCCGATCCGACTGAGACCAGTCGCAAGTTAAGCCGCCCGCTGAATCGAATCGCTGGACTTGGGATCGCTCATCACCTGATGCACACGAAGCACCCACCCCGGTGAGTGCCGGTGCAGTGATTGGATTTTCTTCTTCTTACGCCAGTAGTACAGCGCGGTCCCGCCCTGCATGACAAACGCGCAGACGATCAACACCGCCGACACCCCGATGCTCAGCAGGTACTCGATCTGCCCAAGCTGTTCGATCGTCCCCGCCATCTCAGGCATCGACGCAATCGTCGGATCCGAAGCAAGCGAGCCCGCAAGCACGGAGTTCGCGCTGTCGTAGATCGCAATCTTCCAGATCGCGTACACAATCAACGCGCCACCAAGCGCCAGCTGATTGATCGCAAGTTGTGATGGGGCGCGAAGATCCAGCGCATCAAGCCGACGCGCCAGTCCCAGCTCACGCATCCCGATCCCCGCGAGCAGAATCCCGAGCACCATTCCCGGGAATGATCCCAACGAAAAGAACACGCTCAACCCACCCGCAAAGAGCGTCATCCATCCCGAAGCCCTCGCATACCCCGCGGCTTTGCGGATCGGTTTGGCAGTCTGCACGCTCGACCCAAGCATCCGCATCTGGATTTCAGTCAACGGCGACGAATCAAGCCGATCAACTCCGGCATCGGTCGCGGTGATCGGGAAAGCGGGGGGTGTGTGTGCATCCATACACTGCAAATCGGCGATAGAACGGGGATTCTGAGCCATCATCCGGTGTCGCAGGACGACAAGGTCCCACAAATCCGAATATCCAGACTCTACAACCCGAGAACCGCCCAAAAACCCCATTCATAGCCCAAATCAGCTGGTTTTCATGTAAAACGGATATTTGTATCAAATATTGCCGCAATTGGTCGATTCAGAATAAATACTGTTCTACCATATTTTTTCCTATTGTAGATAATCAGGTCGCATTCGGAATAACTGTTCCAAATCCGACCCAAAAGCAATGTGACGGCAACCACACTGAGAGAACACGGGCACGGTGCCCAAGCTTCTACTGAGTCACAGAATCTGGAGAATCACAGTGACTGAGCACGCGGTTCAAACCGACTCGTCAAAGCAAGGGCTCGAATCCTTCGTTTACGACGACAAGATCGTACGGATGTTCTCATGGGCAACCATTATCTGGGGGGTGGTTGCACTCTTGGTGGGGGTCATCATCGCGATTCAGCTCGCATTCCCCGCCGCGGGATTCGGGATTGAGTTCCTGAGTTTCGGTCGCTTGCGTCCGCTGCACACCAACGCCGCGATCTTCGCGTTTGCGGGAAACAGTGTGTTCGCGGCGGTCTACTACTCGACCCAGCGTCTGTGCAAAGCCCGCATGTTCTCCGACCTGCTCTCGCGTCTCCACTTCTGGGGTTGGCAGCTCATCATCCTCGCCGCTGCGATTACCCTTCCTTTAGGGATTACCCAAGGCAAAGAGTACGCCGAACTCGAATGGCCCATCGACCTCGCGATCGCGGTCGTCTGGCTCGTCTTCTTCGGAGGCAACTTCCTCGGCACACTCATCAAACGACGCGAGCGTCACCTCTATGTCGCGCTCTGGTTCTACATCGCAACCATCGTCACCGTCACCATGCTCCATGTGTTCAACAACATCTGGATCCCAGCGGGACTCGTCCACCTCATCAAGACCGGCGAGTTCGCGGGTCCAACCTTCCTCATGAAATCCTACCCCGTCTACGCAGGTGTACAAGACGCGCTCATGCAATGGTGGTACGGGCACAACGCGGTCGCGTTCTTCCTCACCACACCGTTCCTCGGGATGATGTACTACTTCATGCCCAAAGCCGCCGAGCGCCCGGTGTTCTCGTACAAGCTCTCCATCATCCACTTCTGGTCACTTGTCTTCATCTACATCTGGGCCGGTCCTCACCACCTCCACTACACCGCACTCCCCGAGTGGGCATCCACCGTCGGCATGGTCTTCTCAGTCATGCTCTGGATGCCATCATGGGGTGGCATGATCAACGGCCTCCTCACCCTCAAAGGTGCATGGGACCGCGTCGCCCGTGACCCGATCCTCAAGTTCTTCGTCGTCGGCGTGACCTTCTACGGCATGTCCACCTTCGAAGGACCACTCCTCTCGATTAAAGTCGTCAACTCGCTCAGCCACTACACCGACTGGACCATCGCGCATGTCCATTCCGGCGTCCTCGGATGGAACGGGTTCATGACCTTCGGCATGCTCTACTGGATGATGCCCCGCCTCTTCCAAACCAAGCTCTACTCCACCAAACTCGCATCCACCCACTTCTGGATGGGCTCCATCGGTATCCTGCTCTACATCTTCTCGATCTACACCGCAGGCATCACCCAAGGCTTGATGTGGCGCGCGTGGGACGAGACCGGTCGCCTTGCATACCCAGACTTCATCGAAACCGTCACCATCCTGATCCCGATGTACTGGATCCGCGTCGTCGGCGGACTGCTCTACCTTTCGGGTGCGATCCTCGCGCTGTACAACTTCTACATGACCTGGAGAGGTCGTCCAGATAAGTACGAAGAAACCGTCCATTACGCAGCGCCGTTGTCGCGAAACTACGCCGGTGATCCACCCGCCAAATCACGCTTGACCGCAAACGCCGGGTTCGGACACAAGGGCGACAAGTTCCTCCAAGGCAACTGGCACCGCAACTGGGAACGCAAACCTGTTCGGTTCACCGTCTACACCCTCATCGCCGTTTCAATCGGTGGTTTGGTTGAAGCGATCCCGATGTTCATGATCTCATCGAATGTCCCGAGCATCGCGTCGGTCACGCCGTACACACCGCTCGAACTCGCCGGACGAGACATCTATGTCGCCGAGGGTTGCTACAACTGCCACTCGCAGATGATCCGCCCGTTCTACTGGGAAACCAAACGCTATGGAGACTACTCCAAACCGGGCGAGTTCATCTACGACCACCCATTCCAATGGGGCTCTCGCCGCATCGGTCCCGACCTAGCGCGCGAAGGCGGGCGCAAGAGCCACCTCTGGCACTACGAGCATTTCAAGAATCCCGCGGACACCTCGCCCGGTTCGATCATGCCCCGTTATCCATGGCTGCTTGAGAAGAACATCAACTTCCCCGCGATCCAAGGACGCGTAGACGCCAACGCAATGCTTGGCGTTCCCTACGGCGAGATGGTCAAATACAATACCGAGACCGGGATTGGGTACGCCGTCGAAGCCGCTCAGTTCCAAGCTGCGACCATCGCGATGGAACTCGAAGAACAAGGCGGTCCACCGATGGCCGAGACGATGGAGAAGCAAGTCATCGCGGTCATCGCGTACTTGCAACGACTCGGTATTGATCTGTACAAAGATGCCCCAGCGGTTGAAGAGGAGGTCTCAGAATGAAAATCACCGACATCATGTCCAACATGAATCTTCAGATCTATCCCATCATCGCGTTGGTCCTGTTCCTCGTCGCATTCTCGCTCATCATCTGGGGCGTGCTCCGTACACCCCGCTCGATCAGCACCCACCAAGCGCATTTGCCGCTCGAGGACGACGCCGCGCACATCGAGTCATCGAACAAAGAAAGCAAGGGGGTGAGCCATGGCTGATCCAACCAAGAACAGCAACGAACCCGAGATCCTCGAACACAACTACGACGGCATCCAAGAATACGACAACCCCACCCCGGGCTGGTGGCACCTCATCTTCTGGGGCACCATCGTCTGGTCGGTCATCTATGTCTTCGTCTGGCACCTCACCCCGCTGATCCCGACATACGCAGAACGGCACGATGCAACGCAAGCCAAAGCCGTCCAAAAACAGTTCGCGGCTCTCATGACCATCGACGACAACATCGAGAAAGTCCGCATCATCATGGGTGACGAGAACTGGCTCGCGCAAGGTCAGTCGGTGTTCTCCGGAACCTGCACCCTCTGCCACGGACAAAGCGGCGAAGGACTCATCGGTCCAAACCTGACCGACGATTTCTATAAGAACCTCGTTGACCTTGATGGCATGGTCAATGTCGTCACCAACGGCGCCGCCAATGGCGCGATGCCCGCCAACAAGAACCTGCTCTCCGAAAACGAGATCGCACTGGTCGTCGGCTATGTCGCTTCGCTCAGAGGCAAAAACCTTTCGGGCCCGCGCGATGAGTTGGGTCCTGAAGGCGAAGAAATCCCACCATTCCCAGAACCCCTCTCCGCCGACCAAGGCGGTTGATACACAAAGCCAACCCGTTGTGGTGCTGGAAACAGCACCACAACGCTTCGTGATCCCGCCGGCAGGACGGGATCAAAACACCCGGGAGTCTAGATGTCTGAATCCCTACTCAAACCAAACGAACGAGTGCTTTCAACCCTTAACGAAGACGGCACCCGCCGCTGGCTCAAACCCAAACTCTCACCCGGTCGCTTCTGGAAACGACGCCGAGTCGTCGCGTACTTCCTGATCCTGCTCTACTCACTCCTCCCTTTCATCCAAATCAACGGCAAACCCGCGATGCTCTTCAACATCATGGAGCGCGAGTTCACCCTCTTCGGAAAGACCTTCCTCCCGCAAGATACGCTGTTGTTTGGCTTGTTCATGATCATGGTCTTCCTGACCATCTTCCTCGTCACCGCACTCTTTGGCCGCATCTGGTGCGGATGGATGTGCCCACAAACGGTCTATCTCGAGTTCCTCTACCGACCCATCGAGCGGTTCTTTATTGGTGCGCCCGGACGCAAGACCCCCAAGAAGTTCATCGGCCTCCGCCGAGTCTTGATGTATGTCACCTACCTCATCATCTCCCTCCACCTCGCCCAGACCTTCCTCTCCTACTTCGTCGGAACCAGCGTCGTCAACGACTGGATCTTTGGCTCACCGATCGATCATCCGGTTGCATTCACCATCGTCATCGCCACCACCGGATTGATGATGTTCGACTTCGCGTTCTTCCGCGAGCAAGTCTGCTGCGTCGTCTGCCCCTACGCACGCCTCCAAGGCGCGCTGACCGACCAAGACTCCCTCGTCATCACCTACGACAAAGAACGCGGCGAACCAAGAGGCAAAAAACGCCGCACCCCCAAGCACGAATCAGCCGATTCCCCAACCATCGCACTCCCAGTGCTGGGAGACTGCATCGACTGCACCATGTGCGTCCAGACCTGCCCGACCGGGATCGACATCCGCATGGGAACCCAGCTCGAATGCATCGGGTGCGCCCAGTGCATCGACGCGTGCGATTCCATTATGGACATGATCGATCGCCCGCGCGGGTTGATCCGCTATTCATCCGAGAACGCTGTTGAACACAAAGGACAACACCTGCTCCGTCCACGCGTGCTCATCTATCCGTTCATCTTGCTGCTGCTGTTCGCTGGTTTCGTAGCCGTGCTCATGAGCAAGAACGACACCAACATCTGGATCGGTCGCGAAGCCGGTCTGCCGTTCTATACTCTCCCAACCGGGGAAATCACCAACCAGCTCCGCACCCGGATCACCAACCGGACAGACACCCCAACAACCTACACCATCTCGATCGTCGAACCCGAAGGCATCGTGCTCGGAGACGGACAAGACTCCCTGACGGTCCAACCGGGCGAAGAAGCATCCACCAAGTTCGCGATCATCGCCCCACCCCAAGTATTCACCAGCGGCCAGATCCACATCACCATCCGCATCACCGACAACGAGGGGTTCACCAAGGACACCATCTTCGAGATGAAGGGTCGGAAGTACAAAGAGGTCCCCGCCGATGACTGATCCAACCCAATCCAACCCAGCTCCCGACAAACGAACCTTCTTCGAGCGAGGACTCCACTGGCCGCTCGGTCTCGTATGCCTCTTCCTCGTCTCCGCAACTTTCGTCATCACCACCGCGATCATGGGCGCTGGGAAAGGATCACAAGCCGTCGAGCCAGACTACTACGCGCGTTCGATCGATTGGGACGCTGAAAAAGACCGCCTCAACACCGCCGATCGACTCGGATGGGTCGTCAGCATCTCCGCAAGCCCGACCGTGGACCCCGTCGGAACGCGACATGTCTCTGTGATGCTCGTCGACGCAGACACCAATCCAATCGAAGATTCACTCGTCGAGATCGTCTGCTTCTCCCAAGCCAACGCGCACCAACCCTTCACCAAGGTCCTCCCCTCGATCGGAGCGGGTCAATACCAAGCCCGAATCCAAGGCATGCACACCACCGGTCTCTGGGAGTTCCGGATCTCCATCCGCCACGCCGGGGAACAAGCACTCGTCATCGAATCTTTAGAGCTGGAGGGATGATCCATGATCCAGTATGACCCCATGCTCATCCTGATCGGAACCGTTCTCACCGCATCGCTCGTCGGATCGCTCCACTGCGCCGGAATGTGCGGCGGACTCATGCTCTTCGCACTCGGTGCCGACGGCACACAACAAACCAAATCCAGCAAACTCAAACTCCAATCCGCATACCACGGCGGACGCCTCCTCACCTACACCCTCCTGGGAATCATCGCCGGAACCATCGGACAAGCCCTCGACTTCGGAGGTTCATTCGTCGGTTTCCAACGCGCCGCGGCGATCTTCGCAGGTGTCTTTATGATCGGGTTCGGTCTCGTCGCACTCTTGCGCATCAAAGGCATCCACATCAAGCATGTCCGCGCCCCCAAGTTCATGCAAAGAGCGGTCGAAAGCGGTCAACGCCGCGCGTTTGCGCTCACACCGTTCAAACGCGCCATGGCCATCGGACTCCTCACCACCCTCCTCCCCTGCGGCTGGTTGTACGCCTTCGCCTTCACCGCCGCCGGAACCGGTTCACCACTCTGGGGTGGACTCACCATGTCCGTGTTCTGGTTGGGAACCCTCCCCGTCATGGCTTCACTCGGTGCAGGAATCCAACTCCTCGCAGGACCACTCCACGCAAAGATCCCCGCAATCAGTGCATCCGCCGTCGTCCTCGTCGGCGCATTCACCGCGATGGGACGACTCCAAGCACCCGAGATGTCCAAAGAAACCCTCGGCCTCACCGATCCCTCCGCAGTCCCCACAAATCCAGACGAAACCTGCCCACTCTGCGAAGCGGGCATCCCGATGGACACCGACACGGATACCCCCAAAGATCCGTAACCCATGCCTTCTCCACCCGCAGCAAACAACCAGACAACCTGCGACCACTGCGGTCTCCCCGTCCCTCAAGGACTCATCGAACCCGATGCAACGCACCAGTTCTGCTGCAACGGATGCAAAGCCGTCTACACCATCCTCCACGGCTCCGGTCTGGAAAACTACTACAAAATCAAATCCTCAATCAACACCAACGCCGAACCCGCCGCGTCAACCGGTGGTTCCTACGAAGAACTCGACGACCCCGCCTTCACCACCACCTGGGTCACCCAGTCCGACGACGGGACAGCAGAAGTTGAACTCCTCCTCGAAGGCATGCACTGCGCCGCATGCGTTTGGCTCATCGAGCGCCTCCCAAGAGTCGCGACCGGAGTCATCGACGCACGCGCCAACATCCGAAGGCGCACCGTCTGCGTCCGCTACCAACCCGAACACACCAAACTCTCGCAGGTCGCCCAGTCCCTCGACAAACTCGGATACGCCGCGCATCCAGCGCGAGGGAAAGAAGCCCGCGAGATCCGACTCCGCGAAGACCGCAAGTTCCTGATCCGCGTCGCCGTCGCCGGCGCACTCGCCGGGAACATCATGCTCCTCGCGATCGCCCTCTACGGCGGATCATTCTCAGGAATCACCGAAACCTGGCGCACCACCTTCCGCTGGTATTCCATGGCGTTGGGAATTGTCGTGCTCGTCTGGCCGGGACGCATCTTCTTCACCGGTGCCCTCGCCGCGCTGCGCACCCGCACCGCGCATCTCGACATCCCAATCGCACTCGCGCTTTTGACCGCAGGTCTCTGGGGAACCCTCAACACCATCCGAGGCGTCGGAGAAATCTACTTCGACTCCGTCTCCGTCCTCGTCTTCCTCCTCCTCGTCGGACGCTGGATCCAGCACCGACAACAACGCGCCGCGTCCGATTCCGTCGAGCTCATGCTCACGCTCACCCCAAGCAGCGCAACGGTTATCGACGACGAAGGCAACACCAAACGCATCCCCATCGAGACCCTGCAGGCCGGGATGTCCGTCCGAGTCGCCGCGGGAGAGTCGTTCCCCGCTGACGGCATTATCATCGACGGATCAACCACCATCGACAACGCGCTGCTCACCGGAGAATCCGAACCAATTCAATCAATCCCCGGCGACCAAGCCCTCGCCGGCGCAACCAACCTCAGCTCACCCGTCACCGTCCGCGTGCAAGCGGTGGGGGAGCACACCCGCGTCGGCAAACTCATGCAACTCGTCGCCAGCGCGTCCGAACACAAATCCCCTGTAGTCCGCATGGCCGACCGCATCGCGGGATACTTCGTCATCATCGTCATCGTCCTCGCGATCGCAACCTTCGCGATCTGGACCATCAAAGACAGCGTCTCCGTCGGTATCGAGCACGCCACCGCACTCCTCATCGTCACCTGCCCCTGCGCCCTGGGACTCGCAACACCCATGGCGATGTCCGTCGCGCTGGGGCGTTC
>TARA_R110002111_G_scaffold262758_1_pt1 | contig 64486 bp, 126 predicted proteins | sample TARA_R110002111 | Tara Oceans TARA_R110002111 (sample SAMEA4397363) | marine metagenome | biome: Polar Biome; feature: [ZZZ] marine water layer (ENVO:01000295); material: water (ENVO:00002006), including particulate matter (ENVO:01000060) such as... | depth 199 m
TTGTCTTTGAAGATGAACAGTTCGTCGCTTTCGTTAACATGAACCCTCCACGCAACTAATTCACGAATCTCACTGTTGCTCATTAATATCACCCTTTGCCATTAGCTCAATAATTCTTTTGGTGGACTCTATGCCTCTCAGTGTCCATTGATCGTCAATAAGTATGTCCTTCGAGAATCTCATGCCTGTTAGAAGAATGGGCTTGATGCTTTTTTTGCTTTCCATCTAATTCAACTCCCATGGCTGATCGTAATCCTCATCCTCTTCAAGCCTGATACTGCCAAACGCCTGGCAATGTTTGCATTCGAAGTCGAAGATTTCATCCTCTTCGTCCTCAGACGGCTTGAGCCCGATTGGCATGTCGCACTCAGGGCAATGTGACGTGTAGTTTCTGACGACTTCTTCAGGCACGATAATCGAGAAGTCGCTAGTAGTCTGACTCTGTAACCACTCAGCGAACTCGTCCACGTCAAAGAACTCGCTCACGTTCCAGATGCCATCGCTGAAGAACCCTAGTTCGTACAGGTCACCGCTGGTTGAGTTCGTAATGAACAGGCTGTCGTTTTCCATAATTGCTCCACTGCTCCGCCATGGCGTTTGCGACTCCCTGGTAGGTGCGCGACCGGTTAATCTTTCGCATCGGACCAGGCGATTCTCTGTGGCATTGCTCAATGCACTGCTCTCTCGGAATCTTATTTGTCGGGACAAGTTTAGGCAATCCTTTAAGCCACAGACAGGTTGCCTTTCGGTAAGGCTCACCAAAATCGCTTGGCTGGATGATCTGTGAATACTTCCCTACACAGCGAGTTAGGATTGACTGAGGAATGGGATTTTCAACGCATATTTTAGGAACGTCCAGTTCAAGGCATTTCGCAAAGAAGTCGACGGCCCGAACTTGCTCCAGATGGCGTTTCGGATATTGCGGATGCGGCCTTCTCTTGCTTTCCGGCTTATGCGAATCATCAGGATGCCACATCCATCGTGTCCCAGAGTTCGCCAGGAAATCGCATGATGGATGCGCTATTACAAGGTCAAACTTGCAAGGTGGATTCTTCAGGAATTCCCATATGTCACCTTTGTAATGTTGTCCTGGAATTTCAGTGTCCAGTAGATCGCAACTCCATGCGTTGTGGCCTCTCTTTGCGAAAGCTTCCCTCACTCGCCCAGACATCTCCATAGCGACAAGTACGTTCATAGTATTCCTTAATTGTATCTCATTCCAGTTCCACGACAGACCGAGCAACGGCTGTTCCTGGTGCGTCCAGTCCCCCAGCAGTTGCCACACCTTGTTTCCCTTTCCACTGCCTCCGCTTCTGATGAAATCATTTGCATTTTAGCGATAGTTGTCCTGAATGCTCTTTCTGAATTCACGAGAGTCATAGCTTTGCAAACAGACCTTTCAAGCCAGTTGTCAGTGCCGGTTACAACTCCCATAACCCTTTCGCAAACTGTATTCCTTAATACATCATACTCTTTCAGAATCTGAATCAGATTATCTTGATCGAGTGATTTAGCCCAGCTTTCTGCTTCGTCATCGGTGATCGTACGATAGGTAGTCATTTCGGTTGCCCTTTCAATATTACTTCTATGTAGGCTTGTCAGGCATTCAACCTACTGAGTCGCCTAGATGCTTTTCGCTTGAGCAGCACCACAGGTCTACTTCACATCCGAAAATGTCACGAAGTCTTGGAATTGCTATTTCGAGCTTTGGCTCCGCTGTTGACATTGGTTCCAATATAAGTATTCGAATAGTTACTCCATACGGCGCATTTTCCTCAAACATAATATCGTCAACATAGCAATCTTGAGCGCAGAACTCTACAACTTGAGTTGCAAGACTCAGTGCCTCATCCTGGTTCTTCCCCCACCACACATACAAGCCCCTGTTGATTTCCATAATGCGGTCTTCTGCGGTCATTTCGGTTGCCCTTTCATCCACCATGTGTCGCCCTGCAACTTGTTACGGTTCGTCTGGAAACTGCCTGATCCGACATTGCTCCACAAGTAGAGCCCCGTGAGTTGCTCAATATCTACCAGTGTGACTTCTGCGGCAGTTGCATCCTCTTCATTCTGCATTACCCAGCAGTAAACTCCGCACGACTTCTTTCGAATGAACAACGCTGAGATAAACACTGCGTCTGGAATCCATTGCCCACCCGGAAGCTGACCCTTCTCAGGGTAGTTTTCTCTCCAGATCGGACCCTGCACCAGGTAGGTATGAGAGCAGTCTTCCGCCTTCTCAAGGATGGTAGATTCCAGCGGCCCCTTGACGTTCCGATTCATCCTTGGCGACTCAGGGCAGACGCCGGCGAGAGTATCGATATCGGACTGTTCCGTCACGTTACCTCGACGATACTGAGATCCTGCCGAGTGCCCCTTATCGTAAGGCTGGTCCGGGTGCTCACGATTCCACTGTGCATAGTCCGCTTCCGTCGTACAGAGATCATCAGACAGTGTCAGTTCGCCGTCCGTGAAGTTATCCTCACGCGGCACCTGCGGCCCACCTGATGGTCTGACTTCAAGCATCGTGTAAAGTGGTGACTTGCGGCTTGCGTCAAACACAATGAAGTGCGAGGCGGTCCTGATTGGAATGTACCTGTTCTCCCTGAAATGAGGGACGCCACAGCGGAACAGGCTGTGAGATAGTGTCAATAGCTTGGCAATCGATTCGTGCATTAGTTGTCCTTTGTCTGTGTATCTTCAGGAAGACTCAATTACGTCGAATATTTCGTAGTCTTTGCAGTTAACCCGTTCAACGAGAACCCTTACGGTGCGTCCGAACTGATTCACGAGGTCATTCCTGATGCTTTTCTTAAAGACGAACTCAGTCCTGCCACTAATCCCAGGAACTCTTAACTTCCCACTTAATCTGTCCAAGTCGAGTTCCGTTATTTCTCCTACGATCCATTCTCCCATTACACTTCCTTCTTATCGGCTTATTCACCGAATTTAATATGCGGCAACATCCTTTTGATAGCGTCTCTAAGAAGATGATCTCTATAAGCTTCAATGATCTCAAAACCGTCAAACGAGACTACTCTTGGAATCTCTAGTCCGCAGCGAGAGCAATCCCATTCGTGAAAATCGGATTCGTAACTAGGCTGCTTAAGTTTGAATCCACAATTAGGACAATCGACATCTGACTTTCTGGTCAATGTTCACCCTCATCGTTATTTTCGACAATCCTGACTAAGTCACTCATGACTTGAATGATATGACATAGCTCACACACATGCCCGACACTCAAATCACAAAACTTACACTGATCCCATTCTGACTCACGGCTCCTCTCTAGTATTGCCTTAGCGAGCTTCAGAGTGCTTGACTGGTCCATTATCGCCTGTCCTTTCATCCATGACTCCGCGACTCTTCAGGTCGTAGACTCCATAAAATGTCCCAACAAAGACTGCCGCGATCGAGGCCCACATTGCCACGTTGTCGCCGTCCCTGACAATCCTGCGAGCAATGTAGACCCCGATATACACCAGCAATGAAGAGGACACAGCGGCCTCAAAGGCTCTAAGCTCGAGATACGAGTTCTCGCTCCATCTGCCTACAACCTCAAGTAGGAGTCGCAGGCAGAACATGGCCATGAACGCTCTCAAAAGAACAGTCCCTGGTATGTGCCGAAGAGGTACTGCAGGCGAACAATATCAACACGACAGTGTTCTTTAATGAGGTCAAACTCGCCTCTTGAGAATGCATCTGCAACACGCGACCCAGTCACGAGTTCATCTTTCGCGTCTTCACTGGACGGCATACCAACAGCAAGTGCCGACTCCCTCAGTTTACGCCAATCCCTTCCCCAGCGAGCCTTCATCAAATCGAGCATATTGTGCTCAATGCCAGAGAATGAATGGATTTTATAGTTCGGGCAGGTTACGCCGTACACGTCACAAGCCATCATGATAATTGGAATGTCGAAGCCTGTAATATTCCATCCACACAATTTGCGACTTCCTCTTCGTTCATGAAACCTGGCGAGTGAGTTTGTGATCCATTCATCGTACTCTGTACTGCCGATGCTTTCTCCCTCGTACTGCAGGACTTCAATGTCGCCATCGAACCCGTCAGACATGCCGATGGTCACAATCTCCTGAAGCTCGGGAGTCGCCTTCCATTTATCAGGAACTGGATCGTTAAGTAACGCAATACGAGACATGATTGCCTCTTTAACGCCCTTCCTGTTTTTTCCGCCAATCTCCATCTCGTAATGAATATCTAACCATACAAGACCTGGATTTCTCTCTTCGATAAACTGCTTTACGTCGTCAACGGTAGCCTTCTTAAGGTCGATATCCTCAACCGATTCGTCCGGCTTAGGGTCAAATGCAGTCTCAAGGTTTTCCAGAAGAGGGTCATTGCGCACGGTCTCAAGGTCAAACAGCAGGTAATCAGACATAGAATTTATGTGTCCTGTTTCCAAAAGCGTCCATTGACGAGAAGTATTTTTTGCTCAGCCTTCGAACGGTATTGTCGTACCATTCAACGTTACTGGCTCCATTCGCGGCAATCATCAGTATTCCATTGTCTGTCAATGACTGCCGCATGGTGTCAAAGAACCATTCCATGGCGACTTCGCCAGTCTCTTCATCCCATGACAACTTGCGGCAATCTTGATGAACATGATGCGGCTCACCAATCATGAATTTAGACATTACTTGTTCAATGGAGCCTCGAAGATTGATGATTGATAACGCATTCCTGAACCGAGTACAGATTGGCCGAAAGTCGTTGCAGTATGTGACATCCAGTCCATGTGTCTTGTGGATCAGATGTGAATATCTGAGATAGTCGCTTCCCATGCCGCCTTCGGGAGACTCAGCGTCCCAGCCGTACGCGTCCATACTCTCTGCCATGGCCAGTTCGATCAATTCACCCGGACCTGGCCCAATGTCAAGGAAGCCTTGCAGTGGTCTTTGTCTGACCTCTGGGATAAAGTTGTCGACATACTCGCGAAGCTCTCTGAGCCTTCGTCCACGATCCACCTTGCGTTGAAGCCACAGGTTCCCGTTAAGCAATTCCCAGGCTTCTTCTTTTGCTGATAGCAGTTCCGCTGAGTTCAATGGAGCCTCCATTTACCTAGAAGTCGTTTTTGATATAACTGAACAGCACTTTTGACCAGTTTTCGAACTGCTCAAGTTGTTGCTCTATCTCATGCAGGTACATCCATTTCGCACCTGCCAATTCAACCTGTCCATTTTCATCAGTGGCAGGTTCTGCATCGCTGCAGTCAACAAGGAAAGCGAGACCGACATGCACTCTCTCGACCAGGTTGTCGTCGAGAGCAATCTTCCCGAGGTACTCAGGCTCTTCGCATCCCTGGATCTTCACTTCCTCGTTCAGTTCTCGGTCCATACCCTCGATAATTGTTTCGCCGGATTCGATATGCCCGCCGACCCCAAAACTCAGCAGGCCATGAAGCCGCCCTTCTCCGCCTGATCTTCCGTAAACAAGAAATTCGCCAGTCGAACGGCGTATCGCGCAGTATGGAATCACTTGACGAAATCTTGCGTTGGTCTCTGCGTCATCCTTGGGTAACCAGCAAGTCCATTGATCATTACGCCAGTTGAATCCGGTGTCATCCTTGTGTACGCACATCACGTATCGCTTCATTTTTACTCTCCAGTTTCAAGTCAATCTCTCGAGTGTAATTATCAATCAGTTTAACGAGTGTCGATCTTACAGTTTTCGCGTCGTCCTGCCCGAGCCAGTTCGGAAGAATCCCAGCCATCATGAGATCGAGACTGCATTGTACACGTGAGCGAGCCTCAATCAAATCTGCAGCATCACCAACACTCAGTCCGTCAGGTTCTGGATACCTGTCTTCGAGAACGTCCTCGCCTTCCGTGACCTGTAATGCAACTTCCAGCGGATCTTCCGCATAGTCAAGAAACCGCCTCAGTTCGTTGACTAGATTGAATTCCATCGACGAATTCACGAGGACGCCGTCTGCTGCAAATGTGGCAAGCAGCAAACTCCTCTTGCCACTCCTGAGTCTGACTTGCCTGTTTATTCTTGGTTTAGCGAAGGACACCCCGACTCCATGATCTTTGTAATGATATTCAAGTCAGCGAAATTAGCAGCCACCACTCGACCTGGGTCAACGATCTCAGTGAACACGTCGAGCACTAGATGCAAGTCTTCAGCGGCAATCTCGTCCAGTTTTGAGTAGTCTGCGTATTTCGGAAGAATCTCAATCATCTTGCAGAGATCGCTGTCTGTTAACTGGCCTGCATCGCAATCTTCGCACGCGTCCAGAAACCGATCTGTAAGGGCCTTTCGCTCTTCACAGACTTTCCACTGGTGCATGGTCTTGGTTGTAGGCAACATGATTTCAGCATTATTGCGTTCATCGAAACCCTCTTCGTCAAACACATAGTCGACAGTGACTATTTCGTTTCGGTCGACCTCTTCAATTTCATACTTCACGAACTCGTGCCCGTTACATTTAACCAGCACTTCATCGCCGACTTTAAGATTGTCAATGTAGTCAATGAAGATGTCGTCCGTGTATCTATCAAATACTTGCATCTTTTACAAATCCTTTTATGTTTTCAAGTGCTTCCAGCAACCGCTCAGTGTTGCCAATCGTTCCAAGTGCCTGAAGACGCTCAACAGCCATCGAGGCGTGTAGCGCCAAAGTGCTGATTGCCACCTGTCGTCGCTGAGTGTCAAATAATTCTTTCCTGCATCCAGAGCTTTCTCCGCCCCAGTTAGCTAGCCCCCTGCTTCGCATGAACATCTTCAAGTGTAGATTCTTTGCCTCTTTCGTCTTGTCGGACTTCAGGACTTTTATCAGATCGTATATCTGCTTGTCCATGAAATCGGACGCCTTGAAGTCCATGATCAAGCTTGGGTTCTCGATGATTCTGCCCAAGTTCATCAGTTGTACTTCATAGGGAGCATGATACACGTTGTCGTCTAGATTTACAGGCTCCATGGCCATTTAGTCTACCTTTCGTCTGTATCCAAGTCGCCACAGAACTGTCGCAACATCTGTCGCCCCCTCGTCAATCGCGTCTTCCTTGATGTCCCAGTAAGCCGCATGCATCAGTTCGTGAATTAACGTGTCGAGGAATTCGCGTTCTCCCTGGTTTGACTCGACAGTTATCTTCTTATTCATCACATTTGGTGGATCGCAGAGGCCAAGGTATTCAGGATTCATTTTCTCGAACCGGAGTTCGTACCTCTTCCCGCGTATTGTGACATGCATGCGACGTCCCTGTCAAAGCAGATCTGATTTCCTTACATCTCTCACCTTCTGTGCCCACAGGTAATCATTACCGATCGGCGGGTGCAGGGGAAGAATAGAAACATCACCGTTCCGCTCCGCTACTGCAAGTCGTTTCCTGCCCTGAGCGTCATCCGTATGAAAGACGAGTTTATCCGGGTTCGCCATCTTGTACTGATTCAGCATGGAATTCCACGTCATTGCCCTGCTCGATTTCGATTTAGAGCAAGGAAAATACAGATTCATCCACTCTTTAACAGCTTCTGACTTCCCCTTGGCTTTCTGCTTGATATACGGACCCTTCAGTTCCCGCAGAACGCCATCTTCCTGAAGAATCTTGATGCCACTCTGACTGTGTTGATGCCCGCATTCGAAGCAGGATGGCCCTGAAAGCCGCATCGCCCCGCATTTCGGGCAAACTATTGGCTCCTGCTCCTTGCCTTCCTGACGGTCTTTGATCGTCTTCTCGGCCACCGCCTTGGCCGTAGCTCCAAGCTCCCATTCTCGATCATTATTAAGCGAGCCATGAATAAGGCAGTTACCACCATGGTCTTGAAGGATCACATGATCCAGGGAAGAGTGGTTTCTGATAACACGACCACCGACCTGTAAGTACTGCGTCAGGCTTCCAAACATAGTAGCCAGCACCAGGTGATAGACTTCCGGCAAATCGATTCCTGCTTCAAGAACCAGTTTATTGACGAGTACTTTTATTTCGCCTGTTTTCAACTGATCAAAGAGCTTCTCTCTCAGAGAAATCTTGCCAGAATCCAGAACGATTGGATTTCCGTCGCGATCTTTATCTCCGTAGTAAATACTCTTCCCGCAGATGTGAGCCGCTTTTATTCCCGCGTCATTGTACATATCAGTAATTGCAAGGCTTGCAGCTACCGTTGGAGCGAAAACAAGAGAAGGCTTCAGCAGTGGATTCAATCGACGGTGATGCGGAAGAATATGCCCAAACACCATATGTGGTGCCATCTTCTTTTCTACATCCTGATCCTTGAACTCACCGTTCTGCTTCCTCTTCATGGCCAGAACGTCAGGCATTGTTGGGCTAAATTCTCGACACAACAAATGGGCACCACATGCTCGCAGTTCAGAGTTTGTCCCGGCAATAATGAGCCTGTCGTACATATGCGAAACATCAAGTGGAGTCGCTGTCAAGCCGACGACAGTAGCATTTGAGTTCTGCTGTTTGTATCTCTCAATTAACTTCTGAATCCTCAATGCTTTCTCGCTGTGCGCTTCATCAATAAATACGATATCAGCCTGATGTACATTCCAGCGAGGCGGCGAACTGAGTGATCGGGCAGCTTCAGTCGGAGTCATTGATATTTGAACTGCCTGATCAAAGTCCGGGTCGTAACCAGATGCTCGCATACCAGGGCTCAAACCGTTAGCTTCAAACACCTTTCTTGTCTGTTCCGCTAACGACTTACGATTCACGTGAAACACACACTTCATGCCACGCTTTTGCGTTTCATGAATCATCTGCGTAGTCATGAACGTCTTTCCACCACCCGTTGGTGATGTAAGTACGATCTTATTATCACCGTTGTCGATAGCGGCCCATAACTGGTCAATTCCACGAGTTTGATGCGGCCAAGGCGTGAATGACATTTACTGACCTTTTTCACTTAACTTTGTTTTTCCTGCGGGTGTCATAATTGCATCCTCATAGGACCACCCCTTCTTTACTCTTGCATGGATTGTCTCTCGTGTTACGCAGGACTCTTTTGCCCAATCACTCAGGCACTTTGTTGCTCCGTCTATGGTTATCGTTACGTTTGTCCTTTTGTTCTTGTTTTGTTCTTGTCTTGTTGCCCATACGCAATTCTCGGGAGAATACCCGGAATCGTTGTCCTTTCTTTCTAATGTATACTCGGAAGAAGGCTTCACGCCCATGTCTTCAATGAAATTTTCATACTTACTCCAACGCTCGCATACTGAGATTCCTCTTTCCGAGTAATTCTTTGAATCTTTCGAATTTGGGTTTTCACATCTCTTTTTCATGTCCTGCCAACTGCGGTATTCAGGAGTTTGCGACCCAGCCCTTGCATGCCCATGAGTTGTCACCTTCTCTAAAGTTAGGCATCCACAGCTTTTTGTTCCGCCGTCAGCCAGGTGATTAGACCTTACAACAGTCACATTTCCGCAATCACATATGCATTTCCAGTACGATTTGCCTCCACGTTTACCGGCAAACGCTAACACAAACAGTCTCGCTATCCTTCTTCCTGACAGGTTAATGAAATCGCTACGCTTTGGTATCGCTACCGTATCAAAAATCATTTCCAGCTCCTTTTACTTTTCACTCCGCGACTCACACATCGCATCACTCTCCTTCCTCTTCTTGCCTATCAAGGTATTCGTCCAGTTCATTTCCCCTTCCTTCTTTGAGCGTCATAGTTGTCCTGTAAGAACATAGCTACCAGTAACCACCAGAATAAAGGATCGAAATCCCACCCAACAACACACCCATAAATGGTGAGGGTGACCAACCAGATTAAAGCCATCACCTCGTCCCTTCAATTGGATCTCCAACAGGTTTTGACAACCGCACGTTTAAGATTCCGTTGAAGCTCAGCGGGTTATTCAAGACATCATGCTCCATCTGGAGTTTCAGCTCTTCATACGACAGTTCGAACTTCGACTTGCATGGTTTCATAACCCTTCGTTCGAACGCATCTTCGCCGTACTTCTTGACAGCTTCAAGCAGGTTATTCGACGAGCCCCAGTATTTCTTCCAGTCAGATTCCACCTGGCAAATACGAACCCGCTTCTTTCCTTTCAGCGGCTTGCGGCGAATCTTACGAAACCACTGGCATTTGCCGATGTAAAATGCCTCGGATTCAATGTGTTTGATCACATAAATGAATCCGAGATAGTCTGAGTAGTCATCCGGCACACCGATCCAGTCACTCATTCGTCGGCCAACGCTTTCTCGGCAATATAGATAGTCTTGGAATACTGTGACATGCTGCCACTAATGGTCTCCTGATGTTTGATGATCGCACGTAACGCAGCCTCGAGTCTATCTACTCGAATTTGCAGATTTGCCATGGTCCGCGTTGCGTCTACATATGCTCCAATATGACTCATCACACTTCCTTTGCACATTCGTCTTCCCATTTTCGCAGTTCAACACCGAGTTGACGAATCTTCTCGATGACTTCCGGCGACTCATGGAACGACTTGGAGATTTCAAACACCGCACGTGACAACTTCTCAACCATTTTCTGTGTTGCCGCAAACGCCATCAGTGGACTCGGCTCCGGCTTGTCAAGGTTAACGGCAGCTTCCTTGACTGCCCTTGCTGAAGCCTTTTCGTCGCCAAGATACTGGTCCTTGAAGCCTGGCAACTTCTCTTCCGCCTCATCCACCGCTTCTGCGAGGTCAGCCGCGTGCCGAACCTGCGAGGGCGTCACGTCTTCCTTTTCAGCGGCAAACTCGATTGAAGTTTGCCCGGTTTCCCTGGCCTCAAGGAACTCTTTCCCAAGCTCATACTTCTCCCAGAGCGTCGGGTCATTACGTCGCCCCTTCTGGTGATTTTTAATCCACTTGACAACATCTGATTCGCTGGCACCAGAAAGCTCGATGACCTCACAGTAGCCCGGCTGTTCGAGATGTATATTATCCTTGTGCTTTTCAGCAATACCAAGCCTGTGGTGTCCGTCCACAACAACGCACTGCCCATCCTCTGACAGGTGGTACAGGATCGGTGATGTGAACCCCCCTTCAGCCAGGATGTTATCTTCAAGCTGCTGCAGTTCATGACTGGCGAGCGGCTTCAGGGTGGACTTGTACTTCTCAACAACAATCATCTGGTCACTAAGGTTTCTCATTGACGTACTCCGCTGTCATGTCACGAATCTTCTGCATGTCTGGATCAGAGATTCCGTTCTTTTTGTTTAACCCGTCTGCATGCGAAACAATCAACTTCAGCTTCTCGACTACCTCAACCGAATCTTCCGGGCTACGTGTGATGCGTGACACGCAATCCATAATAGCCTGTGTCGCCTTACGGAAGTTAGTAGCCTGAACTTCCTCCGGGGACTTCTTTTCTGCTGCCGGCTCTGGCTGCGTTGCGGTTGCGGGCTTTGTGACAGGCTTCTGTGTGGCAGTTGCAGGCTTCTTGTCAGGCACCCTCGCAGAATTCGCGTCGTCATCGACCTCTGCTACAAGGCCGAAGAATGCCCCTAGCCCGTACCGTTTGGCGTACGTGATCGCAGAACCAGCCGCCTGCGGGCAAGACCTCTCAAGCGGAATTGTGAACATCTTGGAGATAAATTCCCCAGACGTATGCACTACTGTCGTCTCGAGCGTGATGTAGCCAGGGACCGACGTATCACCTCCGCCCTGAATCAATGCCAGTCCATGCTTCTGCAGAACGGAGCGGCATGCCGTCCACATTGCGGTGAACGATGCATACTTGTGAACACGACGGTCGCTAACTTCCGTGTTCTCGCTGTCCATTGGCACTGGCTCAAGCTCACCTTGAGCAGCGATAATCGCCGGTGCGATATTTGCAATTGAAAAGCTTTTCTTCATTCTTATTCTCCTGTTCCAGTCATGACTCGCACTTCCAGGTCCACTTTCACATAATGACCCTTGGTCACATCAGGTCTCCACTTCATTATCTCGAAAACAGTCCCGTCATCCGCTGTCAGTCTTTCCGGCATTCTGATTACCCTGTTGATTACAGATAGAGACGACATACCATCTACATATTCAGCCATCAATCGCCCTTTAGCAAAACAACCACTGGCCGGAGCCATCAACAATGAGCCGCCCTGCTCGCCGCTAAAAATCCCTGAGCGTCAACGATAATCCTCAATCGCAGATATCAGGCAATCCGACCAGTGGTCATACGAAAAATAATTCAATGCCGCTCTGCGAGATGCAGCGGCCATTTCCTTCAGTTCATCGCTGTCATACGAATACAGTAAGGCTTTCGTGGACCGCCTGTCCGCTCCGTCAGGAATCTGAATACAGTGCGGCCACAAGTACTTTTCGAACCTCGAGCAGATCGGTTTGTCGGTTGCGACGACGCAGCCGCACATGGCAGACTCAATGAGCTTTGCCAGCGGATATCGATGAATGCTCGTGCAGCAGATCGAAATCTTAGCCTGCGACAGCGTCTTCAGGTAGGAAGAGTACTGCTGAATAACAGCGTGGCGATTCGCAAGGCGGTATCCAGGATGCGGCAACTCGTAATGCCGATCGCCGTACGCGTCTTCCGCTGCCACCGCAGCCATCACGCGAACAGGGTAAATCTTTTCTGCCGTACAGCCGGACGAAATTGTCATCCATTTCCGATCTCCCCACGGAACCAGCGGCACTTCGGGGGCGGCGTGCGACCATCTGCAAGTCATCGGCAGACAGGAGCCAAGCCTTTTATAGTCTGACTCATGGTGGAATACTGCCACGTTAGCCGATGCGTCATGGACCTCTTTCATCACGGCTACGTCATCATGAGCCTCGTTGAAAATGACGAACTTAGGGATCGTCACATTCTCAAGGCCCAACCCTTCGCCCTTGTACACAACGATAGCGTCAAACTTGACTCCGTGTTTATCCTCCAGGGATCTGACATTCCATTCACCGGAAAGTCTCACGTCCCATTCGTCCCAGCCAATTCCCGACCAGATAACTGTGTGTGACTTGCCAACGTGGTTCAAGTACAGTGTACGGCCCGGAGACATTTTCGTATCGTAGAGGTGCTTCGGGAAGAGCGAGAGAATGTTCATTGCGGTTCCTTGATAGGTCGGTGGCGGAAAGCTTAGTTGCAGAACTGACCACTGTCAAACAAAAGTCGGAGAGTTTCCATGGATTGGAGCTGCCTTACAAAACTGAACGGATTCAGCCTGGACATCGCCAGTTTTCTGGCTCACGCATCCAGCGATTCCTACTTCGACATGGACAGGAAATCGCACCTTGAAGAGCGATGGAACTGTCAGGTCCGACTGGTTGACGTTAATGAGTCGCAGGCTATGGTATTCGATGGCCCAAGTCTGGTCATCTCATTCCGAGGTACTGAACCTACAGAAATCAGAGACTGGCTGTCTGACCTGAATGTTCTGAAGACTTCATGGAAGAATTCACTGTCAGTTCATTCCGGGTTTCTGGACGCGTACCTCTCCGTCAGGAACAAAGTGCTGGCAGAATGCGCCAACGCTCAAGGTCGCGACATCTTCCTTTGCGGGCACTCACTCGGTGGCGAGATAGCCGATCTTGCCGCGATTGACTTAGAGTCCCTCGGAATGCATCCTCGAAGGATTTACACATTTGGGGCACCGAGAGCACTCGGTTCATTTTCCGCAAGGAAGGCCAGGAATGTATTCCAAGGCAGAAAGTTCAGGGTCGTTAACGGGAACGACATTGTGCCTCGTGTTCCCATTTGCCTGAGGTTTCAGCACTTTGGGACGCTGGCTTACATTAATCGCTTCCTTAGTCCGGGCAGCGAGCAAGACGATGTCAAGGCGGATATTGAAATAAACCCTGGACTTGCATACCTTCTTTATGACAGAATTCTCGGATACAGGGCGGACATGCTCAGTTCACACTCCATGTCCAATTACATTCAAGGGATTGAAAATGCTAAGACTAATCGCGTTCTTCGCGCTGACTTCTAACGTTGTCTTTGCTGGCAGTGAGTCAGTCGTGTCAATCGATAACAAGTATTCCGGAGTGATTGTCTCGCCTTCCGGTCTGCTACTGACTGCAGACCACTGCGGACTGTCCAGTCAAGTTTCTGTAAAACTTGACAGCGGACAAGCGAAAACAGCGAAACTGATCTACGCTCCGCCTCAGAACGGGATCGACGAAGCTCAGGTTTATCAGATCCTTGGTGGTGGAGAATTTCCGTTTACGCCGGTATCGGATACTGACCCCGAAATTAACGACACCGTCACGGGAGTTGGCTTTCCAAATGGCAAGTTCACTTCAAACTCAGGAGTAGTGACGGGCGTTGGATATTCAGTAAGAAGAAGTCCCCAGTTTCAATATTCGCTGCAAAGTGGAACCGTTACTAACTGGAGAAGCCATGTCGGGGCTTCTGGTGGTCCACTCCTGAATGATCGAGGACAACTGATTGGCCTGCTTTCAATGAGCGGCGAACAAGGACTGTCTTACTGGATTGGCCTAAAGTCGATTCGTCAGTCTATCGTCGCGGCAAGCTACCCGTCTCGCGGCCATAGAACAATCATGTTCTCAGATCCGTCTAACCCAGAGTGCCTGAAGTTCGAGAGCGAAATCCGCAGCAAACGCTACGACATTGTTGTCATCAGGACGACCGACCCACAGTATCCTCTGATGGCTTCAGAATACGAGAAATACACCGGATCTAAACTGTTGAATAAACCCACCTTCTGGGTCGAGGCGACTAATTCAGCGAAAGTCGCCCCCGTCTTTGCGATCGAAGCGATCCCTATGATCGTGAAGGCTTTGAAGTTTATTGTGCATGGGATTGCCCACTTAATCGCTGGGCGACCTGATGATGAACCCCAGACTTACACTCCACCACCTGAGACACCAGAAACGCTCGACCCCAGCAACTTAACAGTGGTGCTGCTTATCAAGAAACGGGACACAGGGCTCGTAAAAGGGGCGGTAACATCCGCCGCGTTGAATAAGACTGTCGGCCCAGTCAGTCGTAAGATTAACGAGTCTATCGGTGGTAATGTTCGAGTTGAAATCGTCGCGGAAAGGCTTGAGCCAGAGCGGTTCACTCTTATCCAGTCTGTAGCGCAGATTGAGGCTGACCCAGGAGCTGTTATCGTGCTCGTCAGGTCGCAAAGTCTCGGTCTGAAATCAATCATTGCTCGCAGGGTTGAAGTTTCGGTTAAAGAGCATATCCCGGAGACTCTCCCGATCGACATTGTGTTTGAGAGGATTCATTTCCAGAGCTACAATACCATTCTCGATGCGGTGCTATCAAAGGGATTTCTTGACCCGCCACCGTCTCCTGTAGAGCCAGAGGAGACGCTTAAGGATAAAATCCGCGAGATTGCAACAGAGCAAATTGGGAGTGTCGTAACTGATAAACTGTCAGCGTCTGAAAGCAGCATCAAGAAATTGATCGACAGTAAGATTGGGGATAAGGAAGAAAGCCCAGTCTCCAATGGAATTGTCGCCACTCTCATTTCATTGCTTGGCGTTGGCTATGCAGGACGTGAAGGCTGGAAATCGTTCGCTGCACGCAAGGTAAAAGATGTCGCCGTAAAGGCCGTTAAAAAGAAGCTCTCATAGTCCAGGGAAGGACAAATCATGCTAAGGATTGCATTGCTATTATCGTTTCTAAGTTCATCAGTTATCGCACAGGACGACGCTGGCCAGAGAGGCGACCCCGCCCCTGAGTACAAGGGGCGGGTGGTCCCTTTTTCCTACCGGTCGGCGAAAGACACGGTCACGCACATCTTCTGTGGCTGGTACGTTAAGCCCGACCTGTTTGTCACTTGCAAGCACAACGTCAAGCACGAAGTGGGCGAATCAGTCCAGCTTGAAAATGGCGGGACAGCAAAACTTAAATATAAAACATCAGACCTTGATGGGTTCGCTGTGTGGCAGGTTTCGCCACCAGTCTCTGCTGGTATTATCCTGCGACCATCCTCTTCCGACCCAGTCAAAGGTCAAGTTGTCTACCATATTGGACTCCCCGATGGCGATGTGCCGGTTTACGTTAAAGGGAAAATTGCAGGCGAGTCCTACCTTTATGAGGACAAAAGTGAAGATTCCGAAAAGGTGCTGTCGGTTATCTCTCAGGCGAACTACTGTCGCGGCTATTCTGGCGGACCAGTGATAGATGAAAGAGGCTACGTTGTTGCTATTAACACTAACTCCAACAAAGAAGAAAACATAGCAGTCACTATTCCGATCAGCAGACTCAATGCTGTACTTACTTCTTTTCAGAGCGAGACATACTCGAATCGTCCGTACATTGACGTGTGGGTGTCTGGCGATTTCTACTGTGCCCCATGTGAAAGCTTCCTTGACTATGCGAGAACAACAAGTGCCAGTCGTGGTTTCGACTACCATGTCAGGAAACTGACGCGAGCACAGTGTGCTGCGAAGGGCTTGTCGGTCCCTCTGTTTACAATCGGCGACGAGCCGTACACTGGAAAGTACGAATGGCCACTTGTCGATGAGTGGGCTCGCGAGAAACTTGGAATCAAAGACTCGCAGCAGCTCCCCGTGAAGTCTCCACCCGAACAGGCCACACCGCCTGTCCCGCAGCAGGCCACAAGCCAGGCCACGCCCGATCTTCCGCCAGGGGTCACTGCTTCCCCAGAAGCCTTGATGATTCTTGCTCAGGCTCTCGACCCGGATAAAAAGAAGCCTGCTGTTGAGCAGCCAGTAGCCGACTGGTCCGGACTCAAGATTATCATTGCAGTCAGCGACTCCATTCCCGGCGTAGCAAGAGTTGCTAATGGGCCTGGCAAACGGGCAATCGAAAGACTAACGTCTGGAAAGGCCGAAGTATTCGTCATTACTGAATCAGAGAGGCCGGGCAAGTTCTCTGAGTACGAGTCGACCCTTGGTGTGAACGTGGAACAGTTCCATGTGGCTATTCTAATCCCTGAGCTAAGAGATTCGTCGGACTTCATCATCAATCAGGTGGAACTGATGTTGAACGCCAATATTTCCAGCTCAATCACTGAAAAGATCAGAGACATCCCGGTAGAGCCGCTATTTAAGTCTATCTCGCCAACTGACTACGACGCCGCCCTCAGTGTCATAAAAGACCTCGGTCCAGTCGAATCTGTGCCAGTCTTCGAACTGACTGATCCTAAAGTGTTTGGTCCAATTGCCGGACTTATCGCGATTGTGTATGCCGGATACATGAGGAAGAAAAAGAAGACACCTGAAGTGTCATCTGCGTCAGAACCAGAACCTGCAGAAGAGAAGGTTGTTGCGAAGAAGAAAATAGCCACAAGGAAGAAGGCGACAACTAAGTGACATACCTGAACGGTGACCAGTTACACATACTCTCTAACGCGTACTCACAACAAGGGTACGTCAATGGCTCCTCATTGTTTACTCGCAAGAATGTCTCAGTTGGCGATGTTGACCAGTTGTTCCTTGATGGATACTTGTCAAAGAAGGGACGTAAGTATTCATCCAACAGGAGAACAGAGCAGGCATTGAGCGATCATGGATTCGACCTGGATGAGATCGAGATCGTCTCCAAAAGCAAACCTGCCGCTAAAGAGAAGCCTGAAGACCGCCTACTTAAACACGCAATTGCCAGTGACAGTGAGGATATTATTCGTTCGAGGGCGGAAGTGCAGGCGATACTGCTCGAGAACGCCATTCGTGAAGCGAAGGCTGGGAATCCGTGGAACTTTATTCGTCGGCAGTGGCCAGAGCTGATTATCCGCGACGAGACTGACCTTGCTTACTTCAAGAAACACTGTAAGCGGTCACACAGTCTCGACCTGAGGCTTGATGATACGCAGGTTGAACTGATTGAACATGCATTCAATCCAACGATTCGCGAGATTGCCATCAAAGGGTCGACTTCACCAGGTAAAGGTTTCGCAACAGCCTTGTTGATGAATATCTGGTATTACATCTACACTGACGACCGCATCACGATCATTTCTCAGTCTTCAAAGCATGCTAAAGACGTCATGTTTGCTGAGTTCGTGACATGGCGAAAAAAGATGCGGTTCCCAGACAAATGTGACACGCTCACCGCGTCTGTGACTGACCCCACTAATCCTAAACATTTTGTGACAATTGCCAACCCGGAAACCGGCGAAGGTCTTTCTGGTGGTCACGGTCCTCACGTACTGTTTGTTTTCGACGAAGCGAGTAGTGTCCCGCCTAGCCTGCCCATTAACGCCCGTAAACAAGCCAGTCTCATTATTTATATCTCCAACCCTCGTGTGCTGGCAGGCATCTTCTATGACCTGTACCCGAAGGTTGATCCAGACAAAAATCAGGTGTGGGTCGACAAGGGGATCAAGCGGGCCTGTTTGACGTTTGGCGGAACGGGCGCACTAAATGTAAGGGCAAAGAGGGTACATGTCCCGTACGGCCCACCTGGCGGACTGGACGGCGAGACACTGGATGGCGAGAAGTTCTTCATCACTGAAGGCGATAAGATTCCGGACGAATACCTGCCACATACGCGAGCACTGATCCCTGGCCAGATGGACTGGGCTAAGTACTACACGATCATGCAGTCTCCGAACGAGATCGAGCGAGCATGGTCTGGAGAAGGCAAATTCCCACCTGAAGATGCAGACTTCCAGATTATCGCGCCATCGTGGCTGAAAGAACCTTGTGATCTGTGGAACCTGCACAAAGACAAGATCGAGGTCACTGCACTCGGCCTCGACCTTGCGGCGTCTGCGGACGGTGACTGGACCGTGCTTGTTGCTGGTGGACCGCTCGGCATCAAGACAATCTTTCGCACGCAAAAAGCGAACCCTATGCAGACACTGTCATGGATCGTTTCGTGCTGCAAATCGATCGGCATTGAACTAACCAAAGGTGACGTGCCGATTGCAGTCGATGCTATCGGTGCTGGTGGTAACGTGATGGCCGAAGTTATGGAGCAGGCTGGAGCGATCGTGTATCCGATCAAAGGGAACATGAAAGCCGAGAATCCACAGTTGTACTGTAACCGCAGGGCTGAGCTTTACGGCGTGCTTGGCGTGAGGCTTGACCCGTCTTCTGCGTATCTCGATCCATTTATGATCCCTGATGACACGAACCTCAAGGAAGAGCTTGCCGCTCACGAAAAGCATTTTATTGCTGATATGACACGGTTTTACGCTACCCCTAAGGTTCCAAGTCGCGGCCAGTTCGCCAACGTGCAATGTATCAAAGACAGGATCGGTCGGTCTCCAGACACGGCAGACGCTGTCGTCCTGTGCTACTGGGTGATCCGTGACTGTGAATTCGATGGCAGTGTATGCAATCAGTTCAACCCTGCGGAAGCACTAGAGGCTTACCGTGAACAGGAAGACGGCAAGATCGTTAACTCACGAGGTGACGGCGGCATTTACACCGACTCTTCTGACGAATTCATTTCCACGTGGGGGCAGAACCCTACGACAATCGAAGACGAGATAGAGCAGTTTAGAAAAGCGATCGGAAATATTAAGCCGAACGAATCCATGTTCAGCGGGTTCGGCTAGATAATTCCGTTGTGATTATCCATCGCATAGAATCAGTAGTTCTACGCACATGGTCGTTTTTCGATATGGTCTGGAATCCACCCGCCACCCGCCGCCGTCCGAACAAAGTCGTACATGATGTCTTTAATGTTGATTTCGCCATACGCATTCAGGTGGCCTACGGCTTCACCTGCTACCGCAACTAATTGTGCAACAAGTATGCTTTCTGCGTGACCGCTCGTGACCACTTCATCGATTGCATCGGCGAGCCTCTTGGAAAGCGTAGAACAATCGGCAGCATCAGAGACCGGGGCTTCTGGTGTTTGCGTGTCAGTCGTCATTGGTTTCTCCATTCTGGTTTGCGGTCCTGATGAACCGAAGGGCGTTAGCACGAACTCGGAACGAGTGACCACAATTCGGCGGCGGTTGGTTTTCTCCAACTGCCAGACAATCGCGGCTCCCAGTCGTTGCCGTGATTCATGCACCATTTATTTTCGCAATCGCCCTCCCATACGAGTATGCCGACGACACCCTCTGATGGGAGTTCAGAGATCAACCACTCCTCAAAAAGCCGCCCCTGCTGAGACAGCTCAAACTCAACAACCTCACCATACGCCGCGAGGACGTGCCCGTTGTTGTAACGTTGTCCGCCGCACATCATCGGCTCGACAAAGCAGATCACCGTTTCAGTCGTGCTAACAACAGCGTCGACCGCAGCCGGGTCAGTCGTGGTTTCTGTGTCGCTCATTGAATCCCTGTCCTTTCTGGATTGCCGTCGCAGTCACGCTGGCCGTTAGCCGCACAAAGCAGCCACCACATCATTCGCACGCTGCACGTCGAACCAGTCGTCCTGATCCCGCAACTTGCCTTCCATATCGATCCACCAATCGCCAACCGCGACGGATTGAATCCGCGTCAACTCATTCGCTGCATTGTCCGGCCCAAGGCCGCCGGCAAAACCGACGGCTTTCTGCGTATTTGGCCGCTTCCACTGCTCAGGAGAACGTCCACGTCCACCCGAACCGTCAACGAGCACCACATGATTTGGCGCGGCCAACACAGCCAGCTCGCTGTTCTGAATCGTGTGCTGCGTAATGATCGTATGCCCGCCGTACAGTCCACAGATGGCTTTCACGTCATCCGGAAACAACTGGCCATTCACTTGAATCCGGTCAACCAAATGCGTCATATCGGCCAGTGCGTAATCCAGCAGCTTCGCACGTGCCCTGCTTCCGCAAACGTGCAGGGCCAATCGTCTGCCCTGAAGACGTTCCAGTATCTTCACTACCGTCGAACGCGATGGGTATCTGTGTCGCCCTTCAGGTTCCCACGTATAAAGCACTCCGATCTCCACACCGTCAGGCAAAGCCTCAAGTTCCGTCCGTTCATCCACGCCGGTTAGCGTAATGCGGCTAACAATGTGTTGTACCGGAGCCGTCGTTGCTCCCGTGTTCTGCTTGTCCATGTCAACCTCTCCGGCCCGGTAAACACGGGCGTTCTACTGACTGATCTTCTCGATTTTGAAACACAGCACGCGATGGATCGGGATCGCGACAAATTGATCGCCGTCGACGATCAAAGTCGTTGGAGCCGACCGCCACCATCGTCGGTTATGGTAGCGGTACATCGCATCACACAGCCGCGTGCGGACAGTTTCCGGCCAGCCGTTCGGCAACATCCTCAATCGAAGCCTTGGCTGCGTTAGTGCTAGTGAAGCGATTCGCCCTGGCGATTACACTGGCAAAGTACGCCGCATCAATCTGAGCCTGCGCTTCCGCAACTTTTGCCGCTAACACCTGAACTGTTTGATTTTCCATCACCCCCCCACCCGTGAATGTGTAGTAAAAGAGATTAACGTCAGGCATGGCAGCATATTAGAAGGCAACGACGTCTTTATCAAGGAAAACTTTACCAACTTTATCGTAAATCATTCCAATGAAGCAGACCGTCAAAGCGCTACCCCAACGGGGGAGGCGGATCTCCGCCAGGTGATTTCGCTGCCAGCCATTTGATATAATGAACCAATGCGTTCATCGCGCGGGTGCTGTTTTCGATAGCTTTATTCGTGTGCGTTGTTCCAAGTCCATGATCTTCAGGATTCCTCAAGATTTCCATGATCTCCTGATGTTTACGCTCATGCTCTCTTGCTGCATCCCTGTGGTCACGGTCATTCCGGACGATCGACAAGTATATGAACACAAAAAAACCAATTGCCGGTGCTGTAGCTGTCCCCGCTATCCACAATGCTACTTCCGTTGACATCCTGTCGCTCCTGTAACATGTCGCACACGCCCTCGCGAAGGAATGTTTACAGAAACAGGTTCATGCGTCAACCTGTTTTGGCGGTCTTTGGTATTCTGGTTTAGTAGGGCCGTCTTTCTCGTAGATTGGAACCTCTTTGTCAGGATTACTCCAATCCCACGCCACGGTCCCGTCTTCAGCGTAAGGATTCGCATCCAAAAGCATCACGATATCGTCCGGGCAGTACTTGCTGTTATGAATGCTACGGCATGCACCAAATTCAAACTGCGACACTGTACCTATCGAGACTCCTACAAGGCACTCCTGCACAGCGTTGTTATCTGGATTGCCGAGGACACATTGGACCGGTTGTTTTCTTTGCTCCGGAGTCATTATGGAGATGACGCGTGCAACGTCTTCCCAAGTATCAATATCTGACGACCTTTCCCACAGAATAATCGCTTCCTCTTCAGGCGAGAGAAAATCATCATCGGTGAACGTCTCTTCCATATAGACGCCGCCGTCATCAAAACGAACCCCGTATCTATGTTTACCGAAGTAGCCATCCATCCAATAAGCTGTTTCGAACTCCTTCGTGGCTGGGTTTCTTGTCACCTTCATGTAGTTACTCATTGTCGGTTCCCTTTACCCAATGCGTTCCAGTGACACCTGGCAAAGATTGCTTAGAATAGCCACCTTCCAAAGCTGCTCGTGTAGTTGTGGTGCGATACCAACTGATCGACCACGCAATTGAAGACACAACCAGCACCAATGCCGTCGCCCACACTATTGACATTTTCGTTCCGTCACCCATGCACGCCATGTTAAACGCTCCTTTGATTGATAGTCATTACGGCCATTCTACATCATAGCCAGGGTTCGATTAACTTCACCGCATCCTTCATGAAATTACTCATCGGTATCCCTATTATTCCTCACGTTTCTGCGTCCAAAAGCAAAACAGAGCCATGGACAAAACGAGTGCCCTGCATGACTTCAATTTCATCTAGTTTGACAGGAAGAATTTGACCTTCCCATGTGTACGCGACAGGCATGTCTTGTGGATGTGACCGCAGCCTCTCAACTAATTCACCAACAGTAACAGTATTTACACTGTTCAACTTGAAGAGTTTAGGCATTAATTATTCCTAAGAAAGGCTGATCCCTGGTAAATAAGACAGACCCTCGATGATCGGAACATTAATATGCAAGAACTTCCCGTCCTTCTGTACGAATTGAATCCCATACCCGTGAGCCCAATCGCTCAGATTAGTGTACCCATAGTATGGCTGTATTTCGCACAAACAACCCGGACACCACGCTGACAATACGCCACTTACCACATTCCTGATCGTATGGCTATCAATTCGATGCGAGTGACCATATACGATGCAATGGCCAAACTTAGATACTGTCACTGCCGCTGCATGCTTCGCTGTGCTGATTCCGTGCGTAAAGCAGCAGTCCCCAAGCTTAATAGCTCCCCTGACTCTTAGTCCGTGATGGAATTCGTTCTCAACGTAATAGTTTATTCCTCGCTCTTCGATATGCAAGACTTTTTCCGCTGAGAACAGGTTATGAAGAAACTTCGCATCAGTCTTATTCCTGACAACTTCCGTGACGATCCACTTCTCAATTCTCCGCTCATGATTCCCCTGCAGCATATGGATCGTTGCGTTCGGAGCAGCTTCCTGAACCCTGTCAAGAAACTCATTCGCAGAAGCGACGTCGTCAGCAAACGTGTAAGAGGTCTCTGCCACATAGCACATCGTATGATGCATCGCCAGGAAGCCGCCGCAATCAAGATGATCCCCCAGCATTACGATTTCGCTTGGGTTGATATTTTTCAGATCCTGCAGGAAAGCTTTCGCTGCGACCTTGTCTAGATAGCACCCATGAGTATCAGGAATAATAACCCTTGCAAACGCCCCTTTAGGTTTCGCTTTTGCCTTGCCAGTAATTGATCGCTTCTTACTCCTCAGTGCAGTGATCTGCTCTTCCGCGAGTGCCAACCTCTTCTTGAGCCTGTTCACTTCAGCAACATTAGCACTTGACGCTTTCTCTGGACTAGCCTCGGATGCCCTCGTCAATGAGTCCATTCTGCTAATAAAAGTCGTCCTTGCGATACCCAGCATTCTCGCTGCAGCCGCGATATTTCCGTCGCTCTCTTTTAACGCCGACTTCATTTCTTCGAGTTGCATCGCAATTCCATTCACGACAGAGAAAAAAGTGTTTCCAGTCTACTGTACAGTTCTTCTTCGGTGCCGTTATTGTTAATCACGATGTCAGCTTTTGAAATGTCAATATCGAAAGAGTCTTTACTCTCTGGCTCGATCCGCTCTGATGCATCCACCCAGATCGCCAGTTGAAACAGACCCTCATTCCTTGCCTCTTCAAATTCAAGGTTCGAGCGAATTCCGACATACATGTCGTTCTCGGCATAAATCTCTCGAGCCAGCCGGGCCGGATCTTTCGCGTTGTACGACTTAATTAAAGCCGCCCATGTCGCCCTGTGATTGCGACGGTCAGCGTAGCACTCTTCGAATGTCGAATAGCCAAGCGGCACCCGCAACGCATCATAGATGAACCTGCGAGCACAGTAATGACTGGAAGACTCGAACGTATATCCGAACCTTCTAGAGAGCCACTCAGCCACGGAGTCTTTTCCATTCCGTCCGTGGCCTATAATGATCACTTTATGTCTCATGTTCATCCCACAAAGTAGACGTAACGCTTCTTGTCACCGAAATCAACCAGCCTTCGAGGGTATCGCATGTCGTCAAGGATACTGCACAGCCCTTTCTCAGTTATGCCGATCGGCAAGTGAAAGAAGTAAGGATCAATAAATCCCATGATTCGCATCCAGTGAACCATCTGAATACGATTCCCCTTAGTCTTCGCCATTAGCGTTGCCTTGGATCGACCTTTTAACTCATCCCACGGGCGTTCGTCAAGTGTCGAGTATCGAACAGTCTGGTCACCCTTTGCATTCGCCTTGAACATGAAAAAGACGTCCCGGTTATGGAACAGGACGTCTTTGACTCGCTCATAACCCATAGTGGTGCCATCCATGATATCAATCATGCGACACAACTGGTTGTTCTTCAGGAACGTACGAAGCTCTTCAAACTCCGAGACGGGACTATCCCGAATACCGATTCGACACTGATGCAGCTTACTAAGCCGTTCTTCGGGACTCGTCCCATCTTCGCACATTGTGAAGTAGTCGTCCCATTCTTTGCAGGATGGGTGTAGCATTAAGACCCCGCAATCGCTGCCAGGATTTTATCACGGCTCTTAACGCCGATACCCTTAACTTCAGAGAGGTCCGGGTGATCGATGACCTTTTCCACAGTATCAAGGCCGGCAGCCAACAGTTCGTCCACGAACTGCAACGGGATGCCAGCGGCCAGCAATGATTCCTCATCACCTTCAGACTGTTCAACAACAGGCCCTTCCAGTTCCTGAGCAGGCCCATTAGCCAGAGGCTCCTCGATAGTATCTTCTTCCTGCTCAGGCTCTTCGGCGGCAACTTCCTTAGACTCAGTAACAGACTCTTCAACGGGGACCACTTCAGGCTCGACCGCACCCTCTGCGACCTCACTCACTGACTCCTCGACAGTCTCGTCATCCACGGCGACTTTGGCGTCTGCATCCTGAATAGCAGTCCGCACGCTGTTGAGTAGTCGTTGACTGAGCCCAGGATGCTCTGAAATCCAGACGGCTGCGGCATCGACACTGTCCGGATGGGTGATCCCACCACAGGATTTACCTGCCAAATCAGTTACATAGTTTCCGCTCTCATCCACGCAGACGAAACCAGAATCGTTTGACAACGAACAATCTACGAAAATTTTCATCAGGCTTCTTTCTTTTCAATTGAGAATCATCTCATTGTAGCATTCACGCCACAACTTGTAAGACGGTTCCCATTCTTTGGACTCTTCGAGCTTATCCCAGCCCGAAACCTTCAGGCCAGTCTCAAAATCATCACCAGATAACAGTATTTTAGGCCAGCCACTCTTAAAGTGGATTACAGAGCAGTACTCAGAAATATTGCCCCAATCTTTGTGCAGATTGTACCGACTGGACGGAACGCCTTTCAACCTGCAGTCGAGCCTTTTTACTTCTTTGAAGAAATCAGACGGGTCAAGATATTTGGCAAATGACGCCTGGTCAATCGACCCATGCTGCTTTACAGCCTGATCTGAATGCTCTTTTGACTGCGAGATCATCAGGACGGTTTTGTGCCAATCCTTAAAAAGACGCCTCACAGCCCAGGTGCCTCTGATGAACATGATTCCCGTATTGAGGCGAAACTTTTCGCTCTGGTTATCCTTCGGGGTGAACGCCAGGTCAACCGAAGCTCCTTCCATTAGCCAGAAAACATTCGGGTCTCGCAGGAAAAGCATGTCGAAGTCGCTGAGAATCAAATGTTTCCCGTCATGAATCGGATCATTGACGATCTGATCCCAAAGCGGAACCTTCATCGCCGGCATATGATCCTTCTTCTCGTGCTCCAGTTTGACTGGAACAAAGAATACGTCATCCGAAAACTGCGACACCCTCTGTTTCTGTTTTTCGGTAAGCCCGTCGCAGTAAACGAAGACTTTACAGTTCATGTTTTTCGTGGCGCTGTATGCGTAAACACACAGCATCTCGACCATGTCATCGTCAGCTTTATAGATACACGTCGCAACGTGACATTCAGGCATTCTCGAAGTCTCGGTAAGTAAAAGGTGGCACTTTTTCTTTCTCAATCAGCTTACGGAACAGGTCATAAAACAGCCTCGACCTCGTTCCCCATCCCCATGTACTGATCGTTTTCACGGCAGATTCTGACATTCTGTCGTAATTTTCGAGGGCGTACTCTATTGCATCTTTGAATCCGTCGATAGTCCTTTCGGTGAAGACGCAATTCTCACCTTGGACACCGAACTCCATGGCGTTTCCGACTCTTGTAGTCACTGGAACAAGACCACAGGCCATCCCCTCGAGTACATAGTTGGGCGTGGCATCTGTAACCGAGCAACACAACACAATCTTCGCTGAGTTATACCACTCGCGCATACGACTCGTTGGCCACACAAGGTCTTCCTGAACCCCGTGCTGCTTATCCCAGCCGTTGCCGTCTACCGGATGGAAATCGAACTGAAGATGCTTGCATTTGTCCTGAAGTGGAATCAGAAAGTCCTTCAACCCCTTCTGGTGACTCCCAGTCCATAGCGAAACATCTCGCCGTTCGGCTCCGTCGCAACCGAAGTCGTTAAAGTCTACACCGTTTGAGATACAGCAAGACCCTGGAGCACTTCCATAATGGCGGTATGCTTCCATGTTGTTGTAAATAATGAAGTCCGCTAGTTTGCGACTCATTTCATGCCGATCAAGACACCGTCTGTGATCGGCATTGTGCGAGTTTACGAGTACTGTTTTTGAATTCGCGTTTCTTACCCTCTGCTTGACGTTTGGCGTGCAGGCATATTCGATATTGAAAACAAGATCATAAGACGCGAAGTCAAACTCGCACATCTGCCAGATGTAAGCAATGTCCACTTCAAAATCTTCAGGAGCATACTTCCTGATCGCTTTTGCACGACGATCGTAGGCCCACCCCTCAACATCCGCAATTATCAGAATCCTGTACATGTAGCGTCCTTGCCGTTGTTTGATTTAATTAGACTTAAGCCCCGTGAATATCATCCCATAAAGCTAATCGAACACTGTTTTCAAGATCACCTATGCCTAAAGTCCAACCATGCCCTGACGGGCATATTGAAAACTCTTCAAAATAAGGCTCTTCTGAAAAATCTGGTTCATCAAGCCTTATCAATACCCGATGCTTCCTGCAGATTTCAATGAAATCATTGATAAAACTAGAGCATCGACTTGTCGCATCCTTGAAGGGATCATCAGTCATCGTATTCTCCTTGTAACAAATCAGAACCTCAGCCTCAATCCCGCGACCTTGGTCGCATCTTTTCGTATTCGACAGTCCCGAATGTCATGACAGTTGGCAAATTTAACAGCGTTTCCGTATCAGTTACCCACGGATGGCGAACTTTGAACACGAAACCTGAAATAGCCAGCCAGACCACGACAAACATGCATGTCGCTGACGGAACCAGCCGTATCATATTCTTAACTCTCATTTATTCACCTTTCCTTTGCATTAACATGTAGAACGGACCCATGCTTGATACAAGCCGCCGAGGCACCCACTATCTGAAACATACGCTTTGAAATCGTCGTTCGGATGCCTTACCTCGTAAACCTCATCCCAGTACCAGCCTCCATACTTTTCTTCTCGCCAGTGCCAAATAACTGCCCCTTCCACGATATCGCTTGGTTTTGCCTTCCGTCTTTCTTCAGGAACCGAGCACAAGTTCGCTAGATCTCTTGCTTTTTCAATCGACTCCTGAAGTGGATCAATAATCTCCTGCACAGCAGTTCTCAACTTGATGTATTCTTCTGGAGTCATAATTTTAATCCTTCCATAGCGTAGTGCAGTGAGCACCTAAATGAAATGCTCGCGTATTCTTCAGGTAACCAACACGCATTCCATGTTCACTCCAAAGGTGGCGACAGAACACGCCGTCATAACCTTTGACGTAAAGCTCAGGAGCCACCAGCCCTGGAATCTTGCGACAGAACCGCATGCCACCACAAGAATACGTCTCCATTACTTCGCTGTCTTCTACAGCCTGTCGTCCTGGTAACTCAATCGGAACCATCACATGAGGTTCAGGCCATGCACTCAGTATTGCGAAGTCCGTACGTTTCTCAATCTCTTCGATCCCCGACTTAACCTGCTCTGCCGTGAAAGGCAGCATATCGTCGTCCGTCAGGATGAAAATGTCAGAACCCTCTTCAGTGAAAGCTGCCTGTCTCGCTCGGATCGGGAATTGCTCTCGGAGGCAAGGGTTTACTGGGCTCGACTTCATTTTCACATATTCGAGTTTAATACCGATTTCCATTAACTGTTTACTGATTGCGTAATTCCATTTATTAGAGACATCCGTAATCGGCCCTCTTCCTGGTTGTGACAAACAGCAATGAGATTTCATCACAAACATATCGATCGTCTTCATGGCATCATCTTTCTGACTTCTTCCATCACTTCTTCCATCGTCACATAGCTTGAGGGTCGAGGCTTTATGGAGAGCCATGCTTTCAAATTGAAATGATCTGGGTCGCTTATCAACTTTATGGCCAACTGCTTCGCGTGCGGCATTGTGTCAAACTTAGTTGCATGACAAAGCCCGCATGTCAGGATTCCATTGCAACCATTTATGTCGTTCCCGTTCTCGTCCTCGAGAGGCCACCAGTTATTTAGAGCCTGACTCCTTCTCTCGATTTCGTGAATCTGAAGCTTTTCCGGCTTCTTTGCGTCAAGGCAAAGCATGCATCGCTGCACCTGCTTTGCTCGCCACTCGCGACGATAAACCTTTATAGAGTTGTAGTAGGACACTGATCGTCGCTTTGCCATGACTACCTCTTGAGTGCAATCAGAATAAAACCGAAGAAAGATGACCAGATCATCGTAGACAACAAAACAAAAGCCACCTTTACCTTCACTGCGGCGTCCGGCTCATTAAAATACACAAGAGTCAGTATTACACACAGCAGGAACGCTACTATGGTTTTCAATGACAATCCTCGCTTTCCTTTATTACCTCGAAATGTTCACGGTCAATTTTTGATGCAAGATACATCACGCCAAGTGCGGCCCCCAAAGCAGCGATCGCAATGAATATGAATACAGACTTTACTGGACCTGGCGGCGTAACACTACATATAAAAGAAGTGACAACTGATGTGCCTGTCCAGCCAATGTAGCATGGCCTTACGCAGTCCCATAATTGGACTTGGCTGATTTTTCGATCCAGACTCATGAGTTCTCCTTCACGCAAGACCTGAACGCACGCACATGTTTGCAACCTTGCGGGTCGACTCCGGCACACTTCCACTCGTAATTGCCACAGTCACAGGTTCTTGATATGTGTCCGTTATGCGTCATAGTTTCCATCCTTTAATTTTTCCGTAAACGAGAATAGACAGCATCAAAACCATAGACAAGAAAGCGCCTAGGCATGTAATAGCTTTGAACAAATCTGTCCTTACGAAGATGTAACTGAGAATGAAATAGGAACACAAACACATGGACTGATTACACGATCTTAAGGAAGCTTTACCCATTTTTATTCACATAACCTCTTATGGCCTTGACATGCTTGCAACCTTGCGGGTCGACCCCTGCACGCTTCCACTCATAATTACCACAGTCGCAAGTTCTCGCGACGTGATCGACTCCGTATTTCTCTTGGGTATACAAGTTAATCATTAACCATTCCCGAGAAGATAGTCGCCATACCCTATACGGGACAGGAATCCCATCTGCTCTCGGAATTCTGATAGCGAAGGGTCTCGATCCTGCATCAGGATCCTCGCCTGCCGCCGCATGATCATCACTCGCATTACTAAGTCCCACTGTGTCACCCAGTACCCATCCTTGAGGTGAATTGAAGAGCCGTCAGTCTCTGAGTATTTACCATCATAGTTCTTTAGTTTCACAAGGCTTTCTTCGGTGGCTTCAATTGCTGTCCATGACCCGAAGAATGTCGTGAATATCCTGTCCGCGAACGTATCCCACTCAACACGATCGATGAGACCGCCAGCAATAAGGTACGCGAAAACAAGGCATGGCCAGTCCCTGCGGAAAAGACTGCCGTACCCGAGGTTAAGGAATGGAACCTTATGGGCGTTCGCTAATTGAGACCCAGGCGGAACCTGAGCAACTATACGCGTCCCGTCCCATGCGTCAAAAAGCCGATCCCAGCCCTTGTGCGTTACAACGTAGTCGTCATCAACCGTAGCGATCACGTCATTCTTGACCATGTTACCAAGCGGTGCGTATCTCGCCGCAGTACGGACATTTGAGTCTGAGCACTCCAGCCGTATTCTGGACAGTAAACCAGGCTCAAACTGTGTCTTGAGTAGACGGTCATCCTGCCAATTGTCAGCGACTACGATATCCCTGAATCCGTAATCCAGCAAAGACTTGCAGATTATCGGAATATTCCACGGCCTGGCATAGCTAACCAGACACACTGACACGTCTTCTGGATTCATGGGCCACCTGATGAAAGAATTCGATTACGCCCAGAAGTTAACAGCAGAAGACCTAATCGTCAACTGCGCTGGATAATTCCGTTGTGATTATCCAGCGCAGAGAATCAATAGTTCTAATGCTTTTTCGCGGCCCGTTGGCCATTCCAGATCGTTCCGTTCGGATGAACCCAGTCATCCTCGCCAACAATGTAAGCCTCTTGAAATCGCATCAACTGCCAGTTGGGGACGTCAACATATTTGCCGCCATCGCACCCGCCACACTTTTCGTCGTTGCTGGGCGGCGTTGCTTGCAGGCAGTGATTGCCGCATGTGTGGCACTGGTAGTGTAGTAGCGGCGGCGGTGACATTGGCATTAGAACAATCGCTTCAACTTTGAGCGGCGGTTGCCGCGTGTTTTGAAATTGGAAAGTCTCTCGCCGCCGCCAAGTTAAGCGGGGCGTTATGCGTTCAACGTCTCCGGCCAATCCCGATAGTGAAAGTCAGGAATGGAATCGCCAGCGACAGGTGCAGCGGAAACTCCATGTGATCCCAGCGAACGCCCAGCCCGAAGTGCTGCTCAATAAATACATCGAACCGTCTCGATTCACCCATCGCTATCACCCTTTTTGTTAACGTCAACAAATTGGTTGTATGCTCCATGTGTCAGCGAAGGCATGTTCAACACCTTCGCCGCAAGATCGTGCAAATGGTCGGGGCAGTCGTTCTCAAACAGCCAGTCCGCCATTTCCTTAATCACATCAGCCGCCGTCACTTGAATCGGTGGCGTGTCAAAGTGCCGCTCGTATTCCATCTTGCCGTCAATCGGCCCACAGCCATCATTGATCGGTATCGAGTAGTCACCGCGAAGACGCATAACCAAGCGTTCGACCGGAGCACTCATTTCAGCGGGTTTTTCCATTGCTCAATCTCCTATTCGTGCCACGGTCAACGCGGGCGTTATCCGTCACATCCTACCGCGAGAATTTTCACTCGCTTACAAAACTCAACCCACTCATCGTGTGTGCATCTGCCGTGGTAGTCTGATCGACAGTCCCAGATATACTGAATGTCTCCACCAAGATAGATATCCACAACTTTTCTCCGTGTGTGTTCCTTCGCACTCCGGTTTTCCACCCAGTCGCCTGCCTGCGGTTCGTTCGCAATACGACGGATAACATGGCGGTCAACCGGAGTTGCCGAAGACGCTGAATCTGACATTGAAAATCCTTTCCGGCAACCCGGTTACCTTGGCGTTACACACTCAAGTAAACCGCCCTCGCCGTTTGTGCTTCGGTAAGACGTACTCGCACGCGTTCGAAAACTCGGCTTCCAGTAGTTGGTCAGTGTGCTCCCATCTCCAGCCACTCGCTGGCTTGTTGTCTCGCAGCCACTTTTCAACCACAGAATACCTATCGGAATTGGTCGCCATCATGGCGACGATTAAATCGTCCCGGTCGGCTTCGTTCAGTTCATCACTCTCAAAGCAGTAGCAATCGCCACGGCTAATCTGGGAAAGTCGCTGCACCACTCTCGCGGCAACATGCTCGTCACACAACGCCTCACGAGGGCGAGGTGGCGGTTCAAAAAGGAGTCGGTTCGCCATGAGTTGCTCCGAAAGTGTGTAACAAAAACGTGCAGCCGAGAACCGGTCGCCGCACAATTCAGATCACAGTCAGTCGCCGGTTCCGGCTGACGTTCAGCGTTATCAGTCAATCCGCCTCATCAATGGTCGCCGCCAGGCAGCGATCATTCCATTTCGTTACGCCGACTCGCACACCAAAATCGAAACCCCCGAGCACTTTCAGTGTTGGCGGAAGTTGTTGCAGCTCTTCAATCAGTTTTCCGACCGTCGTAACCTTTCGGCGTTTCCCCTGACGAAAACTGCGGTCTATGTCATCTCGCTCTTTCACCGCCATCAATCCACCTCTGCATTACTGATAACAAAGCAGTCCAAGCGAGCACTCTGCCCGCCACAATTTTCAATCGCAGTCCAGCATTCGTGCCGCCTGACCGCTGGCCGTTATGCGTCAAGGTGAGTGGTTGGATTTAGACCAACGTTGCTGGGCCTTCTGCACGGCTCATTTATCGCTTGCATCGCCCCCGTGCGAGTACTCACCTAGTTACGCATCGATGATTTCAACCTCATCCGGTGGCCCGTAGTTCCACCGAATATCTCGCAGAATCCTCTGTAAAACTCGCGTCTGTTTCTTATGCACTGGCAACGCATCAGGTCTCATTGTGGCGAAATCGCATAGTTGCGGAAGTATCTTTTCCAACTCACACAAGTCGTCATCATTCACCTGAAAAAGACGCATAACAAAATATTCCAGGCGAGTTGCGGTCGCCGTCGAGTTTCCATTGCCACACTCAGGGCCGCAACCGCCTGAACATCGGCGTTATGACGACGAATCGCGTAGATCGTCGTCGGCCTGAATTTCCTTGAATGTCTTGCCTTTGCCTTTTCGCCAACCGCTTCGGCGAGGGTTGCGACACGTCTCGCAACTACATGCCTTGAGATGATCCGCGTTTCTGACCGTGTGCTCTACCACTGCGTCGCTTCGTGTGTCACCCGTTGCGTATCGCCAAATCACGCCCGCGATGTAACGAGCCTTCGCTTTCATTCGGTCTTTGTGATGTCGTCTGAGTGCTCGCGTCATAACAAACCAATGATCCGAAGCCCTCGGTATAGCGTTTTCCGAGTGGGGGCTTTTTCCACTCGGGCTCGGATATTGGTAGCGTTCTGCTGACTAAAGGTCTCTAGCGGTGTCTGACAAAACGAACCGCATGTCACGCGCGGCGTTCGCCATCATTCCGGCTCGATTGTCGCCCGGCATGAAATTGTCACTCTGCCGTTCGTAATGCTCGGCCATCCGTACCAGTCGCCGCCACACCAGTTCCCCGAACTTCAGTCCCAGCGACATATCGTCATTGCTGAATGCGGTCTCGCCGATCTCGCATCTCCCAATCAGCGACTTGATTTCTGGTGGCATATCGCCCGACACCGCCAAGTCGTGAAGGTGAATGAAACGGTTGTCCGAAGCAGCAGAACCATCGCATGCACGGGAGCCGTCAACGTCTTTCGATTTGCTCATTGTCTTTCCTCGGCCCCGTGATGCGGGGCGTTCGCTGCCTACGCCTCGGGATCGTCTCTTCGGTTAATTTTTGCCCAGTCAATCTCGTCCTTTCCGGCATTGCCGCCACAGGCACAGCCACGCACGCGATCTGAAACCGCGTAAATGTCGTACCTCAAACGCTTTAATTAACCACAATGTGCCAATCAAAGCAGAACCAAAAACAAGAGACGCCGCACCATATCCTTCATACGAGGCAAAGAAGCAAAAAACGCATCCGAAAAACAAAATCAGCATCATTGTTCCGGTAAATTTACTTACAGACATTTCCCCTCACTTTGCATTGATAACAGTGGAAAGCCCGTACCGGGAACGTAAACTAAACATCAGTAGTCCCTGCGAATATCGCTTCTTTGCCATCCATGGATACGGACATCATATCTTCGTTGTACTTCACTACAACGCTATCCTGCCTTCCAAAGCAGTTTAATGCAAGCATCGCCATGTCCATATTCACAAAGACTTCGCCTTCAAAGTCGCCTGCCGTCATGACATCAAGGCTATGCTCTGATGTGCCGAACTCAGTCTTAGCCTGCGACACCATAAGCACACTGTCTTGCCCTCGCAGGTTAATGCTTCTTTTTTCTGGCGGAGCGATAACAGCCATGATGCCAAGAATTCGGAGCAAGTCTTCCACGTTGACAACAAATTCAGTGGACCACTCTCTCTTGCCTCTCAGGAACTGTAGCGGCACGTTGCCAACCGTTCCATTCTCAAGACGGCGAACACAGATCTCAAACAGATCTGAAGTAAACGACACGTGAGAATCGCATATAGTCACCTTAACAGTGTCTTCCGTGCCAAGCCCCCTCAAACCATGAATGACAGACTTAACGTAATCAGACTTCAGACAGATCCTCTTGTCAGTGAACCCTGAGAATTCAGAACGTTCCTGGTGGCACATGATTTTAGCGCCAGAACCACCAATGAACGAATCACTGGTCACTACGCCGTACTCTGGAACAATCTGCACTGCATTCTCACCGCCACCTTTGCCAGCCCGAGACAGGTTGATGCCGAACGAGAACATGTCAGCCAGTTCGTGGGCATTCATGTCAATCGAAACGCCTTTTACGCTGTCTGGTTTCGGAGCATCTTCACGGTTAACGCAGGCGATCAGGACGTTTGCAGAACCCGACTTGACACGCAGATGGGCTCCATCCTGCGAAAGCTCAATCTTCCCGGACAGGTTATCAACGACTGACTTAAACTTCCTCGCATCAACCATGACAGACAGACTGCCGTCAGCATCAAGACTCATTGTGCAGGAGCGAAAGCCGTCATAACAGCTCATTTTCAGTTTGCCATCCAACGCGTCCAGGTCCACACACAAGTATGAAGGGACCGTTGTCCGAAGGGAAGCGTAAGCAGAAACTTCGGCCAGACATTTTCTGAATTCGTCTACATTATCGATCTGAATCATTTTTTGTTTTCCTTGATTGGATCTTCAACATCAATAAACACTTCAACTTCATCACTCGAAGCGTACCTCGCGAAGCCAAATTTCACAAGGTACTCCGTCAAACTCAAATCTGGATGCGTTGACTCCTGTATCTCTTTCATGCGGGTAATGTCGACAGACTCCATCATGACGAGCATGTCAAAGCAAGTCCCTTTGAAACCATGCCACACAAGTATCGCAGCAAGCTTTTCATTAGACTTCATTCTGCTGCCACGCATTCGTTCGCAGATGCCAACTGTTCTTCAAGAAGTCCAATCCTGCTCTTCATGTCAGACACCTCTGTCCGCAAACATATCAATTCGTCAGACATCCGAGGGAGGACAATCCGTGAAGCGTGAAGACATTCGCTTTCGTTCCCGTCACGCAACATATCATCCATAGCCGACATCTCTTGAGGCGTCACCCACCCATTGTTTCGAGCCCCATCATTAATAATATCTATAGGCGGCTTCTGTTTCTGATTGCCATCCTCGATGACGTCCTGGATAAACTCAACATACCTGCCATTCGCCTGGTTCCATGCCATGAACTTTGCCAGAAGCTTGTCGGCGCGAATGTCGCTTTTGGCCAGTTTAATCTTCAGAATGATCCCATCGAGACTCCGGCATCGACTCAAAGCCACATACGTCTGCCCGTCCGCAAACGCACCACCTTCCATATCAATGACGCACCTCTCAAGAGTCACACCCTGGGTTTTATGGATGGTGCTCGCATAAGCGACCCTTAAGGGAATCTGCCTGAAGCATCCACACGATCTACTCTTCAGTTTCCCTTTGTCTACAAATGGCGAATGAGCTTCCCATTCTTCATAGTGAACCAGATAGTCTGCACCGTTCACCTCAACCAGTACGGATTCCCTGTTGAGTTCTTTAGCGATACCGATCTGTCCATTTGGGATAATCGTGCCGTCGTCAAGCTTTATGTTTTTGACGATCATGACCTGACACCCAGGCTTCAAGGTAACGACGTCATCGTTTGGCCTGGCAGAAGGAAACCCCGGATCGACATCCGCAATATAGCTTTTCGGTTCGCCGGCAAGCGACTCCAGCCTTGCTTTGTTGATGGCATCTGCCGTCGAGTTGCGGGGACACAAAGTCACATAACCTTCCGCAGCCTTGAAGTCTGGCCTGTACCTGCTGTTCAGCAAGTTAAGCTGATCAGTGGTCACCTGACCTACGCGAATCGAATTCAACAAAGAAATAAACCTGTCGTCCTTCTGACGGAAAACCCGAGTCAGCTCCACAACACGGAATGGAATTTCTTTCATCACTTTCGTCATGAAGAAGTAGCCGCGATCACTCCCGTACCGGTCAATGAAATAATCCCGTTCACTTTCGCTTACGATTGGCGGCAACTGATAGAGGTCGCCAAAAGCGATGATCCTAATGCCTCCAAATGGGGTATCGTTCTTTTTCACGATCCGAAGGATCTGGTCAATCACTTCCCATGTGTCAGCCCGAACCATACCGACTTCATCAATGATCAGCGTCGACGCAAGCTTCACCTCTTTTCCGACCCTTTTTGCACAGTCTGCTATATCTTGCGGGCTATCCAGGATTGGCTTGATCGGAAGACGGAAGGCACGATGTATCGTGACTCCACCGCTATTGAGTGCCGCAATACCCGTTGGGGCAACACGAAGTGTTCTGTGGTTGTTCCTTTCAACGTACCTCTTTAACTGTACAGACTTCCCGCTGCCCGCGCGTCCTGTGACATAAAGGCTGCATTCCGTCTCTTCGATGTACTCGACGAGATCGCCTTCCTGCACCGTCAGCGAATGGTCAAATTTCATTTTTGTTTCCTTTGATTAGGTAACGGTCAACCACAACTCTCATACAGCTTGCGAAGACAGGAAGCGATTGTGGTCTGTCATCTGCATCATCTTTTACTGACCGCTTTATTGGATAGCAAACTTCTCATCGTCGCCAATCGGACTGATCGTCATCGGCGGTTCCATGCACCCTGAAATCATTCTGCATGCAGTATTACAGATAGCCATAGCTGTTTTCAACGGAAAAGCCCCTGCCGACTCCCGTGATTCAGCAAGTCCACGGCAGCCCTTCGCCAAGTAAGCCTCTTCCTCGTTGTCCCAGATCAAAACGTAAACGTCATTCATTGACAGGAATCCTCACTTTATGCTTATAGTCTGGTTCGAAGTACATGACTTCGTTGATTGCATTGAACGCGTCGACATGTTTTCTTAGTTCTTCGACAGCGGATTCGCATTTTAACCCTGCGTCTTCATAAGTGTCTTCCAGCATCTGCTCAATCGCGTAGTCGAGATTCAGTCTTGAATACCGACAGGTAGATGCGAATACGAACTCAGGCGCCTCGAAATCAGGGTCTTCCTGTTTTCTCCAGTAGACTTCATCTGCGACTTCTTCAGGTGAATAATACCACCCGTCCCTACTGTTCGGCAAATCCTCTGATAACAGAAGAAAATCCCTGTCCCATTCGACCTCTTCTGCCTTCTTCAGCAGTTCCCTGCGACCCGCCGCAAGTCGACTTTTGCTGCAGTCGAAGCACTCGGCTTCGAACCGATTTCTTGGCTCTTTGCCACACTTGCACGGAACGCAGCATTTCTCGGCAAGCTTCTTAGCCAGGACAGTATTGCACTTTCCACAGCAGAACACGCCACAAGGTTTCCCCTGAGGATTCAGTAGTTCATAAGGATTCATCGCACTCCTCGCTTTCCATGCCAGGGAAATCGAAAAAGTCCAACTGCTTATCTATCTCGTAATTGCGCGAATCAAGCTCGTCAGCAATCACCCTTAACGCCCCAGCGCTAAAATACTTTCCAGTAGACGACATAAAGTACAGGTACAGGTTCACCTTGGCCCGAATGTCGTCTTCAGCAGCCGTCAACACTTTTACTCTGAATTCTTCTTTAGTCATTATCTCTTTCTTTTGTTATTGTCAACTTCGAACACACATCCACATACATGTCAAGGAAAAGTAGCGATGCCTTCTTTGGTGGAAGCATTCCAAACTGCACAGCATAGTCCGGGTACTCATCAAGATTCTCAGCCAGTGGAGACTTAGGAAACAGATGCCGCTTCTCAGCCTTCAGCATTCCCATGTCGATAATCTTAACCTGATGATCGTATCGATTGTCGATTTTGAAGCGAGCCCTGACAGCATCTTCGATTCGCTTCTCAATAGGCCCGAAGATCGGCTCAATCATCTTCTTCAGTGGCTTTGAGATGTCGCCAGTATACGCTTCAGCGGCGTCGTGCATAAGGGCTGCAAATGCCAGTTCCCAGTTTCCAGGATGATTACTCAACGCAATCCTGCAGCAATGCACACTGTGCTCTGCGACCGAGTAGAAATCGCACTGACCTGTGAACCGACAGAGGTTCCCGAGAGCCTTAGCAATGTCAGCAAGGTAGATTCCAGATCCCTCTGGGTTCTCCAGATCGAATGAGTCCAGGCTCCATGTCAATATCTTGTTTCCGTCGCATCCATCATGCATCTGATTGATCCTTCTTTTGAATGAACTTTTCTCTCATTTCTCTGATTGCGTCGAGGTCGTGATGCTTCTCCTGCAAGTAGTCACCCTTGTACTGAGAGCTATACTCCCACTCATCTAACGCTTCCTCAAGGGCAGCAGTTATTGCGGACAGCTTCCCTCTCAGTTCTCCGATCGTCTTCTGCATTCGCGATCTTTCGTCGATAAGTTCAATTATCGCATCGTCAATTTCACCCCAATCTTCGTTGCAGGCCAGGAGTGAAGCGATTTTCTTCTTGTAGAATCTAAACCACGCAAGCTCTTCCATTCGATCGTTTTCCAGATCACTCATCGCAACTCCTAACCTTTACTTTGAAGACGCCGCTGGTGTCCAACTTCGTGCCAAACTTTCGCTGAACTTCCCTGGACAAAGTTCCAATGTCAGGGCAGATGATAATACATGGGCCTATTCCGCTAAACCCTGTTGCGTACCCTTCAATCCATTCACTCTCAAGATCAGCACCACGCTTGAACCCTTCGATTCGTTTGTCAATCAGCATTCGATTCTCCTGATTACGATGTTCTTCCGCCACACTTAATGCATTTTCCGTTGCCTACAGAGCCCGCCATAGCCAGCGACTGCTCTTTGCCGCAGTCTTCGCACTTCACGTCGGCATTGAGCCAATGCACGCCTCGCCTGATCTCGTCTGCAGTAAATCCGGCTTGATCTTCTGTCGCGTTATGCTTGGGGTAAATCTTCATGTTATGCCCTCATGGTTAATTGCCATGTCCGTAATCTTATCACTCAACGTCTTGCGTTCAACCTGAAACCGACTGATTATTCCTCGTTTTCCCATGGTGGTGGCCTCGCTTCTGACCCATGGCCCATGACGGATGACGGATTGTGACAGGTTTTGGAATCTTTTGACTGCGCCGCGCGCGTCACGCTTCTTCGGATGTCCGATTTCCAGAAAAGTGCGTTTTTCGTTATGTTTTTATGGACCACATTAAGGGGTGTGCTGACCACTTTGGTAAGCTTGCTCTCGATGCGGGGCGAAGCCTGTGTTCCATGCAAGCTGCTGCTTGATGAAGTTGGTTGGTTCTGTGAAGCTACTTGATCCGTTGAAGCGTTAGTTGCTGTGGATTTGATGTTGCTTTTGAAGCTTTGAATTGCTGATCTTATCACGTTATCAGCGAAAGCGTTTTCTTCTATTGAAAGCTTGATAACCTCTTCTTTGTATTGCTTTGGTTCATTGTGTTTCACATTGATGACTGCTTCGATTTTACAGGCTTTCAGGCGTTGTTCTAACGTTTTTTTGTGCTGTTCCCATTCGCTCGTTTTCACGATGATAGCGTCATGGACGAAAGCACTAAGGATTTCCATCAGCTCTTCGCAAATCATGATTTCTGATTCTTTGCGCTGAAGAGCTATCGAGAAGCCTGCGTAGGTTTCCGCTTTGGTGATTTCTATGATTCTAAACAAGGCCGGGAAAAGCTCTCTCATGGCCGATCGGACCTTCAGGGCTGTTTGTTTCTCTTCTCCTGTTGCGGCTTCACCTTTGGCCTTTGCCTCTGCTCTTTCGTCGCTTGGGCGTTGTTTGAGAGATTCGAATAGCACCTTCATGACGCCGGCTTTGGCGTTCTTGCGGGTTGGAACTCCTGACGCCTCCTGGATCGATTCGTAGTAAGTTCCTTTGCTTACCTGGCTGACGAAACGGTTAATCTCTTCGCTTGATTCGGTTACCAGGGTTGCGATCTCTTTTGAGCGTTTCTGCAGACTGTACTCGTAGTGCTTTTCGCAGGTGAACTTCTTGACGAACTGTCGATACTCTTTCGTCTTGTTCTCAAAGACCTTGTGTCCGTATCCGTCCTCAACACATTCATAGCCCGTTCCTGCGAGCCTTTTGTTGTATTCTGAGTTACTGAGGATCTCTCGAGCCTTAGTTGCTTCTTTGCGGGGTTGCGAGTCCCATTCTCTGAGTCTTTCTGCGATCTTTCGTATGCCTGTCTCTGTCCTGGCCAGTTCCTGAAACTCTCTCAGGATACCACCAAACATAGCCGGCTGGGCACAGCCCATATCCAACTCAGAGGTCTTTTCGCCGTCGATCAGGATGTACTCTCGGATGATCCCTGCCAGGCTCGTGACGGCTGTGTGAATGCGGTTGCCGATACATTTTGTGACCCATGAGTCTTTACGCTGGATGGCGTTTACGCATGCTTCGGCCCCTGCGTAGAAACTATTCGCTGATGCGTATGCTTCTCGCCGGGCCGTATCGCTGTTGAGCGATTGTGCCGCTTCGATTCTGCGGTTGAACTCTTCGTTGATCGCTTCCCGGCAACCCATCGCCAGGCTTACATGGCAGAGCTTCTGTTGATGCTCGATCTTCTCCTGCTCGCCGATTTTGGCTTCCTCAAGGATGAGCTGGCCGTTCACGTTGAACTCAAAATGGTCGCTTTCGCCTTCTATTTGCTCCTTCTTCTTTCTAATCTCAAATCCTCTATATGGGACTTGAACCTTCACCATCGGCGAGCTCATTACTTCGTCGAGAATTTTGACACTTTTGGGAAAAGGTTCTCTTCCGCTTGTTTCTGCGTCTTTTGCTGTCAGGTATTTTCTGCTTCTCTTGATTAATCCTTTCCGCACGAGCGAGTTGATCTCGTGCGGATAGTTGTTTCCGATGAAAGCTTTCAGCCTTCTCGAATGAATCCCGACCCAGTCCTCGCCATCCTCTTTGAGTCCGTAGTGTTTCTTTTCCGACCTGGTTCTCATGTCCTTCAGAGCTTGAAGCTCCATGATAAACCCGAGCAGTTGCTTTTCCCTGGTAGTTAGATGCACATCTTCCGGGACGAGAATTGTCTTCATTTTTGGAACAGGCGCAATGGCCGGCCTGAAGTCCTTCATTAGAGCTTCAAGATTTGCGAGAACCGACTTGATCCTTTGATTTATGAAATATCGCAGGACGTAAGGATCAAGCTTGTTTGACCATATAATCAGCAAGACGTTAACCCTTCAGTAGATGCCTGTTGTCGAGCAAGTACTGCTTGCACCATTCATATTCTTCTGCATGGTACGCCACAAAGTACATAACATGATCTGGATTCAGGTAAATCTCGCGATTAATTTTTGCCAGTTCAGACATGGAGAATTCCGCAAGCACCCATTGATTAAACTCTGTTTTTTCAAGATCGCCTCCAGGTACGATGACTGAAAGACTCTCTCTTCTTGCCGCCTTCTCTCGCTTTTTCCGGGCCCTCTTTGCCGCTTTCGCTGCTTCTCGTCTCTCAGTTCTTGTGCTCATCGTTCTATTCCCTGATGAAATGCTGTCAAAAACGCAGAAAGCCCCTTGGCTGCCGGAGCAATCAAGGGGCTTTCGTTGCCTTGTCTGCTCGTTTACTCGATGGCGGCTAGACCAAAGTGAGAGCAGATTTGGTTATTGTATGCTTTATTCAAGGACAATTCAAACCATAATCACTTTGGTCTAGCCACAAGCATGATCTGAAGAGAAAGGCGAAAAGTCAAGAGAATTATCCTGGGAAATCCATTCCGTTATCTATGGCCCATTGTTCCAGTTCGTCTCTGGAAAAGACTTCTTCCGGGTCCATGTTCGACGAGATCCAATCGATAGCATCTTCCAGTAGACGCTCGCTGATTACATGCGACAAGAAGTCGTTGTCTTGCTTTGATGTTGTCACTGATTTTCCTTTAGCTTACTGAGCGCGATAGCATCGACCGGCCTGAGCACATTGTGTGGTATCTTGTGATACTTAAGGATTTCAACGAGCACATTGGAATTCACGTCTTGTGTGTTTATCCAGATTGCGTTTTGAGAAGCCCTCTTGAGACTTGCCAGGAACCTGTCTGACTCTGTTGACATGTCTGGCGGTGCGATAACGCTTTCTTCTTCCATGGTTTTCCCATTTTGCTTTGATGTTGTCATTTCTCGCCCCATGTCGAAAGAATCCATTGTGGCTCAGTCTTCTTGAGCCGTTTCAGATAGGCTCCCATGAAACTCGTGAAGGCTTTCTTCTGTTCCTTGTTGACGTACTGGAACGGAAGCGGTTCGGCCTTGTCGCTGGTGACGATAAACCGTGTCTGAGGGACGTAGACGATTATCTCGTCTTTTGTTTTCGTGTATGCGTAAACAGAGTCCTTTGTTGGCAGACTTGCGTGTTCGTCCCAAGAAATAGTGAATCCGTAAAAGACTTCAGCGTGAGCTTTCATGGCGTTCCTTGGTTTCAATGTTGAATTCCGGGAGAGTAGAGTCGACAGCAAACTTCTTGATCTTATCGATGTCAGAGCCGCAAAGAGTAGTGATTAGCCAATTTCCATTCTCAAGAAGATAGTGGCGTTCGGCTTCTGTTCCGTATCCATACGAAACAGATACGCTGTCTCCGTACACCCACATGGTAGTTTTCCATGGGAACTGGCACTTCAGGCCAGCGGCTTCAGCGGCATCACTGAGCACTCGGTCAGGTCCATAGTCTGAACCTAGAGTCGTGTTTGGGTAATAGTCAGGACTATCTTCACTCGGTGTCATAATCGCATCCACGAGAAGTTCGCCAAACTTTTCCAGTTTGTCTTCTTCAGGGGCAACGACCATTGATGTAGCAATCATGGACGCCATCAAGTTTGCCGGATCCGTGGCACCATTATCGAACCTTGGAGTTCGTAGCATTCTCTTCCATAGTTCAGCGGCTCTCTCTGCGGTGACTCGTGTCGGATTTCGATTCATGGGTTTCCTTGTTAAATGACTTCAGTTTCGCACGGATCAGTTTACGCTCGTTGTCGATTTTCTGCAGAGACATGCCGTAGATATGCCATCTCTTAGGTCTGTCCATCCTATCCCATTGAGACAATATTTTGTCTCTACTTCTGAGCATCCTTTTTAGTGTTTTCCTGTTGTTTGTGGCAGGAAAAGTCGAACAGCCTGGACTCGAACCAGGGCCTCCGGGTGCTACCCGGTGATCTGAACCACCTAATCTACTGTTCGTCATGACAATTCCTCGTAACGCGATCGTCGCATTGTAACGTGTCTAGCGTTACAATGCAGAACTCCTGTTGCTAAAAACAACTCCGGCAGGATTCTTACCTGCATCACGCTGAGGGCTGCTTACCACCTCAGTTGTACTCGTGCTCAACGGTCGCTCTGGATGCCTCCAGTTAAACCAGCTACCCGAACGGATCGCAGTATACCGTTGTGTGGGATCGTTGCCAGATATTGGGTGTTTGCCTGTTTCACCACGGAGTTGTAAACGCAGGGGACAGGACTCGAACCTGTGCCACGGGGGATGACCCGTCACTCTTGCTCTAACCGACTGAGCTACCCCCACAGATGCCGGTTACTGATCCGGCGTCGACTGTTTCATTCGACAGACTATCCGTTAAGGCGTTTGCATCCCTTTGTCCCGGCAGGATTTTAACCTGCGCACTCTAGAGTCACGGCTGCGACTGTGTGACTTCGCCACGGGAGTAGCCTTGACAGGATTCGAACCTGCTTCTCTGCGAATCTTGTCGTTGAGGTCAGGTCAACCATTTCTTGTTCCTCAACAGTGTTCGCAGCGTGTTTACCGTTAGCACTACAAGGCTACCGCATCATATTCACTGGGCTTCGAAAGTTTCCAGCCTTGGCCCCGAGATGCACCGGGGAACTTCCGTTATTCTACATCCATATAGACGGTTCCGCCAGCGGATTTGACCAACATGATGAACTCTTTCAGTGTCGTTCCTGCCTGTATCGCCACGAACGGCTCGTGATATTCCGTTCGGAGCCATGCAATTCCGCCTGCGTTGATTTGCTGAACACTCCAATTGCTGTTCGTGCAGCGACCGCCTGGAGTGATGAAGGGGCCATCATATGCGACCTTTACGATTTCCCATTTGGGCGTTCCGTCTTTATTCCAGTCTCGAATACACGACTTGCATCTGCAAAGTTCGCCAACGTCAAGCGGAGTCTCCGTACCAGGCTTCCATCCTCGCTTTGCATTCGGATCGTTGCGGCGAGTCGGTTCATTGTGCCAACAAGGTCCATAAGGCTCCTCAGCGTTATGCTCGTATGGTGAGTGATCCCAGTCGTCGCCCCATTGCTTGCTGAGTTCCTGCGTCGTGAAGAAAGCCCAAGGCTCGTCCACGTAACATAGTACCGGTTCTTTCACCATTTCAAAACCTGACTTTCAGTTCGTCATCGTTTCCCATGGAACTGATCGCATCCCTGATCTTTCCCGCCAGTTCGAAGTCCTGACGCGTGATAGCCTTGTCCTTAGCCAGCTCAAGCAGTTCGAGGCACGACATGTCCTTCGGAACAGTTTGCGTGCTGTTGGTATGGATAAGTTCCACCTGCGTGCTGAAGTCTTCGTTGTCGAGCTGTCGCCAGAAGGCGTCCAGTAATGATTGGTCCATTTTGTTTTCCTGTGAGATGTTAAAGATTAAAAGAATGCCCGTGACGCTGTTCAGTTCTGTCTGACGCGCGCGTCACGGGCTGTTCATGTCAGTTAGAAGGGTGGATCGTCATTGTCGTCAAAGTCTGGAATTTCACTTCCGAAGTCTGGCACACTGGTCTGGTTGACCGGTTCTGGCGGAAGCAGCGTCGGCTTGACGTTGGCCAGGATGTATTCCTCGAGGTACTGATGGACGGCGTCCCAGATCCATTCTTCCTTCTTGGTCTTTGGGTTCATGAACTTCTCGGGTTGTGGAATGTCCCGAGGATTTTCTTTCGTCCAGAACCATTTCAAGGCTGACATTCGACCGGTTTCTTCATTCATCTGATTGACGAAGATGGTGGTCTCTTTATCTTTGGTCATGATACTGAACTCGACCTCTTTCTTCGGGTCGATATTCGGCAGCACCTTCTGCAGTGATTCACCGTAGCGGTAGGTGGAAGGAACACAGAGCACGTAAGATTCGTCGCCGTCCTGAATGTGCAACTGAATCTCGCGAGGGTTCTCGTATTGCTGCTTTTCAGTCTGTGGACGAGTGAAGTAGGAGATGTCCGTTAGTCGGCCTGTGACTTTTTTGTAGTAGTCGTGGGCGTGATTTCCGTTTGCGTCCTTGTGGTATCGTGCAAACTGGCCGTTGTGAACTGACAGGTAGGTTCGGCTTGTGTCGTTTTGGATCAATGCCATTTGTGCTTTTCCTTAGAATGGTGGTAGCAGTCCGACCTGGACCGCATCGTAGTAGTGAAGGTTCGATTGATTGGGAAGTTCCAGTTTGATTACCGGCTCCTGAATCCATTTCAGGTCTGGTCCTGGTGGAATTCTGAGAAGTGAGTGTCTTCCCCTGACGAGCCCTGGTGTCGATTCGATAAGATAACGACCAGAGCCAGTCTCTTCAAATGTTTCCAGGACAGATTTGTCGTCAATCAGAAATAAGACATGAGTTTTTCCTCCTTCTTTGAAAGTGCATGGGAGCGGCTTGGCGTGCTGACCCATGAGAGTAACGCAAGACATATAGTCCTGCCAGTAGTCGAATGTCCGGCACCACAGGTCACCGTTCAGGGATGATCCGAGCGCAATTGCCAGTCCTTCGGCTCCGCCATCAATCAGTTCGGAAACCCGTTCCCATGATAGTCGTGACACGTCGTCCTGCAAGGTATCCTGCCATCGATGCAGGGGTTTTCCGTCTCCATTAAGTGGCAGTAGAGAGATTCCAGTTTCCCAAAGCTTCTCTGCTGCCCACCTGATGTCGTCCCAGTTACCGTTTGGATCACCCATTGGTTGCCACTTTTTCTTCGGCGATGATCTGAGGAGTCCCAGTGAACCGGCACGCTTCCTTGATTTCGCTTTCTGGATAAGCTTTCAACAGGAACGTGAGTGCCATGTCCTGATCTCCCTTGCAGGTTTCGACGTAATCGTTCCAGACTTCGATCAGTCTTTCGCTTCGATACTTCTTTCGTAGCAGTTCGCTTCGATCATCATTGATCTTTACTGAAATAGCGTTCCTCTTTTCCAGGTAGTCTTCGTAGGCAGCAAGTTCAGTTTTGTACTGAGCGTAGAGCGTGTTGAAGACTGCGTCTCTTGAATCAAGGTCGGAAGCCGCCCCTTTTTCGAAGCACTGGACCATCTTGACGCTGATGTTAGATGGGATTTCAACCACGCCTCTGTTGGTTTGGTAATTCTTTGAGTAGTAGATCGGATTTAGGGAAAGGAACTGTTCGGCTTCTTCATGGGTTTCGAAGACGAAGTCAGCATCCCTGTCATAACCGACCTTTAGAACCGGCATGTAATAGGTTTCCCCTTTAGCGGGATCACTGGTCCGCTGGGGTTCGTCTGGTTTCTTCACTTCGACAATGCCCTCTTCCATGAGTGCGATCTTCGTGTATTCATTAAGTTGCTCGTCCGTGAGGTTAGCTCGTTCAATGTCAGTCAGTTCGAAATAGCTCATCGTCGGTTTCCTTAGGAATTGGTGTAGTTTTTACGGGTTTCCATGAGTTCTTCAGCAAGAATGTAGGCGTATCTGGCGTTTTCTTCGGGGCTTCCCTCTTTGTCAACGAATACAGTGTTTGCCAAGGCTTGGCCAGCGAACCAGTCACGAAGCGTCATGCCTGGATGTTGTCCAGGTGAGTGCGGAAATGCATATTCGGTCATTGTTCGGCTCTCTTTCGGTATGGTTCAGCTTTAGTTACGTCCCACTTGTAGTCAGGCGGCTGCAGTGAGCTGCTTTCACCAATGTGCTCGAAGTAATTCTCCTTAGTAATCAGGTAAGGGGTGGCGTAGCAATTGCAGATTTCACCAAGCATCTGTGGTATTGGCGTCCATTTGGTGTACGCTTTTTCGAGTATGATATTTACCAGGAAGTCTGGTATCACATAAGCGATTCCACCATTGCAGGCGTTGGCTCTTTCTTTTGCTGTAAACGTTCTGACTGAGTAAACGCCTTTGTAGTCGACAGGTTTTTTCCATCTTTCGATTTCAGGGGATGATGTATAAAGGCTGATTGCTGATCTCGGCAACTCTTCGATCCAATCAGACAGGAAGACTTCTTCAGGTCTTTTTATGGCAACTGCATCATCTTGAACGATTACATAGTAATGGTTCCCCGGATATGCATTAACAAGTAACTGCAGTACTTTGACGAATCCCCACCAGTCACCTCTCATCTGCCAGTCTTTGTAAACAAGCGGTACTCCCCATCCATTATCAATGAGTGAATTGATGGATTCCTGAATGTAGGGCTCGTCGCGAGGGCATGTGGTCATTCCTATTGGTATGGAGATTTCCAGTTTGCCAGTCTTGAGTTCAATCATAATATGTTCTCGATCCTCGGTATGCTCCGTCAACGATATGTTCTGCTTCGCTGCGGATAAGTGATAGTCTGGTTTTCGCTGAACAATCATCGTCGACTCTTGATTTGTCGATTATTCTATCTTTGATTCGCTGAACGATGTATTCTTTTGGCCATCCTTGACCGGTAGGTCCGTGCCTTTCATGTTTGATTGCGGATCTGTTTTTAGCTACTGCAATGTAGAAGCCGAAACATAATCCAGAAATAAAGAACCAGAAAACAGGTTGATCCATGGGTAAGCTCGCAAAGGTCGATGCCAGTAATGTCTGGAGAGGTCACCTTCTTGTGAAGGGCGATACTGCAGTTCCGTCTGATCGTGAATACGACATGTGGAAATCCTGCGATACGGGCCTTTCCATCAGCGACGTCGCTGAAGTTTACGGAGTTGAAGAGTCGACTGTTAGGTCTGCCGTCCGAAAAACAGAGAATTTTTTTATTTCCACTTGCACGGTTGATGTTGGCCTTCTGAAGGTTCGGCAGCACGCAAGATTGGAAGCGTTGATTGAAACGTGTCTGGAAGATTATCAGGGATCTGGAGGCACAGTCAGGACAATCAGCCGTAAAATGGCTCCAGCCATAGATGGAATGCCTGCGGTTTGCGTTGAAGAAACAGTTACCGAGAAGGAAATGACACGCGACCCCAGGTTCCTGAACACTGCCATGAAGGCGATGTCCGATCAGAGGGATTTGTGGCCGGGTGCCAATGCTCCTAAGTCCAGTTCAATCACAAACGCCAATGGTGACGGCGACCCTAAGATTAACGTGGCTCATGTTGTTGCCAATCTGTCCCCTGAACAAGTCAAGGCTCTTGAGAAGCTTGAGGAGTTGTATCAGGAACAGGACGATGCGATTGACGTGTAGCTTCGTTGATCTTCGCGGCAAGGTAGTCTTTGTATTCATCTGCTTCTTTATTAGTTTTCAGTGCAGGTATTAGTAATGGTACTCCATCAAACCATATCCGAACCTCGCGACCTATAGACGTGATACGTGTTACGTTTTCAGCTTTGAACCAGTCCTTGTTTGGCAGTTGAATCAGCATTGCGGCTTCCTTCTTGTGGTCATATCAATCCCATGTTTCAGGTTGTCTTGCTCGGGTGAATCAGGATTCAGGTATCGAGATTCGTAAAAGCTGTGAACGCGTTTCCATTTCTTTTCATCGACGAAGTAGCATTGGTTTAATGCGTTCTCAATGACTTGAATGAAGTGTTGCGGGTTGGTGTGAAATTTATTCATAGTACTACCTCGATTTCTTCCCCACTGTACTTGATCTTCTCGATGCTGCAGGCAGGGTAGACCTTAGGCATACGCCAGATGACTTCGTCTTTCACGCCTTGCCGTGATGAAGTGGACTTCTTAGGCTCGAACTCACGTAATAGTTCACGATCGAACTTTTTTCCATCGCACACGTATTGCACGTCAAGCGTTTTCCTGATTCTCATATTGGCGTAGTACTGGTCGCCTTTGACACTAATAACCGGATCGTCGGTGTGTGTGGCCCAACTATGTTCTTCGGCCTCGAAGTCTCTTTTTAGTCCTTCTTTTTCTCTGCGGTTGTTAACTCCGTTCTCATAGTTTGTGCCAATCATGGCCTGACAGGTGGTCCGCTTGCGAACGCCGACATACGGGCATGGTCTGCCGTCCTTTTTGCTCTTCTTGAGCAGTTTAACTTCCGTGCTCATAACGACAGTCAGGATCGTTGCCTGCTTAACTTCCCGGAAACGGTTGAGTAGTTCTGCTGGTGTGATGCGTTGCATGGTCATGCTCCTTCGATGAGGGTTTAATCTTTCCACTTGATTGAATAGGTCAGTTGATAGTAACCATCAAGCGGGTTCGGACCTGACAAAAGTGCCAGTGCCTGCTTCTCAGCGTACTTTCGATTGCAGTTGAATGTTCCTACATCAGATAGTCTCCTTGTCATTAGTCCTGACTTTCCTATGCATCCAATCACATTGTCGTTGGATACGAAGTAGACTTGCCAGCCCGGCATATTTCAATCCATTTGATGGGGTTTTTATTAGAAACACACAGCCAGTCATTGCAGACTGGCTGTGTGCCTTGGAGACAGAGTGCTATTGGCAATCCATTGCCTCAGGTTAGCCTTCGTTGCACTCTGGCCGCTTCAGGTTCCTTCCTGAAATACGGCAATTAAATGTCGACACCACAGGGTTGCTCACCAGTGACGGGCTCCCATGAGAGAGTTGCCGGCCAGGTGTCCTGTTGTTGGTGCCGAGCCCCAGGCTCCACAGGGCAGTTAATGTTAGTGTCTTGTGGAGTGTTTCTCATTCCACGCATCAACCATTTCCTGGAAAAGATTCTCGATGAATACATTCCATGAGTCTGGTGAAAACTGAACGAACGGTTCGTTGCTGGTGGGTAGTGGTTCGCAAGACTAAAGATGTCTATTTGAGTTTGAGAGGAGTAATCTTATCCCTTCCCTCTCTAGTCAGGCAGAAATTCATCGCTGGGATATCATGTGTATAGTTATCCATTGTGACTTCAATCAGTCCCATTGATTCCAGTTTGCGAACATGCTTTTCAATCGTCTTCCATCTCAAGTTAATCATGTCAAAAAGATGACATGTAGCAAAGTTTCCTTTTCCGATCGCTTTCAAGATTTCATTTTGTCTTTTCGTTGTAGTTGTCATGGTAGCTCCTCGATTGCTTTAGATAAGATATCCGACGCTTCAATGAATCTGTCGTATTCTTCTGTCAATGCTGGAATTGATTCCTGTTGAATCGTCCTGCCACAGTCTTCACACTTGGCCCATATTTTCCCGTTACCGAGTGAGGTGTTAAGACTCCAGTGTGGGCATGGGCCGTGCTTGAGTATTTCTTGCAGTGCTTCGTTGGCTTTCATGGTAACTCCTAAGCGTTGGCTGGTTAGTTCTCGTACTATCCGACTACTTTGTAGAAGTCTCTGATTGGTTCAGGGACTTTCCATCCCGTGATCGTATCGAATTGCATAGTTCCCTCTCCGTTATTTGTTCCGCAGTTGTGCTTTATGCGGTATTCGCCGCCAGTGGACGGAAGCCTCATTGAGCATGGTATCAGTTGTTTTTCATTGGTATTCATGGTGATTCCTAAACTTCGAATGTTCGTTTGTAGCTTCCCATCTTCGACGGACTTCCGTGGGCATAGATTGCAATGGACACGGCGTCTTTTCTTCTGTTTTTAGGCCCAGTCCCAGAGCAAGCCAAGCAGGTTTCACAGGTTAATCGTTTTCCTTCTTCTTTGGAAGCTGGGCACATGATTTCGTTAGGCATTAGAGAATCTCCAGGACTCATTGTTCGGAAGGTTCTCCATCCTTTCTTGTGCATCTTTTCTGCTTCGTCTTTGCTGTGAACAGAAGCCATTAAGAGCTTCTTTAGTGGGTTCGCGTGGCTACTCTTTGAATGAGTATAGCCCGTCCACTTTCCGTTCCCACGAGAGATCAGGTCTTTGCTAATTGAGTATGGTATTGCGGAACTGTCGCCATAGGCACAAAGACGCGTGGCTTGATTTTTCCATCGTACATCATCCGTTAGTGGTGGGTATTTGCCGTCAACGTACGCCTGATAGACGGCACGTGGTGCGTTCTTAATGTCGACATAGCATGATCGCATCTTGTTGGATGACGATCCGTCAGGGTTTTTCCTGATGACTCCTCGCAGGATACACTTACCGCAGATGCTCTCGTCTTCGCCGTCATTGACAGCTTGGATTGGGCTCACGTCAGAGCGAAGTATCCAAACCTGGGCTAATGGGCCAGTCTTCTCGTTCTTCGACCATTCTGATTTGTTTCCTACACCTGTCACGATGCAGACAATCGGTTTTCCGTCGAGCCTTGATGGGCCTTCGTAAACTATGTAGCCAGCCATTGGTTAATCTCCAGGGTTAAGTGATTAGTCGACGAATTTAGTTTGGGAGTTTACCCAGGAATTGTCCTGAACGATGATCTCGGTAGAATCGGATGGAATTGAAGTCAGTTTCAGGTTGTCGATTTTAAGGTCTCCCCAAGTGCAGTTGTATGCGTCAATGGATTCAGTAGTTATTCGTACTCCATCCCATTCCCATGAAACAGGGTACTTCGCGTGGCGGCTGGTCCATTTAATTGGGCTATTCAGTGTATTCAGTATTGCCTTTCTTCCGACGTAATCTGGATTGATATCCAGTTCAGGTCTTTCTTTAATGAGAAGTTCCCACATTGCGGGGTCTTCTTCGCGGATATGCTGAACGAATGCTGGAACAGACTCTTTCTGGTAGTCTTTAATTGTTCCACCAAATAAGGCTTGTGGCTTGAAGCCGATCAGAGTGGTGATTGTTTTTACTGTCCAGTGTTCGATTGGCAGAAGGCTTGTTCCGCTAATGAGAAAGGACGAGTGTGAAATAAATTCCACGTCTTTGCACATGCACATGAATGAATACGGCAGGTACACGTAGTCGCCGACGAATGTCAGTTTTTTAGAAGGAGTTGACAGGAAGCCAATTTCCTCTTGTTTGCTTTTTCTTTCTGACACCCATTGGTGGAACTTTGCTGATCTGCGCGTTGGGCCTGTCTCCAGGCTGATCGAACCGTATGGACATCTTGTGAATCCGAATACAGTGGACATAATACATGTGCCCTTTTTACGCAAAGAGCAAGATTCAAGGCTGCATGATATTTCTGTACATTCAGCTTTAGCGTTATTTGGTTGCTTGAACAAGGATTTAGACGGGTCGAAGACGCTGATTGATACCAGTTTGTAGTTTCCCATTGGTTAATCTCCAGTGTCAGTAGATGTAAGGGACGATGCCCCATTTGACCTCGAAGTCGATACCGGACTCTTCGAGATGGCGAATCAAGTCTTGCGCGAATGATTTGAAATATAATTTCTCGTCGCTAATTGTACTGGTTTCAATCTCGTGAATATCCAGTTCACTGTAGGGATCAAAGTCGAGTTCCCGGTCAATGCCGTCAACTTTCGAGTTGGCGATGAGTGGTTTTTTCAGTTCACAGTGGCCTTCACTCCTACATGAAACGATGAATTCCCACTCTTCCCAATCGAAGTAGTTTGGGACTTCGATGAACGGGCCAATGTAGAATGATGTGTTTGTGGACATTTTTAATCTCAAGGTTGTCAGGGGCTAACTATAGAGAGTGTGTCAGTCTTGATAGGTTTAAGTCTTGCAATATGGGATTCAAGTTGACTAATACACAACTGAACTGATGGGCGATCTTTTCCTGGATATTGATTGGCGAATGTGTGGAAGTTGAACTTCCAATGATCAAAGCCGTTCCAGTGGCTGCTCCCGTTGACGAATCCTGGGTGGTCGTCGAGCCGAAAGTGTACCCAATCGGAGTAGACTGAAAAGCTTACTGGTCCAAATTCGCTGTTGAATTTTCCTTCACAGGAAGAACCGGTTTCTTCGAGCCCATTGTGGTTAGTGCTCATTTCGATGATTGATAGTGATGAGAGTAGATAATTTGCTCCAGCAGCAAATTCTGTTTTCCATTTCTTAGGTAGCATGTCAGTCGTCCTTGTTAGATAGAGACAGGCCCGACGAAATGCCGGGCCTGTCGCGAGGTTGTCTAGTCTTCAGCGATCAGTCCAGCGGTCAGTTTCTCGTCGCAGATCCAGTGCGCCCAGCAGTCCTGACAGAAGTTTTGTAGACTCTCCTGTATGTCATATGGATAGCCATCCTCGCCATCTTCGATGACCACAGAGACATTGTCTCCACCCATCTGATTCAATACTGGGCAATTAACCTCGATCTCGGCATTTGGGTATTGCGATTCCAAGTGCTCTGTAAGTTCCGCTGTCAGCCACTCAGCGTAAGCTTCGGCTGCTTCGTCCTCGTTGGCCCAGCCGTCACCCATGCCGTCTATCGTGACCGATGCAGTTACGCTGATCTCAGAAATATTAGCCATCGTCCTGTCTCCTGTGTTAGTTAGATTACTTCAGCGGGCATGTCCGCCTGACACTCATCAGACAGTGTGTCCCATCGATCTGCATCATCTCCGTAATGTTCACAACCGCAGATGTCGTTGCAGACTTCGCGGATAGCAGCACAGATGTCTTCCTCTGCAGTCAGTAGTACTCCACGGGCAGCAGACAGACTGCGTTCCCCCCGCCATGCACTACTGTAGTAGTATTTGGCGTAGACGATTGTTCGTCCGTCGTCGTGCTGGCGGACTCCGGCGAACCATTTACTGGTGCGGTTCGCTTGAAACTCGTACTGGTTGTCGTGGTCCGAATCGTGAGCGGATGCGATCAGAGGCCAGTTGTCCTCGTCAAAGGTGACTGGTGGTCGGTTCGTCAGTGTGACTGTGCGTTTCTTCCCCATGGTAGGTGTTCCTTAATGTTGGCCTGTGAATCCGGCAGGCCATCCGGTTGCGGTTAATTCCGCTTCAGTTTTCTCACTGTTTTAGCTGCTTTTGGGGAGCCTGGTTCTGTTGAGAGGTATTTGTCGAGAATTTCAAACGACCATTTGTCAAGAAGGGTCAGGTTACGGCATGTCGATGACGGCCTTGTGGCACTATTTCTTTCTCCATAAGATGGAAGTGTGTGTCTGTGGATTGGCTGTCCGTTGATGCGGGTTGTCATGCGAGTTCCATTTCCTCAACAGGTGTAATTCGTGAGCTGGGGATTTCGAAGACGAGATTTTTCAGTCTCACTTTCAGAATGTCTCCGAACTCTGTGAATCGAGACTGGATGACGGTCAATGTTTCGCCCGGAGAAACTGTGATTGTTTCCGGGTAAGCCATGACTCGGTAAGGCGTGGACGGAGTGACGGTGATTAGTCGCATTTCAATTTCTCCTTTGCGAGTTCATCGCGGATAATAGTGATGTCTTTCGGGGCTTCGATTCCTATTCTGACTCCACGTTGGCTGTTCTCAAGGATGGTAATCTTGATGACGTAGTCGCCGATATAGACGTCTTTGTCACCCATCAGAATCGCTTGGCCCTTGCCTCTTGTCAATACAAGCATTTTTACGCTCCTTCTTAATTAACGGATTCCTCTTCCGGGTCGTACTCTAGAACCGGTTCTTTGCAGCAGTCAGACGCAGGGCGGATGTCCACATCACGCCCCCGAAATCCCCAGAACTCATAACCGCCGATACCTTCATCCACTCCGATGATTATGCATGGCATTCTGCAGCAGGAACACCATCCGTGTTCGTCGTCTGGTTCGTATCTGTCGTCTGGATCTAGCTTCATGTCAGTTCTCCATGTACGAGACTGTCATTTAGCCAAAGCCTCATCAATGGGCCGTTCTCGTTTTCCTCAATCTCAGGCGTACCGACAGCAATAACAATTTTCCCGTCATCTGCGACGTGTGCCTCTATCTCTACACCTTTGAAGCTGAATGATACACATTCGCTCATTGTTCGCCCCTGATTGATATTGTCCAGCTATCCTCACCATACAGTCCTCTGGATTTATGGATCGGCGTTGATTCGTGAAGACAGCACTTGTGCATCCATATGGTATCGTCAATTTTCCTCATGTGGCCATTAAGGTCACAGTGCCCATATGGGAAAGAAAGTGTGATCGATGCGTACTTTGTGGACTTGAACAGGTCGCCAATGGTTTTGATTTCCTCTTCTAGCATTTACAGAACCTCATGTTTGGGCCGACGATGGCCAGGTTTGAATCGAGAACCTTCATGATATTGTCTGGTTCCCATTGCACTTCGATGATGAGTCCGACGCCAAAGCGTGGAGTTACAGACAAAACCTTGCCTCTCCAGTGTCCCATTTCACTATGCGACATTCCAATGCTTTCGAGGAACATCCAGGTGTAAGCGACTTTGTCGCCGGGTTTGAATACAGGTGTCATGTGACGATCACCTCTTTCATTTGCACTTTGACGAGCCTGGCGATGTGGTAAGAAACTGTCATGTCTGATTTTGCCTTGTAGGCTTCAACGATGGAACCTGACATAAACCACTCGCCTTTGCGTGGTGGCCGAAACTGGCCGGAGTAGACCGCTTTCACTTTGCTGCGATCAGTTGCTCCGATTTCATACAGTTCTTTTTGGGAGATGCGATCTGCCATTCGGTAAATTTTCATGACTTCTCCTTAGTGTGTAGTCGAATCCAGTTCAGTGAGTTCCATTTTCCGTTCGAGTATGGCTCCATTCCCATATCTGTTGTATGTAGGCTTGTTTCGAGCCCAAACAGGACTCCTTCAAGGTATTTCGCCTTGATTATTTTTCCACGATCGCCTTCCTCGACGCTGATGAATTTAAGAAGCCTGGAGAGTTCACCATGCATGTCGTCGATGAGTGTTCCTGGTTTCATAGCCAGTATGTCTTTAAGTTGAAGCTGGCCGGGTCGCTCAGTTCTTTTGTCTGAGTAGAATTGCTGATGGTGTGGCCTGTAGTCGTGGATCATATTTCGAATTCCTTCTTTGAGATCGGGTATTCCCCGGTAAGTTCCTCGATGGCGTCCCTGATATCTGCTTCCAGTTCCAGGAGCATGTCAATGCTGTCCGCTCCAGAATCAAGAAACGCTTCCGAGTCAGGGTCAGTGGAGTCGATAACGTCAAGTACACTGCGTAGCAGTTGTGGAATGTCCATTATTTTGTCACCTCTGTCGTGGGGTCCATTTCCGCATAGTAGCAGCCACTTGCGTCGAAGTTGTTAAGGTCTTCATGCAAGCCTGATTCGCGAAACTTGTCCCACGCTTCGTCTGCGTCTTCTGCGTCAATATAAACTGTGACTTCTAATGAAAATCGTTTCATGATTAACCTCTCAGGATACGGGGTGTGATTTCGTCACTCCACTTCTCGTGGATGATGTCAGTTGCGATGTCGAGAGCTTCCTCGTCCGTTAGGTAAGCGTCGAGGTAGGAGTGGATAGCGATGACGACGAGACCTCTTCGTGGAAGATCGAAAGCTGCGAAAACTGACCTGTTGGAAAAGTCGTCCGCCCCTGCCATTCGCACGATGGCGTACTGGTTCTCATTCAAGTCAGTGAACATGCCTGCGTCGTCTGCCACATACCTGGTCATGAACCGAAGTTCTGCAAAATTCATCTCGCGTACATGGTATCGCCCCTCCTTGATGAACCATGTGTCACCCGGTAGTGTTGAAGGCGGGCCGATGAAGATTTCGCTGTCTTTAATCTTGCGTTCGACTTCCGTCCGGTCGCACTCCTGGTTCTTGTAATACTGAATCGCGTCCCACTTGGACACAAAGTTCGCTGTTCCTGCTAGAGTTTCCATGATTGGTCGTCCTTTTTGTGAAGGGATGTATTGTCATCCCGGTAGTATTCCCACGGTTCCTGTGACATATCACAGTGATTGATCGTCCACGTCCTCGCGTCGTAGCTGCTCGCCGCCTGGAACTTGTGTTTCTGTCCGGTCTTCTTGCTTTACGCGATCCAGTTTTCCATGAGTTGTCCTTTTGATAAAGGCTTGAATGAGTTCTTCTTTGATCGATGGCTTGCAGCCGATGCCGATGATTTCGATATTCATACTCTCTCCAGGTACTGGATGACTTCGGAAAGCATTTCTCTTTTCCCTATGATGACGAGTTGATATTCACTCATGGCGGAAGACTCGTGCAGTTCTTCGAGTTCCGCCTTGAGTTCTTCGACGATCTCTGAGATATCACGAAGTCTTCCATCACAGTCACTGATGGAGTGGCCTTTGTTTTCAAGTGTCATTGCTTATCCTTTCCAGGTAGAAACGGCACGCACTCGCCGGTTAGGAAATAGTTCATTCGCTGCCATATCGTGAAGTTACTATCGTGCTGACCAGCCTCTACTTCGGATGCGTGCTGCAGATTCTCCTCAACGTATATGCGTTTGTCCTCTTGTGTCACGTGACTGGCGAATCCGAAGTCGTCATCAAAGGCGTGCTCCGCACAGTTCCGCGAAGGTTGAGCCGCATAAGCTCTAGCGGCCTGTAACTGCTGCTCTGTGTATGATTTCATTGTCCAACCTTTTCTATTTCACCACAGCAGTCGATTGTTTGATCTTTGTGTACGGCGTAAGCGGTGAATGTGTAACCTGAGTAGTGAGACTGAAGTTTAGTGAGTCTCCTGATTGCGTTCCCTTCGTTTTTGTACTTCTTGATGTATTCAACGGGAGTCATGTTGTACCACTTCCCGTTAGTGCCAAGGATGGTGCCAGTGGTGTCACATTTTATTACCCAGAAGCGTGGTTTCATTGTTCATCCTTTCTGTTGAGATCTTCAAGTCTGTCCACTGAAGCTCGGAAATCCTCAACTGCTCTTTCGAAACGTTCCACGTCGTACGAGAAGTTTGAAAAGCCTGAAAAATTACTCAATGTGGACTGGAGAGAGTAAGCGGCACGCTCGAATGATTCAGATATCAATACTGGATTGTTCATTTTACGTACTCCCCGCAACACTTCTTGGCCTTGAGTCCGCTCCCACAGCCGCACGGTGCATTGCGTTTCTGCTTAGGGATGCGTGGTGTCTGACCTACGACACTGTATTGCTTGGTTTTGGAAGCTTGCCTGGATGTAGCCAATTTGAAAGCAGTTTCGGCGGTTACGTGAGTCCTTCTCATTACACGAGTCTCCATCTTCTTCCAGAGGTTCGAATTGCACCACCCTTTGGTGGCATATCAGTAGGTGCCCACATATGAACGCGTCCGTCTTGCATGCAGGCCCACGCCTTTCGCCAGTTGTCCTTGCTGTAGTCGTAGACGGTTACAGTTTGAGTGTCGAGGTCGGTAACTTCGATCTTTGTTACTTCGCAGAGCATAACATTCCTTCCATTGCTTCCTTGGCGGACTCTTCCGCGAAATCGTAACCGTAGAATCCCCAGCACGAGTCGACTTCGTTGTCCTCGTCGTCGAAGATTTTGAACCCGTACACGTCCCCATTGCACCAGTCAGTGTAGGTTTGTGTGACGGAGATGGCATGTTTCTGTCGTTCTTCGAAGTTCTTGCCGCAGTCCTTCGCTTTCCCGTTCCAGATCATGATTCCGGCGACAAGTGCTCCATCCCATCGGCACTCAGTTCCAGGTTCTCCATGGCCCTGCAGGAACCACGAACATAGACCATGTTCATAATAACTGAGTACAAAGGCAGTACCAGTGTCGAGTTTGCGGCGAAGTCCGATTCTGGACGTGCCGGCTTTGCTGGCTGAGACTGGGATTAGCCCGAATTTGTCAGGGCTCCTGAAGTTAGAGTGCCGGCGACTGAATGAGTGCATCTCCCAATCGCTCCAGTCCAACGGATTCTCATGAGGGCCAACGTCGGGAATTATTTCGTATCGCATGTTTGTTTCTCCATACTGACTGCAGATAGAGTAGCTTTGACCATGTTTAACGATGACTGTTGTACTTGTTCCATCTGTCGTCCAATCTCAATTCCCCATGAACTGTGAATATCGTTCGCAACAGTACGCATTGCAGAGATGGAACGGTCGAGGTCTTTAACGAGTACATATTGTCCAAGCGTTGAAGCTGCATCTCTGATGTAACTGAGGTCGTTAGCCGCAGATAGTAGCGTGGTTCGCGACCTGGTTACTGTTTCGTTGAAGTCTTTCATGTGATCTCCTTATGTTGGATCGATCTCAGGAATTCGCGGCAAGACCTGTTTCGCTTCAGTCCGCACACGAGGAGCAATAAAGCAACAGAGATAAACAGCAGTTTCTGCCAGTCTTTGATGAGTAGGGCGATGAATGCGGCTCCGAATGCTCCGATCACTGGAGAAAGGATTAGAATGTATGACATACGGACTCCAGGGTGTTTCTCCCGTCAGTCGTGATTGATGTGGCTCCGGCTTTGTTTCGCTTGATGAGTCCGTTCCCTACGAGGGAGTCTAGAGCCAGTTCCAGTTGCGCGGCTGTGATCTTATGCTTGTAGTAATGCTCCTTTCTGTAAGCGGACTTCAGCCCTTTGTGTGCCCACAGAACCTCGCGTTCGATGTTTGTCAGTTCAATGTCGACGTCTTTCTGTGGGCAAAGTTCAGCCAGCGTTGATGCGTTGGCGTACAGTTTGATGTAGTTAAAGTTGCCGTTCGATCCTTTCAAGGCAAACTTCCCATCAGGGAGATTAACGTCGTGGTCGAACTTGTCAACGGCGGGTGAGGAAAACATGTTCGGTCCGCCCCATGAACCGTAGTGAACCTGACCGTTCCCATTGAGATCGAAGATTCCGAATACTCCACGGGAGCCATCGTTCCCATAGTACTCGGGATTCACGGTGTCACACTCGACGCATTCGATATCGCGTCCCGAGTGCTTGACTTTGGTGATGACCTTCTGGACGTGAGATGGCAGTGCTTTGATTTCAACGTGCATGGTTTATCCTATGGAGATTTTAGTGAAAACTGTTGACCATTTTTCGGTGCATTTTTTGAAGGACTTAATGTCATGGTAAAGACCAAAGTCTTCGCCTATGAACGAGACGATCCGGACGTAGCATGCTTCAGGGATTGCGAGATACTGCATGCCTTTGTACTTGAAGGGCTCAAACATGAGTGTTGCGTTCTGTTGAGGGTTATTGATAAGTTCCGACATTTCGTCACAGGGACGAGATGGGTTGACAGGACGCGTAAGGGGTCACTTTTCCCTCGAGTAGTTGCGAGGTGAGTGCTCGATACAGCTTACGGGTGCCGAAGTCTTCAATGGTAAATTCGGTGCCGAAGATGTCGATGCCTTCCTGGTCTGCGATTTCAAGCAATCCTTCGCCGATGATTTTCATGCTCTTCCTGCTGAGACACCAGGTGTCTACTCTGTCCTCTCGCACTGCGTGCCAGTTGTAGTCACGCATTCCCACGAGGCGGTGGTCCTGATTCATGTTCAGGGCTCGATCGAACGTTTTCCGGTCAACTCCTTTCTCTATGAGGAAGTCTTCATAGTCGTCGCAATTCTGGTTGCATAGGTCTTCTCTGAGTGCGTGGTAATCACCCTCATAGTCGTCCCTTAGCTCCCACGAGGGAACCCAGAGGTTAATCTCGTCAACCAGTTCTGAGATGGCCCGCTCCAAAACAACGCATTCGTGGTGTAGGTCGCCGATATCTCCGTCGCATTGCACGACAGACCATTGATCCTGTATCCACCATTCTCCGAGTTTCATAGCTAGTGCTCCTGTTCAATTTGGTGTTGTTGCGTGGCTTTTTGCGGTTTGCACGGCGTCGTCGATAGCGGCTTGTCGGGTCGACCCGCAGCCCCATATTTTGCGATTGCCGTTCACCCAGGCGATGTAGTCTTTCTGCAGGTAGCCTCTCAGGCAGGACTCGACAGAGAATCCGTCGACGGTGGTCTGTTCGAAGTCCTCTTCAGTCCTGGCATTTGCTGTCGCGATAACTATCTCGAGGAAGTGGTCATCTCGCATCGTAAACTCCTGGTCAGTAAGGCGTTATGAATTCGTACAAGGCATTGATTGCGTCTATCGCGTCACCACGTCGTATTAATTCATCTTCTGCTGAGTCAGACTCGTCTGAGTTTCTCGCCAAAACGTCATAGACAGCATCGTGTGCGTGGTCCAAGGCGTCGGACGGGCTTGAAAATCTGGTAACCTTCATGTCAGTCTCCTGATAGGGAATATTTGAGGCTCTTTATCATCATTCTGCCAGACGAGCACGCGTAGCTCGCCTTCCCAGATCTCTACACCACAGATAGGCTGATCGAATCCTAATTGGTCGGTGGCGTAGATGGTGAGGTCATCTTGTCTCTCAATCTCAAGGCTGGTTGATGTCACATGAGACCCTTCGGCGAGTTCACAGATGGTGTGGCGTTCGTTCTGACTCATGAGAGTTCTCCATTGCTAGTGAATCGATAAAAGCTTGAACTTTTACCCTTAGCTGCCATGTTTGGGCAGCGTATGCGGACCATCCGCAGCATCCCCAGTGGATAGCCTGGGTAATCAGGTCGACAGGTTCGTTAGCATCGAAAGTCTGTGAGATTCCATGTTCTGATGTTGTGCCGTTTTTCCTGCTGATATAGTTTCGAGTGTACTTGATGTTTTTTCCGTCCCACTCGAGGGTAATCAGGTTTGAGTTTGTTCCCGGCCTTGCGTCTGGCGGGACAAGATTGGTGTAGACAAATTGCGTTTTCATTCCATTACCTCTTTCTGTTTCTGTATCGCCCATTTACTGACTTCTTCGGGTGTCGTTCCTGATCGCTGTCGCCAGCCGTTTCCCCCTTGCACGCTACAGTACCAGTATGGCTTTCCTGTCAGGGCGTCTGTTCCTCTGGAAGGCCCAGTAATGTAGCCAATCGGGTAGCTGACATAGTTCCCGTCAGAGTCAATGTAGTGCGTGTATTTGTTGCCTTTCTTGAGTGTGTAGCCGTTGTCCAGCATATGTCGATGCAGGCGTTCGTTGATTGGTGTGATCATGTCAGTTCTCCCAGTACTTGACGGCTTCTTCGTCAGTCAGAGCTTCAGCGTCCCGTGGGAGCTTGAACTCGTCGATAGGCGTCGACAGGTCGGGGTAATGCACTTCCCCGTTGTACCGGAACCCGACCCAACAGCCGCACATATCCACTGGCTTCCGCCAGATGCGGTACAGTTTCGGGACGATCATCTCGTTCCCATTAGATCTGACAAGCGTCACCGGCTCAGAGTCAGCAGTTGTCCACCAGTTCGAGATGGATGTAATTGAATTCACTCCCATTCCATCGCATTTTCGGTACTCGGGGTGATCAAGAATATCATCCATTTCAAGGATTTGTTCGCTATCTGCGTTTGGATGACACCTTCTGATACTGGTAATGAAACGGTTGCATCCGCCACATCGACAGTTTTCTGGTTCCCACTGGTGTCCGCAGTTGCTGCAGGACATGGGACGCTGTTCAACGGGGTGTACAAGGTACATCAGAAGCTCAACTTTGCCGCCACGAACGGTGCCGTGGTGTTGTAGAAGACTGCTCATGATTCATTCTCCGTTAGAGGGTGTAAACTTCCCATCAGGGCTCATTTCCCCTGACACGATGGGATGGTCCATGATTTCCATAGGTAGCATGTCCCGGTTTTCTTCGATGCGTTCAACAAGGCGGGAAACTCGCCTTTTCGCGAAGTCGCCACACATTGGTCCGCCATCCGCTGGCACCCATATCCCGCGAGAGTCGCGATGCCAGTAGACCTGAATGGTGCCATCGCATACGCGGATGTGGTCGGCGTTAAACCATTCGCGTACGAGATCTGTGAGATTGTCCATTTTCACCTCCAAAGGTTTACCACTACTACCCAAGTGGCACGCTGTACACCTAGCCATAGCGGTTGTGTAACCGTACTACTACCCCTCACGCCTCATGAGGGGCTCTGTGCGTCGATTTGCGGGACTTTTCACGTTCCCATGAGGGTTATGTCGCCTGCCTATCGCAGGCCGTTAGATCAAGTCGGCGTGACGCGCGCGTCACGGTTTTTCTGTTCCCACCATGGGTCATACTTGAAGGGGATATCCCACCAGAACTCCCCATTGAACTGGAACATCTGGGAGTTGGGTTCCGACTCCGCCAGTGCGTCAGCTTCCGGGCAGGACTTCAGGTACAGGTCTGACTCATGGTTGTCGATTGTCAAACCGAGTTCAACGGCTCGCTTGTAGATGCTCATGCGATTTTCCTTATTCCGTGAATGCTATTACTTCCACGTCTTCTGGAAGGGCCAGCTTTGCCAGCGTTTCTTCATTTGGCCACCAGAATATGCTGGCAACTATTGGTGCTGGATTGTGCCATAGGCAAACGGAGTCGCCTACGCGTGGTACTGCCGAGCATTGCTTTATTGCGGCATTTCCAGATACCTGGCTTAAAATGGCGATTTTCATGCGATTTTCCTTATGTTTTCAGAGTCCACGAACACATAGTTTCGACGCGACACGTTACACCGTGCCCCATAGTGGGCGTACCATTCGTCGGTAGCGACCACCGCCACCGAGATCCGCTCGTTCCCATGAGGGGCGGAAACAATGCAGTCCACGATATACAGGTGCCTTTTCACGGGCTGCGATGGGGCCGGTGTGGTGCGGAATGTCGACACGAGAATGCCGACCCCTATCAGAATGGGCATGTAGTAGGCGATAGCGTATGTAATGAGCATTCTGCTTCCTTTCTGGTGAGGTAGAAATGAATGCCGTTCGTGCATTCGATACGGATATCGTCGTCGTAACTGTCAGGGTAAACAAGTTCCCCAACAGCGTACTTGAAGTTGAGGTCTCTCCATGAGAATGCTTCCCGCTTCCCATGGGACAATGCCAGCACGAAGGCTGAAGCTGCTCTGCACTTCCTTCCCACGAGGGTTCCAGTCCGGGGGGTATGAGAATCAATCTTGAGAGTAGCTATCACGGCATCGTATAAATTTTTGTAGACGATCAGTTCCCCTTGTGGGATCTGGAAGTGCGGTAAAATTGCCTCACTGAGGTCTGCTCCACTGAGGTTTGCCTCACTGAGGTTTGCCCTACTGAGGTTTGCCTCACTGAGGTTTGCCTCACTGAGGTTTACCCTACTGAGGTTTGCCTCACTGAGGTTTGCTCCACTGAGGTCTGCCCATCTGAGGTCTGCCCATCTGAGGTCTGC